>Ga0187848_10001477_pt1 | contig 19930 bp, 16 predicted proteins | sample June2016WEW_4_40_FD_132424 | JGI IMG/M metagenome (GOLD analysis project Ga0187848, IMG submission 132424) | Peatland microbial communities from SPRUCE experiment site at the Marcell Experimental Forest, Minnesota, USA - June2016WEW_4_40 | ecosystem: Environmental > Terrestrial > Soil >... | reverse complement strand
GGGTGGGTGTGCGGCCATTTCGGCCGCTACCCGTCGGAGTGAAGAGCCGTATGCGCTAATGAGCGCACGTACGGATCCGTGCGGGGGGTGCCGGGTTAACCGGCATCCCTACCGCGACTCCGGCTATATCCATGAAAATAAATGGTGACGAAAACTGGCCAGCTACATAATGTCACATTGTAAAGCGACAATATGTCAACTTCCTGTGTCGAAACCAAAGTACGATATTCTCGTTTGACCTTCCGGAGGAAACGCCATGGTGTCGGATGAGCGGAGTTTAGGAGATTTGGTATCCATCGGACCGGCGATGCTGCGAGACTTTGATCTGTTGGGCATTCGCTCGGTCAAGCAACTTGCGCGGCAAAAGCCCGAAAGCCTTTACGAGAAGCTCTGCCAGGTCACAGGCAAGAGTCAGGACATTTGCGTCCTTGACACTTTCCGCGCAGCCGTGGCGCAGGCACGGGATCCGCAACTCCCCGCTGAGCAATGCCAGTGGTGGTATTGGAGCCGCAAACGCAAGGCGCGGGAATGAAGAATTGCCGATTGTCGATTGATGATTGCCGATTGACGTGCTCAGATCCCGGATTCAAAACGCAGCGTTCCAGATTCACAAACTCCTAACCCGTGTCCCGTGTCCCGCTTTACAGCCTCAATCCCAGGTGCCAAAGCGTGGTGACCCCCAATTCGCGGAGCGAGTATAGCGTGCGCAAGGTGGGGTCATCTTCGATGGGGCTATTGGGGGCTGGAGAGGCGAAGGCGGTAATCCCCGCGGCGCGGAACATCAACTTGATGCGGTAGAGGTGAAAACCGTCGCTTACAGCAATGCAGGTGCGCGCATGGCGCTGCTTTAGGATTTGGGCGACGGCATTGACACTCTCGAAAGTGGTATCGCTGCGCGTTTCAGAGGAGATCTTCTCTTCCGCCACCCCCTGTTGAATCAGGTAATCGCGCCCCACTCCCCCTTCGGTGAAGTGCGGATCCCCGCCGCTGCCGCCAGTGGTAATGATGGCGGGCGCCAAGTCGCGGCCGTCGAGTTCCAGCGCATGGTCCAGCCGAGCTTTGAATACGGGTGACGGCGCCCCATTGTACTCTGCGGCGCCGAAGACCACGATGGCGTCGGCGGGCCGCGCCTCATCGTCGCCCGCCTGCCAGCGGACGGCGGCGTACAGAGACCACTCACCCCAGGCGCAAGCCAGCAGCGCCAGGATAAGCACCAGCAGAAATCCGTAACGGAAGCGCGCAGAAATCAGCCGAGATACTCCTTCAACTCAGACTCAGGGATACCGCCCGGGCGCACGATGCGGCCGGTTTCACCCGTAAGTTCGACCACTGTTGAGGCCAGTCCACCTCGGGTTAAGCCTCCATCCAAAATCAGCGGTAGCACGTCGCCGATTTGGCAGTCCACCTCGTCCGCGGTCGAGCAGGACTCCATATCGGAAAGGTTGGCGCTGGTGCCGGTGAGCGGACGCCCTGCCGCCGCAATCATGGCGACGACGAACGGCGCCAGCGGCCAACGAAATCCCACCTTGCCGGTGTTCGCAGTGACCTTCAGCGGGATCTGGGCGGAAGCGGGAACCACCAGCGTGAGAGCGCCGGGCCAGAATTTCTGCGCCAGCGTGAAGAACAGTCTGGGGGGATGATCGGCAAGGTCGGCAGCCTGGTCGATGGAATCAACCAGAAGAGGAATCGGCCGGTCCGCAGTGCGGCGCTTGATGCGAAAGATCTCACTGACCGCCGCCAGGTTAAAGGGGTCTGCACCCAGTCCGTAGAAAGTGTCGGTAGGGAACGCGACCACCTTGCCACGCAGAATGAGGTGCACAGCGTATTCCAAAGCGTATTCGAGGGAGCTGTTCTCTAACTTTAGGATTTCGGCCATTGAACCGCCGAGCGAGACAAACTCGGAAGCTGACCCTAGCACAACCATTCCATAGGGTCAAGAACCCCATCAGGTTAACAATTATTTCGAAACAGACGGGCCTCAGCTTGGTCCCCGAAGGGGAGGAGTGTGGGGCCGTGGGAGGCGCCAAAAGGCATTTCCCCTTTCAGCCGGAGCAATCCCGTCCCCCAGTTCGGCATGGCCGCAAGGCGCGTTCCCGTTGGAACCTTTCCCCTCTGGATGACCGGTCGCATAACCAGGACAATAGGTCGCAAAAAAACGCCAAAATGCCCTTGACTTATCCGTGCCGGTAGGTAACAATCCAGCTACCTGCTCCTCAGGTTTATGCTCTCATTATTCCTAATTGAAACGGGGGTGTTGATCGTTGGCTGAAGTTAGACTTCAGGACGGAGAGTCTTTGGAGAACGCGCTGCGTCGCTTTAAGCGGAAGGTTCAGCAAGAGGACATCATTAAAGAAATCAAAAAGCATTCCTTTTATCTGAAACCGGGCGAGAAGAAAAGAGTAAAAGCAGCATTGGCTCGTAAAAGGGCTCGTAAGAAGGCCAGACACGAACAGGACTGAGTGTTTAGTGTGCTGAACTAAGAATGGGAAGGGCGAGAACCCGCGCCCTTCTTCATCTTCCGGCATATTGTTCCGGGTGAGGCCCTGTTCAAACAAGGGAGCGAGGCATGGAATACCGGGATAGGGTCCTTAAGTGCATCGATTGCGGCGGGGATTTCGTTTTCACCGCAGGGGAACAACTGTTCTTTGCCGACAAGGGTTTCAAGAATGAACCCAAGCGGTGCAAGCCCTGCAAGTCAAAACGGAGTCAGATGATGCGCGGCCAGGGCTACCAGCGCGTTGAAACTACCACCACGTGTTCGCAGTGTGGTAAGGAGACGACGGTGCCTTTTAAGCCGACTCAAGGCCGGCCCGTATATTGTCGGGAGTGCTTCCAACAGCGCAGGGCTACAGCTTCCACGGCTTAGTCTTTCTCACTCACACTCATTGGGCCCCGCATGGGCGCGTAAGCGCCTCTAGCGCCCACAGGGGCGGTGAAGTGTGTCTCGCGAAGGTTGCCCCTCCTGCCGGGATTCAGTAGCGGTCCACCCCCACCTCAGTTACAATTCCCCTCTGAACATGGCAACGTTTCACATCCTCAATTTTGGCTGCCGCGCCAGCCAGGCAGACGGCGCCGCGTTGAAGCAGCAATTGCTTCAGGCCGGGCTTCAGGAAGTTGCAAGCGTGGAAGACAGCGCCGTGGCGATTCTGAACACGTGTACGGTTACCTCATCGGCGGACGCGGAAGTGCGCCAATTCGTGCGGCGAATCCATCGGCGGAATCCGCAGTGCCGCATCCTGGTGACGGGCTGCTATGCCCAGCGGGCGCCGGAAGAAATTGCGCGGCTGGAAGGTGTCGTTTGGGTGGTGGGGAATTCCCACAAGCACCTGGTGAGCACGCTGCTCGGCCCGGCGCATGAGGCAGCCGCCGCGGCAGCGGACATGCCACGCCATTCTCGTCTCGTACAAATCCAAGGTTCGAATGCGAGTGATAAGCTGCAAGGTACAAATGACGAGCAAGCAGTTCACTCACCCGATTGCCCGATCACCCGATCACCCGATTACCCAATTCTCTTCGACCCAGCCCCTGCCAAGGTTCTGGTGGGCGATATTACGGAGGAATTCCATTTTGCCCCCGTATTCGCCGATGATCGCACGCGCCCCACGCTGAAAATCCAGGATGGCTGCGACGCTCGATGTTCCTTTTGCATCATCCCTACGGTGCGCGGGCAGAGCCGCAGCCTTGCGCCGGAAAAGGTGCTGGAGCAGGTGCGGCAGCTTGAACATACCGGCTATCAGGAGGTTGTGCTTTCGGGAATAAACTTGGGCGGTTACGGGCGCGACTTGGACCGGCGCATCAATTTTCTGGGCATGGTGGAGCGCATCCTGCGCGAAACCTCCATCGCGCACATTCGCATCAGCTCGATTGAGCCCATGGACGTTAGCCCCGCGCTGATTGGCTTGGTGGCCGGTGAGGTCCGCATGGCGCAGCATTTCCACGTTCCCCTCCAAAGCGGTTGCGACCGAATCCTGCGTCTGATGAACCGCCGCTACTGGACCAAGCAGTATGCGGAGCGGATTCTGGCCATCCACGAGCAGATTCCCAACGCCGCAATCGGAGCCGACGTGATGGTGGGCTTCCCGGGCGAAACTGACCAGGATCACGCCGCCAGTCTGCGTTTCATCGAGTCGCTCCCGTTCACCTACCTGCACATCTTCCCCTTCTCGGCTAGGCCGGGCACTCCCGCCTCGACCGCCGGCGGGCAAGTGAACGGCCGCGTGGCGCGCGAACGCAGTCAGGAAGTCCGCGCCGTCATCGATGCCAAACGCGAGGCCTTTCTTGCCGCGCAAGTGGGACGACGTACGTCAGCGCTCTCTTTGGCGGGGCAGGAAGAAGGAGCCCGCGTGGCATTAACGACAAATTATCTGAAAGTTGTCCTCCCGGGCTCGGAGATTCCACCTAACCGGATGGTTGATGTCCAAATCGGCCGCGTGGTTTCCGGCGAGCTGTTTGGCTATGTGGTGGCGGAAGGCAGAAAGTCGTAGACAGCAAGCAGTGCGGAATACGAAGGCCGCCACAGGCCCGACGTCCATGACAAAACGTCCTACCGCGAGAGTTCATTTATACCAAAAAGGCGACTTTTTGGCCCAATCGGACTGGGGACCACCGGCGAGGAACTCGGACTCAGGGCCTCTCGCTCAGCCGCGCCGGGCGCGTTACTGTGGCTGGGGTGGCGTAGACGCGCCCGTGCAAGCTGCAGCGCGATCGAAGAGAAGTTTGCGCTCTCGGGCGTTGCGGGTGAGCGACGCGGCGCGCTCGAATTCCGCGCGCGCCTCTTCAAGGCGGCCGAGCTTCGAGAGAAGGTCGCCGCGCACGCTTGGCAAGAGGTGATAGTTCTTGAGCGAAGGCTCGGAAGTCAGCGCGTCCACCAGTTCAAGCCCTGCGGCGGGGCCGAACGCCATCGAGACCGCCACGGCGCGATTAATTTCCACGACGGGGGATGGCGCAAGCTGGGCCAGCGTCTCGTACAGCCCCACGATGCGCGCCCAGTCCGTTTCCTCCGGGGACCGCGATCGGGCGTGACAGGCGGCGATGGCGGCCTGAAGCGCGTACGGGCCCCGCGCGCCGCCGAGCTTTTCCGCGCGCTCGAGAGCCGTGAGACCGCGGTGGATGAGGAGTTGATCCCAGAGCGCGCGGTTTTGGTCCAGGAGCAGGATGGGGTCTCCCGACGGCCCCACGCGCGCCCTCGTGCGGGATGCTTGAATCTCCATCAGGGCCACGAGGCCATGCGCCTCTGATTCGTTGGGAACAAGCTCTGCCAGAATGCGGCCCAGGCGTAGCGCATCCTCCACAAGGCTCGTGCGCATCCAGTGGTCACCTGCGGTCGCCGAGTAGCCCTCGTTGAAGACAAGGTATATGACCTCAAGCACCGAGGCGAGACGCGCGGCAAGTTCAGGCCCGCGGGGCACTTCGAAGGGAACGCGCGCCTCAGCGAGAGTGCGCTTGGCCCGAACGATTCGCTGCGCGATGGTCGGCTCCGGGGCAAGGAATGCGCGTGCGATCTCGTCGGTTGTCAGGCCTCCGAGCAAGCGAAGAGTGAGCGCCACTCGCGACTCGGTGGAGAGAACCGGATGACAGGATATGAAGATGAGGCGCAGCAGGTCGTCACCGATTTCATCGTCCACGGCCGCCTCAAAATCCGCCCTGGCCAAGTGCTGCCGGGTCTCCATCTCATAGCTGAGTTCCTGGTGTTTGCGATCGAGCATGGTATTACGGCGCAGCAGATCGATGGCGCGATGTTTAGCCGCAGCCATAAGCCAGGCGCCGGGGTTGTCGGGAATGCCCGACTCCGGCCACTGCTCGAGCGCGGCCACCAGAGCGTCCTGCGCGAGATCCTCGGCAATGCCGACGTCCCGCACGATCCGCGTGAGGCCCGCGATGAGCCTCGGCGACTCGATTCTCCAGACTGCGTCGATGGCGCGATGGGTATCGGAAGACGTCACAGCTTTCGATTACAGCACCGTCGTCCCCCCGGTGCAAGGCGAGGCTGGTTGCGGCTTCCGATTCCATGAGTTTCGTAGGGGCATAGGCGTTAACCTAAGGGCGGAGAGGCCGTAAGCCCGCGTAGCGGGCGGCATCCTGTAGCCCACGGCGCCAGCCGTGGGGTGCGAATAGGGAAGAAAATCTGTAAGCCCCGGCAGGGGCGGCATCCGCGGTTTTCCTGCGTCAAAGGGCTGCCCCCGATCATGCTCGATTCTCGGCGAGCGGCACCGGATGTCGCCCCGTACGGGGCTTACTTGCCCCGCCGCCCGCGCCCTGTCCCACGGCTGGTTCGCCGTGGGCTAGAATGACAACGCCCGCTTCGCGGGCTTTGAGGTGGTTCTCGCCCTTAGGTTAACGCCTATGCCCACGAGGGGTGCCCCTGCGAGACGCGATTGGTTGTGGCCCTGGAACACTGCGCTTGTAGCTTGCTTTGATCGTTGATTTCGCGTGTAAATCAGTCCAGTCGTGTCCGACGTCGGAGGCCGATCTGCGCTGAGGCGGGGAGGAAGCTTACAACCGTACCCGCTTCGGAAATTGCACCCAGTTAAGCAGAGTCGTCAAAGCCCAACCGCCTAACCTCTTCGTCTTCGGCGCCGCCCTCAAGCCACTCCATGGTGTGCTCTTCATCCTTTGTCGGATTCACCCAATGCACCCGTTTCAACTGTTTCACGTCTTGGGCGGCCCTTCGAAGCAGACCGCGTGCAATTTCATCCAACGAGATAACCCTAAGGTCGGTCTCCAGGGCAGCTTCAATTAGATGAGCATCCTTCAACGCCGCTGCGTGCTCTGTCTCCGAAAAGTCGAGTTTTCGGATTTTGGTTCGGAACACCTCATTCTGAGCAACTTCACACCACGCAACTTTTTTCCTAGCAACCATCGAAGCGCGCCACGTCATGCTGAATTGGGTCTGGTGTTTATTCCATTCCTCCCTGATTTCCTTTGTCAAGACCACGCGGTGGCAGATTTTCAAGACACCTTCCAGGAAAACCCTGCATGCCTTGGAGACAGGGTGGTCGGTTCGTCCGGCAGCCCTGGCAATTGAAGCGTCGATGACCAAGCGCTTGGAATCTGCCGATTTCATTGGGCCTGGCTCCGCGCCTCCGCAGCATCCAGATAGTCCCTCTCAGCAGCTATTGCCGTCTCATCGAAATCCTCGGGCCAGTTGCCGAACGCACCGTCCCTGTCCAGATCAGCGCTGTTGACCTCTGTCGATCCATCCTCCTGGCGAGTAAACCAGTGGAGTTTTACCAAGTCGGGGGAGATTTCGCCTCTTGCCACCAGGGTCTGGATTGCTCGCAAGAGAAGCGAACTATGAGTTTCTACAATGACTCTGACACCGCGGCGAGCAGCTTCAGCCAGTAAGTTGCCCATTCGGGTTTGGGCGCGAGGATGTAAGTGAATTTCCGGTTGCTCCAAATATACAGCTTGTCCGGGCTGCGCGACCAAGAGCGCGACGATCACCGGTAAGGTCTGCGAAACCCCAAACCCCACATCGGCAATACTAACCAGGTCGTGCGCGCCACCCCGCTTAGCATGAGGCAGGCGCCCCACTTTGAGCTGGACTTGCGTATGGGTTACAGGCTCTGCCGCAACCTTCCACGTCAATCCTAGGCCCTCTAGGGCCCGATTTACCGCTTCCAATGCGTCTGTGTCCTTGTCTGCCTGCCACTGGGCGATCACACTGGCAACGTAGTTTTCGAAAGTCCCTGGGAAGGTTGGGCCCACGGCTGTTACTGGATACGTTCTTACCGGATTTCCTCTGAGACCGGGAACATGAATCAACTGGCGAAGCTGTTCGACAGCAATCCTGGGGGGGCCAATTAGGCCTCCGCTTATGGCACTCAGTGTCCGCTTCCCCGCTAAGGTAATCTCCACGCCCAGGAAGCAACGATCGCGTGTCACCACCCACTTGAACTGTTCGTTCCCTCCGAACATCTTAAAGCCCTTCTCTATGTCTGGATTGGCGGACACAATCTCTGTTTCCGTCATGTTTGGGCGTAGCGTATTCTCCCGTTCGCGTGTCCGATAGGTCATTTCTTGAATCTCGAAGCCTCTGTCTGGGTGCCACTTATATAGGATTCTGGATTTCTTGTTAGACCCAATAATCATTTCGATATCCAAGGCGTCCTGGCAATTCCCCTTGCCGACCCGGGATAGGAATTGATCGCCCGAAGTGAACCTTACATTTGGACCATCGAGCAGGAGCGTACCTGGGTCATAACTCGCTTCGAGTGTCTGCTTCAGCATGAGGATCGGCTGCACAATGCTTGATTTCCCTGAGCTATTCGCGCCAGCGAGGATGGTTAGGGGTCTTATGTCGATCGATTGCCGATGCGCGATCGACTTGTAGCCGCAGACACTGATTTGGGAAAAGCCCTCCAAGTTTTGCGAAGCCTTAGTCTTTCTTGACCCTGGCTCATGATTCATTTCAGCTCACCTCAAGGGGGACCTCTACAGGGAGGCCCTCGTCAAGCAGAAGTGTACAACGCGGCGTAAACCCGTGATAGAAAAAACCGCGCGCCAACGTCTCATCGTGCCGCGGGCGGGAATTTCGTCCGGGGTTGCCATTCGGTTGTGCCAGTCTGGGCAGTAAGTCCAATTTCGAGTGGCTGAACAGATACGATATAATTCTCTGAGGTGAAAATGACGACTTCAACGGAACACCGATACATTGCAAATGATGATCAGATCCTCGGCGGCGAGCCGATCATCCTGGGCACGCGCACGCCGGTCCGGGCGATTGTCGAGACCTGGCGGTTGGGAGTTGCCGCAGAAGAGATTCCCAGCGCGTTGCCTCATCTGACTCTGGCACAGGTATTCGATGCTCTTAGTTACTATAGCGGCCACCAGGAAGAAATCAACGCCCACATCGAACGGAACCGGATTCCACCTCCCAAAATTGACCCACTGGTGTCCGGTCGTTGAACCACCTCTTCATCGACTTATACCTTGACGAAGACGTTTAAGTGCAAAAGTATCTCGCGCAGAGACGAAAAGTAAACAAACCAGTTGTTTATTCCGAATCTCTGCGCCTCTGCGTCTCTGCGCGAGATTGCTTTTTCCCCAGCTTCTAATGATATTGGACCTCTTTGAGGTTGGCAAAATGGGGTATGCTTGCTCAAGCTTGTCCAAACTGCGGTCGGCCACTGATTGATGACCTGCGGCAGAGCCGCATTGAATACGGTAGTTCCCGCTAAATTGGGCAGTCATGATGCTCGCTAGCGTGGGCCATCACTTCATCCGAGGAGTGGGAGTGGCTTTTAGCTGGATCGATCTCGCCGTCGTCATCGTCTACGTTGTCGCCATCACGGCCTTTGGGGCGCGTTTCCGCAAGGGCCAGCGGACTTTGCGCGATTATTTTTTGGGGGGAAACCGCCTGCCCTGGTGGGCCATCACGCTTTCGATTGTCTGCGCGGAAACCAGCATCCTGACCATCATCAGTACCCCCGGCATCGCCTTCCGCTCCAACATGGGCTTCCTTCAGCTTGTCTTTGGGTACCTGGTGGCGCGGGTGGTGGTGAGCTTCCTTCTCATCCCGCGTTATTTTGCCGGCGACCTCTACACGGCCTACCAGCTTATCGAGCAACGTTTTGGACACGCGCTGAGACTCTTCACCGCAAGCTTGTTTCTCGTCATGCGCGCGCTCGCGGAGGGAGCGCGGGTGTTTGCGATTTCCATCGTCATTGGGATCATCTTCAAAACCGGCGTCGCGGCCTCACTCGTGATTATCTTCGTGCTGACCTTGCTTTACACCTTGGAAGGCGGGCTCACGGCGGTCATCTGGACGGATGTCATCCAACTTACCATCTACATTGCGGGAACGGTGGCTGGCCTCTTCCTCGCCCTGCACGCTCTTCCCGGTGGTTGGGGAGAAGTGGTGCGGGTGGCGCAGGCGGCGGGCGGTAAGTTCACCGTGCTTGATTTTCACTTTGACTGGAATCAGCCCTACCTGTTCTGGACGGGGCTGGTGGGCGGCATGTTTCTGAATACCGCGAGCCACGGCACGGATCAAATGATCGTGCAGCAATTGCTCGCCGCGCGCAGCCGCCGCCAGAGTCAGGGTGCGCTGTTGGCAAGTGGAGTTGTGGTATTGCTCCAATTCACCCTTTTCCTGGTTGTGGGGGTGGTGCTCTACGCTTTCTATCAGCATTTTCCTCCGAGTGTCGCGTTCACCCGGCCTGACCAGATTTATCCCACCTTCGTCATCACCAGGCTTCCGGTGGGGCTCTGCGGCTTGCTGACCGCCGCGATTCTCGCTGCCGGCATGGCCAATCTGAGCGCGGCGCTCAATTCCCTGGCGTCGAGTTCGGTGATGGATTTCTACAAGCCCTTTGCGCGCCCCAGGACTGATGATCGGCATTACCTGCGCGTGTCACGCCTCGCGACGCTGATTTGGGGGGCGGTGATCATCTCGATCGCGCTGGCGGCGCAGTACCTTCAACGTAGCGCGCTAGAGCTCGCGCTCACCGTGGCCAGCGTTCCCTACGGCAGCATGCTCGGTATTTTTCTGCTGGGAGTTCTGACCCGCCGTGCCTCCAGCCGCGGCGCTTTCGTCGGCGCGGTGTGCGCCCTCGCCACACTGGCTTATGTCATCCACTACACCACCATCGCCTGGACGTGGTACGTCGCCATTGGAACAGTCGTAACGTTCACCGTGGGATTTTTGGTGAGCCTGGTAACGCCAGCGCGCGCCGGTTGTAGGAGAGTGAAATTCTAAATTATGAATTCTGAATTATGAATTGCGAACGGCAAGCGATGAATGATAAATCGGGAAAGAACGATTCGCCCCCGCGTTCATCATTTACTATTCACGCTTGATAATCCAGAATGCAGAGGTACAGCGCGGTCGAGGCGCAATTCAAGAAAGGAATTCACCACAGATTCGCATGAGCCTTCGGCACAGTCATTTTCATAGCAGAGGCACGGAGATCACGGAGAGCAGACGGAGAAAAAATTGTGGGCAACAGCCTTGTGAACCGTAATCTCGATCCGCGCAAGAAGAGTGCTTTTCTCCGTGATCTCCGTGCCGCTGTGGTAAATCTTTTCCTCGCGGCACTCGAAGAGGTCGGTTCTTAAATGCAACAGAGCCCCATGCGCGATAAATCTCAAAGCGAGTTGGTGAAAGGCCTGGGGGTGTTCGGCGCCACCTCGGTGGTGGCGGGCACCATGATCGGGACCGCGATTTTCGTGGTTCCGGGTATCATGCTGCAACTGGTGGGTACGCCCGCGATGGTCGTCGCGGTGTTCGTGGCCGCAGGAGTCCTCAGCCTTTTCGGTGCGCTCAGCTATGCCGAACTCGGCGCGGCCATGCCGGAAGCGGGCGGCGAATTCGTATACATGCACCGCGCTTACGGCCCTCTGTTCGGATTCCTTTACGGCTGGACGCAGTTCATCATTGCCAAGACCGCCTCGATTGCCGCGATCGCCACGGGTTTTGTCCTCTACCTCGCCTACTTCTTCCCGCGCTTGCACGATACGGTGTGGGGAACTTCCCTCAATGTCGGCGGCCACGCATTGGAACTGCGCCTGACGGGCCTCCAGATTGGCGCCACGCTGATGGTCTTGCTGCTTTCCGGGTTGAACATTCTTGGGGTGCGCCGGAGCGGCGCCGTACAAACTCTCTTCACCGCTTCCAAGCTGCTGGTGCTTGGCGTCCTCATCGTGCTGGGCCTTACATACGGTCACGGCTCGTGGCAGGGGTTCCACCCGTTCTTCGCAGCGGGTGGGCACGGCGGCCTGCTGACGGCTTTTGGTGTGGCCACGGTTTCAGCGCTCTGGGCTTATGATGGGTGGAACAATCTCAGCATGGTGGCGGGCGAAGTCAAAAATCCCCAACGCAACGTTCCCCTCGCGCTGATTGGCGGGGCGCTGCTGGTACTCATCGTCTATGTCCTGGTGAATCTCGCTTACTTTCACGTGCTGCCGGCTGCCCAGGTTCTGGGCACCAAAACCGTGGCGTCAGACGCCGCGCGCCGCTTCCTGGGCAGCGCCGGGGGAGCCTTCATTGCCGTGGGGGTCATGATTTCCACTTTCGCCACGCTCAACGGCTCCGTCCTGGCCGGCTCGCGCGTTCCTTACGCCACCGCGCGCGAGGGACTTTTCCCGACCGCGCTAGGCGCCGTTAATCCCCGCTTCCATACCCCCGCCGTGTCCTTGGTGTGGCAGGCCATCATCGCAGGATTGTTCACGCTGACGGGAGGGTACCAGTCGCTTTACACGAAAGCGATTTTCTCGGAATTCCTTTTTTACGCTCTCTGCACCGCCGGAGTTTTTGTGCTGCGCCGGCGGGAGCCTCGCCTGCCGCGCCCCTATCGGACCTGGGGATATCCTCTGGTTCCCGCAGTTTTCGTGATTCTCTCCGTGTGCCTGCTGGTGAATACGTTTTGGCAGCAACGCGTCGACTCCCTGTGGGGAGTGGTGCTGGTGGGCAGCGGCATTCCCGCATACTGGATCTGGAAGGCATGGGCTCGCCGTTCTTCATGAATCGAAAACCGAAAATCGAAATTCGAAAATCAAAACTCGCGGGCACTCCATCGGTTTTCCAATTCCGAGTTTCGAGACCATCGGCACTCAAGATTCTCCTCTTCCAACTGATCTTGCTTGCCGTCGCGGTGACGGTTTGGGCGAGGCCAAAGGATCGAGGTACCGCCCATCTCGGTTCTGAAAGTGCTGCCGCGCAGGCCGCCCTGGCCAGAGCGCGGGAGCGGGTGCTCACTGCTAGTCCGCTCGCGATGTTCTATTACTCTGGCGACTCATCAGGTCTGGCATCGCTCCAGGCGCATTCGGACACCATCACCTTGCTCGCTCCGCAATGCTATGGGCTCGACGGCGCAGGAGCGTTGCACGGCAAACTACCCGCAGGAGTTCTGGAGGTGGCGCGGCGCGCCGGCCTGCCCCTCATGCCGCTCGTGACAAATCCGGGATTCGACCGCTCGACGGCGCACGCGCTGTTGCACAACGCCAAGGCGCAGGAGCGCGCCGCAACCAACCTGGCACGGCTTGCGGAACGCGGTGAATACGTGGGTTGGCAGCTCGATTTGGAAGGCATCGACCCCGCGGACGAGCCCGCATATACACGGTTCGTAGCGCGCGTGGCGGCCCGCATGCATCACGACCATCGCCTGCTGAGCGTCGCGGTGGTACCGCGTTTTTCCGACACGTTTCCCGACAGTTCCGCCCCCGGTTTCCACACCGGTGAATGGGGTGCGGCATACGATTTCCGCAGCCTGGGGCGCATTGCCGATTTCCTGGTTCTTATGGCTTACGATCAACACACTCCCCTGACCCCGCCCGGCCCTGTTGCCGCTTACGATTGGGTGACCGCAGCCCTCGACTATGCCGTCCACCGGGTCCCCCCGGAAAAGCTCTTGCTGGGCTTCCCTTTCTATGGCCGCGAGTGGGAGGAAACGTCAGGCGCCACCACGTCACACAGCCTCGCTTACAAGGACCTGAAACCTTTCTTCGAGGATCCCGCGAGCGAACGGCATTGGGACGATCTCTGGCGGACTACCTGGTTCGTCCTGCGTGAGGGCGAGACCCTGCGCACCGCGTGGTTTGACGACGCCCGCAGCCTGCGTGAGAAACTGGCGCTCGTGCCGCTCTATCACCTGCGCGGATACGCCGCCTGGCGGCTGGGCGTGGAAGACCCGGAATTCTGGCAGCCGGAAGGACAATGACGCTGGTGTGTGACCGGCAATGATTCACGTTGATGTCGTTGCGGCGAGTTTACCTCGCCATGATGATGTAGCGGCGGGTTTACCCCGCCAAATGGCGGCGTAAAGCCGCCCCTACATCGCACTGGCCTCCTGCCTTTTGCAACTCCCTTGGAACCCTCCGCCGTGAACTGTTAGACTCGATATCTTTCGAGTAACCTCATTCCCGGAGAAAAGCCATGCGAATCCGTGCTGTTGTTGGTCTATCAGTTTTGATGTTCACCGCGCTCGCGGCCGGCGCTCGCGGGGCGGAGCATACGTGGCTTATCTACTCGGTCGGTGAACTCGACCCGCGCATCGAGCGCCAACTCGACTTATTGGCCGTGCGCGATCAGGCGCTGATCCGCTTCGTGAAAAGTCCTGCGGAGCGGTCGCAAATGGCCCCTGCTGCCGGCGGCTTGACGATTGAATTGCTCCAGGCAAAGAGTGCCGCGGCATTCGTCGACGATCTCAAAAGCGAAGCGGGCTCGACCGCCATCGCGCCGACGGCAGAGCTCGCCCAGGATGGGTACATCATCGAGGCCTCCTACCCCCGCGCGGCGGTTCCCAACCGGCTGCGCATCACCGCGGGCACTGGGCAGGGATTTCACAATGCCTTGCTGAGAGTTCCGGATTTGTTGGCGCTCGCCCCGTCGAGTCTTCCGAGCGAGCTCATCCCCCACCCACAGGCCGTGCGCATCGAAAAGAATGGCACCTCCGCCGTTATCTCGGATTTCCCCTCCTTTTCGGAGCGTGGCGTGGTCGAGGGTTTTTACGGCACTCCCTGGACGCATCAGGACCGCATCGACATTTTGCGTTTTGAGGGGGCGCACGGCATGGACGTGTACTACTATGCCCCCAAAGACGACCCCTACCATCGCAAGCTCTGGCGCGACGCCTACCCGCCCGAGGCGGAAAAACGGCTCGGTGAACTTGCCCGGGCCGCGCAACACGATTATGTGGATTTCTGTTTTGCCATCAGTCCGGGCCTGACCATGGCCTACTCCAGCGATCGCGATTTCGAGGTACTGACCAGCAAACTCGCGAGCGTGGTCAAGCTGGGCGTTTCCTGCTTTGCCCTTTTTCTCGACGACGTGCCGCAAGACTTGCAAGATCCGCAGGACAAGGCGCAATTCAAAACCCTCGCGCAGGCGCACATTTACCTCACCAACAAATTGTACAAGCACCTGAAGGGGCAATCGGCGGCGAATCGCCTGGTGCTGACGCCTACGACATACACGAACGAATGGGGTAACCGCGACTACATCCAGGAACTGGGCGCGGGCGTTGATCCCGGCGTTCCCATCGTCTGGACCGGGCCGAAGGTTTTCTCTCCCGCCATCACCGAGGACCAAGCGCGCGAATGGGGCGGATACATTCATCGCTCCCCGCTCATTTGGGATAACTTCCCCGTAAACGATGGGGCGCGGTGGTGCCGCTTCCTGGGGCCGCTCACCGGGCGCGACCCGCACCTGCCCGGCGCCGCACGCGGCCTCGTTTCCAATCCCATGAACGAAGCGCACGCGTCGATGATTCCCCTTCAAACGATTGCCGACTACCTGTGGAATGCCGCCGCGTACGAACCGGCGCAATCGGAGACCCACGCCGTCCAGAGCCAATACGGCCAGGATGCGCCGCGGCTGCTCGCACCATTTCTGGAGAATTACGGAACATCGTACTACTGGGAAGACGGGATTTTCACTGCGCTGTTTAAAGAGCGCCACCAACCCCTTGACATCGAGAAAATGCAATCAAAGTTGGCGGAAATGAATTCGACCCTTGAGCGTCTGCGCTACCAGCGGCGGCTCCAGCCGTTGCTCGAAGAGATTTCACCGGCGATCAAGCGCACCGATGAGCGCCTGGCCGAGGTTAAGGCTGATCCCGCATACTGCCATCTGCCGGACGGCACACTCGAGTGGGATGAAAACTACGAGGCGCTCCACGCCTATCGCCTGACCCAATCACCCAACCTGGACGGTGACTTTTCCAAGTGGGAAGACGGTCCGGTCTATCGGCTTGATGAGCGCGCGCAGGTGGTGACAGGCGCCAAACTATGGAGAGGCCCCCGCGACTTCTCGGCGCGTGTGGCGCTGGCGTGGGACGAGAGCTTTCTTTACGTCGGCGTCGACGTCACAGACCCCGATCTCTATCAACCCTTTTTTGCTCGCGGCATTCAGAATGGCGATACCTTTGAGCTTCGTCTGGAAGCCGGTTATCGGAGGAACTTCTACTCGACCGAACCCACCGGTGATGAGTACACACTCTATTTCAGCCCCGGCAATTTCTCGGACGTCAAACCCAGTATTTTCTCCGACGAGGATTACCTGCCGCCGCGGCCGCAGCCTCACAATTACATGCAGGAGATTTTCACCGCCTGGAAGAAAACCCAGACCGGCTATTCGGGAGACATCGCGATCCCGGTCACGTTTTTCGAAGGTGGCAAGTTCGCTCAGGGTTATGAGTTGGGATTGGCGTTTAGCACTACGAAAGTAATCCGTCCCGCCCGCCCCACCGATGGGGAAGACCTGGAACGGGTGGTGCTTCAGTCCAAAAAGGACCACCTGTTTCGCGCGAGCACCGGGAACCCATCTTCGTTCCCACGCGTGGTGCTGACCGAGGGGAAGCCTTAGGTCGCGGCTCGGAAAGGCCCTTGCAGCCCTGGCGGAAAACGCACTACGACCCGCTTCCGCCTGCCGCCTTCTTCTCCAAGGCGGGCATGAGGTACTGGGTCACAAAGTGGTCGTATTGGGCTTGCACCTCCGGGGTCGCGGTGGCTGTTCCCAAGGCGCCTCCATCTGAGGACGGCTGAAAATAAACGTCACCCACCTTGCCAAAGGGACCCGGATCAGTCTTGGTGAACTTCGCGCTGTCGTTTTCGGCGAATTCGTAGACCTGCTTGGGGCTGTAAGTTTTCAACTGGTCGGGTGAAAGTTGCGCGACCGTCCGCACGTGAATGTTCAACTTCCCAAATCCGCGGTCCTTGCTGTAATCGACGCGGAGAACGTGCTGTTGTGGTTGTCCAGGGTTCTTGGGATCGTCAGCGACATCAGCCAGCACATAGAAGTCGTCCAGCTTCCCGCTGTATTTTGAATCCAGGAGGCTGTAAAGGCGAAGGGTTGGGTCATCAGAACTAACCTGCGAGGTCTTGTCCTTCGCGCCCAAGGGTCCAGAGCCGCCGCCCAACACCAGGAGAGTAAACACGGCGCCAACAATAACTATGAGTGCCCGAGCACTAGTTTTCATGGTCCCCCCTTACGTGCAAACCTGAAATGGAAATAGCCTTCCCAGTGGCCAATTGCATGGGACCTTGCGGGGAAGATACTATCGCCGCGATGCGCATAAGACAACACCCGAATTCGTGATCCCTTGTAGCGTTTTCTCAGCCCGTGCCGATGTGGCGTGGAGTTGTTCTAAAACTCCCCGGCCTGTATACTCGGAAACTGTCGGGCTGGAACTCAATCGTGGAAATCTCGTATAGGAGGTCAAGACCATCTTGAAAGCTACCCTACGCATCTTTGCGGGTTCACTGGCATTGTGTGCGGTGATATTCCTTCTCCTATTTCCGGCATGGCCGGCGCAGAATCCGAGTTTCCACAATGCGCCGGCGTCGGCCAAGGCAATGAAGAATCCCTACGAAGGCCAGCAACCCGCTTCCGCCAAATCGGCCTACCATGTCCGCTGCGCGAACTGCCACGGAGAAAACGGAGAAGGCTCGGGAAACATACCGGCCTTGGCCCGCGGCCAGGCGCAGTCGGCCAGTGACGGCGAACTCTTCTGGTACATCACCAAAGGCGATGTGGGGAACGGCATGCCGTCCTGGGAGACTCTATCGCCACAGGAGAGATGGCAGATCGTCAATTACCTCCGCGCCCTGGGTGGTTCCAAACCTGGTTCTCCTCGTGTGCGCACTTCACCCACCGACGCCGCCGTGGCGGGAGTGGGCGCACCCCCGCCCAAGGCGCCCTTCACTGACTACCGGTTCGAGAAGCCCGGCACCATTCGCAAGATCACGTTGAAAGACCTGCCCGCTCCCTTCGCCACCTCGTCGGCAGGTAATGGTCCGGAGGTCGTGCCGCGCCCGGAGAATGCATGGCCGCACGTTCTTCCTGGGTTCAAAGTGGAGCAATACGCGACCGGACTCAATAATCCACGCTTGATCCGCACGGCCCCCAACGGCGATCTTTTCGTTGCCGAAAGCGAACCGGGCGACATTCGCGTCTATCGCGGAATCACCGCCGAGGGCAAGCCGGGGCAGGCGGAAATCTTTGCCACGGGTCTCAACCAGCCTTTCGGCATCAACTTTTATCCTCCCGGGCCCAATCCGCAATGGGTCTACGTTGGCAACACGGACTCGATCGTGCGCTTCCCCTACCAGAATGGGGATTTGAAACCGCGCGGCCCCTCGGAACACCTCGCCGACGTGCCGGGCGGCCACAACCATAGGACGCGGGACATTCAGTTCACGCCCGATGGCAAGAAGATGTTTGTCTCCGTGGGTTCGGCCTCGAATGTGGACGATCCCGATACGACGCCGGCGGAGAAGAATCGTGCGGACGTTCTTGAGTTCAATCCCGACGGCTCGGCGATGCGAATTTACGCTTACGGTATTCGGAATTGCGTGGGGATGGCGATCAATTCGCAGACCGGCGAGCTGTGGTGCTCGGTGAACGAACGCGACGCCCTGGGCGACAATCTGGTTCCGGATTACATCACCCATGTTCAGGAAGGCGGCTTCTACGGCTGGCCGTGGTGGTATATGGGCGGCCACCAGGATCCCCGGCACGAGGGCAAGCATCCCGAATTGAAAGACAAAGTCATCACTCCCGATGTCATCCTGCATCCGCACAATGCCTCGCTGGAGATGACTTTCTATGCGGGCGAACAATTCCCGGCGGAATATCAGGGTGATATTTTTGCCTGCGAGCATGGATCGTGGAATCGATCGGTGCGCGTGGGGTATGAGCTGATTCGTGTGCCGCTTCATCAAACCGGTCACGCGAGCGGTGAATATGAGGATTTCATGACGGGGTTCGTCGTGGACAATGGCCACGTTTGGGGGCGCCCGGTGGGCGTCACCGTCGCTCCTGATGGCTCGCTGCTGGTGACCGACGACGGCTCGAATTGCATCTGGCGGATTAGCTACACGGGAAAATGAGCACATCGTCGCGACGCAAAGACTCGCAACAAACGGCGGCGGTGTCATTGGCGATATACGGGCACTTCCATGTGCAGTCCTTCCCCTGAAAGCGGGAAACGCACGCATTTGGTAATGCGCTGCCGCCTCTGCCTTTAAGCGAACCACAGTCCTCATGCCGCGCGCAGGAACTTGAGGCAGTTGGGGCAAGTGTCCTCAGTGGTCTTGACCGGCCTGCCGCAGGCGGGGCAACGAAGCGTGGCTGCCAAAGGTTCCGGCCGGGCGCGCTCTGCGAAAGGTAGAACCGGGGCCCGAATCCCCTGCTCTTGCGCGGGTGCAAGTTCCACGTGTTCCGCGTATCCCATCACCAGCAACTTCAATCCCACCGTCGAAAGGACGACGCCGCCGATCAGGAGCAGGAATGAAAACGCCAGCGAGCCAAAGTCGATAATGCCGAACTCAATGTCGCGAGGGTCGCGGGGATTGTAACGAATTGGGTGATGCGTTCCCGGCGCGTACATCCGAGCCAGATTCGCTGCGGCCTGGTCATAGGTGTCCGCCGTGTAAACCGAGGGAGCTACGGTGACGTAATTCCTGCCGCCCACGGTGTAGCGGAATTCAATTTTCGGCGTGTAGCGGTGAAGCGGCATTCCCCCCTTGGCGTAGGGAGCCTGCAAGACTTCTTGTACAACGCCACGCGCCACCACCCCATCCGTGCTCGGCCAAATATTCCATACAATGTGAAGTTGGCGGCCCGTCCAGATTCCCGCCAGAATCAGCGACAGTCCCACGAGGAGCCCCATTGCACCCTTGCTGACCCGCTCTCTTCTGCCTTCTTGGTTGTCCATTGTATTATTGTGCCGGGAAGGACCATGCTCCTCTCAGCACACCTCCATTGCAAATACACACAGGAATGCACAATCGGCGGGGGACGGGTCCTAGAGACTCATCCGGAAAGTCCCGCGGTAACTGCGCTCTCCAGTTTCGGCGGGCCGAGCGGCAGAATTGAGGAGTAGAAAAAAAGTCCCAAAAACCCCTTGACATTTGGCGAATCTATGTTATTACATAGATATGGCAACCCATCTCGAAGATCACTACCCTACCCGCCTGCAAGGCATCCGCC
>Ga0187848_10001476_pt1 | contig 19931 bp, 19 predicted proteins | sample June2016WEW_4_40_FD_132424 | JGI IMG/M metagenome (GOLD analysis project Ga0187848, IMG submission 132424) | Peatland microbial communities from SPRUCE experiment site at the Marcell Experimental Forest, Minnesota, USA - June2016WEW_4_40 | ecosystem: Environmental > Terrestrial > Soil >... | reverse complement strand
CCGTCTTGGCAAGCTTTCTGAAGGCTCCCCTAATGTCAGGAGATAGCCTCACAACATCACCAAACAAACAATTATGCATGCACTAAGAATAAGAGTGTAACGTTAGCAAGTTGACTTTACAATTGAGAAAGAGTTAACTTTAGAATTTTTGAAATTAACATTTTATTAAAATTAGCCGTATAGCTCGAACGTATACTCATTTGACATTTGGCAAAACCAGACTCAATCTTTTGATTCAATTATTCCGTTTGGGTGCTTTCCCATCCAATCCAAGGCGAAGGCTTCGGCTTTAGTCTGCTTGGAGAACTCGGGCGAGATTTTTTTACTCTCAGCTTCATTCGTTTGCTCTCCGGGAAAGAGCAATACATGGTAGTTTGCACTGAATTCTCTTTTGGAAACAATTAGGGTTTGCCCCGTGTTTTCGTTAACATAGCCGCCTTGATTGCTTATTTTCTTCCATCCTTTAATGATCTTCAAATTATTCGCCTTCTTGTAAGCCTATTACAAGCTTTCATGCCATTAGAAATAGAAGTTAAAGTAAATAAAACGCGTTTAGGCTACTATCTTCGTCGTGCCCAAGCCTGTTTGGGCTCAAAATTAGCGGGTGTATTTGCCGTTTTTAGGGGCTGACTGGTTAAGTGTTTGGAAAAGCAAGCTTTGCAGTATACTGGCTTGCCTGGAGTAGGCTTGAAGGGTACAGTCGCGATTTGATTGCAAGAAGTACATTTTACCTCATAAACATTCCTTTGAGACATTATTTCACCTCGTTTATCCTACAATAAGAAAAATTTAGCCTTAGAATTTGGGAATTTTGGTTATGAATTAAGCTTTTCGCCTTTTTTCTTGTTATCTGTAAAGCTTTTCTTTGATGCTTTCTTTCTTGATACACAAGTTAGCCGTACAGAAGACTTACATCTGCGACAGTTTTTAACTAAACCCGCTCTCAACATACACATTTTCATTTACCTCAATACTTTTTTGAAAAGAATCAGTTATACGAAGGGGTAAGCCTAAGAGGATAAGAGAAACTCTTCAACTATCAGTTCTTCTGTCGCGCTTATAAAGGCATGTATAAGGAAATGATTTTTTAGAATAACAAAAAGCTTTTTGCAGATAAATTAAACAAACGTAAAATAAACCGTAGAAAAACGATTTACCCCTTAGCCATGCTAATATAGTTCTACACGCATTTTTGTGTAACGATTAGAATTCTATAGGAGAAGAGTCAGATCAGCCACGCAAGTGTAAAAATCAGTCTGATTAGCTTAGAGACCACAATTATTTTACTGTGTAAGGAAAGAGGCTAAAAAAATAATCTTAAAATGTTCAGAATGCGGAAATACCTTTAAAATAAATGAAGTTAAAGATGGCGAGATAGTTGCCTGTCCAATTTGTGAAGCTGACTATAAAGTGGTAATTAAGGCTGGAAAAGTTCGGTTAGAAGAGTATGTATATGAAACTGAAGACTTAGGCGAATTGTCAAAATAATGCTTACTTTGTATTTTTGATCAAAAACAAAGTTACGTTAACTTGCTAATTCAACCCGTGTACCTATCGCTTGGCCAGGGACTCCATGCATGAATTTTACTCGAACCATGCCATTTCTGCCATGGGCACCCATAATTTTTCCAACGAACTTGTTACTACCACTTGTCCAAGTTACCTTTTGCCCAATGAGTTTGCCTGCCAAAGATGCAGAATCAACCGTTTCAAATTCAATTAAGCATTCTCTTGATGTTTGCGCTTTTGGGCCTGTTCTGTAATTAACTATTCTTCCGTATATTGTTTGGGTCAAAATATTCACTGCTTCGTTGCCCCTGTTAAGGTATACTAGCTTTTAAAGCTGCACTATTATACTTGGATGACGACGCCGATTTTTTGAACAGCGAATTCTAGTAAATTTACCGCTTCTTGAACTTTCATTATTTCTTTTTCTATGGTTCCGTCTTTGTCTTTTAAACCAATACTTGTGCCGCAAACGCTGCATTGAATAGTTTCTCCTCGCTTCAGTTGTATAAGGGTCGCTTTGTTTTCATTATTGCATTTTAGGCAATGTACAGTGATACCCCATAAATCTACGTTAACCATGTTTATCATGTATTGGTTAGGTGTATCTGCTCTAAAATATTGCGATGTTTTTCGGTCAGCTGTTAGGAGACTTTGCAGGCGGCTATTGATTGTACCCTACGTTACTGTTTTCCTTTTGATTTTTCGGTATCTTTGAGTACTTGCTTAGAGATTGCGGTCTCAATTTCTGCCATTTTTGTCGCGGCATCATGCCCGTGTAAGGAAGCCAAGTTGGAAACCTCATAAACTAAGATACCGAATTTTGGTTTCGAGAGCTTTGTTTGCTTCTTTTGTTTTAATAATAGTACATTTTAGGTGGGCAAATGTTTCCTTAAAAAGCCAATCCTCGAAGATAGGAGGGGCAAGAGTTTCTCGGCTGCAATGAACGCGATTGTGGCGTAGGCGATTCCACCTAGGACGTCTGAAAAATAGTGTTCGCCTAGGTAGACTGCGCTAAACCATGTTCCGACAGGAATCGATAATGCTGGGAGTGCTTTCCATTTCCAAATTTTGAACGCGAAAAGAAAGACCAGCCAAGGCATAGCTGAATGCATACTGGGAAATGCAGCGTATGCATTTGGGCTTAAAAAATCAAACAAGGTCCTGTAAACAGGAAGACCTAAGCTAGCATCAACTGACCCAGTTAAAATTCGAGTGACATCTGGAATCGCAATCCATGGAGGTGCCACAGGGTAAAAGAGGAAAGTTATCAAGGCACTGTACGTTAATACGCCGAAGGCAATGGTGTATTTCCAGTAGTTCTTAGGACTTTTTTTCCAAACAATATAAGCAAAGACGGTTGGTACAAAAAAATATATGCCATAGAAAAAGGCTCCCATGTAATTTAAAACAGGCATCTTTATCGCTTGTTGAAGAACGAGGCTGGGAACTTGACCGAACAATTGTACATCCAAATTGTATGGTCCTGTATGAAGGTTGTACTGCGAAATTGTGCCTATGAAACTGTACATAACTTCATAAGAGACAAACACCGTAACGAACGGAAGCCAATCTTTAAGGGCATGCCAGGTCCGTTCATTATACGTACAGTAAATCAGGATACCTAAAACTAGAAATTCAGGTCCCGGAATAATTTTGTATTCTATGCAGAAGATAGCCACGGCTACTATGTAGAGTGATGAGAAAAGAAGAGAGAAGAAGCGGGTAGAGTGATAATTAATACTTTTTAATGCAAGCCTGGATTTGTCGTCTTCTTTTTGGTTTTTCACCATTATGTAATCGTTACCCGCCACTTAGCATCACATAGCTTGTATGTTTCTTTTTAAATGCTTTTTCCCAATTCCCCCCTAAAAAGCAAAATACTTAGACAAATAATGGGTTAAAACCAGATAGGCTCTTTAATTATTTCACGGGCATGGGTTGCGTTTTTCAGCGTAAGCCATGCTATTTTTAGATAGTGAAACAAGTCTAAAAAATGAGACGCCCGGCAATGTAGCGCAATTTGTTCGAGAAATTTATGTATCAATTAGTGTATCCTTCTGTGTCAGGTAATCCAAGAAACGGACTCCTTCGAGCACTTCGGGGGCAGAGTAGGCTTTAGTTGACCATTTGCTGGGAATAAATAGTGATGACAAGAATTTAGGCTGGCATCAAATAGTTTGAGTTGCCGTAATAAGCAACGTTTCTAGCCACGGTTCTAGCTGCATGTGAGCTTTGGCAAAGCTTGCTGATATTTGTCATAAGCTGATAAGAAGCCTTTAAAGCCAAGTTTAAGTCGTGGTTTGTTAAGAATTTTGCTTCTATGTTAAGCGCTGTTCCCTGAATGTTTGCGGCTATTTGGATGCCGCCGTCTTCTGTAATCCACTTTAAAGTGACGCCTTGATTATTTTCTGATATGCCCAGCCAGCGAAGCAAACCAAACCATTTGCCTTTAAGCGACAAGATTAGTTGTTGAGTCATAAGGTCAGATGGAAGGAAAGTTTGAATCAGCGGCGCTGTTGGTTCTTCTTTGCGTGCTTGGTTAAGTTTTAGTTTAGTTATCTTCGGGGTGACCCTGTAGCCTTCGAGTCCTTTTTTCACTATGCCCTCTTGCTCCAGTCGGGCAAGTATGCGAGAGAGCGTTTCTGGATGCAGTCCTGTTCTTCGTTTTAACCCGTCGAATGTAAAAATAGCTAAGTCTTCGTTTTCTATTAGCGCCAATACATCAGCGTCGCGTTCGCTAAGGGAGTAGTCAGCTGGAAGGCTTTGCCAATTGACATTCAGAACAGGTATCATTATTCTAATTTCAGGTTGAGGCGTCGCTTTTGAATGTTATCCCATCTTTGCAAAAAAATCAACATTCAATATTGTTTGATGCTTTGGTTAAATTAATTAAGATTGAATTTGATTCTTATGTGAAGTCTCCAGTTGATTTGGGGTCTCATGAGAAATTTCATTTGACGCGGCTAGAGAATTTTTTCTGTCGTAGCGTTTCTCCATGCGTTTTAACGGTCATAACTATTCCTACAAACATTCAGGGTAGCAGCACTATAAACAGGTACTCTTCAAGTGGCAATCCTATTAGCTTAATGCTAAGATGGCTTTTAGGTTCCAGTACAATATGTTAAGGTAAACCCCTGCAATCTAATCCCAAGCAATGCCAAGTGGGAAGAATAGTAGTGCCAGCTTCAGCATTCTCCGCCAGCCGTAATCTTTGAAGTCAACTACTTAGAACGAACAGTAAACAGGGACATCCCAATTAGGTATCTATACAAGTTTTCGTCACCAAACAAAACATAGGAGGTTTTGCTGAGCCCAATATCAAGACTTTAAAAAACCATTTTACTTACTCTTCTTGAATGCATTTGTATTAAAGTCTTTCATCTGCTCGCCCCTTTGACAGTTATTTCGCAAGCTTCGGCTAGCGTTTTTCTATCTGAGCTTTGATGTACCTTTTCCAACTTTTTTACTTGACAATCGTGAAGAACGCCTTGTTTGGTTATACAGGTTTAAAAATAAAAATAGCGTGTTCTTAAGTTGATCCCCTTCAGAACCTGCACTTTGCCAAATCTAGCTTTCAGGTCTTTCGTTGCTAGCTTAAGTGTCGTCGAATCCAGAAACTCGGCAAAATCATAGATAAAATTTAGACTGAAATTTCTTCAGTTAAACCAGCTTCAGGATACGTGAAGAGGTGAGCCTTTTCAATGGGATAATTTATTGTGACTTCTTCACCAATTTCGAACCATTTTTCTGCCAATGAAGGCCTGTTTATTACTAAGCGGTCTCCGTTTTCAAGTCTAATTTCGTAACGAACCAAAGTTCCTTCAAAAGTAACCTTTTCAATTTTTCCAAGTAATCTGTTTTCAGTTGTGTTGTGTCCTTTTTTCATTTCGCAGGTTTCAGGTCTTATAGCTAAAATTATTCTTTCGCCTTCCTTTATGCCTGGGTTTATGGCTTTAACTTTTAATCCCTCCCTTAACTCTACTTCAGAGTATCCATTTGTCTGCGTGATGTAGCCTTCTAAAAGGTTGGATTCGCCAATAAAGTGTGCAACAAACAAGCTGTTTGGATCAATATAAAGTTCCTGTGGCGTTCCAATCTGCACGATTTTCCCTTTCTTCATTACCGCAATCCTGTCTGAAATGGACATCGCTTCCGCTTGGTCATGGGTAACATGTATAGCTGTTAGTTTGAGATCTTTTGCCATTCTTCTGATTTCATAGCGTATTTCGTTTCTTACTTTAGCATCCAACTGGCCAAGGGGTTCATCTAAAAGCAAGGTTTTGGCGCCTGCAGCCAACGCGCGGGCAACAGCTATTCTTTGCATCATACCGCCGCTTAGTTCGCTGGGGTAAGCATTTAAACGTTCATCAAGTTTCACGAGTTCAAGAACTTCATGTCCAATCGTGTCGGCTTCTTTAGCATCATAATTTTTGACTTTTGGGCCATAAAGCACGTTGCCCCAAGCAGTCATATGTGGAAACAACGCAAAAGTTTGGAAAACAAAGCCGATGTCTCTATCTTCAGGAGGAACCTTATCAACTCGTTTATCACCAATGTAGATTTCACCACTGTCAGGCTCAATTAATCCCGCTATAAGCCGCAGAAGCGTTGTTTTTCCACATCCGCTTGGTCCAAGCAGAGCGAAATATTCTCGGTCGCGTACGGTTAAGCTAATGTTGTCTAACGCATAGATTTTTCCGTACTTTTTGGTTACATTTACGATACGGACATCAGGCATAAGATAACTCTCCCTTTGAAAACAGTCTTATTACTTTTATTAGTTATCATTCTAAATCTTTCCTTTTCGAGTTAAAAGTCTTAAAACTAGCAATATTATAAAGCTGAACAGTATCAAGAAGCCGCAGGCTAGACCAACTGTTAGCGCGTTGACTCCCGGGATTGGCGCTGTGACGCCTCTAAGTGAATTAACCCAATTAACAAGCAGTACAGGCGCCGTCTGCAGATTTGTGGTTACAGCTAAAGTTGCACCTGTTTCGCTTACACTTCTCGTAAAAACAATTATTGCGCCAGAAAGAATAGAGTACTTTGTAAGCGGCAACACAATTGACCTGAAAACAGTCAAGGGTTTAGCGCCTAAGGTTTTGGCGGCTTCCTCCATGTCAATGCTTACTCGCTCCATGGCCGCCGACATTGACCTAACAAAGTAAGGATAAGTAATTGCCAAGTGTGCAAAGACCAATAAGAGAAATTCAGGTATGCCTGAGATCCCTTGCCAGAAAAACTTCAGTGAAATTCCTAAAGCAATAGAGGGCACTATTATCGGGACGTTAATTAGCGTGTCAAGGATTGCTGAGGGCAATTTGCCGAATGTTTTGCGCGCGATCAGTATCGCCATAGGTATGCCAAGGATTATTCCTAAAACTGTCACTATAGTAGCTAAGCTATATGAGAGAAGTAGGCTTTGCCAAAAGCTTGCCCATATTCCTGAACCGGTGAAAGCTTGAATTAAATTTGTACCGGTAGCGATTGCTTGGAAAGCTGGCAACGCCACGAAAAGCGAAGGAACTAACACTATTATTATGAAAACCAATAATGCAAGACTGTTACGTGAGACTGCTGCCTTTTTGTAACTTAGTTTCTTTTCGAAACCTGGCAAGCCATGACCAAAGGGTAGCTTTATTCTTTGTCCTACGATTCGTATTAAAGCAAAAATGGTTAGTGAAACAGTAATTAGAATTAAGCTTGTAAAGACTGTTGCTCCTTCATAGGTGGCTTGAGAAATTAAACCATTTTTAAATTGATTGCTTAAGGTTTGGAGGAAGACTGGTCCATTCAGGAAGGCTCCTGCTACAATAAAGGTGGCTCCTGTTTCTGAAAGAGACCTAGCAAATGCGAGCGAAAACGCTGCAATTAATGAGGGCTTAATAATGGGAAAAGTCACTGTTCTTGAGGCTGTTAACGGTGGAGCACCCAGAGTTCTTGAAGCACGTTCATACTCCATCTTGTAGTCAAGCAATGAGCCTACAATAACTCTGACCACAACTGGAAATGAAAACGTAAACTGTAGTAGCATAACAAGAAGCCAGCCGGGAGAAACAAGCGACGAACCAAATAGTGCCGATATTCCCCCGCTTGAACTCCAAAATAGCAAAAGTGAATAACCCAAGGCGGCTGTTGGCACAACAAAAGGAATATCCGCCAAAGTGTCAAGAACACTTAGCCACCTCGATTTTCCCCTGGTAATAAGCCAAGCCAATGGGACGCCGGCGATTAGGTCCAATGCAGAAACAGTCAACGCTATTATGAAGGAGTTTTTAATTGCGCTTAGAGCTGTATTCATTAAGGCAGGTTGGTTTATGACGTTTTGAACTGTTCCGATTTTTATCAATATGCCAATTATGGGTGGAATAAGAATTATTGCAAAAAAGACGATGACTGCGGAAAGGTAGAGAGAGTACTTTAAGGGTTTTTTAGAAGACCATGCGTTGAGTGTGTTCCACAGTTTGCTAAGCACGGTACAGCTCCCGATTTTAAGCCGCGTTTTGCTTAAAGGGAACGTTAATTGTTCAAGTATATTAGTTGTTACTTTAAACACGCTTTTTTTCCATAGTTTTTCGATAAAGTATATAGTTCAATACTAAAACAATTAAAGTATAGAGGGCGTGGCTTTTTCAGTGTTAAAAAGTGACAGAATCTTTCAATTTTAAACCCTGGCTGCTCAATTTTTAGGTAATGCGTTTTGCAATAGAGGCTGTTTTCTTACTTATTCGCTAAATTAGAGAGAGTCTTGGTCAGTAAAATAATTTACAAGATATTATCTAACAGGTAACACGAAAAATAATCAAAAATGGCAAAATAAAGCTCTTTTACAGCTAAGAAAACAAAAATAACGCCTTACTAAAAACATAGTACCTAAAAATTAAGCAGTTAGGAATAAAAAATAAAATCGGAGTGTTTTGTTGACTTAGTAGGGGCAATGTTTGTAATTTAATGTTTATCGTCTGAATAATTGCCTTGCTTTTGCTTGAGCTTTAATTTTTTTGATTGTTACCTTAAGGTGACTTTTTCGCCGGTGGCAATGTAGACTACGGCTTCCATGATGTGTGTAGCGTGATCCGCAATACGTTCAAGATATCTTACTACGAGCGTGCTGGAGATAGTGCACTCGTTTGTGATGCCTGCCTCCTTCACAAGTTTGCCCAGATACTCGAGGTACATGTCATCCACTCCTTGCTCGGTTTTAGTCATTTTCTTAACGAGTTCTGTATCTAGGCTTTTAATGGAGTTAATGCTTATCGTGACCATTTGGAGAACTTTTTCAGCCATTTTCCCTATGTACTCATATATCCATTTATCACAAGTGCTTTGCCCATTGAAACGCGTGCTGATAAAGGATATATCCCAAGCATACCTGCCGTAACGCTCAAAATCGTATGCGACTTTCATGTAAGAGTTTATTATTCGCAGGTCAGAAGCAACAGGCTGATACTTTACTATCAAACTGAAAGCTTTTTCCTCAACCTCAACAGTCATGCCTACAAGAATTTCGGAGAGTTCATGCACATCGTTGGATGCGTCTTTACTTTCAAGAAAGCCTCTTACTGATATTGCCACGGCTTTCTCGGCGACTTTGCCCATCTTGTAGACCATTGTTGTTAATTCTTCTAGGCCTTTATCTAACAGTCTTTGCATAATGTTCACCTTATCCGAATTTTCCAGTTATGTATTTTTCTGTTAACTCACTTTTTGGGTTCTCGAATACTTCTGAAGTTGTGTTGAACTCTATAAGCTGACCTAGATACATGAAAGCAGTGAAATCCGAAACGCGAGCGGCCTGTTGCATATTATGCGTCACGATTATAATCGTGAACTCCTTCTTAAGCTCAACAATTGACTCTTCAATTTTAGCTGTGGCGATAGGGTCAAGAGCTGAGCAGGGCTCATCCATAAGAATAACTTCGGGCTCCACCGCAAGAGCTCGTGCTATGCATAATCTCTGCTGTTGTCCACCCGACAAGTTTACTCCCGATTTCTTGAGGTCATCTTTGACTTCATCCCAAAGAAATGCCATCCGAAGACTCCTTTCTGCCACGCTGTCGAGTGTCTCTTTGTTTCTTACACCAGTGAGTTTCAAGCCCGCTACCACATTATCGTATATTGACATCGTAGGAAAGGGATTGGCCTTCTGGAAGACCATGCCTATTCTTCTACGGATTGCAACGGGATCAACTTGTGGAGAATAAATATTTACGCCATCTAAAATGACCTCTCCTTCAACTTTTGCATTTGGAGTCAATTCGTGAATTCGGTTGAGGCATCTTATCAAAGTAGTTTTTCCACATCCAGAAGGCCCCATAATAGCAGTCACCCTATTTTCGGGGAAGTTTAAGTTTATTCCCTTCAGGACTTGTAGTTTGCCAAAGTTAGCTTTCACGTCTTTTGTAGTTATCTTAATTGCCGATAAATCTGTTTTTTTGTATTTGCTTATTTTAAATTGCCCCTCCTAACATGATTTTGTTTCCAGCCTATTGAATTTTTAGTTGTTATTCTACAACTCCGCCCTTGTTCCTGCCAGATTTCTTCCTACAGTAAGCTTAACCAGAAGATTCAAGCCAAGCATAATAAGTATTAGGACCAAAGCTGCTCCCCAAGCCTGAGTTTGCCAAGATGTGGATGCGGAAGTAGCGTAATTGTAGATGAGGACTGTTAATGAGGCTGTCGGCTGGAATATACTTTTTGCAAAGTATTGGCTTGTAGAAGCCGTTAATAGTATTGGCGCTGTCTCTCCCGTTGCACGCGCTACCGCCAACAGTATGCCCGTTAAGAGACCGTTTTTCCCTGTGCTTATAACGATTCTAAGTACAGTTTTCCATCTTGGGACTCCGAGAGCCATCGAGGCTTCTCTCAATGTCATCGGAACAAGCCTAAGAGATTCACTGGTTGTCCTTGCAATAATGGGAAGCATTACGAAACTAAGGGCGAGACCACCTGCAAAGGCAGAAAACTGTTTTGTAGTTAGGACAAGTATAACGAAAACGAACAGTCCTAGCACAATTGAAGGAAACCCAGTGAGCACATCATTCATAAAACCTGAAATTGTGGCAAGTTTAGAATTAGACCATTCTGAGAAAAAGATGCCTGCTCCAATTCCTATTGGTACAGAGATAAGGGAGGCTATACCCACCATGGTGAAAGTTCCAATAATTGCATTGGCTATTCCTCCACCAGGGACATCTACAGGAGTAGGCAAATGGGTCAGAAAGCCTATGCTTATGGCTGGCGCCCCACGCACGAAAACATCTCCTAATATGAGTATTAGGGGTATTACAGCTAGAACGACAGCCACTAACACTAATACGGTCATTAACTTGTTAACGATTTTCCGCCAGAGCGAAATACTTGTAGGCAGATTAGATTTCATTATTGCAACTCCCTCTCAAAACTTAACCCGTGTTCCACGAGTCACCCTCCAAAGCAGGAGTCGGGCAAGAACATTAATTAATAAAGCCACAAAAAACAGGATTAATCCTAATTCGATAATTGAGGATTGAAAAATTCCTGTGGACTCGCTGAAGTCGTTGGCTATAATCGAAGATAAAGTGGCGCCAGCTGAAAACAAATTTGAACTAATTGAAGGAATGTTGCCTATCACCATGGTAACAGCCATTGTCTCGCCGAAAGCACGCCCCAGTCCCAAAATGAACGCCCCAAATATACCTGACCTAGCATAGGGCAAGACGGTTTTCCCAGTAACTTCCCAATCCGTAGCACCAAGCGAATACATTGCTTCACGCTGACTGTTTGGAACCACGCTTAAAACATCCCTAGATACGGCTGACATTGTTGGAATAATCATTATAGCCAATATGACACCAGCAGTAAAAAAATCGTATCCAAAAGGGTGCCCAGAGAATAAGGGGATGAACCCAAAGGAGTTATGTAAGGGCTTTTCGACGTAATCACGTAAAAAGGGAATTAGGATAAACACGCCCCATAGACCGTAAATAACGCTGGGCACTGCAGCGAGGAGATCAATTATTGTTCCTAACATAAAACCAAAGGTTTGATGGCTTTTTAACTTCTCCGAGATAAAGATAGCTACTCCCAGACTGATTGGGAACCCTATAAGAATAGCAATTGCTGATGTTAACAATGTACCGTAAATAAACGGCAAAGCGCCAAGTACATTCTGACTAGGTTCCCAATTTGATCCTATCAAAAAGCCTGGTCCGAATTTGAATATTGATGAGGCAGAGCCAAGAGAAAGTTCAACTGCAAGTCCCACAACAAGAACTATTATGAACAAAGATGCAACGGCAAGAATAATTTTTAATATTGTGTCTCCTCTTAATTGCCTGAATTGCAACTTTTTGATGCCCCAAATATTTTTAGATAATATAAAAAAAAATAAGGAATTGTTAGCCTTTTAAATTCTAGGTTTGAATTGGCGTTCCGTTGTAGGTAATCAACTTGATCGATGTATTGTCAACTGCAACTATATTAGCTGGCAATGGAACGTAGCCTAACCCTGTCCCTAGTGATTGGCCTGAATTCACAATCCATGACAAAAAGTTGACGAGAGCAGCACCTTGAGTCTGACTTGACTGCTGTTCATAAACCAATGCATAAGTCATCGTCACAATTGGGTAGATAGTAGTGGCTGTCTTGTTGTTGTATGTGTTGTCAATTATGGAGACACTTGACCATTGGGCGTTTCCTGCTGGGAGACCCGCAGTTGCTCCTGCTTGAAGCGTGGCTGCTATGTTTGACACATTAGCTATGATGAAGTTGCCTGCAGCGTTTTGAACGGTGCCATAGTAAAGTGAGCTTTGACCTGTGTTTTCAAGTATATAAGCAATTTCAAGCGGACCGATCGCACCGTTATTTCCAGCAATGGCAGCTGCTACACCAGCATTTTTGGGGGCTGCTAATTCAAGCGGAGTAGTTGGCCAACTTGGAGTCGTACTTGGTTTTCCAACCTTCGTTGCCCAAGAACTGCTTTCTTTATATAGGAAATCAGTGAAGGCGAACATGGTTCCGCTTCCGTCTGATCGGTGAACTGTGGTTATGGGCGTATTAGGCAAAGGTATGGTTGGGTTTAAAGCTGCGATTTGTGGGTCGTTCCAATTAGTTATGGTTCCCAAGAAAATATTTGCTAGAACTGTGCCGTTGAAATTGAGACCATTTTTACAAACTGTACCGTTAGCAAGCTTTAAGTTGTACGCTGGTACGACTGCGCTGGCGGATATTGGGATTGTTAGAGCGGTTGTGCCTGATGGAAGTGCCCCGTACTGTGTTGCAGTCATTGGTGCATCCGATTCACCGAAATCGACTATTTTTTGTTGAAACGCAGTAATTCCGGCTCCGCTTCCCTGAGGATTGTAGTTAACTGTTATTTGAGGTTCAACTGCTGCGTAGGCTCCTTGCCAAACAGACATTAGTGGGGCGACAAGTGTACCTCCTTCTCCGTTTAATGTTGCTGAAGCTAGTGTTGAAGTAGACTTCTTTCCGGGAGTTGATAAATATATGTAGGCGAAGGCGCCTCCTATGATGATTACGATTACAACGATTGCCGCTATAATTATATACGTATTTTTCATTTATTTACCCTTCAAATAAACCACTATTTAGTGCTTTATTATATGAGTGTGCTCTCCATAAACACTATAGACTATATATATAATCAAAGCACGTATGTATAATAACGTAATATTATATAACGACAAAGAAATCTGACCATAAAACGCATAAAAATGCTTAGATGTGACAATTGCAAAAGCAGCAGAAAACAAAGAACAAAGAAAAAACGCCAATTTGCAAGCGGATCTACATTTCTTCTTTCACTGCCAAATCAACGGATAACGCGAAATCAGCTTAAAGGGCGGCGCCAGCACCAGCACCATTTAGTTATGATAGGCTGTGGATTGGTTGGATTAAGCAACCGTGTGCTGCTACTGCACCTATTAGAACGGCATTTGCAAATATTGCGATTATAGCTGTGTATTTAGGTCTCATATTTTGTTTCTTCGTATTTTAAAACTAAAAAAGATAAGGTTTTATATAGTAAGTTTAGTAAATATCCATAAAATTTATAGTCTATATAGACATAATTAATATATTGATGCACCATAAAAGAGCTAACTTGGAGTCAAATGTGACTAAAGAAGTTGAAAAGCAAAACGAAGAGCAACGCAAACTTCAGGTGACAGGCGGATCAACATTCATACTCTCGTTACCCAAAGATTGGGCGATTCGAAATGAGCTTAAAAGAGGAAGCTCAATGGTGGTCCGCGAGGAAGACGATGGATCCCTATCTATAGCACCATCAAAGTTTGTAAAAAAAGAAAAGCAAGATGAAGCTTTCATCAAGGCATCATTAAACGACAATCCTGACGCCGTCATGAGAACCGCAATTTCCGCCTATTTGGACGGTTTCAACATTCTGCACATTAGAGCGCAAGGACAAAAAGTGCTCTCATCAAAACTTAGAAATCACCTCAAAACTTTTGCCAGACACTACTTGGTTGGAACAGAAATCGTAGTAGACACTCCAACCGAATTGACTCTACAGGTTCTACTTAATTATCCTGAACTCACAGTTCAAAATGCACTAAGCCGAATGTCAATAATAGCCTCCTCCATGCATAAAGAAGCCATAGCAGCACTAAAAAAGCTGGATTATTCAGCTGCAAAATCGGTTATTGAAACAGACCGTGAAGTCAACCGCTTCGGCCTATACATAGTGCGGTTGCTGAAGCTGGCAGTTTCAAACCCAAGAATCGTCAAAGAAATCGGATTAAACAACCAAAAAGACTGTTTAGGTTATAGGCTTATAGCGAAAGCTGTAGAGAGAACTGCAGACCATGCAACCAAAATTGCTGAAAACACCCTTCTCCTAAAAGAGATAGTAAATGCGGAGCTTCTAGAAAAAATAAGTCAATTAAGCGGTTTGGCTAATTCAATGTTTGAGAGCTCTATGGATGCGTTGTTTCGGCATGACTTTAACTTGGCTGAGAGCGTAATTGAAAAGATAAGCCTAGTACATAAATTGGAGAAAGAAACAGTTCTTTACTCCCAAAATGTAAAGGTTGAAGAAATCGCTAACTTGAGGCTACTGATTGAGAGTGTTAGGAGAACAGCAGAATACGCCAGTGACATTTCCGAAGTTGTGCTAAACTTAAACGTTGAATCAGTTCTGAGCTAGTTTTTTAATGACCTTTTTTTCATGACGCTCCCGTTAAGAACGTTATCTCTTTGCGTTTATATAAATGAAAAACAACGGTTGGGATTTGATTGTTTATGTTGGAGATGTTGGAGATAATATTTATCCATTAAAGGTTATTGATTGAATGGTTTTCTTATTTGGACAAAGTTTGATGGCGGAAAGCAAAGGCTAATCTTGATGCCAAGTTTTGGCTGCCTAAGATTTTCCATGCTTTAGTCATTTTTTTCTCCTATTTTTCGATTTTAAGAAAATAAAGTAATATTTGCTGTCTCTATTTCTCACCGATTTAAAAACATGCTAAGTTAAGCTATTCCGGTTTATTGAAAGGCTTCAAAGAAACAGATTACATCGGGGTTTTGATTTATGCTGTAATTATCTATCAGATGAGCTGTTCCGTCTGGGCAGTATACTTTGTCGCCTTTTAAAGTTTTTTTGTATCGGACACTGCAATCCTTAAGCATAGCGCAGCCATCACAATCTCTTGAGAGCATTCTTTTTTCACCTCTATCATTTTCAAAGTAGAAATATGTCGAGGCGCCTATAGAGATTCTCTTCATAATCTATATAGAAAATAATACCGCCAGATTAATTCATCAAAAACTATAAGAAACGTTTAAGAAATAAGGAACCACACTTCAAGAGCCAGAGACAGACTGATGAACGAAAACAGATTTAAAGTAAAAGGGATTTTCTTAGACTTAGACGGCACAATAGTTGACTCCAGAGAAGCCTACATAGAAGCAGCAAGAATAGCATTCGGAGCCTGCGGGCAAAAACCGCCAAGCGAGAAGGCCGCCTTTGAGATTCCTAAGAGGCTCGAGCAAGGTCTCGCAATCAGCGACATCATTAAGTGCGACTCTAAAAAATTCCTAAGCATATATTTTGAATCCTACTATTCGATCACCCGAGAAAAAACCAAACTTATACCTAACGTTTCAGCAACACTTGAAACTTTGTCGTCAAAAACTAAACTCGCCCTAATAACTATGCGGTATGCCCCAAGACAAGCTATAATAAAAGAGTTAGAGTGTTTTGGTATATCAAAATATTTCACTCATGTTGTAACTGCGATGGATACTTCTAAGCCTAAGCCTTCGCCCGAAGCAATAATTGCCTGCGTTCAAGCCCTAGACATTGAAATATGCGAATGCGTCATTGCAGGAGACTCGATTAACGACGTGCGGGCTGGAAAAGCCGCAGGCGCAAGAACTGTAGCAGTTTTATCTGGGCTTTTTCAATGTGAAGAGCTTTTCAAAGAATGCCCAGATTTGATTTTAAACGATGTTAATGCACTTCCAAAGTTTATCAAATAATTCTGTAGTATACATCAGAATTTGAAATATTGCTATAACCCTACTAGCCAGATATATTCCTCAATAAAAATAAAGTTTAATAAAAAGCTTATCTTAAATCAACATTGGAGAAGGGCTTCGGAGCGGGAGTCAGAATGAACTTTGTTGAATTGATGATAGGGGAGAAATTGAAGGAAGCGGATTCAGCCTTAGATGTTGTGGGCTCAGACCGCAAAGTTTTGCAGGTTGCTTGCCAAGACTTCACGAATTTTCTTAAATTTCATTGGAATTTGATGGGGAAAGAAGCAAGCCAATGCGAACTAGTTGAAAGATTGGAAAAGATTTTCAAGGAAGATTCATCGGAGCTAGACGCGTTCCTGACTGTTTGGATTGGCATCTGGTTCAAAAAATGGAAGGAGCGTGTCAAACTTCTTATAGGCGACCAGAATGCTAGCCGGTGGAATAAGATTTCTAAAAATCTCACTACCGCTGAACCACTATGGAAGAGAATTGGGAACAAGCAAGAACTCCAAGAGATCATTGTCGCTACGCTTGTTAAAAACGGGGAAATATGCGGAACCGAAATCTTATCTGAAAATTTATTGAAGATGGAGCTCGGAGAAAACAGTGTTCAAAACCTAAGTGACAGAGAAAGAGTTTTCACTGTAGTTAATGAGGCGTTGAGGAAAGCTCGTGAGATGGCTCAAAGTAAAGGTCCGTTAATCTTTGTCAAGATAGACAAAGGCTACTATAACTCAGGAACCATGTAAGCGTTCTGCTTACTTTCTAGTTTTTTATAAAAAAAGCAGATTTATTAGCTATCAGCCTTACTGTTTTTTCATGACTCGTTTTGTTGTTTTTCTTCGGGCGATTAACGTCGGCGGCCACATTGTCACTAAGGCAAAGTTGCAAGAAGCCTTCACCTGCTTAGGATACCAAAACGTTTCGACACACAAACAAAGCGGTAACGTAATTCTCGAAACCGACGAGGCGGATCCAACCAAAATTAAGAGAAAAGTGGAGGTTAAACTTCGCGAGTTGTTGGGTTACGATGTGGCAGCGTTTGTGCGCACAATCCCACAACTCAAAGCAATAGTTAATCTTGAACCCTTCAACGGTTATGACAAAGAAGGGATAAGTTTTCTGATAACGTTTCTTGTCGATGCGCCCTTGGAGTTTCCCCTCAAGTTGCCTCTCAATATTCCAAAATCAACAGCGCAAATAATTTCAGCGAGTGGCAACGAGGTTTTCAGTATAACTCATGGCGGCGGCGAAGGAGGGCTACCTAACCCTTTTCTTGAAGCGAAGCTAAAACTGAAGGCGACCACCCGAAACATGAACACAATTGCTGAAATAGTGGAAAAGTTCCCTGAAAGAGAGGCGAAGGAAAAGAGCTAAGAAAAAGTTTGGCAGAAACTGCTTGGCGATTCTTTCTTAATAACGAATAAAATTAATAATAAAGTAATAGAACTTGAGGATTAGACGACTCTTACTCTTTGGAGAGTCTTTCGCATCCAAGTATAATGCCGCATGGTTGTGGTTTCGCCGTAGCCGCAAGCTGCGCAACGTTTATGGCGTACGTGGTATGCGCGTCTTCCGCAGCGCCTGCATTTTATGTGAACGGTTTTGCCTTGGCGCTTACCCATTGATGGTGTGCCTTTTCCCACGGCGGTCACCTGGGCGAGGGTGAAATAAGGACTACGTTGTCTCCTCGGACGATTATTAGTCCCAGTCTCTTTTGATTTTCAATGTTTGTTGTGTCTTCTGTCTCTTCTAAAACTAGGTTTAGGTGCTGGTCGAAACCCTTTAGTCTTCCTCTGAGGCTTTTTCCGCCTTTCAATCGTACAAGTACGACTTTGCTGAGGTTCTGTTCAAGGATTTCGGTTGTCATTTCGCTCATTCTGGAATCCTCATGTAACTTTATCTCTTTTATACTTGAACTCTCCACATTTAAACCTATCTAAGTATGATTTGAATTATTTTAGCTAGCTTGAGTTACGTTAAATTTCTGTGTGAAAGTGGTTCTTGGTGTGGATTGATTTAGAGGTGTGTATTTTAGCTGGCGCTTTTAGTCCAGGTAGTTGTAGTATTGCTTTTAACATAAATATTTCTTGTATATTTAGCTGGCCTTTTTTAGCTAAGAACGCTTTGTATTCTTCTCGGGCATTAACTTAATTTTGCTGTTTTAGCTTTGTTGACGGGTTTGCTGCTGATTTTTAAACAGATTGGTTTAGGTTGCTTTTGATTTAGGGTTTGAAGTGTTTGAAGGTTGAGTTAAAAAAAGTCGGAAAAAGTGGATTAAAGTGCAGAAAAGTGGCGTCTATTCTCTAAGAGCCATTACTGCTTCAAACGATTACAAAGGCAATTGAGGGCTAAATACAAACACTATTTCAATTGTAAATAGTACCCTCTCTCCCCTTTTTGGAAAGCCTGTTTTAGATTGATTTTTTGCTTTAGGGCTTGTTTTGGGTTAGGTTGTGGTGGAATAAGGTGAAATTCGTTAAAAAAGGTGGAAAAGGTGTCTGAGGTGGATGCGGGTAAGTGGTTGGATAAAATCTTCAAAGACTATCATTTCAGAAAAAGCGGCTGCGTGATGTAGCGCAAAGTTAAATTTAACGCCTGGAGTGACTATAGGAGAGAAACATATGCCTACAAAGCAACGAAGATACCCTATAAAAGCGAAAGAAGCAAAACAAATTCTAACCGAAGCCCAAGCAAAAGTAAAAATTGACCTTGACGCGCTTTTCGGAGCTAAAGTAAACGTTGAAGTTGTTGAATCTGACGTTGGCTTGATTTACCTTATAGGCGGAAAACCACTCTTCTTCAGAGCTGGAGACAAGGTTCTGCCCACCCTGCTTTTCACCGAGTTCACCTCTCAAGCAACAAAAATTGTGGTCGACATGGGCGCTGTCCCTTATGTTTGCAAGGGCGCAAACGTTATGGCACCGGGCATAATCCGTATTGAAGGAGAATTCAGTAAAGACGATCTTGTCCTTGTGGTGGATGTGAAGTTTGGCAAACCCCTAGCGCTAGGCGAAAGCCTCATGGACACAGAAGCCGCCAAAGCCACCAGGAAAGGACCAGTAGTTAAAACGTTGCATTATGTAAGCGACAAAATCTGGGACTACACTAAAACACTGATTGAATGACCTCACAATTTGGCGCTCAATTTACAAAAAATAGAAATGAAACCATTTTTGGCTATAGATTGCTAATGATTTATTGGGCTTTGACGTATCCTGTGTTTTGATGTTCTCCTTGCTCCTCCAGTTAAGCACTCTTCATGCTTTTTACTTAGGAGGTGATCCGGCCGCAGGTTCCCCTACGGCCACCTTGTTACGACTTTTCCCCCCTTACGAAACTTAGATTCGATGCCGCCACTAAGGACGGCGCCTCACCCAAGAGTCGCTCGGGTGGAACGACGGGCGGTGTGTGCAAGGAGCAGGGACGTATTCACCGCGCGCTAATGACACGCGATTACTAGGGATTCCATGTTCACGAGGACGGGTTACAGCCCTCGATCCCAACTACGGCAGGCTTTCGGGATTGCCTTCCCCTTTCGAGGTCGGAACTCATTGTACCTGCCATTGCAGCTCGCGTGTGGCCCGGGAGATTCGGGGCATACTGACCTGCCGTGGCCCGCTCCTTCCTCCACTTTTTCAGTGGCGGTCTCCTCAGTGTGCCCAGCACAAAGCTAGTTGCAACAGAGGATGCGGGTCTCGATCGTTGCCTGACTTAACAGGACACCTCACGGCACGAACTGGCGACGGCCATGCACCTCCTCTCAGCTTGTCTGGCAAGACCTTTAATCTGGCCTTCATTCTGCTGTCGCTCCCGGTGAGATTTCCGGCGTTGACTCCAATTAAACCGCAAGCTTCACCCCTTGTGGTGCTCCCCCGCCAATTCCTTTAAGTTTCAATCTTGCGATCGTACTCCCCAGGCGG
>Ga0187848_10001470_pt1 | contig 19990 bp, 20 predicted proteins | sample June2016WEW_4_40_FD_132424 | JGI IMG/M metagenome (GOLD analysis project Ga0187848, IMG submission 132424) | Peatland microbial communities from SPRUCE experiment site at the Marcell Experimental Forest, Minnesota, USA - June2016WEW_4_40 | ecosystem: Environmental > Terrestrial > Soil >... | reverse complement strand
CGCACATTCCATTATTTAGTGGCTACATCTTGCAGCACACAATGGGAGCGTCAGGCGAACTAAACGATTGTGCTATCTCAACTTCCGCCACAAAACAGCGGCGAAACGCCAAAAGAAGTTTGGGCTAGCCGGGAAGAACTTGAGACAACGGTTCCCGACGGCAAAGCTCTTCCGGGCGACGCAAAGTGTAGGACTATGGATCCGGCAGAGGCCTTGTGCGAAAACGACGCGCAGCCTGTTCCGCGCCGAGGAGCCATCCTCGGTGTCGCGGTCGCCACAAGCGTTGTCGTTTACCTGCCCTTGTATTTGTCGGCGATTTTCGGGGCCTGGCGCATCGTGGGTGCCCTCGTTGCGCACGGCCTAATGGGGACGATCCCTTTCGCGCTCGCGCGAGCGGCTCCGCAGGCTGCGAACTTCGACACACCGTGGTTTCCCCGACTCCGGTCGCACTGGCTGTGGTTCTTGGGAATGGTCTTCATCCTTTTCGCCTGCAGGCTGATCGCTGCCGCGCTCGTGTATCCGCTTGGGAGCAGGCAGTATCCATATCCATATTATGAGATTCCCACGGCGAGCGGCGTCATTCTCGCGGGAATCATTCTGATTGTGATTGGCCCGATCGCGGAAGAAATCTTCTGGCGCGGTTATTTTCTCGAACAATTACGGAAACTAACCCCGTCTGCGGTTGCGATCTTGATCCATTCGCTGCTTTTTGGCCTTGCGCACCTTCATCACCATTTCGGGTGCTTCGCTTCGATTCAAGCTTTCTTGATTGGTGCCGTGCTGGGGAGGTGGCGGATCAGGTTCCGGAGTCTCCTTCCGCTGATGCTCGCCCACATGATTTTCGACGGCGTCGTCACCGTCCCCGCCCTCATGAAACAATACAAAGTGGCTCAGATTGCAAAGCCCATCGCAGACTCTCTTGCCGAACACGCCAAGAACGTCCGCTTAAATCCCAAGTGCCGGCAGATTGCAGCGCTGACCGCAGAACCGGTGCAAGAAGCCGTACCGGCCATCATCGATTACTTCGCCGACCCGGGTGAAGACGTGCGCCTTTATGCGATGGAAGTGCTTGACAACGTTTTCCGACGCGAGGCGGAGCCTTACTTGAAGGAGCCGCTGTCGTCTCGCGACAAGAACACCCTGCTCAGCGCACTGTCTTTGATCGGAATTCAGCGTTACTCGGTTTACAAGCAACAAGTGCGGGACATTGCCTGGTCGGCCGATGACGTGGCGGTCCAGTTATCAGCCGTGCTGACGTTGTGGGAGCTTAACGACGAAGAGGGAGTTCGTGGCATTGCGCGAAGCCATCCGAGTGCGAGGGTACGCGAGTCGGCGGAGCAACTGTTAGCGGACCCGTTGCGCCCAAGTCCCGCCGACAACTCGTCTCAAGCGGATCGACCTGAACCACCGGCCAGGTCGGCACGAAGGTCACGGTAGTCACTTTGCCCACCGCATGTGGTTGGGGGGCGATACCGGGGCCACACCCTGAGTATCAATTCATTGGTGCCGGCGGGCTGCGGTGTAACGACGGCAACGGAGGCGCCGGCGGGGGCAAAAGGGCGGCTAAGGGCGACGCCTTTTCCCCGGCCCGCTGCGGATCACGGCGCGGGGGGCTTGGCCTTCGGCGGTGGCGGCGCGGCGGCGGCGGCCGGAATGGAATCGTCCACTCGCAGGATGAAGACGACCCGGTAGGCCGCCGCGGCCGGTTGCCCGCCCCCGCCTTTGCCGGATTCGTCGCCGCCGAGCCGCCGCATGCCCTTGGCCACGGCGGGGGCTTGATCCTTGGCGGCGTCTTGCTCCCGGTCCCCCAGAGCGCGGCGCGACTCCACGGACCTTTCCCGGAACCTTTCCTGTTGCGGCTCGCCCGGCATCGCGCCCGCCCCGCCGCCCTGGCCACCGGCAACCGCCTGGCCCTCGGCCGGCGGTGCGGCGGGCTGCTCACCGGCCGTTCTCTCATGCCTGATCGTCTCCTCTTGCGACGGGGCCGGGCGGGGCGCGTCGTCACTGGCGTGATTGCTCCCCTTGGACGATTCGGCCATCGGTCGGGCGGGGCCGGCCTTGCCCCGGTGAAGGCCGCCGGACGCCCCGGCGGACTTGGCCGCACCTGCCGATTGCCGCAGGGCGTCGAGGTCAGCCGCTCCGCGGTCGGCCGCGGCGGAAGACGGCTGGACGGTGAAGGAATGGAATGTCGCCTTGTTCTGCGCGATCTGGGCCAGTACCAAGCCGACCTGCGCCGGCGTGGCATCGACCTCGTACACGGCGGAGGCCTGTGGGAACTGCTTGGGCGAAGGACCGTGGCGGAAGCCCAGCCCGTTGCGGGTCAAGAGGCTCTCGAAGGCGCGGGTCCGCACGGCCTCGGGTCCGACCTGGCACTCGACGATCATGGACTGCGGCGGCGCCACCTCGAGCCGCTTGGCCGGTTGGGCGCGACCGAATGGCACCAAGCCGCCGATCCCGCCGCCCATCCCGCCGGGCACCGCGGCCGTAGGTGTTCGGCCGACCGCCGCCTGCTGCTTTGCCATGGCCAGCGGTCGTGGCGCGGCAGACGGCGCCCGGGCCCCTGCCGGGGCTGCCGGGGGCAGTTCCGGCGGGCCCGAGGCCGGCCCGGCGACCTTCAAGTCGGTGCCCGCTTCCGCCGCCCCGTGGGGAGTCGTGGACATGCCTGCCACGGCATCGCCCGTGTCCGGCCTGGGCGACGCGGTTGCCGGCGGGGCGGCCGGCGGCCGTGGCCCGGCCCCCGGCTTGGTGGCTTCCTGGAGACCGTTCGCGGCGGCGCCGCGGCCTTTTGCCCCGTCCGAAATGTTCGAACCCAGAGCGAGGTTGGCCGCCGCGGGCTTGTCGACCCGCTCAAGCAGCCGGCGGTCCTTGTCTCCCGTGCCGTGCGATGCGGCCGCCTCCGCCTTTTTCACTCCGGTCGAGGCGACCTCGGCCGGGCGACCATCGCTCCTGAATTTGGCAGCCTCTTCCTCTTCGGCGAGCACGGATCGCTTTTCTTTGGATCCCGCAACCCTGTCGGCGGGCGGAAGAGACTTTGCTTCGGATTCCGCAACCTTGCCGGCGAGCACAGAAGGTCTTGCTCGCGCGTCCGCAACCCCGCCGGTCAGCGCCGGCAGTTTTTCCTCGGCTTTCGCAGCCTTATCGGTGGGCGCAGAGGGTTCTTGTTCGGATTTCGCGAGCTTATTGCCGAGTGCGGGGGCCTTCTCTTCGGCTTTCGCAGCCTCGCGGGCGCGTGCCGACGGCTTTGCAACAGCGTGGTGCGGGCCGCTTGCGGCAGCACCCTCGCTCGGGCCGACGGGCCAGAGCCCCGGGGGCTCGTCCCAGCGGCGGGCAGCCTCGGGCGCCCTGGCAAGATCCTCCGCCGCGGGCGGCCGGGCGGCGGGCGCGGGGGCCCGCGCCGCGTCCCGGCCGGCGTGCGGCTTGGGCTGCGGCGACTCGTTCAGGGCGAACATCACGGCGATGGCCACCGCCAGGCCCGACCAAACCAGCGCCCGGCGGCTGAGCATCCCGCGCCAACTGTGCTCGCGCCACCAGGGGCGCTGGGCGGGGGACGGGCGGGAGTCGTCGGCGCGGATGCGGTCCTCGGCCGCCCGCAAGACCCGAGCGCTCAGGTCCTCGTCGAGTTTTTCCGCAGGCAGCTCCTGGAGTCGCGCCCGCAGGGCGCGGAGTCCGTCGACGAAGCGGCGGGCCTCGGCATCGGCGGCCAGCAGCTCCTCCGCCCGCGCCTGCTCGGCGGCGGTCACTTCGCCGTCGAGGTATGCGCTCAGCAGTTCGGATTCCGGGACGTTCATGGTTCGACCGCCAGGACCTCTTTCAATTCTTCCCGCAATTGCAGCCGGGCACGGTGCAGCCGGCTGCGGACGGTGCCGACGGGTACCTCGAGGATCTCCGCAATGGTTTCGTAACAGCAGCCGTCGATCTCGCGCAGCACGAGCACGGCACGGTAGTCTTCGTCGAGCCGGCCTATGGCGCGGCGGACCTGGCGGCGGCATTCCTCCTGCTCGATGTGCCGGCTGGGGCTCTGGGACGCGGTCGGCGGACCGCCGTCGCCCAGCCGGGCTTGCTCGGCGGAGCACATTGCCCGCCGCCGCCGCCGGTGGGTTGCGGCCACGTTCAGCGCGATCCGGTAGAGCCAAGTGTAAAACGCACTGGCCCCCCGGAACGACGCCAACTTCAAGAACGCCTGGACGAAGGCCTCCTGCACCACGTCCTTGGCGTCCTCCGCGTTGCCCACCACGTGGACGACGGTGTTGTACAGTCGCTCCTGATACTTCTCGACCAAATACCCGAACGCTGCCGATTGCCCGGCGAGGGTCCGGTCGATCAATTGGGCATCCTCGTTCACAAGCGACTCACATGAATAAGACGCGCCGCGGGCCGCCGGAGTTCCCGGCGGGTTTTCCCTGCGCCGAACTCGTTGCCGCCAAAGAAGTTGTTGCCCGGCGCCCGGCCCTCGTGCCCGGCCGCAGGACCACCTATCGTTATCATCCCGGCGCGGGCGGCAGTTGTCAAACCCCGCCGTATGGGTAGGGGCCCGGGAAAAAGTGGACCGGGTACCCTCTGGGTGCCATTTGTGCGCAGCCGGGCACCGGCCGGAGGCGGGTCGCGGGCCGTTCCGGCAAATGGGGACTGTCCCCTTTTCCCACCGAATGATATATTCGCCACAAGTGGCCCAATCTATTCATGGGGCCGCGGATCGAGTTCGCAGCAACACCCCTGGTGAAAGGTTCGCCGCATGATCGCCCTGCTGGCTGAATTGGGACTCTGGCCCGGGACTCTGCTGGCCTTCGTCTACGGTCTGATCGGGATCGTTCTGCTCCTGTTGGGCTACTGGCTGTTCGACCGGATCCACCCGCAGATCCACCTCCAGAAGGAGCTGAACGAGAAGAACGTGGCCGTGGCCATCGTCATGGCCGCGCTCTTGCTGGGGATCGCCTACATCGTGGCCCACGTCATTCAATGAGGCCCAGCCGGTGAACCGACTCACGAGGCACATCGGACTGGTGCTCATCTCGTCGTCGCTGGGGCTCTTGGGCTGCTCGCCGCCGGAGGAGCCGGAAGGCCGCGACGGAAACGACTGGAAGGGCATCGGCGAGGCGGACCCGCAGGACCCGAACGCCCAAGGCTGGACCGGCGGCAGCACGAGCCACCCCGGGTATTCCGGCGGCTATTACCACGGCGGGCGTTATTACGGGGGCTGGGGCGCGGGCGGGTCGGGCCCGGGAAGCCCCGGCGGAGGCAACTCGGGGTTTGCCCACAGCCCGGGCGGGTCGGCCCGCGGCGGCTTCGGCGGCGCGGCCCATGCAGGCGGCTCATGATACGCCAGACCAGCCAGCCGCGTCCCAACTGGCAGAAGACCGTCGAGTCGCAGGGGATGCACTATCACACGGCCGGCGGCGTGCCGTACTGGGACGAGAGTGCCTGCTACCGCTTCACCCGCTCCGAGATCGACGCCCTGGAAGCGGCCACGTACACGCTGGACCAGATGTGCCTGGCCGCCGTCCAGCACGTCCTGGACCACGACCTCTGGGACCGCTTCCTGATTCCCGCGGCGTACCGGGATTTCGTCCGCCGCTCGTGGGACGAGGACGAGCACACGATCTACGGCCGGTTCGACCTGGCCTTCGACGGCCAGTCTCCGCCGAAGCTGCTGGAGTACAACGCCGACACGCCCACTGCCCTGCTGGAATCGGCCGTCATCCAGTGGTTCTGGCTGAAGGACTGCTTCCCCGGGGCCCAGCAGTTCAATTCGATCCACGAGCGGCTGCTGGAAATCTTCCGGACCTTGCGCGGCGAGACGGGGGAGCGGTTCTACTTCGCGGCGCTGGCCGGCTGCCTGGAAGACTACATGACCGCCAACTACCTGCGGGACGTGGCCATCCAGGCGGGGTTCGACACGGAGTACCTGGACGTCGAGCAGATCGGCTGGCACGCCTCGCGGCGGGTCTTTACCGACCGCCGCGAGAATCCGATCCGGCTGTGCTTCAAGCTTTATCCCTGGGAATGGATGCAGCGTGACGCTTTTGGGCCGCACCTGCCGGCGGGCGGCTGCCGCTGGTTCGAGCCGCCGTGGAAGGCCCTGTTGAGCAACAAGGCGATCCTGCCGGTGCTCTGGGAGTTGTACCCCGCCAGCCCATACCTGCTGGAGACGTCGCTGGAGCCGCCGGCCGGCGGCGACTACGTGAAGAAGCCGATCCTGGGCCGCGAGGGGGCGAACATCCAGATCTTCGAGCACGGCAAGCTGTTCCTCGAGACGCCCGGACCGTACGACGGCCCGGCGGTCTACCAGGCGATCCGGCCCCTGCCGCGCTTCGACGGGAAATACTTCCCGGTGGTGGGCAGTTGGATCGTCAACGGCTGGGCATGCGGGATCGGAATCCGCGAGGACGAGAACCTCATCACCGGCAACCTCAGCCGCTTCGTGCCGCACGTGTTCGAGTAGGAATGAGGGCGGTACCATTGTCGCCAGAGTGCCAGCCGGCTATTCTGGTAGGATGGGGATGGGGGCGGTTCCCACTCCTCGTGAGAGCAGAAGTCGAAAGTTAACTGGCCCCCCGACAGCGGAGTTCGCCCGAAATGTTAACTCGCTTGAGGGTCCGGGGATTCAAGAACCTCGCCGACGTCGATGTTTCCTTCGGCCCGTTCACGTGCATCGCCGGCGCGAACGGGGTCGGAAAATCCAACCTGTTCGACGCGATAACTTTCCTTAGCGCGCTAGCCGACCGCCCGCTGATGGAGGCGGCGAAGTCCGTGCGGGATGAGCGCAATCACAGCACGGACGTCCGAAGCCTGTTTCTCAGCCTCGGGGCTATGCCGGTGGACGAGATCAGCTTCGAAGCGGAAATGCTCATTCCTGGAAGCGGCCGAGACGACCTCGGGCAGGAGGCGGAGGCCAAGATCACGTTCGTGCAATACGGTTTGGCGTTGCGATTTCGCCGGGATCAAGAGGCGCCCTCGGCGGAGCGACTCGAAATCACCAGAGAGGAGCTGCGCCAAATCAATGTTGGGGATGCGCTTAAGCACCTCCAGTTTCCTCACAGTCGGGCGTGGCGCGGCTCCGTCGCCGGCGGCCGGCGCACCGCACCGTTTCTTTCCACCGAGGGCGACCCAGCAAACCTAAAGATCAAGCTTCACCAGGACGGCAGGAGTGGCAAGCCCCGCGAGTACCTCGCCTCAAGCCTTCCTAGAACGGTCTTGTCGAGCACAAACGCCGCGGAAAGTCCGACTGCCTTGCTCGCAAGACGCGAAATGCAGTCTTGGCGACTTCTGCAACTCGAGCCTTCCTCGCTTCGCAACTCGGACTTCTTCAACGCGCCTACCCATGTCGGAACTGACGGATCTCACCTGGCTTCGACTCTCTATCACCTTGCGCGGATGGAAATGGGAAACGGTGAATCGAGGGCGAAGCTGGGCGGGGGGGAAGGCATGGCGGATACCGGTAATGGGAAGAAGCCTCTCACAGGGCCGATCTATGCAAAGGTGGTCAATCAACTCTCCCAACTCGTTGATGATCTCCGTGAGGTTCGCGTGGATGTCGATCAACAGCGAGAACTCCTGACCTTGCAGGTCCGCGACCGCCACGGAAATCTCCATGCCGCGCGAGCCCTGTCGGATGGCACGCTGCGATTCCTAGCGCTGGCAATCTTGGAGCAGGACCCGGGGGCCCAAGGGCTCCTTTGCTTCGAGGAGCCAGAGAACGGCATCCATCCCGCACGAATCGGGGCCATGCTAACCCTGCTCAAGGGCCTTTGTGTTGACCCCCAAGACCCCAAGGGGCCGGATAACCCATTGCGGCAGGTAATCGTGAATACGCACTCGCCGGCTGTGGTGGGATTGGTGGAAGACGCCGACCTGTTGGTGGCAGAACCGAGAGAAGCCATCGTAGGAGGTCAGCGTTGCAGAGCCGTCGGCTTCGCGTGGCTCGGGGACACGTGGCGCGACCGCGCCTTTCCGGACGTGGGAACGGTGCCTCGCGGCACGTTGGGAGCGTATCTGAACCCGCTGGCAATCGCCGCCGCAGGCGCAAGCGGCTCCGCAGGCGTCGGAAAACAACAGCGCAATAGGCCGCGCCGAGTCAAGGATCGCGACGACTTGCAGGACTTGCGACCGTATCTTCCCGGTTTCCTCCTGGAGCGGGAGTGAACCGTGCGATTCACGCTCGTCACGGATGGACCGACGGATTCCGTCCTCTGCAGGCATATCGAGTGGCTGCTCAAGAAACACGTTGGGCTCGTCCCGGTCGAGTCTCAATGGGCCGAATTTCGTTGGCTCCGCGAGCCGCCGACCGATCTTGCCTCCAAAATCGCCAAGGCGGCCGAACTTTACCCGTGCGACGTGTTGTTTGTCCATCGCGATGCCGAGACGGAAGAACCCGAGCGGCGGCGCGACGAGATCCACGCCGCGGTCGGAAAGGCAAGATTGAAGGTTTCCCAGGTCTGCGTAATCCCGGTGCGCATGACCGAAGCGTGGCTGCTCTTCGACGAAGCCGCGGTCCGGTGGGCCGCTGGGAACCCGAATGGCGAGGCGGAGCTTGGCTTGCCTCATGCCCGTGCAGAGACGCTCCCCAACCCGAAGGCCGTCCTCCATAAAGCGCTGGTCACTGCATGCGGGCTGGCCGGTCGTCGCCGCAGGACGTTCGACATCTCCCAGGCCGTTCATCAGGTCGCAGAATACATTGACGATTTCTCCCCGCTTCTCGCGTTGCCCGCCTTTCAAGCCCTGGAAAAGGAGGTGCTCGCGGTTCTGAGAAACCACCCGGAATTGTGCAGTTGACGGGCCTCTCCGGGAGGGTGAGCCCACTCGCTCCTGTCGATCGCGTCCCCTACCCCTCGCTCTCCTTCCCGCCGCCCTGGGTCTCGCCTTTCGCGCGGTAGCGGAGATAGGCGTCCAGAAAGCCCTGGATGCCGCCGTCCAGCACGCTGTGGAAGCTGGATTCCCCATGGCCGGTCCGCGAGTCCTTCACCCGCTGCTCCGGGTGCAGGAAGTAGCTGCGGATCTGCGAACCGAAACCGACCTTGGGCATCTGGTTGTACTTGGCGGCCTGCTGGACCTCGCGTTTCTCTTCCTCGATGCGGGCCAGCCGGGCGCGGAGCATCGCCAGAGCGATGGCCCGGTTCTTGTGCTGGCTCCGCTCCGCCTGGCAGTGCACGACGATCCCGGTGGGCACATGGCGGAGCCGGATCGCGCTGGAGGTCTTGTTGACGTGCTGCCCGCCCGGTCCGCTGGAGCGGATCGCCTGCTCCTCGAGGTCCTCGTCGCGGATCTCGATCTCGATTTCGTCGGACACCTCGGGGGAGACGTCCACCGCGGCGAAGCTCGTCTGCCGCTTCCGTTCGGCGTTGAAGGGGCTGATCCGCACCAGGCGGTGGATGCCCGACTCGCCCTTGAGATACCCGTAGGCCATCGGTCCGCGGACCGCGATCGTGGCGCTCTGGATGCCGGCCTCCTCGTTCTCCTGCCGGTCGAGGATCTCCGTCTGGAACTCGTGGTCGCGGGCCCAGCTCAGGTACATCCGCAAGAGCATCTCGGCCCAGTCGTTGGCGTCGGTGCCGCCGTCGCGGGCATTGATCGTCAGCAGGGCCGAGTTGCCGTCCAGCGGGCCGCTCAGGAGCGACTGGACTTCCAGGCCGGCGACCGTCTTCTCCAGCCGCTGGATCTCGCCGGGGACCGCCGCGGCCATCTCCTCGTCCTCGTCGGCCAGCGCGATCATTGCGCCGAGGTCCCCCGAGGCCCTGATGGCCTCGTCCAGGGGCCGCGTGACGGCCTTGAGCTCCTTGAGCTTGGCGACCGTCGCCTGGGCGTTCTCGCGGTTGGCCCAGAATCCAGGGAAGCCGGTCTGGAGTTCCAGGTCCGTGATCTTCGACTTCTTGCCCGCCAGGTCAAAGGGAGTCTCGGAGCTGAAGAATCCGCCGCTGGATGGCCTCCGACCGATCGACCAGTTCACGCTCCATGATTGACTCCCCGTTCGCCGAACGACCTGTATGCGAGCAACAATGTATTCTATCCGTCCCCGGGCGTGGGGGAAAGCCGAGTTGCCTCCTCCGGCAACTCGAGAATTTGCCTTGCAGGAACTCCCGGGACGCCCGTTCCAAGCGAACCCGGTCTGCTCACGGTCCCGGCTTGCCGGCCATGTGCAAGTGGTCGTGGTCGATGTAGACGACTTCCTGGCAGTCCTCCGTGGTGACGCTGTGCGGGTTCTGCCCATCGACCGACGTGACCTCGGTGTAATAGACAATGCACTTGAAGTGGACGTGATGGACTTGTGCCGGCCCGATCGAGGGGTAAGAGCGGGGCGGGTCAACGTACTCGGCAAACCGCTCAGCAACGATTCGGACATTCTTCCGCTGCACCTTGTGGAAGCCAGCGACGCCCTCCTGCACAGGCCGGGCCTTGTCCAGCGCCCGCAGGACTTCGCCTTCGCTCGGCGCCTCGGCGGCCATGCACGAAGTGCCGGCCTGGAGCGGCCCCAAGATGGGCACCCAGTCATGATTCTTACCACGCCAAAGCGAGGCCTTATCATTCTTCGGTTGCAACCGCACAACGGCAATGATCGCCCCGCGGCGGTTCGCCTCGACGATCGGATCGACCCCGGGCTCCAGCCGCGTGCTGACCAGGGTCGCGACCCCCAACAAGGCCAGTTCCTGGAACTCCGGATCGGGCAGGTAAATGACTTCGGTCACCGGCTTGCTATTCAGGGCGTTGTCGAAGTCCTCGGTGGTGAATTGGACGGGGATGGCGTTGTGCGCCAGGAAGGCCTCCGTCCGCGGGCAGCTTTTGACAACTTCCAACGTCGCGTCGACTTCCGCGGCCGTGCGGCCTGGACCCGGGAGATTCGTTAGCTCCAACAGGTGCGTTTGTCCTCGAGGGAAATCCCGCCGCCCCGGACATTCCAAGTGCCCCAGTTCGTATCCTTGCCGACCAAGCAGCTTGACCCGCCAGGAGACCAGCATCCCTTCCGGTCCCGAGAACTGGATTTGCGACACCAGGTTCCCGGTGCCCTTGTCCGGCCGGGTTTCGAGGGCAGCCGCTGGCTTGCGCAGCGGGACGTTGCAGCCCGTGCCGGGCCCAGCCGGAGGCACTGGGGGCAGCACTTCGTCGGCCGGCGGCTTTTCCGGCGGCGTGGAATGCGGCTTGCCGTCGGGCACCGACACAGCTTCGCTGGGACCGGCCGCGGAGTTGGGCGCCGCGCATGCGATGCCGGGTGGCGGCATGGATGATTTCCCCGCGTCGGGCGGCGCCGGCGGCGTGCCCAGCGGAATGCCCGAACACAACACCAGCCGGGCCAGCATCTCCGTCAAAAAGGCCATGCTTCCGGCGGCGGCCAGGGCACTTTCCATACGGAACTCCTTTTCTCGGAAGGACGGCAGCGGAATTCGGCCCCATTATACCTTTCCCGCGCAAAATCCCCATACCAGTTCGGACCGCCCCATAGGACCACCGCGCCCCTTGTTTCACAGGCGCGAACAGGTACATTGTGATGAGACAAGGAACGACGATGACTGGGGCCAAGGACTAGGAACAATGGGCGATTCAGCTACGGCAACGGCAGAGCGTGATGAGGTGTGCTCTTATCTGCGATCGGGGGGTATCCGTCCCTTACTTATTGAAGGTGATGCCCAGCGTATCCTTGCCGCGTTTCCGCGCGAGTGCCTGGACTGTTGTGTCACTTCCCCGCCTTATTGGGGGCACAGAGCGTACGCTTGCGGTGGCATTGGCTTGGAAGCGACGTTCGGCCAGTACATTGATGGCCTGCTGGCAATCGTGAGCCAAGTGAGGCGCGTTCTCAAGACCACCGGTTCCTTCTGGCTCAACATCGGCGACGCCTACCATAAGAAATCCCTGGTAGGCATTCCTTGGCGAGTGGCCGTCGCCATGATCGACACGCAGGGTTGGGTTCTCAGGAACAGCGTCATCTGGAACAAGGTCAAGGGCGCCCCGGACAATGCCAAGGACAAGCTAAGGAACGTTCATGAAAATGTGTTCCATTTCGTAAAGTCCGATCGTTACTTTTACGATGCCGACGCGATCCGCTCAAAACCGCGTCAGGCGAAGGTCGTGAAGGGGGCCATCGTTTCAGCAACGGGGGTTTGTGGTATCCGTTACCGTCGGCAGATCGAGCTTTCGACTGCCCTGAGCGATGCGGAAAAAGTTGCCGCCTCCAAAGCCCTTGACGAGACGCTGGAAGAGGTTCGCGCGGGCAGCCTCTCCGACTTCCGCATGATCATTCGAGGGCAGCAGCGCGCGACGCACTCGGATTCGGAACGTGTCTCCGGGCGCGCCCGCGAGCTTGCCGAGCGGGGGTTCTATTTCCTACGATTCCATCCGAATGGAGCAAAACCCGGCGACGTGTGGGACATCCTGCCGGAGGACACGCAGAACAGACGGCTTCACTTCGCGCCCTATCCGGAAGACCTCTGCAAGATTCCTATTCTCGCTACGTGTCCGGAGGACGGCGTTGTCCTCGATCCATTCTGCGGAACGGGCACAACCAACCTGGTTGCCTTCCAACTCGGCCGAAAGTCGGTTGGGATCGACGTGTCGCCCGCATACCTCCGGCACGCAAAGGAAAGGTGCAGCCTCCTGGTATGACCAAGATTGCTGAACTGTACGGCCTGCCCACATTCCCGCGCGCGAGATGGAAGGCCGTTGTCGAGCGCCAGGCGTGCCCGTTTCTAAGCCGAAAATGCCTGAAGAATCGCAAGAGCGAGGCTAATCTTACCATCGGCACTTGCACGATGATCTATGGGCGGAAGAGCCCGCGGCCCGTGATGATCTGCCCGTTCAGGCTCCTCGAACGCAGCCAGGTTTTCACGGATTGCACCCACCTCCTCGCGTTACACGAACCGGGAAACGAGCTTCACATCGTGCCCGAGGTGACCGTTCCGGGCGGCAGCATCGACTACTGCCTAACGTCTGTTCGCACCGGCAAGCCGCGGGATTTTGTGGGCATCGAGTTGCAGACGATGGACTCTACCGGGACGGTTTGGCCCGAGCGCCAGCGGTTCGTCCGGCAATACCGCGTGCGTGTGAAGCGCGGGGACGCCGAGTCACCGAAGGGGTTCGGCATCAACTGGAAGCATACCGCGAAGACGATCCTCGTCCAACTGAACCACAAGATCGCCACCTTTGAGCACCTGGGCAAGCGGCTCGTCCTCGTCTTGCAAGACTGCTTGCTCGACTATATGCGAAAGGAGTTCGCATTCGACCATATCCAGGGGGTAAGGGACGGCGACCCCATGCAGTTCCACGCGTATGAGATCCGCAAGGAGCGCCTCGCCTACACGCTCCAATTGAAGGAGCGCGTCAGCACTGACGGACAGGGAGTCGCGGCATGCCTCGGTCTTCAGGTGAATCCGAAGGTCGAGTTGGAGGTGATCTTGGAGCAGATCGCGGCCAAGCTGCCGCAGAGCACATTGCTAACGGTTAGCGGCGCCGTGCCAGTTCCTGAGAGTCTTGATCTTGAGGCGGACGAAGACTGAGGCACGGGCCAAGTTCCTCAAGGTGTGCTCATGTCGCGGGTCGTATTGGCCATGTCGGGCGGGGTGGATAGCAGCGTGGCCGCTTGGCTGTTGCGCGAGGCGGGGCACGAGGTGATAGGACTGTTCATGCGGCATGGACAGGGGGAAAAAGGGAATACGCTCCATTCGCCGGCACAAACGGAAGGCATCCCCTGTTCCCGCGGCTGTTGCAGCGCCGCCGACGCCGCCGACGCCCGCCGCGTTGCCCAGCGGCTCGACATCCCCTTCTACGCCGTCGATTTCCACGAGCAGTTCGACCGCATCATCCGTTACTTCGTAGCGGAATACGCCTCGGGCCGCACCCCCAACCCCTGTATCGTGTGCAATACCTGGCTGAAGTTCGGCAAGCTCTTCCAATACGCCCAGAGTGTGGGTGCGGACCGGGTCGCTACCGGGCACTATGCCCGGCTGGTCCCGGGCGAAGACGGCCGCGTGGCGCTGCTGCGCGGCCGCGACCCGGACAAGGACCAATCCTACGTTCTCTGGGGGATCCCGGCGGAGCGGCTCCCGAAGCTGCTGTTTCCCGTCGGCGAGCATCACAAGGACGAGATTCGGAGGATTGCCGGCCGGCTCGGCCTGGGGCAGGTGGCCGACAAGCCCGACAGCCAAGAAATCTGCTTCATCCCGGACCGGGACCACGCCCGCTTCGTCCGCCAGTACCGCCCGGGGACGGATACCTCGGGCGAGATTGTGACCACGGACGGGACGGTGGTCGGCCGCCACGAGGGGATCGAGCGGTACACGGTTGGGCAGCGGAGGGGGCTGGGGGTCGCGTTTGGCCAGCGGCGGTACGTGGTGCGGCTGGAACCGGCGACCCGCCGGGTGGTCGTTGGGACCCGTGAGGAGTTGGCCGTTCGCGAGCTGACGGCGGCCGGGGCCAACTGGCTGGCCGGCCCTTGTGTGGACGGGGGCGATGCGACCCGGGTCGGGAACTTCAACGCGCAGGTCAAGATTCGTTATCGCAGTTCGCCGGTCGAGGCGGGGGTCGAGATCCTCCCGGGGGGCCGTTTCCGCGTCTTGCTGGCCGATGCTTGCTACGGGGTTGCACCGGGGCAGGCAGCGGTTTGCTACCAGGGGGACCGCGTTCTGGGAGGCGGGTGGATCGACTAGACGGCGGCATTTGGCGGAAATTGGCCCCCGTTGGCCTGTCTTGCGGCTGATTGAAACCCCCCACTAGGCTGGAAATGGACGGATTCTCTATTTCAAGTCATTGACGAAACGGCTAAATTGATTATGCTAAAGTTGCTGTTTTTGCCTAATCTACCACTATTTGTGATGCTAATCCGACCAGGGAGGCAGCGTTTCCGGCCGTCGTAGAGGGTTTCACGGGGATGGGATACCATCGCCGGGGGGCCCCGATTTGTCCCGAGGCGGCCGAAGGTTAGGGACCTCATGAGCGCAGCGAAGTTATCTTCCGCCGGCGTGCCTCTGATTGTCGGCGTTTCAAAGGCGCTCAGGGATGTCTTGCGTGTGGTCGACCAGGTCGCGACCAGCGAGTGCGCCGTGTTGATCGAGGGCGAGAGCGGCACGGGCAAGGAGTTGATCGCGCGGCGTGTCTGGGCGCTAAGCCGGCGGAGGGACCAGCCCTTCATTCCCGTCAACTGCGCCGGCATCAGCGAGAACCTCTTCGAGAGCCAGTTTTTCGGCCATGTCCGCGGCGCGTTCACCGGGGCCGAGCAGAGCATGCTGGGGGTGATCCGCACGGCGGACGGCGGAACGGTCTTTCTCGACGAGATCAGCGAAATCCCGCTGCCACTGCAACCGAAGCTGCTCCGCGCACTGCAGGAGCAGGAAGTCATGCCCGTAGGCAAGCCGATCCCGGTGAAGGTCGATGCCCGCTTCCTCGCCGCCACCAACCACAACCTGGCCGAAATGGTGCGGCGGGGCGCGTTCCGGCGGGATCTGTACCACCGCCTGAACATCGTCCGCATCCTCTTGCCTCCCCTCCGCCAGCGCCCCGAGGACGTGCCGGTCCTCTTGGACCACTTCCTGCAATTGGCGGCCGAGTCCTATCACTGCCCGCCGGTGGTCGTCTCCGAGCAGGCGCGGGCGGTGCTGGCGGGCTATCCGTGGCCGGGCAACGTCCGCGAGCTGGCGGCGTGGGTCGAGCGGCTCTATGCGACCGGCCTGGAGCCGGACGTGCTCCTGGAGATGCTCTTGTACGAAGCCGACCTGTCCTTTCCCTCCGACGAAGCCGGGGACCTGACGCTGGAGCAGGTCGAGCGGCAGGCGATCGCCCGGGCGCTCGAGCGGGCCGACTTCAACCAGCGGAAGGCTGCCCGCGTGCTCCAGATCCACCGCGGCACGCTTGCGCGGAAGCTCAAACGCCACCGGCTGCCGTAGGGCGGCGGTTTCCATCCTGTGGGCCCTGCGGCGTTGCCCGGCCGCAAATCTGGGTGTAGTGCCCACGTCGCGCCAGCACCATGGGCATGACATAGGACCTATGGGACCCATAGGTCCTATCTTGCGGCATGCCCTCGCAAGCCGGCCACGGCCCACTGCCCTTCACATCCTTCCCGCTCTCCACACCGCGGATCGGGCACCATGCGTGGCATGGTCGGCGTGGTCGCCGCGGCTATCTGCCCACTGCCGACCGACCCGCTCCGCGGGTGCCCCGACCGCGGGTTGCATTTTGCGACTGCCAGCGGCCGCGTTTTGCGACCGCGGTGCCGGCCGGCTGCGCGGGGCCTTGCGGGCCGCCGGAACCGCAATCGCTTGCAGGTCCGCCCCTTGCGCACCGACTGTCCCGAGTGCGGCGCTCCGGCACGGCGATTGCTTCTTGGGGGCTTTGGAGTTGCTCGGGGAGGCTCCGGGTCAGGAGGACAAGGGTTTTTCAAGGAGCAGGACTTGACAAGGGCACAACTACCATCCGACGCGTGCCATTTGGTGGTCTTCTACCCCACGCAGTCGCTGGCCCGGCAGATCAACGCCTGGTCCGGCCGGCGCGGCGATTGCCGGGTCGAGACGGCCCAGGCCCGCTGGGCCCGCGGGATCCGCGACGCGGTCGACCGCGCCGACGCGGTGCTGGTCGATGCGACCGGGGACCACGTGCAGGCGGTCGATGCGCTGGTGATGGCCTTGGGAGGCGTGGGGGCCGCGAGGACCGTCGTGTACACGGAGCGGATTCACGAGGGACTGGAGCCGTTCGTGCGGCGACAGGGAGTGCTGCTGTTGTTCGGGCCGCTCCACAGTGCGCAATGGGAGGGCTTCTTCGAGCGATTCCTTCCCGGTGGCCGGCCCGGCGAGCCGCGGAAGCTGGCTGCTTGAACGGGCGCGGCGAAGGGGTTGTTATCTGGGGCACAATCGAATCACTTGGACCGCCGCCGGCGCGGGACCGGCACAACGAGGGAGAGCTGACGAATGAACACCATTATGAGACACCTCCACCAACTGGCCGACTACGAGTTGTACAACTTGAGCGAGGCCATTGACTTGGAGATGCAACGGCGCGGGGAGCTGATGGCCGACGTGCCCGAGTCCGCGCGGCGCCGGGCTCTCCTCCGCGAGCAGAGCTACCGGCGGCGGACCGGTGCGTTGGCCCCGCCGATCCGGGCCGTCGGATTGGGCAAGGCGAAAGATCCGCGCCGCGCGGCGTGACGCGTGCCTCACCATCGACTGACACCCGCGGAGACTGGACTCCGCAAGAGCGCTTCGGGAACTTGATCATGCGCACCTGGTTTGCGATCCTACTCTGGCTGGCAAGCGCGGCGGTCCTCGCAGGGGACCCCACGCTGGCGCAATCGCTGAAATCCGACAGGGACAGGCTGGAGGGTCTGCTGCCGGTACCGCGGACGCCCCTGCGGAGTCCCGCCATGACGGCCGAGCGTGCCAGGCGCGCGTCGCCGGTGCCGGACGATCCCGCGATGGGCTCCGACCTGGCGGACGACCGCGCCCCCAACGGCGCACGACCCGATACGCACCGTGCAGGGGAAACGCCTGATCGGCAGGGGAGCCGGTGGGGGGTCTTGGCGGCGGGCGGAGCGGTGGTGGCGCTGGCCGCGGGGGCCGCGGTGGCGGTCTTCCTGTTGCGCCGCCGCCGCACCCCGGTCCGCCGCATGCCGCCCTTGGCCCTATTCGGCCTCGAGGGAGACTCGCTTGGTGGGCGGGTCACCGGCTTGCCGCAGCCCCAGGCCAATCCTACGGGATCCCGCCGGGCAGCCTAGACATTGGACTGAGTTGTGGTGTTTCAGCGTAAGAGGGTGGCCCGTACGGGCGCCCGGTCTTGCTGGAGAGAAGGAGTTGCATCCCATGCTCGAACCTCGCCGGTGGCTCCTGTTGTTGATTGCGGCCATTGTGGCCGATGTTGCGATGTTCTCTGCGGTCGCATGGTATCTGGGCTGGGCCTGGGCGCTGGCCAATGGGGCTGCGACAGGACTGCTCGGCCTCGCCGTGGGGGTCTACTGCGTATGGCGTTACGGGGGCGCCGTGGCCACCAGGCTGGACAACGATGACCGCGTTGACGACCACCTGCTGAGCGGTCTGCTCCTGCTGGTGGCGGCTTTCTTGCTGGTCATGCCGGGATTCATCAGCGGTGTCGCCGGGCTGGTGATGCTGGTGCCCGCCGTCCGCCGCCGGATGGTCCGAGCCCTGCGACGCCGCTCGGTCGAGGGGCCGGCCGTGCTGAAGATCGGAGAGGACCGGGCGCAGCCGAGCGGGGAGCACCAGTGGCCGAGGGTAGCGGCCTAGCCCGAGAAGGAAAGAAGCCGATGTATTGGATTCCCGAGCAACTCGCCACCCTCTCCAAGCGCGAGCTGAAATGGCTCGCCGTCCGCGTTGCCGAGGAGATCAAGCGGCGGCGGGCGCGGCAGGTGGAGGCCGAGCCCGGGGCGGCCGCGCCCCCCGCACCGCCTGCCGGGGAATTGACGCAGTCCGCCGCACCTCTTCGGGCGAAGGTCCTGCGCATGAACCGCAAAGCCGAGCCGCGACGCGCAGCCTGAGGGCCTATTGTACCTCGTGCACGGCGTCGACCATCGCCAGGACGTTTTCGACGGGGGTTTGGGGGAGCACCCCGTGGCCGAGGTTGGCGATGTAGCCGGCGCGGCCCCGCAGCGGCTCGATCATCTGGCGGACGCGGCGGCGGATCTCGGCTCTCGGGGCCAGCAGGACGGCTGGGTCGAGGTTCCCCTGGAGGCCCCGGGAATCGCCCACGGCCCGCCAGGCGTCCAAGAGCGAGATCCGCCAGTCGACGCCGATGATGCTGCCGCCCGCCTCGCCCAAGAGCGGCAGCAGGGCCGGGTTGCCCGTGGCGAAGTGGATCGCCGGCACATCCGGCCTTAGGGTCTCCAGCGCCTGAAAAACCGCCCGGCTGTGCGGTAGCACGTAGCGGCGGTAGTCGGCCGTGCCCAGGCAGCCGACCCAACTGTCGAACACCTGCACCGCCTGGGCGCCGGCGTCGATCTGGGCGGCGAGATACCGCGCCACGGCTCGGGCCAGGCGGCCCAGCATGGCATCCCACGCCCCGGGGGCGGTGTACATCAGGGTCTTGGTCAGGCGGTAGTCGCGGCTCGGCCCACCCTCGACCACGTAGGCCGCCAAGGTGAACGGGGCACCGGCGAAGCCGATCAGCGGAACGTAGTCGGGCAAGCCGGCGCGGGTCTTGCGCACCGCCTCGACCACGAACCCCAAGCCGTCCATTCCCTCCAACTCCCGCAGGCGATCCACGTCCGTTGCCGAGCGGATCGGGTTGCCCAGCCGCGGCCCGCCGCTGCCGGAAAACTCCAGTTCCAGACCCATCGGCTCCAGGATCAACAACAGGTCCGAGAACAGGATGGCCGCATCGACGCCCAGCCGCTCGGCGGTCCCGATGGCGACCTCGGCGCACCGCTGGGGATCCTTGCACAGGGCGAGGAAAGGGATCTGCCGGCGGAGGGCGCGGTATTCGGGCAGGTAACGGCCCGCCTGCCGCATCAGCCAGACGGGGATCCGCCGGGTCGGCTCGCGGCGGGCGGCTTGCATGAGCGGGCTGTGGTGCCACGGGGGAAGCATGGCCACCGATTATCCCCCAAGAAACGCGATCTGCCCAGGGGGTTGGCCTGGGCAGACCGGGTAGATTACCGCACCGGGGCTCGGAGCCATCAGGCCGACGGATCGGTCCTCTGGATCTCAGCCTTCGGGGCGCTGGGCAGCGGGGCCGACTCAGTCTTCGGAGCCGGAGCCGGGGTAACCGCCGGGGCGGCGGCGCCGGCGCCGCAGCCGCAGCCGGTTACGCCGCAGCTGCCGCTGGTCTCGCAGCAGGTCGGCTGCCCGCAGCAGGTGCTCTTGCAGCACTTGCGGCAGCCGAACAGGCCGCTGCACACGTCGCACAACGTCCTGCGGCAGCAGCACTGCTTCGCGCAGCAGGTCTGCTCGCAGCAGGCCGGCTTGCAGCAGCACGGCTTCTCGCAGCAGGCCGGCTTGCAGCAGCACGGCTTCTCGCAGCAGGCCGGCTTGCAGCAGCACGGCTTCTCGCAGCAGGCCGGCTTGCAGCAGCACGGCTT
>Ga0187848_10001464_pt1 | contig 20050 bp, 14 predicted proteins | sample June2016WEW_4_40_FD_132424 | JGI IMG/M metagenome (GOLD analysis project Ga0187848, IMG submission 132424) | Peatland microbial communities from SPRUCE experiment site at the Marcell Experimental Forest, Minnesota, USA - June2016WEW_4_40 | ecosystem: Environmental > Terrestrial > Soil >... | reverse complement strand
GCCTCGTGCAACAAGCAGTAAGCACCGGGCCAACGACCTACGCCCGCATCGCCAAGCCCTCCCAGTTGCGCCGTTAGCGAAACACAATCTGTAGGGGCTACCTGAGTCAAGTGCATACCCACTTTTCAGAATTTCAGAGTTGTAACACTGTTGATTTAACTGGGTTGAGCCTGGCCTTTGAATTGCAGGTAATTCCCAATTATGTCGGCCGCTGAATGGATACGCGACCTGCGTCTGGCGCTTCGCCTGCTCGCGAAGAATCCGGGCGCCACGGCGTTGGCCGTGCTATCGATTGCTCTGGGGATCGGCTTGACCACCGGCCTGTTCGCTGTGGGCGATGCCGTCTTTTTGCGGCCCTTGCCGGTCGAGAAGCCGCAGGAGCTGTGGTCGGTGACTTCGCGAGGCGACGACGGCAACTTCATGATGTACGGCTGGCTGGATTACCTCGATATGGCCAAGGCGCTGGAAGGCCGGGCGCAGTTTGTGGCGACGCAGCGCCGTGGCGTTCAGGTAGGCGATAGCGAAGACAGCCAATTCGTGATCATCCAGCCGGCTTCGCCGAACTTCTTTCAAGTGCTAGGAGTGAAGGCCGCGCTGGGCCGGGCGTCGCTGGGGGAGGCTGAAGGAAGGCCGGAGACCGTGTTGGGTTACCGCCTGTGGCAAACGCAGTTTTCCAGTGACCCACACATCGTTGGCAAGACCGTGTTACTCAATCACAAGGCATTCCTGGTGGCGGGCGTGATGCCGGAAGCGTTCGCCGGTCTCGAACGGGGCGTTCTGATCGGCGTATGGGTAAGCACGGATGCCTGGTTCTCCACGCTGGGGAATCGGGAAGAAGAGCAGTCGCGCGAGGGCCAGTTCGATCTCGCCGCGCGCTTTCGCGCCCCACTGAGCGCGGCTCGCGCCCAGGCGCAACTCGACGCCGCCATACGCGGTCCGGGAAAACACAAGCCCGCGCCGCGCGGCGCCGCGGGAACGACGCTCGAGTGCTTCGTGAAGCCCTGGCTGAAGGATCTGATACTCGGCGGCGGGATGATCGCGGTGTTCGGCTTGGTTCTGTTCGTGGCTTGCGCCAACGTAGCCCAGTTGCGGCTGGCGCAGGGCGAAGCGCGCCGTAAGGAACTGGGCGTGCGAATCGCGCTGGGCGGAGGCGGCTGGCGGGTGGCGCGCCAACTGTTGCTGGAGACCGGACTGCTCGGCCTGGCAGGCGCCGGATTGGGCCTGCTGCTGGCACAGCTTCTGGCGGAAAAAGTCACCGCATTCGCTCGCGCGATCAGTCCCTTCATCGAGTTCGGCATTCGGCTGGATTACCGCGTGCTCGCCTATTCGGCCGGCGCGCTCCTGCTGGCGGTTTTGGTTTCGGGCGTTTGGCCCGCGCTCCACGCGGTGCGGCTCAACATCGCCGACGTGTTGAAGCAGAGCCAGGGCGTAACTACGCGCCGTCGCGGCTGGCATCAGAAGACGCTCGTCATATCGCAGATTGCGGTGAGCGTGGCGCTGTTCGGCGTCGCGGTGCTTTTCCTGACCAGCCTTCACCACGCTACCGAGATCCGGCCGGGTCTGGATCCGCATAAGAAGGTTTTGGCCCTGATGGTGGCTCCAGCGCTTCACATACCGCCCGCTGCGTGGTGCGACCAGGTGAGCGAGCGGCTGGCTGCGCTGCCGGGCGCGCGTGGTGCCACGTATGCGCGGAGGCTTCCGCTGAGCGGTTCCGGCGGCGGGATGACGGCGCGGGTCGAGGTCCCGGGGATGGCGCCGATGGGCGTGCACCTCAACAACGTGGGCGCCAATTACTTTTCCATGATGGGCACGCGCGTGGTGGCCGGGCGAGGCATCGATAGCCAAGATCGCGAAGGCGCGCCGCTCGCGGTGGTGGTGTCGCAAACGTTTGCCCACACCGTGTTCGGCGACCGCAACGCACTCGGCGAGTGGGTCCGGATCGATGGCCAACTGCGCCAGGTTGTCGGGGTAGCCGAGGACGGTCCTTCCAACGATCTGCACGAACAGCTTGAGCCGTTTCTCTATCTTCCCTACGCTCAGTCGGCCGAGGGCGATATCACTTTGCTGGTGGAAACCGCGGGTGAACCGGCGGCGCTCGACCGGGCGGCCCGCGCTGCGATTCACGGTTTCGACCCTGGGGCGCGCGTCTATGATTCGACCACGCTGCAGAAGACCCTGGACAGTGCCCTTTCGCCCGACCGTTTTGTCGCCACCGCGTGCAGCGGGTTGGGATTGAGCGCGCTCTTGCTCACGGCCGCCGGCCTGTTCGGCGTGCTGCTCTACGCGGTGAACCGGCGGACGCGCGAATTCGGACTTCGCGTGGCGCTGGACGCGCGGCCGCGCCAGATCGAGCGCCTGGTGATGGGCGAATCACTGCGGCTGGCAGTGATTGGCGTGCCGATCGGGCTCGCCGGGCTGGCAGCGTCGGCGCGGCTGGCGGGCTCGATGCTGCTGGGCGTGACGCCGCTCGATCCGCTTTCCTACGTGCTCAGCGCCGCTGCCGCGGTGGGGCTGGCACTGGTTGCCGCATGGCTCCCCGCGCGACGCGCGACGCGAGTGGATCCCATGGAAGCACTGCGGGCGGAATAAATTGAGGAGGCCGGTCGCCAGGCCGGCTATTCGTATCGCAACGCGACGGTCGGATCAATCGACGCCGCGCGGAGCGCCGGGCCGGCACAAGCAGCCAGCGCCGTGATCCCCAGCAGAATCGCTACCACGGCGAACGTCTCAGGGTCGGTGGCCTGGACGTCATAGAGCAGCGCCGCCATCAGCCGCGTCAGCGCCCAGGTTGCCGAAAGCCCGGCCGCGATTCCAGCAGCCGCGATGGGCAAAGCCTCGCGCACCACCATCGCGGCCACCTGACCGCGGCGCGCGCCGAGGGCGATCCGCACGCCGATTTCGCGCGTACGCTCCGCCACCGAGTAGGCCATGACTCCATAGATTCCGACTACGGCCAGCAGCAGCGCGGACGCGGCGAAGGCCCCCAGCAGAAACAGGTTGAACCGACGCGGGGCGATCGATTCCCCCAGGGCGTGGTCCAGCGTCTTCACGTCGTACACCGGCTGGGAGGGGTCGATATCGGAGATCAGCTTGCGCAGCGCCGGCGCCAACGCGGCCGGATTGCCCGCCGCACGCACGGCGACTTCCGTGGCGGGGAGCGGCGGTGCCTGCTGGTAGCCCACGAAAACTTCAGGCGGCGCGGCGGCATCGAGCTTGGAGTACTTCACATCGGCCAGAATGCCCACGATGGTCACCGGCTGCGGAATGGAAAGCCGGCGGCCGATCGGATCCATAGCGCCGAAGGCCTGCCGCGCCATGCTCTCGTTCAATAGCGCGCCGGCGGTATCGTTGTCCGTCAACCAGCGGCCTCGCTTGAGCGTCATGCCCAGCGCCTTGAGATAGCCGGGCGATGCGGCGTTCACGCGGATGACATGCGTCTGGCCGGGAACGAGGTCGGCGGGAAATGCGGGCGCACCATCGAAAAGGAACCAAGTCGAGACGCCCGCCGACTGCACGCCCGGCGCGGCTTCGACCCGCCGCAGCAGCTCGCGCAAATACGCCTGCAGCGCGGTCTTCTCCCGGTACTGCGGACCGGCAAAGCGGACCTTCATCACGATCACTTGTTCCGGAGCGAATCCGGGCGCGTGAGCGTTCATCCGCGCGAAGCTCTTCAACATCAGCCCAGCCCCGGTGAGCAGGACGATGGCGAGCGAGAGTTCCACGGCCACCAGCATTCGCCGGGTGCGCTGGCCCGAGAGGCCCGACGAGCTTCGCGTCCCATCCTTGAGCGCGTCATGCAGATTCGCCCGCCATAGGGAAAACGCCGGCCCCGCACCGAAGAGGATTCCGGTGAGAAGGGAGACGCCCAGCGTGAACGCGAGCACGCGGGCATCGATCGCGGCTTCCGCCAGGCGTGGAACCGCGTAGGGCGAGATGCGCACCAGGATGGCGATCGCCCATCGCGCCAGCAACAGCCCCGCCGTGCCGCCGGCCAGGGCCAGGAGGACGCTCTCCGCCAGCAGTTGGCGCGTCACGCGCGGTCGTCCGGCGCCCACCGCGGCGCGAATGGCGACTTCCTTGCGGCGGACCGTCGCCCGAGCCAGCAGCAGGTTCGCTACGTTGACGGCAGCGATCAAAAGGACGAACGCGCCCGCGGCCAGCAGCACCATCAAAGCCCGTCGCGCACCGCCGGCGACCTTCTCCTGGAGCGGCTCGATGCGCGCTTTCGTAATTGGCGGGAACCTTCCGCCTGTCCCCGCCAGGTGCTTCTCCAGAGATTCAAGCTCCGCCTGGGCCTGCCCGATTGCGATTCCAGGCTTCAGCGCCGCCACTACTTGTGTGAACTGCGCCATCCGCTCGGCCGGCGGAGGCGGCGAAACGTAGGCCTCGACCGGCTGCGGGTGCGCCGTGGTCCACCACATCGGAAATTGAAAACGGAAGCTGCTGGGAAGCACTCCGGCGATTCGGGCCGAGCGACCGTTTAGGACCACAAGCTGCCCGACGACGCGAGGGTCCGCTCCGAACTGGCGCTCAAAGAGACGCCACGAGAGGACGACGCAATCCGGTTCTTCTTCTCCGAACAGGCGGCCCGCGGCCGCATGCGCGCCAGTGATGCGCCAGAAATCGCCGGCGACGTAAACCGCGGTGACATCGGTCGAGCCCTGCCCGGTCCCGATCACCGCCTGCCGGTAGCCATACGCAGCCATGCCGGCGTAGGACCGCGCCTGCTGCCGCCAATCGGAGAAGTCCTGGAACATCACAATGTCCCGCTGGATGTTCGGGTCGTACTCACCCAGCCAAACCAGGCGCTCAGGGTTCGGGTATGCCAGCGGCTTCAGCAAAACCGTGTCGATGACGCTGAACACCGCCGCGTTCATGCCGATGCCGACGGCCAGGGTGAGCACCGCCACCGCCGCGAAGCGAGGATTGCGGCGCAGCGAGCGGAGACTGTAACCCAGGTCCTGGAGCAGTTGCTCGATCCAGATCCACCTCCAGACGTCGCGCGTCTCTTCCAGGACGTGCGTCACGTTGCCGAACTTGCGCAGGGCCGCGTGGCGTGCTTCTGCGGGCGCCATGCCGCGCTCGATGTTGTCCTCGGTTTCGCGCGAGATGTGGTCGCGGATGTCGTCTTCCAAGCCATCCAAGGCGCGGCGGCGCTTCACTTACCTGCCCTCCACGGCCGCCGGCTTGAGAATGCGGCCGATGGCGCGGGCGAGCTTTTCCCACCTGGTGGTTTCCTCCCGAAGCTGCCTGCGGCCTTTGGCGGTGAGCCGGTAATACTTGGCCCGCCGGTTGTTCTCGGAAACGCCTTCTTCCACCGCAATCCAGCCGCGCTGGATGAGGCGATGCAGCGCCGGATAAAGCGACCCTTGCTCCACCTGGAGCACATCCTCGGAGTTGTGTTCGATGGCCTTGGCGATCGCGTGCCCGTGGGCGCGCCCGAACAGGAGCGTGCGAAGGATGAGCAGATCGAGCGTGCCCTGCAACAGCTCGATGCGGTCGTCATCGCTTTTGGTAGACATTCTAGGTGAAGGATAGGCGGATTCCGGTAGAATGTCAAGGGGACGGAGGCGGAATGACCACAACCGCTTGCTTGCGTGCGCGGCTCCGAACGATGCCGAATCGGTTGGCAGGCGGAAGCGCCTGCCCCACTTCGCTTTACCGCAGCGAGGCGCGGATCTTGTCGCGATACTCGCGAGCTTTGGCGAGGATCAGCGGTTCGTTCAGCGTGAGGATGCCGCCGTCGCGCACCACCGGTTTGCCGTTGACCATAACGTCGCGAACGTCTTCGGCTTTGAGCGCGTAGACCATCTGCGCGATCGGGTCGTATAGAGGAACGGCGTTGGGGCGGTCCAGGCCGACTACGATCATGTCGGCGAGCTTGCCGGGTTCGAGCGAGCCGATTTCCTTCTCCATGCCGAGCACGCGCGCGCCGCCGATGGTGGCCATGGAGAGGGCGGTGGCCGCGGTCAGCGCTCGCGGATCGAGTGCGGTGACTTTCTGCAGCTTGGCAGCCAGATCCATTTCCTCGAACATGTTGAAGTCGTTGTTGCTGCCCGCCGGGCCGTCGGGCCCCAAGCCGACGTTGATGCCCAGTGCCAGCATGCGCACCACCGGCGATACGCCGCTGGCCAGCATCATGTTGCTCGAAGGGCAGTGCGCCACGCCGACATGGCGCGCTTTCAGAATCGCCATATCCGCTTCCGTCACCCAGACGCAGTGCGCGGCCACCGTGCGGCCGTTGAAGACGCCGAGGTTGTCAAGCGTGCCGACGGGCGTGGTGTGCCGCTTGACCATCTCGTCGTCGAATTCTTTCTTGGTTTCGGCCACATGAATGACCAGCGGCGCGTGAAAGCGGTTGGCGAGGGCGCGCGCGGCCTTGAGGGTTTCGTCGGAATTCGTGTAAAGCGCGTGCGGCGCCACGGCGGGAACGATCAGCGGGTCGCCGGCAAACCGCGTCAGGTAGCGTTCGGTGAAGCGCAGCGCTTCGGCGGGCGTTTTGTTATCGGGGACGGGGAAGCCGATGATGGTTTCGCCGAGCACGCCGCGCATGCCGGCTTCTTTGGCGGCTTCGGCGGCCACGTCCTCGAAATAATACATGTCGGTGAACGTGGTGGTGCCGCCGAGCAGCATCTCGAGACAGCCCAGGCGGGTGCCCCAGCGTACGAAGTCCGGGGTTACGTTCTTGGCTTCGGCGGGGAAGATGTACTTCTCGAGCCAATCCTGCAGCCGCAAATCGTTGGCGATGCCGCGAAACAGCGACATGGCGGCGTGGGTGTGGGTGTCGATGAGGCCGGGGGCGAGGATGGCGTTGGGGCGATCCAGGCGCTCGCGGGCCGTGAAGCGGGCGTCGATGGCGGCGCGCGGACCGATGGCCACGATGCGCGCGCCGCGCACCGCCACGGCGCCGTTTTCGATGACGCGCTGCGACGCGTCTTCGGTGATAACGTAGCGCGCGCTCCAGATCCAATCGGCCTGTTCGGCGGAGAGCGCGAAGACGAGTAAGAAGAAGCTACAGATACGACGCATCGAAAGGCTTGGGGAAGAGATCGCGCATTTGATAGGTTTCGGTTTTGCCGCGCGGGTTGACCAGCACGATCTCGATGTCGCCGCAGAACTCCCAGAGGATCTGGCGGCAGGCGCCGCAGGGCGGCGTGAGAGAGTCGGTATCGGCGGCCACGGCGACGCGGCGGAACTGGCGAACGCCCTCGGAGATGGCTTTGAACACGGCCACGCGCTCGGCGCATACCGTGAGCCCGTAGGTGGCGTTCTCGACGTTGCAGCCGGTGTGGATGCGGCCGGCCGAGTCTTCAATGGCGGCGCCGACCTGGAATTTCGAGTATGGCGCGAAGGCGTGCCGGCGGGCGGCAAGGGCGGCGGCGAGGAGTGGATCGGTCATCGGCTTAACAGGCCGGGCGTGCGGGCGTCGCGGCCCGCGCCGGCGCTATGCTTCATTCTCGTCCAAACGGGGCAGCACGGCTCGCAGGAACTTCACCAGGGTATCGCGAACCGAAGCGCCGGTTTCGAGCACTTCTTCGTGGTCGATCTTCCGTTTGCCGATATCGGCCGCCATGTTGGTGACGCAGGAAACGGCCAGCACTTTCATTCCCAGGTGGTTGGCGGCGATGACTTCGGCCACGGTGGACATGCCCACCACGTCGGCGCCGATGGCGCGCAGGAAGCGAATCTCGGCGGGGGTTTCGTAGCTGGGCCCTAGCATGCCGGCGTAGACGCCTTCGGGCATGAAGATGCACTGCTCGAGGGCCACGCCCTTGGCGATCTCGCGATACCGGCGCGAGTACGCTTCCGACATGTCGGGAAAGCGGGGGCCGAGCGAATCGTCGTTGGGGCCGGCCAGCGGGTTCGATCCCTGCAGGTTGATGTGGTCCGAGATCAGCACCAGGCAGCCCTGTTCGAGCGAGCCGTTGATGCCGCCGGCGGCGTTGGTGAAAACCAGCGATCGCACGCCGAATGCGTGCAGCACGCGGACCGGGAAGACCACTTGCGCGGGCGAGTATCCTTCGTATAAATGGGCGCGCCCAGCCATGACGGCGACAGGCAGGGCGTCCAACTTGCCGATCACCAGTCTGCCCGCATGGCCGGCGGCGGTGGAGACAGGCCAGCCGGGAATATCGGCGTACGGGATAACGGCGCGGTCGCTCAACTCATCGGCGAACGCTCCCAGGCCGCTGCCCAGCACGACGCCGATGGCCGGGCGCAGGGCGGTGCGGCGTTCCAGTAAAGATTTGACTTCCGCAATCATAAAATAATTCCCGCGATACAGGCTGACATGAAGTTGGCCATGGTCCCAGCCGCCACGGCGCGCAGGCCAAGGCGCGCCAGGTCGGACTTCCGGTTCGGCGCCAGCGCGCCAATGCCGCCGATCTGGATGGCGATGGAGCTGAAATTGGCGAAACCGCAGAGGGCGTAAGTGGCGATGACGAAGGAGCGCGGGTCCAGACTCGCCTTCATCGGGCCCAGTTTGAGAAAGGCGACAAACTCATTGAGCACCAGGCGCGTGCCCAGCAGGTTGCCGATGGCGGGCGCATCTTTCCAGGGTACGCCCAGCAGGAACGCTACCGGCGCGAATACCACGCCGAAAATCTGTTCCAGCGAAGCCGGCAGCCATCCCATGCCGCGCAGGCCGTGTATGCCGCCGAGCACGCCGTTCACCATGGCGATCAGCGCCAGAAAGGCGATCAGCATGCCGGCCACATTCAACGCCAGGTGAAGGCCGTCGCCGGCGCCTTGTGCGGCGGCATCGATCACGTTGACGGCGGTCTTTTCCACCTTCAGTTCCACCTTGCCCGCGGTGGCCGGGAAACCTGTTTCCGGCACCAGCATCTTGGACAACAGGATAGTGGCGGGCGCGGTCATGATGACGGCGGTGAGCAGATGGGTGATGGAGACGCCGGCGATCTTCACATACGCCGCCATGACCGAACCGGAGACGTGCGCCATGCCGCAGGTCATGACGGTGAACAGCTCGGACTCGGTGAGTCCGGCGAGAAACGGGCGGATGGTGAGGGGCGCTTCGGTTTGCCCCATGAAGATGCTGGCCGCCACGTTGAGCGATTCGGCGCCGCTCACACCCATCACCTTTTGCATCCCGATGGCCATGCCGCGCACCACCCACTGCATGATGCCGAGGTAATACAGGATGGCGAAGAACGAGGCGATGAAAATAATGATCGGCAGAACCTGAAACGCAAACACCACGCCGAACCCGCCGGTGCTTTTGCCCATCGGGCCGAAGACGAACTCACTGCCGGCCTCGGTATAGCCCAGCATGGCGTTGACGCCGGCGCCGATCGCCTGGAACACCTTGCCGAGATCGGTCTTGAGCACCAGCAGCGCGAAGAGGATCTGCAGGCTCAGCCCCCAGATCAAGATTCGCGGTTTGATGGCGCGCCTGTGCTGGGAGAACAGCCACGCCACACCGAGAATAGCCACCAGCCCGAGCAGACCGGTGAAACGGCCCATTTCTATCCGACCACCTCGAGAATCAATTCGCGCTCGTCGGGCCGTTGGGCGGAGATGTGGAAAGCATCCTCCACTTTTTCGGCGGCTTCTTCGACTCGATCTTCCCTTGTGTAATAGAGCCGGCAGAGGATGCTGCCCGCATCCACCTTTTCGCCAGCCTTGACTTCCAGGATGATCCCGACGGCGGGGTCGATAGAATCCTCCTTCTTATCGCGGCCGGCGCCAATCATGTTGGAAGCGATGCCGATATCCTCGGCGTTGATGGCGCTGACATAGCCAGCGCGGGGCGAAGCTATTTCGCGCGCGCCGGTGGCGTTGGGTAGCAGCACAAAATTGTCCAACGCCTGCGGGTTGCCGCCCTGCGCGGCCACCACTTCCTTGAACTTCTTGTAAGCCGAGCCATCCACCAGGTGGCCTTCGGCGGCCAAGCGCGCCTCTTCCAGCGTGGCCGCTTTCTTGCCGAGGAAGATCATGCGCGAGGCCAGCTCGAGGCACAGCTTGGTCAGGTCGGCCGGGCCGGCGTTCTGCAGCGTCTGCGACGCTTCCATCACTTCCAGGGCGTTGCCCACGGCGTAGCCAAGCGGCTGGTTCATGTCGGTAATCAGCGCCTGAACCTTCTTGTCCATGCGGCGGCCGATGCCCACCATGGCTTGCGCCAGGCGGCGCGCATCCACCTGCTTCTTCATGAACGCGCCGCTGCCCACCTTGACATCCAGCACCAGGGCGTCCACGCCCTCGGCGAGTTTCTTCGACATGATCGAAGAGGCAATCAGCGGAACGGATTCCACCGTGCCGGTGACGTCGCGCAGCGCGTAGAGCTTGCGGTCGGCGGGCGCGAACTGGTCGGTCTGCCCGATGAAACACAGGCCGAGCTCGGAAAGCTGCTGTTGAAACTCATCGCTCGAAAGGTTGGTGCGGAAGCCGGGAATCGATTCCAGCTTGTCGAGCGTGCCGCCGGTGTGGCCCAGCGCGCGGCCAGACATCATGGGCACCACCACGCCTGCGGCGGCAGCCAAGGGCGCCACAATCAGGCTGGTTTTGTCGCCCACTCCGCCGGTGGAGTGCTTGTCCACTTTGACGCCGGGGATAGCGGAAAGGTCCGCCGTTTCGCCGGATCGTAACATGCATTCGGTCAGGCGGCTGACTTCGCGGTCGGTCATGCCCGAATAGAACACGGCCATGAGAAACGCGGACATCTGGTAGTCCGGTATTGCGCCGGTCGTGTAGCCATCCACCAGAAATTCAATTTCCTCAGGAGCGAGCTCTTCGCCGTCGCGCTTGCGCTGGATCAAGTCAACTGTACGCATTATGAGACACTTAGGCTAGCATCCCAGAGCCATGAAAGTAAAGTTGGCGGCGTGCTGCGACCGGCGCGACACGGAGGCGATACCGCTGAGTTGCGCCAGCATCGCGTTCCGGCCTCGGCGCGGCGAAACGAAACCGCTATAATTAAGCCATGCTAAAACCCACCGAAAAAATCTGGCACAACGGCCGTTTCATCAAGTGGGAAGACGCCACCGTACACGTGCTCTCCCACGTGTTGCATTACGGCAGCTCGGTGTTTGAAGGCATCCGCTGCTACGCCACGCCGAACGGGCCAGCCGTCTTCCGGCTGCGCGAACACGTGCGGCGCATGCTCGATTCCGCCAAAATCTATCGCATGGAGCCGCTGGGCTTCACGGCGGCGCAACTGGAAGAGGCGATGCTGGAGCTGGTGCGGGTGAATCGAATGAACGCGTGCTACCTGCGCCCGATCGCGTTCCGCGGCTACGGCGAGGTTGGGGTGAACCCGCTCGCCAATCCGATCGATGTCTACATCGCCTGCTGGGAGTGGGGCAAGTACCTGGGCGAAGAGGCGCTGGCGCAGGGAGTGGATGTGTGCGTTTCGAGCTGGAACCGGCTGGCGCCGAACACGCTGCCCGCGCTGGCCAAAGCCGGCGCGAATTACATGAACTCGCAGCTCATCAAGATGGAAGCCATCGCCAACGGTTACGCCGAGGGCATCGCGCTCAATACCGCCGGCTACGTGAGCGAAGGTTCCGGCGAAAACGTGTTTGTGGTGCGCGACGGCGTGATCCACACCCCGCCGCTGGGAGCGTCGGCGCTGCCTGGAATTACCCGCGACACGGTTCTCATCCTGGCGCGCGAACTCGAGATCCCCGTCACTGAGTCGCTGGTGCCGCGCGAAATGCTTTACATCGCCGACGAAGTGTTTCTTTCCGGCACTGCGGCAGAGATCACACCCATCCGCTCGGTAGACCGTATCACCGTGGGCAAGGGCCGCCGCGGCCCCATCACCGAGAAGCTACAGAAAGCGTTCTTCGCCGTCATTGACGGCAGCCGGCCGGATACGCACGGCTGGCTCTCGCCGGTGGAAACCCGGCAGCCGGTAGCCGCGAAGTAGCCCCCTGGGCGCAGCGGGTGCCGCGGGCGCGCCGACTCAGTTCGAATGCCTGGAAAACAAGCTGGCACGGGCGTGGGCCGCGACGCCGGGCAGGCGTGTTCGATTGCCAATTGGAAGGAAGGGTAGCGGGAGCGCTGCGGCTTGCACAACCGCCCTGGCTACCTCCCCCGAGATTTGCCAGGACGGCTGCGCTTGCCGCCTGATGGGTCTTACTGTTTGTATCGCAAGCGGCGCCTTCGGCGCCAGCGGGAATTGCGCACCGGCGATCCTTTTCAACAGGTTTTTGGCGCAAGCGGATGTGCCAGTTACCGGGCGCGGGGTGTGGCAAACTTGTGCATAAAACGCGCGGTGTCCAAATGTTTTCGCGGCGTGAACCAGGCGCAGCGCGCGTCAGGCCATAACCTTCAGAAAAGCGGCTTGGAACTTCTCCATTTCGTCGGCCGTGCCCACGGTCACGCGCACATACGTGGGCCAGCTCGGCCAGACCCGTCCGATATAGACCTTCTCTTTGCGCATCGCCATGATGACGTCTCGGCCCGGCTGCTTCACATTGACCATGAAACAGTTGGAAACCGAAGGCACGTACTGGAAATTGTGCTTATCGAGAAACGAGAATACGTCGCAGCGCACCTGGCCGATCTTTTTGCGCCGCTCGGGCACCAGGGTTTTGGATTCCAGGCTGGCCGAGGCCGCCACCATCGCCGTGATCGGCATCATCCCGGCGCTGAACCCCCTCACCTTCTCGAGCAGATCAGGCCGTGCCAGCGCCGCGCCGGCGCGCAAACCGGCCATGCCATAGATTTTGGAAAATGTGCGCAGCACCACCACGTCTTTGTCCGCCGCCACCAAGTCGGTGTTGAACGGCGCACCGGCGATATGGGTGTACGCTTCGTCGATCATCACCACCGAGCCTTTCGGCTTATTGGCCACCAGCCACTCGATGTCCGCCTTCGGCGTCAGCGTCCCAGTTGGATTATTGGGATTGCAAATGTAAATGAGACCGGCATCCGGCACCGCCGCCATCGCCTTCACGTCGTGCGCGTAGTCCTTGGTCAGCGGAATCCGCGCCACTCTGGCGCCGATGAATCGTGCGGCGCGCTCGCCGGCTTCGTAACCCGGATCTGCGGTGACGAACGCCTTGGTGGGCGAAGTGAACGCCAGCACGGACTGATGCAGGGGGGCGCTCGATCCAGCGTAAATCTGCACGTTGCTCTGCTTCAGTTGCTCCTGGGCGGCAAGAAGATTTGCCAGCCGGTCGGTTTCACCGAACAGGTAACGGCCGCCCTGCGGAATGATGTTGGCCATTGCCTCGCGCGCCTCCGGACAAGGTCCGAGAGGATTCTCGTTGGCATTGATCATCACCGCATCAGGCGGCGCGTCCTCGATTTTGGACAACTGCGCCAACGCCGGTTCGTTATAGAACGGAAGGCTGGACCCGGCCGCCAACAGAGTGGCCAGACGCCCAAAACTGCGGCGCGAGTACCCGCGCTGCTCAAAGTGCCTTTTTTCGACTTCGGTAAGTTGCATGTCGGATCTCCTTTCTTCGAAATAGCCGGGGACACGAAAAGGCTGAGACGCGACAAGGCGGCAAGTCCAACATTGCCCCAGTGGCTCGACGGAGCCCAATGGCAGACGAGACGGTGTATACAATACCGCAGCTTGATACCCCGCGTCAATCCGCTGGAGGGACGAATGGTACGAACTGCCACTCGGGAACGATTCGGGAACAGCAAGGCAGGAGGGATGAGATCTTAGTGGGAGGACGCAGAAGCAGAAAGAGAATGAGGGCGGTCACTCGCAAAACATGAAACTGGGAGGCCCCTGTCGCCGGTCATCATTGTGCGCTCCTGGCGCTGTGCCGAAAACCTTTGGCTCGGCTTATTCCGACCGTTCAGAACTTCCCGCACTGCCGTTCATGCCGCAAATGAGGCCGCCCTCATCGTAGCCCGGTTCTATTTTGGCACCTCCCGCCAGCCCGAGGGCCGGCTAACAAGACAGCGTCGAAATCAACCACCGGTGTGATTCCATCTACATGTTCACGCCAGTTGGTATTCTTGTCAATAGCACCTGGGGTACTGTTGGTTGCAAGTTTACACGTAGCCTGATGTGGCGGATGGGCTTATTCTCGAAAAAGCCGGCGCCTCTGGCCGGGGCGCCCGCCGTGCGCCGTATCAAAAGCTACGCCGCCGAAAGCGGCTACGTGTACGAATACTTTTTCGAAGGCCACCGGCAGTGGCGCGACGGATTGGGCCGCGGCGTGGAATTCGAGTTTCGCGTGTCGGCAGGCCGCGAGCAATGGCTGCCGGCCGCGGTGGTGGTGCCGGACCGGGCGGTCCGCGCGTGGGAAGCGGTTCACGCGCGAACGCTTTCTTCGACCGAGCGGTACGCCATCGCCAAGCTAGCGCTGTTCCAGGCCTTCGACGAACGCGCCGCGCCGCCCGAAACGGCGGTGGAAGTGCGCGTGTCCGATGGCGGCGTTGAAGCCATCGCGGAACGTTTGGGATTGTAATGCTGCCACAGCGCCCACGGGCTTGCTGTGGGCTGCGTCACATACAATTGAGTTAAATAAGTGGCGTTGGCGGCGCCACCTCAACACGCACCTGCTGTATTGCAACATCACGAAAGGCAGTTACGATCTCTCCGATCAGTTGGCCGCGCTATTCAGCACCTCGCCGGTGGATACCCGAGAATGCGGGCATGAGCCCAGGAGCCGCTACTAATGCCGGCATCCACAACGAGACCGGGTGTTGGCGCGGTGCCGTTCGTTTGAGCATCTCTTGAAGCAGATCCCTGATCTTGCTAACCTTGGGAATGAACTGGACGGCAATTCTCAGGAGGCACTCACGGGGAGAGCCGGGATACGGGGCCGCATCGGAGCGCGATCCGGCACTTATCGCTCCAGATTTTGTGGCCAACGACGCGCCCGAGGCCGTTCGCTGGCTGCTCGAACGGTAGCATGGCCGCTCGATTCGATGGCCCCACCAATCACCAGTATTCCCTTGCGGCATTGGAAGGACGGTTTCGAGGTCGCGCTGTGGTTCGCAACCAGTACGGGAACGGCAACCATGACGGGCCAAAGGGGCACAGATGATGATTTTCGTCCCGTTCATGGATGTGCTACCATCGGTTGTCCCGTCCTGTGACGTATTCCTCGCTTCCAGCTAAGCCGATGGCTACATCGGAGTCAGCCTTAGTCCCCAAGCCGGCCCCGCCTTCAGGTACATCATGGCGGCCGACGCCGGCCGAGCTCGTGGGCTGGTGTGTCCTGGCCGGGGTTTTCGCCCTCGTGCTCCTCGGCCACACGCACACAGCGGCTTTTGGGAATGACGGGTATCAATATCTGAGTGTCGCCGACAATATCCAGCACGGGAACGGAATCAAAACGTCAATTATCTATTTCGATGCGGAGCGTGCTCATGGGACAATGCCCGCGCCGATGACAACGTTTCCTCCGGTATATTCCATCTGCACGGCAATAGTCAGCCTGGCGGGTATCCCTACGGAGATTGCTGCAACGGGTATTTCATTGGTCTCGTTCGCTTTCTTACCCCTAGTCCTCGGGCTCGCCGTTCCCGGCGGAATTCGCCCATGGGCTTTCCGGACCATGATGCTGTTGCTCGTGCTCAATTCGTCTTTGCTCGTCGCGGCGGACACAATTGCCTCTGAGACGCTATTCAGCCTCATTGTGGCGACGGCAATTCTCTGTTTCTCACGCGCGCTGCGCACGATGAAACAAAGTGGCATGGCCTGGCAGTTATGCGCCTGGCTGCTCATCGGCCTTTCTTACTGGACACGATACGCCGGCGTGTTTATCCTGGCAGGAGCCCTGGCATTTTTCAGTCTCCATGCGGTGTTTCGCCGGGGCAGGCGCACTCTCCTTCACCTGTCGACTTCGGTTCTCGCCTTGGGCGTTGTTGGCGCCAGCATGGTTCGAAATGCGGCGGTCACTGGTTCATGGAAAGGCGGCGTTGCGAAGCAATCGATCGATCTCTGGCCTAGTCCACGACCGATCGCGGTCGCCTTGTACCACGTTTTGCTCGGTGAGCCCAGGGCCGAAGTGAATATTGGTACAGTGCTTCTCTTCGTCGGTGCGGCCGGGTTGCTGCTCCTCGGTTTCTGGTCTTGGCGACAGTCAAAAGGCGGGAGACCGGAATTCGGGCAGGCACACTGGATGCTTTCCTTGCTGGTGTGCACTTATTTGGTCGGCATGGTTTATGCCAACATGACCATGGTCATATCTTTCGGGGCAAGGTACTTCATTCCTTTGCTGCCGTTGATTTTTCTGCTCGTCGCCTACCCACTCTCAACTATCGAGAGTGCATCTCAAAGACCGATGGCCTATCTTGCGTGTATTGCCCTCATGTTGACTGGATACTTCGTGGTCCACATCAGGGGGCTCATCCGCTACACCCCTCCCGTGCCGCATCAGGGGGTCCTGAGAGCCTTTCGAGAGCCCGTTTCCGGCGGCGAGTTGACCGCTTGGGCGAGTGCAAATCTATCGTCCGCCGATGTGATTACAGCCACCAATGGCCAAGCCACAGCATACGCTCTGCACCGCCCGACGCTGTGTGTGGTCGATCCGGAATACAGCAGTGAGGTCTGGAGTCAGGCCAGGCTGCTGGAAGAAATGCAGCGATTCAGGTCTAATTACTTGATTATCTATCCCGGGCTGCGGGTCGATGCTGCACCAGTTCAGCGGGAGTCGCCGTTGATTCGAGAGATGCTCGGCGGAGAAGTCCCCGATGGCCTGGAAGTTGTGGCGCGCAACAGTTCTGTGATCATCCTCCGCAGGATCCTACGACAATGACCGGGGAAAGCCGCTCTCTTCCGATGCAGTCACTGTCCTGTTCTGCTCGAAAGACGGGTCGCGATGCCCGTTGCAGGGCGACAACAACTGCCGGAGGGAGAATGGTATGACAAACCCGCCGCCGAGGACCCGCCGATTGGCCACCATCCTGGTGCTCTTGGAATGCCTGTTGGTGGCAAGTTTGCTGGCGCTCATTTTCTCGCAGCCATTCTTCCCCACACTCGATGGTCCTGGTCTTCTATACGTGGCTGACGTTATCCGCAATCTGCTGGGGAATCCCGCGGCCTACGGCGGAGCCTATGCGCTGGGCCACATCGTGGGCACCCACGTCCTTTTCACCTATCTATTGCTGGGTCTGGGCGTGTTCGTGGGCCCTATCGCCGCGGAAAAAACCTTGGTAGCCGGGTATGTGGTGGCCTTCTGGCTGGCGTCGAGGTATCTCATCAATTCCGTCGCGGGCAGAGACCGAAACGGACTCTGTATCATCTGCCTGCCGTTCGCGTTGGGCGCCACGACGTACCTCGGTTTCTACGACTTTATCCTGGGGGTGGCGGCAACGCTGTTTACTTGCGGGTACTGGATTCGCTCCTCGCGGCGCTGGACCAGGTGGCGAGTCGCCGGGTTCCTGGCGCTTGGCGCTTTGTTGGTCGCCCTGCACCCCGTAGTCACCTTCGTCTTCCTGGTGTTCGCCGGCACTTACACGCTGGTCGATCAACTCACGGAGTGGCGCGGCGGACGCTTCTGGTTGCGCTCTCTCGTCACGCCGGTTCTTCAACTTTTCGTGATCGGACTGTTGCTGCTGGCAGCGACTCCGCTAGCCTCCGATAATGTCCCTTTACCGATCGCAGCGAACCCTGCCGGCCACCGGCTGCGAGAAATTGCCACACTGCGGCCGGTGTGTCCATTTGAAAGCCGAACTTACCGGCTGGCTTTGACGGCACTCTGTGTGAGCGCGGTACTCGTTTTGCTGGTGACCTTTCTGCGCTCCGGCCGTTCCTCGCTCCGGCCGGCATTTTGGGCTCTCCTGCTCACCTCGGCAGCTATGCTGGTAGCGTACTTGGCTGCGCCGGACACAATCCAGACAAGGGCCTACCTGCCTAACCGCTTCGCCATTTTCGCGGTTCTGTTTCTTCTTGCCGCAACCAGTGTGACCGCGTTGCTCCCGCGCCTCACGTTGACCGGCATCGGATGCGCGGTGGTCGCGTATACGGTTATGTTTCAGTACTCGGTGAACCGCGACTATGCCTCCCGGTGGAAACAGGTGCTCCAGGCGCCAATGGTCTTTCACGCCAGAATGGGAGCTCTGATGCTGGAGGACGCAGGTGACGGCGGGCTTGTTTACGAACCGCAGCAGTGGGTGGGAGCCCACTACTTCCGGCGCTCGCAGTTGGCAATGCTAAACGCTCCGTGGATGGAAGTAAGCGGCGCGTGGCTGCGGACAACAAGCCGCTATCCCTGCCAGTTTTTGAACCCGCAGAACATGGGGGCTTGTCTGGAAACCGCCGCCCCGCCTCCGCCGATCGATCTGCTGGTCGCAGTGCGAAAGAACGCCGGCCCGGCTTCGTCGCAGGCTCCCCGCATTGCTGCCAGGTACGGTTTGACGAAGCAGATCTGGTCGGCCCCTCAGGTTAGCATTTTTGCCCGGCCGGATGCCGCCACTCAGTGACGGCTAACCATAGCGAAAGTGTACTCGGGCGTACGTAATCAGCGGCCTCCGGCACATCAACAATATAACAATATACGGAGCACGACCACCCCCTCGGCTGTTGTAGTTATCGAAAGGGGGGCCGGACGAAACGCTTGCTGACCGTGTCCCGCGCAGGTAGATCTCAGACCGGGGATTGGCAGAATGCCTCGGTTTGATACGGTTTGCAATTGTTCCCGTTCTCACAGATGGCCACACCGAATCTGCGGGAAATCGCGCCAGCCTGGAGCTTGGCCCAGAGGGCTGGTGGACTCCCGAAAGCTGTCCGATGTCTCATACCCCGAAGAAGGGAATGATTTATGTTTTTCAGTCGAAGACTCGTCGTTTTGGTTAGGCACCGAAATCGCTGCATTCTAGAGGCGATCCAACTTTTCCCGCCGTCGGGAGCACTTTTTGATATTGGCGGCGGGAATGGGTAGATGGCGTGGGCGATTCAGGAGTCCGGACAGGAGGTGGTCTTCGTGGAACCGGGGCTTACCGGGGCTCAAAACGCCGTGAAACGAGGCGTACGTCAGGTCGTGCGGGCCACCGTCGAGGGCGCGGAGGTGTCGCCGGAAACCCTTCCAGCAGTGGGTTTGTTTGACATTGTCGAACACATCCGCGACGACTCCGGCTTCCTGACCGGAATCAACCGGCTCGTCATCCCTGGAGGTAGGGTCTACATCACCGTCCCGGCTTACCAGTGGCTCTGGTCGGGCGAAGACATACTGGCGGGTCGTTTGCGACGGCATGCCGTCCGAACACTGTGCCGCCTCCTGGAGGACACCGGTTATGCTGTCGAGTTTGCGACCTATTTCTTCGGTTTTCTGCCGCTTCCAATACTCCTTCGCCGCGTGCTGCCGTACCGGCTTGGCCTTGCACCGAAGAAACTTTCGGAGGAAGCCATCCGATCGGATCACGAACTCAGTCATCCTCTGGCCGGACGGATACTGGAGACATTGCCCCGGTGGGAGCTGTCCAGGATCGCTGAACTGTGTCCTCTGCGAATGGGAGGAAGCTGCATGGCTGTGGCACGGGAGTGCTAAGCCGCGAGTTCAGCTTAGTTGGTTAGGAGGTGGTGAAGACGCAGACGCAGCGCTACCGGGGCCAGTCGTCGAAGCGCTGGATGGTTTCGATAACTTCGGACTGTTCAGTCTCGCTGAGGCTGTTATAGAAGGGGAGCCGGACGAGACGCTCGCTGACCGTTTCGGTCACCGGACATTGGCCCGGCCGCCCGCCGAAGCGCAGCCCCATATCGGAAAGGTGCAGCGGAACATAATGAAACGCCGCAAGTATGCCCTGGCTCTTGAGAAATGCGATCAGCCGTTGCCGTGCGTCGAGCGACGGCAGGACCAGGGAGTACATGTGGTAAGCCTGCTCCGAACTGGCCGGTACGAACGGCCGTTGCACGTCATGCTGGCGGGCCCAATCCCCAAGCGAGTCGTGATAGCGTTGCCAGATGCGACAGCGCTGCGCCTGAATCTGTTCGGAAGCCTCAAGCTGCGCCAGCAGGAAGCCGGCCAGTATATCAGATGGCAGGAAACTCGACCCCAGATCCACCCAGGTGTACTTGTCGACCTGGCCGCGGAAGTAGCGGCTGCGGTTGGTGCCTTTCTCGCGGATGATTTCCGCCCGGTCAATCAGCGCCGGATCGTTGATGACCAGCGCGCCT
>Ga0187848_10001460_pt1 | contig 20073 bp, 13 predicted proteins | sample June2016WEW_4_40_FD_132424 | JGI IMG/M metagenome (GOLD analysis project Ga0187848, IMG submission 132424) | Peatland microbial communities from SPRUCE experiment site at the Marcell Experimental Forest, Minnesota, USA - June2016WEW_4_40 | ecosystem: Environmental > Terrestrial > Soil >... | reverse complement strand
CAGGGTTTCCTCTTCGGTTAGTCTCAGCTGGAACTATCGCTTTGTTGACGAAAAGCCTGACAACCTCACAGGCTTCCATAATAGAACATGATCGGGGGCAGCTTAAATTCTGCACACCCCTATATGAAGATTTAAACTAAATTTTATAAACAAGTAATTTTAGTGGATAAACGAGAGTTTGAACCTATCCCGGCCTACTGAGAGCTCTATTGGTCTAATTAATGGAAAAATCATTAACGCCTAATGGTAGCTAAGAAACCTTAAACAATCAACCAAAAAAGTTATGCTAAGAAAATAAAATTCTTTAAACAAAAACACAGACTTGGAAACCTGCATTAAACTGAAAACTACATTTTGTCCCTCGAAAAGGCAAACACGTATAAATCGACTTTCCTTTCAGCCTACGTAAAAGCACGTATAGATTCATGGTGGATGAATTGGATAAAGACTTAATTGCAAATCGAGACAAAAGACGACACATGCGTTATCTGGATTGGAGAACGATTAGTTCATTTGGTTACGTTTTTGGCGTGCTTTTCCTTATAATCGGTATTTACGTATATGTGTATTATCAAACGACCTGGATTGGTCAGATTGGTTTGGCATTTACTCCCTATCGAAATTACGCCAGTCCTATAATAATTGCTGGAATTGCCCTGCTGATTGTGGGCTTCGCCACAGAACAGCGAACTATAAAGAAAATAAAAGGTGTGGGAAAACAACCGATAGCAAACATAGATGTTTGTTCCAATTGTGGAGCAAAGCGAGACTTGGATGCCCAATACTGCAAAAAATGCGGCAAGAAATTCGAATGACTACAAGCTTTGGTTTTTTTGCTTGTGCAAACGCATGCGCTTTGAGATTGTGTGAAAACTATTCTCAATTTCAGAAAAATGCTAAGTTTATGGTTACCCAGTAGGCTCAGACGGGTTTTTGTACATAAGCAATTTCTAAAACTAACTAAATTCGAGTTTTTCACATGCCTGCGTTCCTAAATCCGTTTGCGACGCACAAATATTTAGCGTCGGAAAGAAAAGCGAATAAAGAGAGCAGCCGCCCTAACAGATTTAAGGATTGATAGGAACAGCCCTTTTCTCAAGGCACAGGGTCGGAGGTCTTTTGAACGCATCGCCAACTGTTTTTCTGTCGGAGTATTTTCTGAGAAATGTGCGTGAAAGTGTGAAAGTGGCTTTTCTTCGGATAAGGAAGGTTTGGAGTGATTGTAAGGCAGAATAAGGCGGATTGTCAAGATGCAACTTTCTTCTCAAACGCTTTTCTCTACAGATATGCCATTAGAATAAGACCAAAGCCCACAGACTATTGTCTAAAAGCCCATAACGCAAAAAATATAAATAGCGCACCTTTTTAAGGTGTTTTATTCAAAGCGCGAAGGGTATAGAGAAAGTATTTGCTGGGGTTATATGCATTTTAAGTACCAGAAAGCCATCATTCTATTAATTGGCATTTTCTTACTATCTGTCATAACTCCCTCCTCTATAGCAGCCAACTACGAAAAGACCAATACTTTTCAAGCTCAATACGGGGTCCTCAACCAAAAGTTGTATGTTTCAGTACCGCCTTCGCTCTATGATTATTATAGTAACATGAGCCACTCAGTAAATAGCGATAGTGATTACGCAAAATTTGTTACGCCTCAAGCTGTCGAACCCATTGCGGAGAGCATTCAAAATATTACTCGCAATTTGCCCTACAGCAGTGAACAGTTTGCTGATGCCGTGTTAACGCTGGTTCACCAAATCCCATATGTTATTAAAGGTCCGGAATATCCTGTTGAAACTCTTGTAAACAATTCTGGAGATTGTGTTGGATTGTCACTCCTTGCGGCTTCCATCATGGAGGCTGGGGGCTTAGATGTTGTTTTGATTCACTATACTGGGATAACCCCTGGTCACATGAATGTTGGAGTTTACCTACCCTACACGCCGGTCTATCATACCGCTGGGATGGCACCCACCGATTTCGCGTACGACAATAAAACTTACTGGACAGCTGAGGCCACCTCTGCCGAAGACTGGAAAGTTGGAGACCAATCTGCATCCCTATCTAATGCAGAACCCAATATTATTCCCCTTAATAACACTGAGCAATCATCCCCAGCACAGGTTTCATCAAGTTGGGGCACTCCTTTACGCCCGTCCTCCATAACTATTAATCTGTCTCCAGAACAATCAAGTGCTAATATGACTCAGGAACAAGCAAGTTTTGGAGAAAATACGCGTGCCCTTGCAGTTTCAGGTTCAATTTCACCAACGTACTCTGGGGAAAACGTATCTATATACGTTAGTAACGGATCTGCCTATGATTATTTCAGAACAGTTACAGATAATGCAAGCGGGTACATGGTGATTTGGAACTTCACTTCAACAGGCACATACTACATTAAAGCAAGTTGGAGTGGTACATCAAATTATGCTGGCGCCGACAGCGAAACCCTTACAGTTTTTGTCGGACCAGAATCATTTGTTCAGTTTAATACCCCCAACTATAGCTACATATTTTTAACATATATCCAAGCAAGCCTTGCAGAATATGCAATTAGCCCACTTCAAGGTGTTAACGATTTTCTCAGCATCCCCTTAGGGGCAAATGTTTCGTTCAGCTACGATTTTACTATACTACAAGCCGGACAAACAGTATCCAACGTTCAAACAGAAAACATAACAATTCCAGGAAGCACACAAACAATATACAAGGGAAGAACGTCATTCATGACAACGCAGGCACCTGAGGAAAATATGACAGTGCCAATAAATGTGCCGATAGACATGGAGCCTCTAATATTACCAGATGATTTTAATCAAACGATAAACAATCAGTTTTGTTTTATCCTTCAAAATAACGGCGGAAATTACAGTTTAAACGTTAGAGGACTAAACGACAATGACATGTCTAACATTTTACTGGGTAATGAAAGCAGCACAGCCTTCATGAATGTTTCTCAGAACATAAAGGAAAACTCTTGGTACAATGTCACAGAAAGTATGTCTGACAACGGAATAACTGCTAATTTATACAACACAAATGGCACGCTCATAGAAAGTAGGGTAACTCCATTTAACGCAACGAACAGCAATGAAATGATAATGTTAATAACAAATAACGTAGATAGCGCCGTAATTTTGAAAGACTTAGCAGTTAAAGCTCTTTATAATACCACTCAACCACCCGAGAGCAATGAAAAGACATCTAATGAAAGCGGATTGTTATTTCCAACCGTTAGCTTGTCAATTCTCTTAGTTGCAACCTTTTCAGTAGCAGTGGTCTACGTTAAGAAAAAAAGACAAATGAGAGACAAAAAAACCGCGCAAATGGTCTTGGTTGCTTTTTTTGGTTTTGATTCTTCGCTTAAATCACTGGAACTCCTTCACTCGTGGAGATGTCTTCAGTAGTACTTTTTATTCTGCTTCCATGAATTTCTGCCTTCGCGTTTCGCAAGTTAATTCTGAATTCAGATTCATCGATTTCAAGAAGTCTCGGACTATTAGAAGTGAACGGCAAGACATATATCACACCATGTTTTGGTACCGAGTCTTGTGCGAAGGCAATTTAACTGGGGTTTAAAAGCCTCGTGTAGACTCTTTTAATGCTTTAGCGGTTTTGTTAGCGTGACAGTATTTTATCATTCTGTCACTCTTTATTATGTGAATCCGTCTTTCATTGATTATCGTTGTTTTCTCATATTATTTGGGTTAGCCTTTGATTTATTTGTAGGAGTAGGTTCAAAAAAGCAGCTGAAAAGCTTGACGGAAAAAAGGTGGCTGGCTGGTGCCTGAGGAGCTCTTAATAGCTCAAATTGCGCTTTCTCTGGGCTACTATTTTTAGTCTCTTTGTTATTGTTCGTAGCAGGTCAGCTTTCATCCCCGCCTTCACAATGGGGGCTTTCCGCTGAGGGCAGTTAAAATTTTTAAGTTGCTGGTAGTGGTTAAAATAAAAGAAAGAGGGGAAGTTTGTTTTTTCCCTTGCGTGGGTTTATGGTCGTTTTCGCACCATTAACAACATTAGAACTGCACCGATTATGACTATCACGATTATTATCGCGATTGCTGCATATAAGACGTATGTGTTAGTGTTTGAGGCTGGGGGTGCAGCTGTTGGTGTTGGAGCGGGTGGGGCTGGTGAAACAGCAAAAGAACTCATTGCGGTTGATGGCCAGTAGCCGTTGGTTCCAGCGAAAGTTGCGAAAACAGTGAAATTGCCGGAGATTTTTGGAGTGTATGTTAAGCTGTAAGTACCGCCTATGGTAGTGGTTGCAGTACCTATGACATAGTGGTTGTTGTTAGAGTCTAAGACAGCTATTTGCACTTGAACGCCTGTAAAGTTGGTTGGTTCTGGTTTTTGCTGGTAAACGTAGCCCATCCAGTTGCTCATGCTTGCATCAGATGCAACCGGAACTCCATTTGGAAAGTCAGCTGCCTGCTCTGTCTGTGTCGTGCCCGCAGAAATATCCATTACGGTACCGCGTATTACTATAGATGTCCCTACCGGTGCAACGGTATCTGGTGCCGTCACTGTTGTAGCGCTTGGTCCTCTGCCTACAGTGTAGATTGAGTTGTCGTAGCCATTGAACCATGTATTATAGCCATCTGCCATGGCATAACTCATAGCTGAAAACTCACCAGTATAACCTGAAAGAGTCCAGATTTGTTGTCCATTTGTAGCATTAATAGCGCGTTCTAATGCACCTTTGTAAATCGGTGTATTAATGGTGTGTTCAGAAGCGACCATGTATATTATTCCGTTGCCGACAGCGTTTATGAAAGTTGGGTAATCGCCGAAAGGTGTGTTGGTGCCAGCGTTCGTGCTGTTGCCTTCGCCGCCGTTACCGTAGGTCCATTTTAATTTTCCAGTTGTCGCATCATAGCAATACATTATTCCTGCGTACCCCATGCTATAGAGGTTGCCGTAAGCAAGTTGAGCCTGTATTAGGGGTGTGATTGGGTTGCCATAGTAATCAAGAGGTGCTTGAGATGGAGTTGGACCCCACATGTACTTGCCTGTGTATAGGTTGTATCCTACCCATTGCATGGTTTGCTGGTAGCCTTCAGTGAAAACGCCTGATTTTGGATCAGCTGGACCTAACAAGACTGTTACGTTGCCTGGTGGGGCATCAACTGTATTCGTCCATAATAACGAACCAATTGCACCTTTAGTTGGATTGAGGTTGAGAGCAAAGTATGTGTAGGGTGCAGAGCTGCTACTTGTACCGCCGCTTAACAAACCAGTGCTTATTCCGGGCAGAGTTCCACTTTCGCAAAGTATCAAGTTACCGTAGAAAGCATCAAGCTGCGTGAAAACGCTGGGTATGTCTGATGGTAGCTTAACGCTCCAATCATAACATTGGCTCGCGTTTCCATTGACTGTGTCGGTATAATGAGTTGTGACAACGGCACCGGAAGGTGGTATGAAAGGATTGAAGGCTGTAACGGCAAAGTTAGTTGATGCAGCTACTGGTACGCCTCCTCCAACTTCTATGTTCCAAGTCCATAGACCAGAAGAGTTCCACTCAGACAAGTATCCGTTTGAAACAACATAGGCAATGTGTTCACCGTTTGGACCCATTGTTATTGGTCCGCTGCTTGGAATGTTAGTTACGTTGAAGAGATAGGCTCCTGTATATGCATCGTATGCTTGAGCAAAGTTGCTTGTGAATAAAATTGGCTGCATAACTCCTTTTTGGTTAGGTTGCTGGCTGTCATAGATGTAACCGAATGATAGTGCTCCTGCGGGGATAGCATTGTTTTCCCAAAGTTGCTTTCCTGTTTGCAGGTTAACGGCGAAGGTTCCACCGCCCTGTGCACTTGAATATCCTAGAGGCGCCTGATAGTAGAGTATTCCGTCCATTATTATCGGATTGTCGTATCTTTGAATGTACGCAGAACCTTCAAAGTAACTGTCTGCTTGAATAAGAGAATTGTTGCCTCCTACGATTCCGCCAGCTTGAAGTGGCAGTGTCCACATGATGTGGCTAGTTTGAGAACCTACAGCATCGCCTGGATACCTATTGAGAGCTGCACCTGAAAATATACTGTTTGCTCCATAGGCTGCAATAACGCCTGAACCTACTGAAGGCTCAACGGGTGCTCCTGAACCTAGCCAGTTTGATGAGATTGTATACCAAGCAGGGTTTTCACCGTATATTGGGCGTGTCCAGTATTGCGATGGAAGCGGATAGCTAGATAGGGTGGGTATTGGTGTTTGCTGTACAGTAATAGTTGTTGATGCACTGCTTGGCAGATAAGTGTCGTTAACCAACGGTTCTGGTAGTCCAGATGGACCACCAAATAAGGGAGTACCAGTTAAAGTAGGGTGGTCGTATTCATTAAAGGCTTGTCCTGGGAAGGTAAAGTTAAGAGTGTACGTGCCGGCTACGGTTGGCGTAAATGCGTAGTCTTGGTCTGATGTTGGGTCTGAGACGTAACTAAATGTCTGCTGTATATTTGTACTATTAGGCCCTGTAATGGTAAGCTGGTAATTGTGGAACCTGTAATCGTTTCCTAATCCTGTTTCAGGGGAAAATATGTTGGCTAGCCACATAATAACGAGCACTCGTTGATTTACACCCACAGGGTTAGGTGAGGCGCTGATGAAGGCCCATGTTGGAATTTTCCACGCAGGTGTGTGTGCACTAGCAGTGGGCATTAGTATCATTGAAGCCGCCATTGAAACAGTTAAGAATATAGCAATCGTAATAGCTACAGTTTTATGTTTAGCAATTTGCATTTTTCTTTTCTCCTTATAATTTTGTGTATAATACTTATTGGAATTTTATTTATAAAGTTATGCCCATAGCCATTCAAAAAAAACGCTTAATCGTATTTTAAAAAGTCATTTTTTGAATGTTGTGGGCTTAATCCTACAACAAATATTTAAAAAGCGAGCAGTCCTCCTGGCAGGAATCTAGCTGTTTTCTAATTTTAGAAAAAAAATAAAAGAGAAATATAAAGAGCTTGGGTGAAATCATGGTCGTCTTCTAAGCATCAGTGCAATTAATGCACCTATTATGATTATTATAATAATGATGGCGATTATCTAACCCTAAAACTTACATCTCAGTTATTTACGCTGTGTAGATTATTGGCGTAGTAGTGGACGCAAATGCTTGAGTAAATTGGTAGCTCCTCTTTGATAGATTTGCAAAAAATGAGAAATCTTATATGAAACAGCACGTGATTGAGTGATGATTTAGATGCTCAAGAGGGGCGATGTTGGCAGATCAAATAAAAATCGATGAAATTGACGCGAAAATTTTAAGGATACTATTATTGGAATCACGCACCAGTTTCACCGATATCGCTGGCGAATGTAAAATTACAGTCTCTGCTGTCAGAATGCGCTATAAACGTTTATGGAGAGACGGCGTAATCAACGGCGAAAAAATGCTTGTCAACCCTCACTGCTTGGGGTATCGCCATATCGTTGATTTAGGCATTATAAACGCGGTTGAAGATGAAAAAGAAGTCGCCAAGTTTCTTGAGAGTAAACCGTATATCGCCGAGTTGGTAGGCCCATTTGGCAAATACAACTTCTTTGGAAAAGTAGCCTTAATAAACCTGAACAAGTTGCAGGACATTATTGAAGAATTTGAATCCAACCGCAATATTAAACATGTTGACGCTTTAATCTGGGCAGAAGCAGTAAACATAGAATATCCTCAAAATTTGATTATCAAACCATTGGAACCAGAAAATAAACAACAAATTAAAAAAATGGCAGTTTTAACTAATCAGGATAAAGCATTTTTAGCAATTGACAAGACTGATAGGAAAATTGCAAAGATTCTTTCAGAAAATTCTCGAACTCCCTTCAAGAAAATTGCTACGCAACTGAACATTTCAATTAAAACTGTAATTCAAAGATACAAAAAACTTAGAGAAAACCTGTTAACTCTTTCTACAATAACTCTTGACCTCACAAAACTCGGATACAAAGCTCTTGCGCACGTATACATAAAGGTTTCAAACCGAAGTAAAATGCCAGAAATATACTCTCAATTGCTCGAAATTCCAAACCTAATAGTTATCATAAGGCTCATCGGTTCCTATGACTTATACAGTGCACTTGCTCTGGAAGATTTCGACAAGTTGTTTGAGGCTAATGACAAAATTAGAAGAATAAGCGGTATCGAAACAACAATGGTTTATCTAACAAAAACGCCTCCTTCATGGCCTCTACACTTGTTCCCTTCATTAATCGAAAATGAGGCTATTCAACCAAAATACTGGTCTATTGAAACCACATAAACAGCAGAGTAAAAGAGAGAGCAAATTAATTATTTTCCAAATTTTTATTCGCTTTCATTTTAGGCAAAAATGCGAAATGTTTAAGCATCAAGCATCTCTTTTTGAGGGATAAACAATGAAGCTGGGAAGCAGAAAATGAAACCTCATGTAACCTTAGTTAATCCAGCCGCTCCAGTTGGCTCCACAATGCACCTGCCCTTTGCACTGTTAGGTTTAGGATATTTAGCGGCAGTTTTAGAGAAAAACCAGTACCAAGTTGACGTAATTGATTGCCAAGTGCTAAAGCTTTCGTTTGAAGATTTTAGGAATGAGATTAGTAAGTGCCAACCAAACATTGTTGGGGTTACATCTTCTACGCTTACGTATCAGTCTGCGCTTAAATTGGTAAAGATTGCAAAAGAGGCTTGCCCAAACTGCATAACGATTGCTGGTGGTCCTCATGTTACCTTCTGGGATGACAAAGCGCTCAAAGAGTGCCCAGAATTAGACGTTGTAGTGAGGAGAGAAGGAGAAAATACGCTGTTGGAGCTGGTACAGAGAATTGAAGCCGGCAAAGGTTACTGTGATATTATAGGTATTACCTGCAGGAAAGATGGAAAAATCGTTAGGAATTCAGATAGACCATACATTGAAGACTTGGATTCGCTTCCATTTCCAGCGCGTCACCTTTGGCCGATGGAGCGCCTCCGTGAATACGAGAACATACTTTACTTGGCAACAAGCAGGGGCTGTGTTTACTGGTGCGAATTCTGCGCAACAGTGAGAATGCATGGGCGCAAGTACCGCATGCGAAGCCCCAAAAACGTGGTCGACGAATTAGAGTTTCTGCACAGGACATATGGCGTTAGCAAGTTTACGTTTTGTGATGACGCTTTTACGGTAGACCAGCCAAGAATCGAGGCATTATGCACTGAGATACTAAAGCGCGGGTTGAAAATCGAATGGAATTGTGGCACACGTGTTGATATGCTAACAAAAGAGTTGCTTGTGAAGATGAAGGAAGCTGGGTGCATCTCTGTCTGGTTCGGAGTTGAATCTGGCTCACAGCAAGTTTTAGATGCTATGAAGAAGGGAATCACGCTTGAATTAACCGCAAAAGTTTTCGCTTGGGTAAGAGAACTGGGCTTGAAGCCCGTTCCGAATGTTATCCTTGGCTTTCCTGGCGAGACAAAGGAAAGCGCGTGGAAAACCATCAAATTCGTGGAGCAAATTTCCCCTGATGATGTAGGCTTCTACAATGTAGCGACGCCTTTTCCAGGAACACCGATGTACGACTTAGTGAAGGAGAAAGGGTGGTTGAAAGTAACAGATTTTGATAGGTATGATACTACCAAGCCAATTTTTGAGACACCATGGCTTAGCATGAAGGAGCTGGAGAAGCTGCGTGAAGGTGCGTTTCACCATTTTTATCTGCGCAGAGCATATTTCCTTGACAAGAAAAGACGATTCAAGGCGTCAACTGCAATTGTTATAGGTATACAGCTCATTGCAAATATTAAACTTAAGCTTAGAACAGATAGCTAGAGGCAAAATTCCGGTAAAACACAGAAGCGTTCAACAAAAGGGACATTCACGAATTGCTGTCTAAGTGTTTTTCTTTTTCTAGCTGACTTTCAATAGTCTTATTGGTTTTTATCCAGTAGAGGAGGCCCTGTAGTTTCAAAATGATCATTAGCCTTTCTCCACACTTAAACTCAACAAACATCTTATACTATTGCGCATTAAATCACAAATCACTTGACCATGCCTAGCGCGCTAGGCGGTCTTTGCACAATTTTTATAAACTGTTTATCCAAAGTATCTCAAAAGCAATGCTTAGATAACTCTTGGTTGGTGTTAAACGTCTTAAACATACTAATCGTCATTGTAGTCCTAATTTTAGCTATAGTGTTAGATTTGGTTCTTGGCGACCCATCACCTAATTATCCCGACAAATGGGTTTTCAAGCTGCACCCAACCGTTCTAATGGGCAAATTCACGAAGAAAATCGAGCCTTACTTCAAAAATCCAGACCCAAAAATAGAAAAGTTACTAGGCGTTTTCTTGGGGCTGACAGTGATATGTGCTTTTGCGCTTCCAATTTACTTTGGTTTATGGGCAATCTACACTTACATCAGCATCTTCGTCTATGCTTTTTTTAGCGTCATCCTGCTTAAGATGACTATTTGCATTAAACTGGAGACTAATTGGGCAAAAGCCGCAGCCAAAGCCATCCAAGCAAATGACCTCGATGAGGCAAAAAAGTACAGCCACTTCTCAAGAAGAGAATCCAAAAACCTCACAGGATCACAAATCAGCAGTGCAGTCATCGAATCCATGGCTGAAAACCTCATAGACTTTAAACTCTCACCCATGCTATCCTTTGCATTGTTTGGAGTCACTGGAGCAATCGCTTTTCGAGCTATAAACACGCTTGATGGCATGGTGGGCTTCAAAGATAAAGAACACATAAACATAGGCTGGTTTAGCGCAAACCTAGACACAATCGTCAACTACATACCCACAAGATTCACTGCGCTATTCATGATAGCGGCTGCAGCAATCCTTGGCAAAGACTACAAGAACGCTTGGAAAACAGCTCGCAGAGACCATGCGAAAACGCCAAGCCGAAATCATGGTTGGCCAATGGCTGCCATGGCTGGCGCATTGAGAGTGCAGTTAGAAAAGCCCGGACAGTATGTTCTTGGGGTACCATTGGAACCCTTGACTGGAGATAAGATTTTGAGGGCTTTGCGGATTCGGGACGTGACTATTGTTTTATGGGTAATTTTATGTGTCGGGGTCATTGTGGTTACGCGGTTGTTATTTTTGCCCTTTTAGTGCAAATGTATTAATCGAAGCTTTATTGTATTCTGATTCAAGAAGTGCACAGCCAATGCGTGTTTGCTTGATTAATCCCCCGAGAATTCAGCCGAAAGCATGGGGAAAACCAAATGTTTTTCCACCAATAAGCTTAGCTTCTGTTGCTGCGGTTCTAGAAAAAAACCACAAAGTCAGCATTATTGATGCTCCAACGGAAGGCTGGAAGAACCTTCTCGAAATGGATGAAACCAAGTACCGTGTCGGGTTGAGTACGCAAACCATTGCTGAACGAATTAGGCAATTTAATCCTGATGTGGTTGTTATCGAGATTCCTTTTTCTGGTTGGTCAAAAACCGCGTTTGAGGTCGCCATTAAAGCAAAAAACGTTAACAAGGACATTGTGGTTGTGTTGATTGGTCTGCATCCTTCGGCTAAACCGGAAGATTGCCTTTTGAATTCTAATGTGGATTTTGTTGTTGTCGGTGAGCCAGAAAACACAGTTTTTGAGTTGGTTGCGACGCTGGAGCAGAGAAAACACGATTACAAAGGCATAGATGGCTTAGGCTTTATGGATAACGGGAAACCGGTTCTCACTGGTAAGCGTGCTTTGATTGAGGATTTGGATTCGCTGCCGTTTCCAGCTAGGCACCTGCTTCCGATGGATATATATTACGAGGCTGTTAAAGCGAATCCTTTGCGAGGCGAAATTCGCAAGCCATGGACTGCAATGATTACAAGCAGAGGTTGTCCGTATAATTGTGTTTTCTGTTCTAACTGCATTGTTTGGGGCAAAAAATGGCGGGCAAGAAGCCCAAAGAACGTAGTTGATGAACTGGAGCAGGTAATCAAAACCTATAGGATAAAGCAGCTTGATTTTTTAGATGACAACATGACTTTGGACAAAAAACGTATGGCAGATATCTGTGACTTGATTGGGCAGAGAGGTTTAAGAGTCGAGTGGTTTACGCCTAACGGTGTTAGAGCTGACAAGCTTGATGAACCGCTTTTGAGGAAAATGAAGAGGGCTGGTTGCAAAAAGATTCGTATTGCACCTGAGTCTGGTGTTCAGCATGTTGTGGATAAGGTTATTGGGAAGAATCTGGATTTGAAGAGTATTGAGCAGGCTGTAATTGCTTGCAAAAAGGTCGGCATCAAAGTTGGCTGTTTCTTCGTTATCGGGTTGATTGGGGAAACCAAAGCAGACATAGAAGAAACTATAAAGTTTGCGTATAAACTTAGGAGGTTAGGCGCTGAAAGCTTCGTATTCAGCATTGCCATGCCACTTTATGGAACAGCACTATACGAACAAGCAAAAAAAGGCGGTTTTCTAAGAGAAGGCTTTTGCGATGACGCATTAGCAGCAACGGAACCATTAATTGAGACACCACAGTTCTCAGCGAACGATCTGCAGGAGCTATGCGCGAGAGCAAACATGGTAAATCCAACTTTTACACGAGACAAAGTTGTAAGAGCTATTCGGAATCCTAAGAAAACTATCAAGATATTATTGAAAATAAAATAATTCAGAAATCAAGGATAACCCCGGCTTATAATTTTTGGATAAGTCTAACAAATTATTTAAAGGAAATAGGCGATATTACTATTGGTGGATTCTGCGGTTAAGAAACAAGTTCTCAGCCTATTTTTCATCGGTATAATGGTTTGTGGATTGGCGTCAGCTGGCAATGCGCACTGTGCTTCTGGTACCTCAAGCGCCTCTTCAGCATCTAACGTTTCTTCAATTATGTGGTCGATAGCATGGAACCGAACTTATGTAGGAAGCGATTTACTTGAAGTAGACTCAGTCATTCAAACTGTTGATGGAGGATTTCTTTTGGGAGGAACAACTTCCACTTCGCATGGTGAACCAACCAAAATTGAGCTTGTCAAGGTCGATTCTTCAGGTAACCTACAGTGGAATAAAACTTACGAGGGCATAGGGAATCATTACAGCAAATGGCTTATTCAAACCAGTGACGGTGGATATGCATTAGCTGGTGAATATGCGGGCAGTTTCTGGCTTGCCAAAATCGACGAGGCAGGCAACATGCTATGGAATCAAACCTACAACGGAGCAGGATTGAGCTGGGCGACGTCTCTAACCGAAACTAATGATGGCGGATATGCGTTAACAGGTCAAACGAACTTTTCATTAACCGAGGGAGCTAATTCAGCAAGCGGCAATGGTGTTGTTTGGCTTGTAAAAACCGACGCTTTAGGCAATGAACAGTGGAATACGACTTTGGGGGAGGGAGCAGTGAATTCAATTATCCAGACAAATGATGGCGGATATGTTTTGGCAGGTTCCATCAATAACACACCCGACTACTTGCTTATGAAAACTAATTCTAATGGAGATTATCAGTGGAGTGAGACTTACGGAAACCAAGATGACGACGTCTGCTATTCTGTTGTCCAGACCGCTGACGGTGGTTATGCTTTGGGAGGATGGATGTGGTTGCGCAGTAATGGCGGTGGACCAAACATTGCTATTGTTAAGACGGATGCTTTGGGCAACGCGCAATGGACAAATTGCTATGGTGAAGGCGAAGCCAGGTCCATGGTGCAAACAAGTGATGGAGGCTTTGCAGCAGTTGGAGATAAATTTATCAAAGTAGACGCTGTTGGTAACGAGCAATGGGAGAAAAGCTTTGGAGAAAGCAACACTACTAATTATGAAGCTTACTCCGTTATTCAAACGCAAGATGGTGGTTATGCAATCGCAGGAGCAAGTTGGGCGACCGAAGGAAACCCTATTACCTATGCTTGGCTGGCTAAAATTAGTTCAACCTCATCGACACCTAGCCCCAAACCAAGTAATTCTCCAGCCTCCTCAATTCCAGAAGCCTCATCATGGATGATGTTCGTTTTGCTTACAGTGGCTACGGCGTTATTTGTGACCATCAGAAAGAGAACCCGCTTTTTGAGGTTTAAGATGCCGCTTGAGATCGTTTTGCTGTTTCTCGCAAGTTTTATAATAATGTGTTTGGTTCTTAATGGGACATGACGAGTGATTCCGATAGACTATTGCTTGTTGCCAAAGTTGTTGGTCAAGTGCTGTTTTTGTTCGGTTTACTGGCCTGGCTTGATGGCGTTGTAATACAGTTAACTAATCCTATGTGGCTGGCAATGCCAGTCTCTCATCTTCTCAATGTAAGAACTGACACCTTCACAATCTTAATGTTTATCACAAGCGCCATAGGGTTCTTTATTTGGAGATTAGCGGCTGAATTCATTAAGTATGAACAAAACAAAGCAACCCATTGACTGTTACAGTAATGTGTTTATGAATAAGCTGAAAATGATGCATATTTGTAACTGTATGTGAAAACGCAAGGTTTTTTATTCTAAGCTTCAATAGCGAGATATCAGCTAAACTAATGCAGAGGAAAAGTCGGCGGCTTGTCAGCAGATTTGGCGTTAATTAATGCAAACGTTCAGACCATGAATCCTAATCGACCGGTTGCTAAAGCCGTCGCCATATCAAAAAACAAAATCATCAAAGTCGGCACAAACGATGATATTAATCATCTGATTGGCAAAAACACTAAGGTACTTAGTTTGGGCGGGAAAACTGTGGTTCCCGGTTTGATTGATACTCATATTCACGTGGCAGATTTTGGCAAATGCCTGCTATGGCTTGATCTAACCAGTGCAGGGTCAATCAAGGAACTGCAAAGCTTGCTAAGAGAGCATGTCAAGAGAACCCCGAGCGGACGTTGGATAATTGGTCGCGGATGGAACCCAAATCACTTCAAGGAAAAACGCTTACCCAATCTCTCCGACTTGGACGAGGCTGCACCCGACAACCCACTAATTCTTTACCACGAATCAGCAATGATTTGTGCCGTAAACAGCAAAGCCTTAGAAATAGCGGATATGACAGAGCAGACCTCTGTACCTTCAGGCGGAACGATTGATAAAAACCCACAGACTGGTAAGCTTACGGGAATTTTACGAGACAGCGCCACCAGCTTACTTTGGCAGGTGGTTCCTGAACCGACTGAAGATGAGCTTTTAAGTGCAACAGCGTTAGCTTGCCAAAAAATTGTGGAAGCTGGATTGACCAGCGTGCATTGGATAGTGCTTTCGAAGGAGGAGCTTCCCATAATTCAGAGGCTTCATGCCAAGGGAAAACTTCTCGTAAGGGTTAACGTGATAATTCCAGAAGCGCTCTTAGAGAAAACAGTCGGCTTCCAGACAGCTGACAATTTACTGTTACATGTCGGCGGCGCTGTAATTGCTACAGACGGCTATCTAGATTCCAAAACAGCTGCGTTATTTGAGCCCTATAGTGATGAGCCAAATAACAGCGGCGGATTGCTATGCACTCAAGAGACATTGACAGCTTCGGTCAAAAAAGTATCAGCTGCGGGTCTTCAGCCGATTATACATTCTATGGGCGACAAGGCTGTGGATGCGGCATTGAAGGCAATAGAGTCAGCTTCGAAGCAGATGACAGGCAAACCCGTTCGCTTTCGCATCGAGCAAGCAGCAGTTCTAAACAAAGAATTAATCAAGCGCCTGAAAACTCAAAAAGTTGTCGTTTCTGTGCAACCCAAAGTTATCACATCAGAATTCGCCGTTTGGTCAGCCACAGAATGCCTTGGCGTCGAGAGAGCTAAGTGGTTGCACCCACTCAAAACCCTGCTTAAAGAGGGTGTGAAGGTTGTTGGTGGTTCAGACTGCCCCATGGAACCTTTGAACCCTCTGCTTGGCATGCAAGAAGCCGTGCTGAGAAAGAATTTTTGTGAACAGCGCTTAAGCATTGAGGAAGCCATGCGCATGTACACGATTGATGCAGCCTACGCGTCTATTGAGGAAAAAGTTAAGGGGTCAATTGAAGAAGGCAAGCTTGCTGATTTAACAATTCTGTCCAACAACCCAATGACGGCCTCAACAAATAAAATTAAGGATATTAACATCGAAATGACCATCATAGATGGGAAAGTGGGTTATTCTAAGCATTCACTAAACGGCTAATTTATGAGTTGTTTTTCTCTCCCAATTATTTTGATATTTCTCTAAAGCCTCAGCGGGCCTACGTACACTCAACAAAAGGTTTATAGCCATTTCTTTTCCTATCCCTTTTCTAATTCGAGGGGGCTTAAAATTGAAAGTTGTTGTCCACTGGAGCGGAGGCAAAGAATGCTGCTTAGCTTACCACAAAGTCATCAAACAAGGACATCAAGTTGCTTATCTTCTCACCTTTGAATACATGAAACCATACGTTTTCCACAGTTTCCCCATGATGGAACTCCAATCCAAAACTCTGGGAACCCCCCTCAAGCGGGTTAGGATTAAGAAGCCTTACGAGGATATCCTTGGTGCTCTCACAAAGTTGCATGACGAAGAAGGCATTGAGGGCATAGTTACAGGCGACATAGTCGGAGCAGGATGCGCCCTTGTCCACTCAAGCTATTATGAGAGTATGGCTAAACAGTTGAACTTGGCTTTCATGATGCCGCTGGAAAACCCTTCTGGCGACACCTACGACGTGCTCAAAGAAGTTGTTGGAACAGGCTTAAGACCCATGTTAAACTGCATTAACACCAACTTCTTTGGTGAAGAATGGCTGGGAAGAAAAATCGACCCAGACTGTGTCAAGGAGCTAAAAAAGCTAGCTGACGAAAAAGACATAGATGTTTCCAGTGAAGACGGCCAAGGCTACCACAGCACCGTGGTTGATGCGCCGCTCTTCAAAGAATCAATTGCCATTGGTAAGTTTAAGGCTAAGAAAAAGAAGGAAAAGTCGAAGAACTGGAAGAGAAATTGGCTTTATATGGATATTAAGGAATGTTATTTGAAGCCCAAAGAAACGCCTTAATGAATAGAAAACTATTTCGCTTATCTAATCCGCCAGAATTGATAAATTTGGTGTTGTTCAAAAAACGCGAGCTTTTGCATAAAGTAAATGAAGCACAAGGCATAAACTCTGTATTGTTTCAGGGAAGAACATGAAAACTCGCATAACTCTTGTCAATCCGCCGTACCCTGGTGGTTCTCATCAGCATCCGCCTTTCATGCCCTTAGGCATCGGGTACTTGGGCGCCGTGTTGTACAAGAATCATTTTGAAGTTAACGTGATTGATTGCCAAGCGCAAAAGATCACTCACAAACAGTTCAAAGAGGAAATTGCAAAGGTTCAGCCTGACATAGTTGGAGTAACCTGCACTACTCTCACGTACAAGTCAGCGCTCGAGATAGTAAAGATAGCTAAGCAAGTTTGGCCAAACTGCATAACCGCAGTGGGAGGTCCCCACGTCACGTTTTGGGATGATAAGGCACTTCAAGAAGAGCCTTCCCTGGATATTGTTGTTAGGGGTGAGGGTGAAAACACGATACTTGAGCTTGCGCAAAGAGTCGAAAACGGCCAAACTTACCAAGACCTTATCGGCACTACCTGCAGAAACGGCATGGCAGTAGTCAAGAACGCTGACAGGCCTTACTTGGAAGACCTTGACAGCTTGCTGTATCCAGCGCTTCACTTGTGGCAGCACACTGAGAACCTCCGCAAGTACGGGACAATACCTTACCCAGTAATGACTAGTCGAGGCTGCGTGTACTGGTGCAACTTCTGCACAGCCGTTCGAATGTTCGGCAGAAGATACCGAATGCGCAGTCCAAAAAACGTGGTGGACGAGCTGGAATTCCTGCACAAAAATTATTATGCTAACCAATTCACCTTTTACGATGACGCTTTTACTGTCGATCAAGCACGAACCGCAGAGATATGTGATGAAATTCAGCGCAGAGGACTAAAGTTTAAGTGGGATTGTGAAACCCGCGTTGACATGGTATCCAAAGAACTCTTGGTTAAAATGAGACAAGCAGGGTGTATAGCTGTTTGGTTCGGCGTCGAATCAGGGTCCAAGACGGTTTTAACCAGCATGGGCAAAGGCTTCTCACTTACCCAAACAAGACGTGCTTTCAAGTGGGCAAAAGAAGCTGGGTTGATGACTGTTGCAGGCGTCATATTGGGCTTCCCAGGCGAAACAAAGGAGAGCGCTTGGGAAACAATCAGGTTTGTTAAGGAACTTAACCCTAACGATGTCGGCTTCTACATTGCTACGCCTTACCCTGGGACACCAATGTATGAAGAGGTCAAGGCCAACGGATCCTTAAAGATAACTGACTTCGACAGATATGACACTGCGACACCCACCTTTGAGATTCCAAACATGACTATGCAGGAACTGTCCGAAATTAGGGAGCAAGCGTTCCAAAGCTTCTATCTCAGCCCAGCCTACTTTGTCAGTGCCTTGGGCATGTTTAAGAAAGGAAAAATGTGGGGTCTAGGCGCAACCCGACTTATACTGGCGCACTTTCGCAGAGCAGTCAGGGCAAAAGCCAACAACCTCCTGAAATAAGTAATAGCAAAAACGTGGAGAGAGAGCAATATTGATTTTACTGATGACCACCGCCCCACCATTAAAATCGCCTTGGGGCATGGCGGGAAAGCTGCCTCCACTGGGACTCGCGTACGTTGCTGCCGCCTTAGAAAAGGACGGCTATCAAGTGGAAATTTATGACAATTACCTACTTGAACAGCCAATTGAAGAAGTTAAATCTGAAGTCAGAAAGCGATCGCCAGAAATAGTTGGCATAGCCTGCAGTTCGCTAACTTATGAACGGTGCATCGAAACGGCAAAAGCAGTCAAAGAAGCATGCCCATCCTGCAAAGTTGTTGTGGGTGGCCCTCATCCCTCGTACATGCCTCAAACCCTGTTGGAGCATGAAGAGGTAGATTACGTGGTTATCGGCGAGGGAGAGCATGCAATGGTTCAGCTTACCGCCAGCATCACGAATGGCGAAAAAAAGGCATCTGCCGCCGGCATCCGAGGCGTAGCATGCAAGATCGACGGTCAGACGCTGAAAAGTGAGCCTGAATTCATCAGCGATTTAGACCAGATTCCCTTTCCAGCGCGTCACCTGTTGCCGATGAAAATGTACGACCGCGCACTTGGCTATTTAAGTGCTAAACCCGTAGATACCATGAGCATACTTCGTGGTTGCCCATACAAATGTGCGTACTGTGAAACCAGGCAGCTATGGGGTACAATATGCCGAGCGTTCTCGGCTCATAGAGTCATGGACGAAATTAAGCAAATGACGGAAAACTACGGAACCAGAGGAATCTACTTTGTCGGCGACAACTTTACAATAAACAAAAAACGCACATCCGACCTTTGTCAGCTCATCATAAGCAGCAAAATAGATCTTAAATGGACATGCGAAACCAGAGCCGACCTCATCTCCAAAGACTTGCTTTCTGAAATGAAAGCTGCTGGCTGCCAAACCATATTCTTCGGCGTCGAATCAGGATCACCTACAATTCAGCAGAAGCTAGACAAAAACATCGATTTGCAAGAGATACAGCGCACTTTTGAGTTCTGCAAGCAAGTCGGCATACAAACCGCCACTTCTTTCATGTTGGGCATCCCTGGCGAAACAGTCGACGATATGAATGCTACTTTCAAGTTTGCGAAAAGCCTCAAAGCAGACTGGTGCCAATTCAACATTTACGTGGCGTGCCCAGGCAGCAGACTGTACGACGAAGTGATAAGCCAAGGCTTATACGACCAGATGGATAATTATTTGGCGCGTGTCAAAACCAAAGAGTTCGATTACGACATGCTGGTTAAGATTCAGCGTGATTTCCAGCGTGGCTGCCAGAAGTCGGTGGCGTCTAAGCTGATTCGAGTAGTTAAGCAGGAAGGCTTAGGCACCGCCGTTAAGAAAAGTGCCTCTATGGTTTTCCGCCGTTAGTCGGAACTAGCTTTTTAGCTTGTCAGACTTTTATGTGCGCTCAAACATATCCCCGATGTCTGCTAAATGATTCTATTAGACATCAAAAAATGATTCACTATGGCCCCGCACAGAAGGTGCGCATAAGTGTTCATTAATTGTTTTTGAGCCTTTTTCTTTTAATGAAACCCTTTAGCAGCTTGGTTAGATTTTTAGGGGTGAGGGTGTTAAGGGATAGCTGAAAGAAGCTCGTAAGGAGGTG
>Ga0187848_10001454_pt1 | contig 20110 bp, 19 predicted proteins | sample June2016WEW_4_40_FD_132424 | JGI IMG/M metagenome (GOLD analysis project Ga0187848, IMG submission 132424) | Peatland microbial communities from SPRUCE experiment site at the Marcell Experimental Forest, Minnesota, USA - June2016WEW_4_40 | ecosystem: Environmental > Terrestrial > Soil >... | reverse complement strand
GTCTGTTTCGCCGTTCGGCCACCTTTCGCGCGCCGCAGCGTGGATTTCTGCGGCAGCCGCGGAGGCCGCTATGGTGATGGATCGCTGTAAACGGCGCCGCAACCGCCTAAAATCGGCGTTGGGACGGAGGCGAGTGTCCCAGAGCGAGGATTTGCTTCGGTGTCGCTTCAGACTGTCCCGCACGGTCCCGTCCCGCACGGTCCCTGTCCCGCACGGTCCCGCGTAGCCGCAACCGAAGCGGGCACGAGTGTCACTTGGAGCGGGCTGAAAGGGGCTGCAGCCAATATTGGCTGCCCCACAGGCAGCCCGCAGGCACCAGGGAGAAAGTCGGTCGAGGGCAGACCACAGAAAACGATAGTCTGCCCCACGGAGTAATCAATGTGGGGATTGTCATACAATGCAGCAATAGTGGGAGCCGAAATCACCGGCGACAAGATCGCCGGCGCTACGAGCCGGTGCGGACCCTGCTCGAATGGCCACCTCATTTTCCTTGCCGCCGCGAGCAGTCGCGGCCGCCGCGGCTGCGTGGGCAGACCAAGTACCGGTCGAGCCGGCGAGAGGCGACGAGCGTGGCATCCTTCAGCCGTGGTCAGTTAAGTCAGGCGCCTCCTTTGCCACGCATTGCACCGCGACGGCTTGCAGCCCCTTCGCGCCTGGTATCGCCGTAGACTCGACCTTTCAGCGCCGGCGATCTGAGGTAGGGACGCATGGGGGATTTGAAGAAGCAGGAGCGAACAGCCATCGAAGCCGTCGCCAGACGGTTCTCAGCGACGTGGGAGAAGGGTGGCGATCCCCCCGACGCCCAGATGGCCGCGCGTTCGATCGTCTCGGGCTCGATCGAGTTTTCGCGCAGTACGGCGCGGAAGAACATGCCGAACTCGTCGGATGAGGCGTGCACGTTGGAGGTGCGGCGGAAGGTGGTCTTGAGGTTGTCGCCATCGAAGACGCCGCCGAAGATTTGGGTATTGCATTATAGCGAGATTTGAGGAGAGAACTCAGCCATCTTCCCTACTACTGTTATGGCTATGGTTTCTGGCGGAGTGTGGATTGGGCGGGTTCCTGGGAGAAGCTACTTGGGGCTTCAAACGGGAAAGCCCGGAGGATTAGTCCGGGCCTTCTACACGAAGCTGGAAAGGAGGATCCAGCTTATGATCCTCTTGCTGGTAAAGATCCGGTCGATTGCAGGCCGGCTTACGGCGCTGATCGTTTGGACCCGTAAGGGCCCTCGATAAACGTCGTGCGGGACCGGGGACTCGCCTCCCTGGTCTCGCTACTAGCATCATAGCGCAGTTTTGCCGGTTTTTTCACGCCAGTGCGGCGGTAATATGGGGTTCACTCATGATTGCACAATTGCGCGGCGTTCTGGTGGAAAAGCATCCGAATCAGGCGATTGTCGAAGCCGGCGGGGTGGGCTATGACGTGACTATTCCGATCTCCACGTTTACTCATCTTCCGGATGCGGGGGTCGAGGTGCGGCTGCGCATCCACACCCACGTGCGCGAAGATGCGCTGGCGCTGTATGGCTTTCTGACGGCGGAAGAGAAGACGCTGTTCGAGAAGTTGATCGGGGTGAGCGGGATCGGCCCCACGCTGGCGGTCAAGGTGCTCTCCGGTCTCGCGGCGCCGGACTTGATTCGCGCCATCCAGCGGGGCGAGGTCGACCGGCTGGTGCGCATTCCCGGGGTGGGCAAGAAAACGGCCGAGCGGATGGTGCTCGAACTGCGCGACAAGCTGCCGGCGGTGGCGGCCGAGGCCGGGGACGCGGCTGCCCCACCGGCGGCGCTTTCGGCCATCGATCAGGACGTGCTTTCGGCGCTGCTGAACCTGGGCTGCGCGCGCCCGCAGGCGGAGACCGCGGTGCGCAAAGCCAAAGCCGCAGTTGGCCCGGCGGGCGGCGCGGCCGACTTCGAAACCCTGTTTCGACGCGCTCTGGAACTGGTACGGTAAGCTGGTAACACATGCCCGACCGGCACCTGATTTCCGGCGATCGCCAGCCCGAAGACGCGCAATTTGAAGTAGGATTGCGGCCGCGGCGGTTGGCCGATTTCACCGGGCAGGCCAAACTGAAAGAGAACCTCGACATCGCCATCCAGGCCGCCCGCATGCGCGGCGAAGCCATGGACCACGTGCTGCTTTACGGTCCACCGGGACTCGGCAAGACCACCCTCGCGTCAATCATCGCCCAGGAACTGGAAGTGCCGCTCACCGCCACTTCGGGGCCGGTGCTGCAAAAGAAGGTGGACCTGACCGGCATTCTGAGCAGCATCGGCGCGCGCCAGGTATTCTTCATCGACGAAATTCACCGCCTGCTCCCGGACGTGGAGGAAATGCTGTACTCGGCCCTGGAAGACTTTCGGATGGACATTCTGATCGGGGTCGGTCCGGGGGCGCGCACGCATTCGCTGCCCATACCGAAATTTACGGGCATCGGCGCCACCACACGGCAGGGACTGATTTCGGCGCCCCTGCGCGGACGGTTCGGGCTGGTGCTGCGCCTGGACCCGTACAGCCCGGCGGAATTGGAATCGATCGTGAAGCGCTCCGCGGCCCTGCTGAACGTAACCGTCGAGGCGGGGGCGGCGGCGGAGATCGCGCGGCGCTGCCGCGGCACGCCGCGAATCGCCAACCGTCTGCTGCGGCGCGTGCGCGACTACGCCCAAGTGCGGGCGGACGGACGGATCACGCTGCCGGTGGCGGAGACCGCTTTGAACTTGCTGGACGTGGACCGCTTCGGCCTCGACGAAATCGATCAGAAGATCATGCTGACCATTCTCGATAAATACCGTGGCGGCCCGGTCGGGGTGGGCACCATCGCGGCTTCCATTTCCGAAGAAGCCGACACCATCGAGGAAGTCTACGAGCCTTATCTGATCCAGCTCGGATTTCTGAACCGTACGCCGCGCGGACGGACGGCCACGGAGCGGGCGTATGAGTATTTCGGAGTCAAGCGGAAATTGCGTGGAGAAGATCAGCCGGCTTTGTTTTGAAGATTTACTGCTCGGGGTGTTCCAGTTTGCCCAGACGGTCCTCGTGGCCGTCGATGGTGATGTCGTGGTGCTCCAGGATGCGGCCGACTCGGTTCATGGTGTCCATGAGCATGGCAAAGCGCCTCTCATTTGCCTGGACCGCTTTCTCATTTGCCTGGACCGCCTCCGTGGCGCGCTTCTCATTGTCCTGGTGCATCCTCGACAGAAGCTCGACGCTTTGGGTCAGGGCTTCCAGACGTTCGTCGATCGTCATAAACTATCTTGATTGTACCTGAGGGAGCATTATGGAAGTTAGAGCCACCGATGAGCGCTGTTCATCCGTGGCTCAGATCTGAGTTTTTCACAGCTCCCTCACGGGTGCGGCTCGGTCTTGAGGTTGGACCGTGACGGGCGGCGCTTTCGGCTGCTCACTGACAACTGACAACTGTTAACTGACAACTGAAAACTTCTTCATGTCGAAGCTTATCTACCTCAGCCTCGGCTCCAATATCGGCAACCGGGAGGACCACCTGCGCGCTGCCGTCGAGCGCCTCGGCCCGGCCGGGGTGCGCGTGCTTCGCGCTTCGCCGCTCTATGAAACCGAGCCGGTGGATTACACCGCGCAGCCCTGGTTTCTGAACCAGGTGGTGGAGGCCGAAACCGAATTGTTTCCCCTGCAGCTTCTCAAAGTTACCCAGCGCATCGAGCGGGAGCTGGGGCGGGTGCGGTCCGTGCCCAAGGGGCCGCGCACGGTGGATATCGACATTCTATTCTACGGCAGGGCGGTGGTGCACACGGAGCGGCTGGAAATCCCGCATCCACGCCTGGCCGAGCGGCGGTTCGTGCTGGCGCCCTTGGCCGACCTGGCGCCCGATTTGCGTCATCCGGTAACCAAGCGCACGGCGCGTGAGATGCTCGCAGCGGCGCCAGAGGCCCAGGTACGCTTGTTACACTCGTAGCATCACGGTGTGCGACCTTGTCCGACCTTTATGGGGCCCTAAAGAAACACTGGGGCTACGATTCATTCCGGCCGCTGCAAGAGCGAATTATCGGAAGCCTGATGGGCGGCCGCGACGTGGCCGTGGTTATGCCCACCGGAGGCGGCAAGTCGCTGTGTTACCAATTGCCGGCGGTGGTGCTGGGCCAGACGGTGGTAGTGGTTTCGCCGCTCATCGCCCTGATGCAGGACCAGGTAGCGCAACTGGGCGACATGGGGATTCCGGCGGCGGTGGTGAACAGCACGCAGACGGGCGAGCAGCAACAGGCAGTAATGCGCGCCGCTACCCAGGGTGCGTTCCGCCTGCTCTACATCTCACCGGAGCGGCTGGCGCGGCAGGATACGGTGCGGTGGCTCGAGAAAGTGCCGCTGGCGCTATTCGCCATCGACGAAGCGCACTGCATTTCCGAATGGGGCCACGAATTCCGCCCGGAGTACCGCCAGCTCAGCTCGCTGCGGCGGAACTTTCCGGATAAGCCCATCGCCGCGTTCACGGCCAGCGCCACCAGGCGCGTGCGGCACGACATTCTGGAGCAGCTCCAACTGCGCGATCCGGACAAATACATCGCCAGCTTCCATCGCCCCAACCTGCGCTATATCGTGCACGAGTGCGACCGCGATTCGCACCAGCGGCTGCTGCTGGCGGCGCTCCACGCCTACAAAGGGGAAAGCGCGATCGTGTACGCGCCCACCATCGCGCTGGTGGAGGACACGGTGGATTTTCTGGGCGATCACAACATCGACGCCGTCGCCTATCACGGGCAGATGGACACGCCCCGCCGCCGCCGCAACCAGGAGCGCTGGATGAACGACGAAGTCCGCGTGCTGGTGGGCACCATCGCCTTCGGTCTGGGAATCAACAAACCGGCGGTGCGGGCCGTGATCCACACCTCGCTGCCGAAATCCATCGAGCAGTATTACCAGGAGGCCGGCCGCGCCGGCCGCGACGGTTTGCCGGCCGATTGCGTGCTCCTGTGGCGGCCGAAGGATACCGGCCTGCTGGCCTACTTCATCGAACAACTAAACGACCCGGCGGAAAAAGAGAGGGCCTGGCAGCGCTATCACGCCGTGAGGCGCTTTGTGGAGAGCGAGCGCTGCCGCCATTACCAGATCTGCTTTCATTTCGGACAGACGCCCAAGTGGGAGCGCTGCGATATGTGCGACGTGTGCGGCAATCTGCCGGAATGGCTGCGGAGTAAACCTCATGCCGCGGAACCGGCCAGGCGGAAGAAACGCCGGGAAGCTGCCCAGCCGCCGCGGGCTATCGAGATTCCGGTACAGCAGGTTGCGCCGCCGCCAGTCGCGATCCACCGGCCCGCTGTGCCCCCTCCGGCCGCGGATGCCGAGCTGGTGGCGTTTTTCAAAGACTGGCGGCGGCGCATGGCGGAGCGCGCGGGCGTGCCGGCGTACGTGGTGTTGAGCGACGCCGCGCTCGAAGACCTGTGCCGCAAGCGGCCCGCCAACCTCCGCGAACTGCTGGGCGTGACCGGAATCGGAGAGCGCAAGGCCGAACTGTACGGCAGCGAAATTTTCGCCGCATTGGAGGCGTATCGGCAAGGCGCGCGGGCCGCCGGCGCGGGCGCCAAAGCAGGCATCTCCCGCGGAAGAAACCATCCTCTTGGTGGCGGAGGGGAAATCGCTCGAGGAAATAGCCCGGATTCGCGGCCGCCAGTTGACCCACGTGGTCAATATGGTCGCCGATATGGTGGAAAAGGGCCGCGTGGATTACCGGCGGGAATGGGTGGGCGAAGATGCCCACGGGCGGATTGAAGAAGCCATTGGACGGCTGGGTTCGGAGCGGCTGAAACCCTTGAAGGAGGCGCTGCCGCCCGACATCACATACGACCAGGTGCGGCTGGTGGTGGCGTGGGCGCGCCGCCGCCAGGAGCAAACCAAGGATTAATAAGGTCCGAAAAGCTATAATCGGATCGGAGGCGCCGCCGTGAAGCAGCAATGTCACCTGTCGATGATCTATCTCTCCTGGGCGGTGTATCTGGGCGGACTCACCGCTTCGATTTGGCATTCCCACTGGGTGCTCGCGGCCGTCTGGCTGGTAGCCGCGCCCGCCGCCCAATGGCTGTACATTCGCAAGTTCCCGAGCATGTCTGCCGCGATGGGATATGGCCGCATTACCGATGAGCCCGCTGCGACAGTTCCCCCGGCGGCCGTGAAGGTCACTCTTTACACCGCGCTTGGTTGCCCGTTCTGCCCGCTGATCGAACAGCGTCTGGAGGCCCTGCGCCAGACGGCGGGCTTTTCTCTGGAAAAAGTGGACGTCACTCTGCGGCCGGATCTGTTGTCCTCCAGAGGCATCCGTGCCGTTCCGGCGGTGGAAGTGCACGGCCAGGTGCTTTTTGGCTTGGTGAGTACCAAGGATCTGGCGGCGGCGATCGGTCAACCGGACCGCGCACCAGTGACGAAATAAGGCGGTAGGAGCGAAAAAACTTCGCCCTAATGTTCGGCAAGCTGAAACGTCCATTTCAAGGTGGGTGAATTGGTGGGGCTGACCCCCTGGTCCGCGCGGGACGCCCTCGTCCCGCACCCTTTGCCAAAGAAATCAAGTCTCCGATGCCGGTGGAGAGCCGGCCAGGCGGCCGGCTGCGGACGAGGGCGTCCCCCCTACAACATTCGGCATTTGGGAAAAGTGCGTTTGGAGCACACACATGTACAGTCCTAGAACTTGGTTGCGAATGGGCGTGCTGGCCGGGCTGATGGCGGCCGGTGCGGCCGGACAGGCGCCGGTGCGCGTCATCTTCCTGGAGCCGGTCAGTGCGGTGGATACGAAGGGCGCGGAGATCTCGACCGAGAATCTCCTCTATCGCCTTGCCGCTAACCCGGAGCGCTACACGCCTTGGCTGAACAACGAATCGGCCGCGCGCGCGTTTCGGCTTTACCGCGACGCTTGTGAAATCGCCCATCCCGGCGGCGGGGTCCCGGACTATTATGTGGCGCTGGTGAAGGGTGGGAATCACGCCGCCACCGGTTTCCGGCTGGAGAGCGGCGGCAAGGTGGAGGAGCACCCGCGGCAGCCTTATATCCTGCTCGATGCCGAGGACTGGCGGTTCGAGACCACGCTGTTGCACGAGACCGGCCACATGGCGATTTCGATGCTGGCCGGCGGGCGCGGGCTGGCAGCCAAGGAGATCGCCTCGATCCCGCATTCCACCGCCGCGCTCACCGACCGCAATACGGCCTTCAACGAAGGCTACGCGATCCATCTGGAGACGCTCCAGGCGCACGTCGGCCGCGATGACTGGAACCGCCGCCGCTACCACCGGGAGGCGATTCTTTTCGCCGATGCGCCCTTCCAGCAGGCGGAATTCTTTCACCATTCGGCGGACCTTACCAGCTACTCCCAGACGGTGGCCCGATATACCGAGGTGCGCGAGAATAACTTTTCCTTCGAGAGCGCCTTCACGGGGCCGGACTACCTGCGCGTGCAACTGGAGAAGGCGCGCGACTTCGCCGCCGTGCGCAGCGCCAACCAGCTCCTCCAGGCCGAAGGCTACTACGCCAGTTTCTTCTTCCTGTTTACCATGCGCGGCAACGGCATTCCGGACGCGGCCACCATCGACCGGCGCGAGCGCCAGATGCTGCGCGCCATGCATGCGGCATTGACGGCCAACCCGGATTTGGAATCCGGACCATGGCTGGTGCGGGTGGTCACGGAATACATGAAGCTGTTCCCGGAGGAGAAAACCGCTATCGTAGATGCTCTCGACGACACCAGTCACGGCGTGTTTGTCGACCCCGGCGCGGCATCGTTGTGGAGAGAACATTATTTGGCGGCTTTGCGCCTCGACCTAGCCGGGTTGAACATCCAAGGGTTGGTGAGCGCGCGCAAGCGGTGGCGCGACCAGGTGCTGGCCGATCCGGCGGTATTGCTTTCCCGGGTCGGGCCGGAGATCCCCTGCGAGCTGCCTTCGACCAAGGTGCGCCTCGTGGCGTTTGAAGACGAGACGCCGGTGCGTTTCGACATCAATACGGTTCAAGCCGGGATTCTGCGATTGATTCCCGGCATTGGCGAAGACGAGACCGGCGCTTGGCTGGCTGCCCGCAACGCCAAACCTTTCACCGGGCGCGCAGATTTCGAACACCGCGCCGGGCTGAAGGCGGCGAGCCTGGCGGCGCTGAAGTTCTGAAGCTGAGCTTTCAGCGAGGGCCCGTGCTATCGGAGGTCAGCGATCAGCGGTCAGCTACCGCGTCTTGGCTGAAAGCTGGGCGCTGACCGCTTCGATCGCTTCCTGGTCCTTATATTGAAGCTGGTAGAGCTTCCAATAAATCCCGCGCAGGGCCAACAGTTCCTGGTGCGTGCCGCTTTCGCGCAGGCGGCCTTTGTGCATCACCAGAATGCGGTCGGCCCGCTGGATGGTGGAAAGCCGGTGTGCGATCACGATGGACGTGCGCCCGGCCACCATGCGGTCCAGCGCGGCGCGCACCCGCAGCTCGGTTTCGGTATCCACGCTCGAAGTGGCTTCGTCCAGGATCAGGTATCGCGGGTTATGCGCCAGGGCGCGGGCGAAGCCGATCAGTTGCTTCTGTCCGGTGGAAAGGCCGGCGCCGCGCTCGGCGATGGGATGCGCAAATCCCTTCGGCAGCTCGCGCACGAAATCCAGCAGGTTGACCTGCTCGGCGGCGGTTTCCACCTCCAGGTCCGTAATGCTTTCCGTGCCCAGCCGGATGTTGTCTTTGAGCGTTCCGGCAAATAGGTAGGGATCCTGCAGCACGACGCCGAACTGGCGCCGGAATTCCAGCGGATCGAAATCGCGCAGGTCGGTTCCGCCGATGCGGATGGCGCCGCGCCGGACATCGTAAAAGCGCAGCAACAAGCTGATGAGAGTGGTCTTCCCCGCCCCGGTGTGCCCCACCACCGCCACGGTTTCGCCCGGCGCGATGGTGAAGCTCACGTCTTCGAGCACCCAATCTTCCTTTTGGTACGCGAACCACACGCGGTGGAACTCGATGGGGGCGATGGCCGCCGGAAGCGGCCGCGGGTGGGCCGCTACAGGCAGCTCGATCGAGGTATCGAGCAGCTTGAAAATGCGCTCGGACGAAGCCATGGCCGCCTGCAGAATGTTGTACTTCTCGCTGAGGTCCTGAATGGGGCGAAAGAAGCGCAAGCCGTATTGCAGGAATGCCACCACCACCCCCAGCGTGAGCCGGCCGCTGGCCACGCGGTACCCGCCGTAGCTCAGAATTCCCGCCAGCGCCAGCATGGAGATGAACTCCACCACCGGGTAGAACCAGCCGTACGCGGTGATGGCGCCCTTGTAAGCGTTCATGTGCTCGCGATTGACCAGCTCGAATTCGCGGCGGCTGCGCGCTTCGCGGTTGAACAGTTGCAGCACCGTTATGCCGGTGATGTGCTCCTGCAGGTAGGCGTTGATGCGCGCGATGGCCACGCGGATCCGCCGGTAGCACTGGGCCACCGTACGCCGGAAAATCGACGTCGCCAGAATGACCAGCGGCATCGCCAACAGCATCACCAGGGTGAGCCGCGGGCTCATGCGGAACATGATGGCCACAATCAGCGCCAGCACCAGCACATCGCCCAGAATGGTCACCAGGCCGGACGTGAACAGGTCGTTGAGCACGTCCACGTCAGAGGTGACGCGCGTCACCAGCCGGCCCACGGGGTTGCGGTCGTAGAAAGCCAGATCGAGCCGCTGCAGATGCTGCATGAGCTGCTTGCGCAGGTCGAACATGGCAAGCTGGCCGGTGTACTGCATCAGATAGGTTTGCCCGAATTCGCAAACGAACGCCCCCGCCAGTCCGGCCAGGTACAGCAGCCCGATCCGCGTCAGGCCGGCGTAGGGGTCGGCGGGGAGAAAAGCGTCGAAAGGGGTGCGCAACCGCGCCGGGTCGGGCCGCAGATAGGTGTCGACCGCGATCTTGGTGAGCAGCGGTCCCAACACCTGCAGCACCGATTGCACCACCAGGAACGCCAGCGAACCCGCCACCAACGCGCCGTGGGGACGCATGTACCCCAACAAACGGCGCATCAGGCGCGCATCGTATGCCTTGCCGAGGACTTCCTCTTCCACTTGTTTCCAGTTTAGCGGATGGCTTCCGTGGCGCGCGCACTCCTCCGTGCCGCGAGATGACCCAACTCACAGGTGGGACAGACGATCGTTTTTTGTCGTCTGTCAGGCTGTTGTGGCTTGGCGAGGGCCTGACAGACCACGAAGAACGATGGTCTGTCCCACCTTGGGTTGCCGGTCCAACGGCTCTGCGATCGCCTCGTAGGCCATTTTGGCGATAGCTCCTTCGCGTTATGCTGAACACTGGCGATGACAGTGCGAATACGGTTCGAAGGAATTCGTTGCTTTTCCGAGCCTCAGGAGGCGGTGATTCGTCCGATCACTCTTCTGGTGGGTGAAAACAGCTCCGGTAAGACCACCTTCCTTGCCCTTTGCCAGATTGCTCACGCGATGGCTCGCCTGCGGACTGGGGATGATCTGCCTTTCAACAAACCACCCTTCTCACTGGGAGCCTACGACCAAATCGCATCGTATCGCGGAGGGCGCGCGGGTCGCGCGAGGTCGTTTTCGTTGGCGATCGAGCTCGACGACGGGAACCATCCGCTGTCCATGCGCCAGGAGTTCAGATCCGAGAACGGGCAGCCGTCGCTTCACGTGTGGCGACTAACGGCAGGGGGTCTTGCCCTTGAGGGGAGGGGGGGCCACGCCCCCGACGGGGATTCGGTAATCATGGAGAGCCCGCGCGGCAAAACCAAGGTCCCGGCGAAGGCGGGCCTTTTTGCCGTGGCCAGCCTTTTGGCCCGCTCCTGGGCGGATCGTCTCCAACGCGAGATTCGTGACACAATCCGAGGTGCTGGCGGCTCGTTGGGTGCGATGGTGCTCACGAGGTCCGACTTCGAGTCGTTGTCAAGCGCGTTGGAGGCCATGAGGAAGGAGTTCTCTCGCCCGCCCTACGCTTTTGCGCCGATTCGCACCAGTCCGCAGCGCACATACGACCCGGTGATCGCGACGCCGCAACCGGAAGGGGCGCACGTCCCAATGCTCCTGGCGGCTTTGTCGCGGTCGGCCGCAACCCAGCCCTGGGCAGCCCTGCAAGCGGCGTTGAAGGAATTCGGACTGAAGTCCGGATTGTTTGAGGGGATCGAGATCGTCAATAAGGGCAGGAAGGAGAGCGACCCGTTCCAGGTTGGCGTCAAGAGCGGCGGTCCCGCGTTCAACCTCATCGATGTCGGTTACGGAGTGAGCCAAGCCCTCCCGATCCTGGTGGACACCTTGCAGCGAAGCTCCGACTTTGGATTCTTTCTGCTTCAGCAGCCAGAGGTGCACCTGCACCCACGGGCACAGGCTGAGCTGGGAAGCTTCTTCGCCAGGCAGGCCGACAAAAAGCGCCGGTTTGTCATCGAAACCCACAGCGATTACCTTGTAGATCGCGTCCGCATGGAAGTTCGTCGTAAGCAGCTCGATCCCCAGGACGTTTCTCTTCTCTACTTCGAGCGACTCGAGCATGGAGCACGGATCCATCACATCGAGCTCGACACGACCGGCAGCATCGTCAATCCGCCGCCCGGATTCCGGCAATTCTTCCTGACCGAGGAGCGGAATCTCCTGGGTGTATGAATGTGTCTGATTGTTGACGCCAACGTAGCTGCGCAGTTTCTGGCGCAGCGGAATGCAGTAACCGATTGGCTCCTTGGAGAACGTGGGAACCCACGGCTCGTAGCTGCTGGAAAGCTCCGCCAGGAGTTGGCGTGGCACCCTGAAGTGAGGCAGTTGTTGGTCCGATTGGAACAGGCCGGTAGACTCCGGTCAGCCGATTCGGACAGGCTTCGCCAGGAGGCGACCCGCCTGAGCGCCGGCGGGCACTGCATTTCTAACGACCGTCACATACTGGCACTGGCGATCGTGAGCGGCGCTCGCACACTCGCCACTCTCGATAACGCACTGGCACGCGACTTCAAAAACGTCCGCATCGTTAGCCGGCCCAGAGGCAGCATCTATAGAGACCTGTGGCCCATGCCCGTCTGCTCTGCCACACGCCGAAATCTTGCGGAATCCGGCCCCACGATAGCCGTGACCGACGGACCCGGAAGAGGAAAAGATAGGACGCCCATGAGCGTCAGCGCACGAAGCCGGCCAACCTGCTAGGCTGACCATCGGGAGCGTTTCTCATCCGGTGGTGGGCTTGGTCTTCAAAACCAACGGGCGGCCGTTTCGTCCGCCGATCGGTTCGACTCCGATACGTTCCCGCCAAGCGTGCGGAAGCGACAACCTAAAGCAGGCGGACTGAAGGCGGCTTGCAGGCGAAAACGCCTGCTCCACGAGAGCCGCTAACGTTAGTAATGGGCGTCCTGCTTGCCAAATTCAGGCTCGCATCGGAATAGGGCGTCGGGTACCCTGGGGGTTGATAATGCCTCGGGCGCTGCCCGCAGCCATGGGTATGAGATTTCTTTGCCTCGTGACTTTCCTCGCTTCAAGTGCCGGGCTGATGCAAGCTGCGGGTCCGTTCGATGGGCAAAAGTCGCAGGGAAGCAAGTCCGCGAGCGCGCCCGTGCTGCGTGCGGAGGAACCCGAAGGCGATGTAATCGTTCGGCTTCCAGGCCCTGCGTCAGCGCCGGCACCGGCCACTTCGCCGCCGTCCGGCCGCGCTACCAAAGCTGGGGCCGAGGGCGCGGCGAACGAGGCTACGGCCGAAACCGCTCCGGGGACGGCCGCAACCGCCGGCCTGGCAGCCCTGAGTACCCGGCAGCCGCCGGCCGAGGATTCCGGGCGGCCCATTCCGCGGCATATCTATCCACCATCCTTCGAAGCGGATAGCGCCGTTTTCTGTCAAAGACTGATCGGGCACTGGACGGAAGACGATGCCCGCTTTCTACTGGGCGAACCGGTACGCCAGCGGGCCGCCTTCGACGCCGCCAATCAGGAAAACGGCGAAATCTTCGCCTTCACCGACCCTACCGGGCGCTACAAGGAACTGGAGCTCGATTTCGAAGCGGAAACGGGCATGCTGCGAACCGTATTCGCCTACCCGTTTCGCTTGACATGGATGGACTGCCGGCGCGTATGGGGTTCCAACGTGACCGCCACAACCGCCGCCGAAGGACGAAAGTTCTACTCCTACCTGAATCGCCGCATGGACGTTTTGGTGGATACCAGCGGTAAGGTCATTAGCGTCGGCTTATACTGACAATTCCCTGAAACCGGCGCTCAAAGCCCTACGTTTAACACTACGGTTCCACAAGTTCGCCTAGTTTAGGCGTATAGTGTATCTAGCGGGAGATTTCGATGATGAGACGTGGATTCGCGTCGATGCTCGCGGTCGCGACGGTTCTGAGCCTTTCGGCTCCGAGTGCGTTTGCCGACGATAAGAAAAAAGACCCCGATGCGATCGGCGATCGCGACGTTTCGAGCGGCGTCAACTTCTATTCCCTGGAACATGAGATTGCGATGGGGAAGCAGTTGGCGCAGGAAGTCGAGCGGCAGGCCAAAATCATTGACGACCCGGTGATTGCTGAATATGTCAACAGGGTAGGCCAAAACATCGTTCGCAACTCCGACGCCAAAGTGCCGTTCACCATTAAGGTCCTGGACACCGAAGAAGTGAACGCGTTTGCTTTGCCCGGCGGCTTCTTCTTCGTGAACTCCGGCCTGATTCTGAAAGCCGAGACGGAAGCCGAACTGGCCGGCGTGATGGCCCATGAGATCGCTCACGTTGCCTGCCGTCACGGCACGCGCAACGCTAGCAAGGCCGAGATGATGCAGATCGGCGCCATTGCCGGATCGATTTTCCTCGGCGGCTGGACCGGATACGCCATTTACCAGGGCATGGGCTTGGCAATTCCCATGGGATACCTGGCTTTCTCCCGCGCCGCCGAAAGAGAGGCCGATTACTACGGCCTGCAATATATGTACAAGTCCGGCTACGATCCGACCGCGTTTGTGGACTTCTTCGAAAAGCTCCAGACCATGCAGAAGAAGAAGCCTGGATCGGTTTCCAAGGTGTTTGCGACCCATCCCATGAACGACGACCGCATTAAGGCCGCGCAAGAAGAGATCCAGACGATTCTCAAGCCCATGCCGGAATACGTGGTGAACACTTCGGAATTCAACGACGTCAAGAACCGGCTGGCGATGCTGCACAATCGCCGCAAACCGGATTCCCAGGAAGACCCGAACCGGCCGCGGCTGCGCCGCAATACCAACGGCCCGGTCGATTCTGGCGGCGGCTCCACCACCACCGACAACGGGGACGACCGGCCTACGCTGAAACGCCGCGACGGTGGCGGCAACGACAATAACCAGAATAACAACGACCACTAGGCTACTCTCCCTCACGGTCTCGGCCTTAAGACACGAATCCGGCCGCGACCGTGAGGGAGTAGGAAATTCACCCCCCTATTTACTCCCTCATTCGGCGCGCCTGCTTCTGGGCGTCCAACCACGTGGAAAGGCCAGAAAGCATATTTAAGCCACGGATGGACACGGATAAGTCCTTTGTTTTCTAATCCGTGTTCATCTGTGTTCATCCGTGGCTAAATCGGTTTTTTCGGCACAAGTCTGCACAATTCCTCTTCCCGAAGCCCGCGCCCGCTATGTCATTGAGCCCACGATGAATTTTCCTCTTGACAGCAATCGCAATTTGCAATAGATTTATTTCATATTGCGATAGAGCTTATGAAGCTGGGTGAAAAACTTCGGTACCTCCGGGAAGTCGAAGGCACGCTTCGCGGGCTGAAACGCGAGCTGTCGCAGCAGGAGCTTTCGCGGCTGATTCAGAAGGAACTCGGCAAATCCATCAGCCAGAGCTATCTCTCGCAAATCGAAAGCGGGGCGCGGCCGCACATGACCAATTCCACGCGCATGCTGCTAGCGCGGTTCTTCAAGGTCCATCCGGGATACCTGGTGGACGATCCGGAAGGGTTTCAGAACGAGCTGATTTCTGACGTGGGCGCGCTGGAGGACAAGCTGGACCTGTGGCTGATTTCGGGCGCGGAGCGGTTTCGCCGTGAGCCGGAGCTATCGCGCGCGCTGGTTGCCATCGCCAAGCACGCCGATTCGCGCATGTGCCTGGTGGTGCTGAGCCGGATTCTGGAAAATCCCGGGCTGGCGGAGCGGCTGCTGGAGGTGTTGCGGCCGGCCGAAGCCAGGAGGCCATCGTGACTTGGGTGGATTTCTATTTCGGTTGTTTCATTGCGGGCTTCGGGTTGAGCGTGCTGGCCCTGGTGGCCGGCGGAACGCACCTGCACGTGCCGCATCTACACTTGCCCCACGGTTTGCACGTGCCGCACGCTGGCTCCAGGGGTACGCCAGTCTTCAACTTCGCAACGTTGGCTGCGTTTCTGGTGTGGTTCGGCGGAGTGGGCTATTTGCTAGCGCGCTACTACGCGGTTTGGTACGTGGTGGCGCTGGGCGTGGCGGTTTTGAGCGGGCTGGGCGCGGCCTCGGTGGCCTTCTGGTTTCTGGCCAAGGTGCTGATGGCCCAGGAAGCGCCGCTCGACCCGGCCGATTACGACATGGTCGGCGTGCTTGGGCACTTGAGCATTTCCATCCGCGCTGGCGGCACGGGGGAGTTGATTTATTCGCAGCAAGGCACGCGCCGCGTGACGGGCGCGCGCTCCGAGGATGGCGTGGCCATCCCCAGGGGAACCGAGGTTATGGTCACTCGCTATGAGAAAGGCATAGCGTACGTGAAACCGTGGGTGGATCCCATGGACGAGTTGAAGTAGCGGTCGAGGAGAGAGTTGGTTCAAGTTTATGAACAACCAAATTTACGTGTTGATAGCGCTGGGGATCTTGGCGCTGCTCTTCATTCTGAGCGGGCTGGCCAGGCTGTTCCGCAAGGCCGGCCCGCACGAGGCGCTGATCGTGTACGGCTTCCGCGGCACACGCGTGGTGAAGGGCCGGGGCACGATGATTTTCCCGATGGTGGAAAATTGCCGCGGCCTGTCGCTGGAGCTGATGTCGTTCGACGTGGCGCCCAAGCAGGATCTTTACACCCGGCAAGGCGTGGCCGTGACGGTGGAAGCGGTGGCGCAGATCAAGGTGAAGTCGGACCCGGAGTCGATCCTGACCGCGTCCGAACAGTTCCTTACCAAGTCGCCGGATGAGCGCGAAGCTCTCATTCGCCTGGTAATGGAAGGCCACCTGCGCGGCATCATCGGCCAGTTGACGGTGGAAGAGATTGTCAAGCAGCCGGAGATGGTGGGCGAGCGCATGCGCTCCACCTGCGCCGACGACATGAACAAGATGGGCCTCGAGGTGATTTCATTCACTATCAAGGAAGTTCGCGACAAGAACGAATACATCACCAACATGGGCCGGCCGGACATCGCCCGCATCAAGCGCGACGCCGACGTGGCCACCGCCGAAGCCGACCGCGATACCGCCATCAAGCGCGCCGAGGCCGCGCGCGAATCCGCCATCGCGAAAGCCAAGGCCGATCAGGAACGGGTGCTGGCCGAAACCCTGTCGCAGACCAAACAGGCCGAAGCCACCCGCGACCTCGAAGTCAAGAAGGCCGAATACCAGGAGCTGGTGAAGAAACAGCAGGCTACCGCCGACAAGGCCTACGAAATTCAGGCCAACGTCATGCAGCAGCAGGTGCGCGCCGAGGAAGTCACCATTCACCAGGTCGAAAAGGAACACGAAGTCAAGGTGCAGGACGCCGAAATCATGCGCCGCGATCGCGAATTGACGGCCACTGTGCTGAAGGCCGCTGAATTCGAGCGGCAGCGCATTGAAACCCTGGCGCAGGCGGAAAAACAGCGGCTCACCATCGAAGCCGAAGGCAAGGCGGCATCCATCCGCATGCAGGGCGAGGCGGAAGCCGAAATCATTTTCAAGAAAGGCGAAGCCGAAGCCAAGGCCATGAACGTCAAGGCCGAAGCGTACCAGCAATTCAACCAGGCGGCGATCGTGGACAAGCTGATCACGGGCATGCCCGAAATTGTGAAAGCGCTGGCCGCCCCGCTGGCCAACGTCGACAAAATCACGGTGATCTCGACCGGCAACGGCGATACGGCCGGACTGAATAAGATCACCGGCGACCTGACCAAGATGGCGGCGCAGGTTCCAACCCTGTTTGAAACTCTGTCCGGCATGCCGTTCAACGAGCTGTTCGCCAAGATCCGAACCATTGGCGATAAGTCGCCCGCCGACAAAACACCCAAGTAGTTGGAGTAAAGGAGTAATCTCATGGCACTGTTAGAACGAGTCTCAACCCTTATACGGGCGAATCTCAACGACCTGGTGGATAAGGCCGAAGATCCGGAGAGAATGATCAAGCAGGTGATTCTCGATATGGAGAACCAACTGTTGCAGGTCAAAACGCAAGTGGCGATTTCGATCGCCGACCAGCACGTGCTCGAAAAGAAACTGGCCGAAACGGCGGAGAGCGAAAAGCAGTGGATGCACCGCGCCGATCTGGCCCTGGATAAGAAAGACGACGCCCTGGCGCGCGCGGCTCTGGAGCGCGCCATGAGCTACCGAACCATGGCCGCCGGCTTCACACAGCAGGTGGAGGACCAGAAGCTGCAAGTGGAGAACCTGAAAACCGCGCTGCTCAAACTACAGCAAAAGCTGGCCGAGGCGCAAGCCAAGAGCGAAATATTGATCGCGCAGCACCGGCGCGCCCGCGCGTTCAGCAAAGCCAACGAGGCGGCCCATCCGATGAGCGCGGATAATGGCGCGGCCGCCTTCGAGCGCATGAAGAACAAGGTGGAGCACACCGAGGCGACCGCGCAGGCCACGGCGGAACTGGTGGGCGATGACGTGGAGGAGCGCTTCGTGGCGCTCGAAAAGCAGGACGAAGTAGAGCGCCTGTTGGCCGAGCTCAAGGCCAAAAGGAGCGAAAGGTAGCGCGGTATGACGCACTACGGAAAAAGCGATTGGTGGTTGATCCTGGCAGTGGCGGCGGGCGTGGCCGTCAGCTTGACCGCCGGCCTGTATTGGGTCGGCGGTCCGGCGCTGCTGGTTCTGATGCTGTGCCTGTACCCGCAGACGTATCGGACCACGGCCCGCGGACTGGTGGTCGAGACCGGCCTGATCCGGCGTTTCATTCCCTACGATGCGATTACCTTTGTCGCCCCGTGCACCGGCGTGAGCACGGCGCTGGCGGTGGATGGAGTGAGTATCCGCTATGGAGCACGGTCGGAGCTGCGCATCGCCCCGGCAAACGCGGACGCATTCATCGCCGACCTGGCGGCGCACGCCCCGCATCTGAGCCGGCGGGATAGAGGGTGGACGGTGCTGTTCGCGTGAGGGCTTTTCCCCACAGACTGAAGTCCGTGCCACCTGGTCGTAGGGCGGACGCCCTCGTCCGCAGTCGGCCCCCCGGCCGGCTCTCCGCCGGTAGCGGAGACTCGATTCTTGTGGAGAAGTGCGGGACGAGGGCGTCCCGCGCGGACCAGGGGGTCCGCCCTACTAACGGTGGTCCTGGCGAAAGTTTAGCCGGTAGAAATTCCGCCGCCCAAGCCTCCTATCCGCGCTATGGTGAGAGTCGAGGCTGAGTGAATGCCCGATTTCGATAACTTCATCAACGGAAGGTTTGTACCCTCGAGCGGAGCCGATCGGATTGCGGTCACCAATCCGGCTACCGGCCAGGCCATCTGCACCGTACCGGACTCGACCGAGGGCGATGTGGACGAGGCATTATCCGCGGCGGAAGCGGCGCAGACGGCCTGGGCTGCGCGGCCGGCCATCGAGCGCGCCCAGGCGCTCCGCGCCATCGCCGCCAAGATTCGCGAGCGGGTGGAACCGCTGGCCCGCGTCATTACCGAGGAGCAGGGCAAAACTCTCGACCTGGCGCGCGTGGAAGTGGCGTTCACCGCCGACTATCTGGACTACATGGCGGAATGGGCGCGCCGCATCGAGGGGGAAATCCTCGAAAGCGACCGGCCGCGGGAGACGATTCTTCTCTTCCGCCAGGCCATCGGAGTGGTCGCCGGCATTCTTCCTTGGAATTTTCCGTTCTTCCTCATCGCCCGCAAAATCGCCCCGGCGTTGGTCACCGGCAACACCATCGTGATCAAGCCCAGCGAGGAGACGCCTCACAACGCCGTCAAATTCTGCGAGCTGGTGGCGCAGACGGAACTTCCCGCCGGCGCGATCAACGTGGTGCACGGGCGCGGCGCCAGGGCCGGCCAGGCGCTCGCGTCGTCCCGCCGCATCGGCATGGTCAGCTTCACCGGCAGCGTCGAAACCGGGTCGGCGATCATGGCTTCGGCGGCGCGCAACATCACCAAGGTCAACCTGGAGCTGGGAGGCAAAGCCCCCGCCATCGTTATGGCGGACGCCGATATCGACCTGGCGGTGCGCGCCATCAAAGCTTCCCGCGTGATCAATAGCGGCCAGGTCTGCAATTGCGCCGAGCGCGTATATGTGCAGCGCAAGCTGGCCGGCCAATTTGCCGAGCGGCTGAGCGCGGCCATGCAGAGCACCCGTTTCGGCGACCCGCTGGCCGATCCCACCGTGGAATATGGGCCTCTGATCAACCAGGCCGGATATAAGAAGGTGGACGCGCTGGTGCAGTCCGCCGTGGCCGAAGGCGCTACCGTGCTGACCGGCGGCCGGCGCGGACCCGGCGACGGCGGCTATTACTACGAGCCGACGGTATTGGCCGGTTGCCGTCAGGAAATGCAGATTATTCGCCGCGAAGTGTTCGGCCCCGTAGTCCCGCTGGTGGAATTCGACGATCTCGACCAGGCCATCGCCTACGCCAACGACTCCGACTACGGCCTGACTTCTTCCATTTACACCCGCGATCTGAATACCGCTCTGCGCGCCTGCCGCCAGATCCATTGCGGCGAAACCTACATCAATCGCGAAAACTTCGAGGCCATGCAGGGCTTCCACGCCGGCTGGCGCAAGAGCGGCATCGGCGGCGCCGACGGCAAACACGGGCTATACGAATATACGCAGACCCACGTGGTGTATCTACAGGAGTACTGAGGGCGCACGCGGGAAAACCAAGTGGGACAGACGATCGTTTTTGGTCGTCTGACGAGCGGTTGGCCTGGCGAGGGCCTGGCAGACCACTAAAAACGATAGTCTGTCCCACACCTGTCCCGTTAAATTTTTCTCAGCTTCGAGAACCAGCTAGTTTTCATATACTTGCAAGGAAAGCAGCTCAAAACGATTTCATTCGTGATTACCTGAGAGGGTGAATCAAG
>Ga0187848_10001453_pt1 | contig 20122 bp, 19 predicted proteins | sample June2016WEW_4_40_FD_132424 | JGI IMG/M metagenome (GOLD analysis project Ga0187848, IMG submission 132424) | Peatland microbial communities from SPRUCE experiment site at the Marcell Experimental Forest, Minnesota, USA - June2016WEW_4_40 | ecosystem: Environmental > Terrestrial > Soil >... | reverse complement strand
CAGGCCGGTTGGAGCGGTAGCTGGTCGAGTGTGCGGCAGGCGGGGCGCCTGTCTCGCTCGTCGCAGGTCGAGTGGGCCTGTTGCAGAGCCAGCGGGGCGGGAACGGTAATGAGCCACCTTCAGCCGTCGTTGCTTGTGAGTGGAAGTGAACCTACGGCAAGCGTTCGTACCTCCCGCGGAGCGTCAATGGCTGTCGGCTCTCTCGAGCGTGCGCGAGCCTGTGGCCACGACGCTGCTAGAAGCGCTCCCAGCGCGGCAATGATTACCCACCACACCCACTCGGCATGAAGATCGGCGTTGCTCGCTAAGTCCGCGATGACGGCAAAAACCAGCGTGGCGGCAGATCTCAATTGGCTCGTAGTGCTGAGAGCGATGAGGGCCACTGCAATGGGCGGCCAGACGTAGTAGGGAGCGATGACGGTCTCAAATACGCACCACAGCGACAAGTTGAGGGCGACGACGGCGATGAGCACGCCCGGATCCTTTATGACTCGGCGGAACAAGACACCGAAGAGGACGGAGAAGAGGATCGCCAGTAATCTAGAGGGACCATCCGCCGCCGCAACTATAGCGGTTGCGCCGATGTAGCCGTCGTGACCGAGCGAGGGAGCAAAGCGAAGCCAGGGCGTCGGCCGGTTGAGCGAGGGATAGGTAGCCTGGCTGATAAGGCCGTGCACTGTCACAGACCAGTCCATTGTCAGCGGCAGGACGAGCAATACTGCTGTCGGCGCTGCCATGCGTGCCAGCAAGCCCGGCCATCTCCGCCATCCGGCGACAAGGAGCAACGGTGGCAACGTAAGAAGGACGACAGGCTCGAACGCAATGGAGGCTCCAATGAGCCACCCGAACCTCGACCACCTCTTCTGCGAGGCCGCGAGGCAGGCGTACAGCAGGCACACCACCGCAACCGCGTCTTCGGGATGGCCCCACAGGACGAGGTTGTAGAGCACGAACACCTCGGCTGCGCAGATAAGCAGCCGCCGAGCGACCGAAGCTCCAAGGCGCACGGCTATCGCATCGACCGCAAAGAGGGCAGAGGCGCTCAGCAGCACTTCGTAAGGCCCAAGAACGAGCCACGCAGTCGGGTGCCACAGTGCGACGACATAGGCGACGGACATGCCTGCGAGGTGAGTGATCCACCATACCGGCGCGAGAGCGACGACGATCCCTGGTGTTTCGACGAAAGCTTGCCCATAGATGTCCGGATAAGCCCCGACGTCGGCAAGGTGGCCGAGCTGAAAGTTGTCCCAGACGTCCATGGTATAGGACCACCCGCGCAAATGGTGCATCGCTGGCAAGATCCAGAGGCTCATTCCCATGAACACCCCGAGAAGAGTGGCAGTTCCCGCGAGGGGGATCCCATGGCGGCGAACAGCACGAGACACCAGGGTTAGCCATGGCATTCGAGAAGATATGGTAGCAGGATATTCGCTCATAACATTCATAATGATTTGCCCGGAGCGTGAAGACTTCGTTCCCGTCGTCCTGCGACATCGCGATTCGGCCGTAACAGCCGAGTCTGAGTTGCCGCCTGTCGCAACTCGTTCCCAGATCACCGCCCTGGGGAAGGAGGTGGCTGCTCGAAAGGCTGCGGAGCACTGGCACGACGAGTCGGCTGACCGACTCAACGAGGCAACCGGGGTGCTGGCAGTTCTAGACGTGGCAGAGGCACGCGGGCCACGAGTTGCTAGCAAATCTGTCGCGACAAACGAGGCCTACGCGCCCAGCTCGCGAGCACGCACGAGCAGCTTGTCGAACATCTCGGCGCTGAGCAGCCCGGTGAAGACGTTGCGCTGGCTGGGGTGGTAAGAGCACAAGAGCGTGCGGGGATGGGGCGCGGCGAGGGGCGGAAGTGGCAGCTCGAGGCCATGGGCAAAACGCGGCCGTCTCTCCCCTGGCCCCCCGCCCCCTTCCGCCAGCCGCCAGAGCGCCTCGTAGGCGAAGGCACCGAGGGCGAGGAGCACGCGGGCGCCGGCGAGCGCCCGTAGCTCGCCTGCCAGGTACCCGGCGCAGGTCTCGCGCTCGAGCGGGGTCGGCTTGTTCGCCGGCGGGGCGCAACGGACTGCCGCCGTCACATACGCCCCCGAGAGCTCGAGGCCGTCGCCGATCGAGCGGCTCAGCGGCTGGTTGGCATAGCCGGCCCGGCACAAGGCGGCGAAGAGGAAGTCACCGGAGCGGTCCCCCGTGAACATCCGTCCGGTCCGGTTCCCGCCGTGGGCCGCCGGGGCGAGCCCGACGACGACGAGCCGTGCCTCGGGGTCGCCGAAGCCCGGTAGCGGGCGCGCCCAGTAGGCCTCGGCGGCGTGCGAGGCCGGAGGGTTGGACGCGGCGAGCTCGCGCCAGGCCACGAGCCTGGGGCAACGCGTGCAGCTCGTCACTTCACGACTGATCCGCTCGAGGCTCCAGGCGGCCGGTCGCACGAGCAAAGGCTACGGTGTCTGTAGTGCCGTCATCTCGTCGCAAACCGCCGCCTCGCCCTACGGTGGTGTGCTTTGTCCGCCACGGCACGACGGCGACGACCGGCAAGGTGCTCCCCGGGCGCGCCCGCGGCCTGCACCTGTCTGACCAGGGGCGCGAGGAAGCGGCAAAGGCCGGCGAGGCGCTGTCGTCCATGCCCGTCTCGGCCGTGTACACCTCGCCCCTGGAGCGCGCGCGCGAGACGGCGATGGTCATCTCCGAGCGCGTGGGAAAGCCGGTGGTCGCCGAGAGCGGCCTCATCGAGTGCGACTTCGGGAGCTGGACCGGCGAGCCGCTTCCCCAGCTGCGCAAGCTCCCCGAGTGGCGAATAGTGCAGCAGTGGCCGTCGGGCTTCCGCTTTCCCGGGGGCGAGTCGTTCGTGGAGCTGCAGTCGCGCCTGACCGACACAGTCGGGAGGATCTGCGGGGCCCATCCCGGCGAGGTCGTCGTGGCGGTCTCACACGCCGACTGCATCAAGGTCGTGCTCGCGAGCGTCCTCGGGGTGCCGCTCGACCTGTTCCAGCGGATCGTGGTCGTGCCCTGCTCGATCTCGACGGTCGTCTTCGGCCCCAGGGGTCCGGCCGTGCTGGCCATGGGCGTGACGGGCGGGCCGGCCGGCCTGGCGCCGAATCGTGAGGTGACGCGGTGACAGAGGACATCGAGCTCGCCCACCCCGACCGGGTGACCGTGGGGACGATCGGTCCCGTGGGTGAGCGCGTGTTCCTCCTCCAGGTGCGTGAGGGCCTCCTGCTCAAGACGCTCAAGCTGGAGAAGGCGCAAGTGTCCGCGTTGGCACGTTTCCTGGGCCGGATGCTGGCCGAGCTCGAGCGCCCCGGGGAGCTGCCGTCGGGCACCGAGCTCGCGCTCGAACCGTTCGGGGAGCCCGATTTCGTGGTCCGCTCGCTCGGTGTCAGCTATGACGAAGAGCTGGACCGCATCATCCTTGTCGCCGACGAGATCGACCCCACCGAGTCCGAGGTTGACGTCGAGGCGCTGTTCGGCCTCGAGGAGGAGGACCTGGAGCTCGAGGAGGACGCCGACGCCGGGGCGAGTGTGCGGGTGTCGATCACTCGGGAGCAGGCCGCGGCGCTGGCCATTCGCGGCACGGAGCTCGTCGAGGCCGGCCGGCCTCCCTGCCCACTTTGCGGGTACCCGCTCGATGCGAGAGGCCACGTGTGCCCGAGGACGAACGGCCACCGCCCGCCGCTGATCTGAGCGGGCCTTCCTGGCTCGAGCTCTTGGCCGAAGGAGAGATCGAGGTCCTGGGCAGGCTGCCGTGGAGCTCGAACTACTCGTTTCTCGCGACCGTGCGCCGGGGCGAGACCGAGCAGCGCGCCGTCTACAAACCCGGGCGCGGCGAGCGCCCGCTTTGGGACTACCCGGGCGGCCTGTTCCGCCGTGAGGTCGCCGCCTACGAGCTCTCCGCCGCTCTTGCGCTCGACATCGTGCCCGAGACGGTGCTGCGCCCGGACGGGCCGCAGGGCGAGGGCTCGGTGCAGCGTTTTGTCGACGCGGACTTCGCCGAGCACTACTTCACCTTGCTGAACGAGCCCCTCTACCATCCCCGGCTCCGGCGGATAGCGGCCTTCGACCTGTTGGCCAACAACGGCGACCGCAAGGGCGGCCATCTCCTCAAGGACCAGGAAGGCCGGATCTGGGGGATCGACCACGGGCTGTGCTTCCATGTCCAGGGCAAGCTCCGCACCGTGATGTGGGACTTCGCCGGCGAGTCATTGCCCGCCGAGGTGCTCTCGGCCTGCGAGACGCTCGTCGAGGCGGTACCGGAGGCGGTTGCAGAGTTGCTGGAGGGAGACGAGTGTGCGGCCCTCCGGCGCAGGGCGGTGGCGCTCTTGCGAAAGCGCCGCTTCCCGTCGCCCCGCGATGACTACCGGGCCTACCCCTGGCCCCTCGTGTAGCCGGCCGCGGCGAAGGTCGCCGACCAGTCAGCGGCGACCCCTCGGCGGTGGCAGCTCAGCGGCGGCCCCTCGGCCGTGGCAGCTCAGCGGTGGCCCCTCGGCCGTGGCAGCGGTGGCCCCTCGGCCGTGGCAGCTCAGCGGTGGCTCCTCGGCGGTGGCAGCTCAGCGGTGGCATCGTCGGCAGAGCCTTTTTCACCTGGCAAGCTTGTACGGCATGGGATCGGCGATGTTCGCGGAATCTGTTGACAACGACGGCGACGAATCTGCCGGCGCCAGGGCGGCGACGGCGCCGACGGTCTCGATAATCCTCCCGGTCTTCAACGAGGCGCCACAGCTCGAGCGCTGCCTACAGGCCGTCGCCGGGCAGAGCTATCGGTCCATCGTCGAGGTCGTCGTGGCCGACGGCGGCTCTACCGACGAGACGCGATCGGTGGCGTCCGCTTACGCGAAGGCCGTCATCGTCGACAATCCGAGGCGAATCCGTCCCGCCGGCCTGAATGCCGCCATCGCGGGCGCCTCGGGTGAGGTCATCGTCCGGGTCGACGCTCGCACCGCGCTCGCGCCCGACTACGTGGAGCGCTGCGTGGTGGCCCTCGAGCGCTCGGGGGCGGCGATCGTGGGCGGGCAGATGCGATATGAGGCCCACGACGCCCGCCAGCGCGGCATCGTGGCGGCGATGACCTCACGCCTCGGAGCGGGACCGGCGGCCTTCCGCCGCACGGGTGGCCGGCCGCGTTTTGTCGACACCGTCTATCTAGGCGCCTTTCGGGCGAGCACGATCCGCGAGATGGGTGGCTATGACGAATGGTCGGGCGGCAACGAGGATGCCGAGCTTGCCTGGAGGGCCCAGAGCTTCGGCGGTGTCTACCTCGATCCGTCCATCAAGTCCTTCTATCTCGGGCGCGACGGGCTCGGACCGCTCGCACGCCAGTTCTACCGGTACGGCCACAACCGGGCCCGGACGATCCGCAAGCATCCGGGCTCGCTCTCGTACCGACAGCTTGCCGTCCCGGCGCTCTTCGCCGGTCTGGCGAGCCCGTGGCGACGCCAGGTGCTGGCCGCCTATCTCGCCGTCGTTCTCGCCCGAGGTGCGCTCGAGCTGGTGAGCGACCCGCCGGCGGTTCCGACCTTGCTCGCCGCCTTCCCGACGATGCACGCGGCCTGGGGCCTGGGCTTTGCGCGGGGCATCATCAAGAGGCCAGGGCCGGGGACCGACACGAGTCGAGGCCCCAGGTAGCGTCGTGTGCTCCAACGGAATGACTTGTTCAGTGGGTATCGCCGCGCCCCTTGGCTACCCGCTTGAGTTTAGGAAGCCTGCACTCGGCGTTTGAACATCGCCACAAGCGCCTCGCGACCACTGCGTCCGAGGAGGAGGACGCCTACGAGGACGCTCGCCGCGCCAGCCACGCAGATCCCGGCGGCGAGCCGTGCCACGCCGGCCCCGAGATCGAGGAACGGAAGCGTGCCGGCGACAGCGACAGCGCCACCGATCACGGCGGAAGCAAACCCGTCGCCGGCGATGCGCCATGACGAACCGATTTCTTTTCGGACAAGAACGGGGAGCACAATGACATTCGTCACGACGATCGTGACCAGGGTCGCCAGGGCGGCTCCTATTGGCCCGATCACCACGGCGAACACAATGGTGAGCGCCAAGTTAGCTATCGCCTCGGCCACGACGAGCGGGATGAAGACACGTTGCCGCCCGCGGGCGATTAATAAGACCATAAGTCCGTGGACAGGGATGTTGACGAGCCAAACTCCACAGAAGACTAAGAGCACCTCTTCGGCAAGGTTGGACTGGTGTCCTGCGATGACGGTGACAACATCGGCTCTGAGCATCACCATCGCACAGAACGACGAACCAGCTACGTAACTGGCGACCCGAGTGAGAAAATGCGTGGCTGCTTCCTGTCCCCTAACGTCCTCGGTGCTCGCCAGAGAGGGAAAGACGGTGTCAAAGCCGTTGAAGAGCCACGTGACGGCTTGGTTCGGAGCGAGGTTTCCGACCTTGTAGAAAGCCACTGCGGCCGCCGTGGCGACGCTCCCTACGACAACAAGGTCGGTAGCCGCGATCACCTGCCCGAACACAGAGATGACGAGGAGCGGTATCGCGAAGCTTCCCACCCGCCGGAGTTCGGTCCAGCGCGCCCGGCCGGGAAGGAGACGGAACCACGGCTCGCGCACCCTGAGCCAGAAGCCAGCGCAGGTTGCACTCACCAGCGTGCTCGCGAGCAGGCCAAGGCCCAGAGAGGGCAATCCCAGCATGGCGAGCGTCGGCACGACCACGGCGATGTTCGCGATGACACCGAGGATTCCTGCGATCGCCGGGACGTGAAACTGTTGGCGCCCCGTCGGTAGGCCCGTGTACGCCGATGTCGCCAGCGATAGCCCGATAGACAGTCCGACCAAGCCCACGGTGAGAGGAAGGGCGTACGGGCTGCCAACGTTCCGTGACTTGACGGCGACGAGCACGGGGATCGAAGCGACGGAGATGAGCACGGCGATCGCGCCCATTGCTCCGTAGGCGCTGTGCGCGACCTGGACGTCTCGTCTCGCTTGTGCCGACTCCTGGACTGAGAACGATGGGTTGTCGCGCGCTGTGGCCCGGACCACAGACATGTTGAACCCGTAATCGACTGTCCCGAGCAAGCCGAGGACCGTAACTACCAGCGCGTACGCCCCGTACGTGCTAGCGCCAAGTTTGCGGAATGCGAAGCCGACCAGGAACAACCCGCCAGCGGCGGAGACAGCCTGGCACGCATAGCGCCACGCGATACCCCGTCCCATACCGGAGACTCGGAGTTGGGGAGCTTCTTGTCCCGGTTCTGGGGACTGAGACTGCTCAGTGGTCACGCAGCACCTTGAGTCATCTACTGCCAGATCCTCCCATAACCCTTGGGATCAGACTGCGATCCACTCCTCGTCATCCCAGCCGTGATGTGAACCCTCAGGTCGACTCGATGAGCTCGACGAGCAAGAGGTTGGGACGCACGCTAAAAGCCACCCGCCGACCATCGAAGGCCACGGCAGGCTTTGGTGGAGATACCAGCCTGGCTCCTGCCTCGTCGAGTTGGTCGATGGCTACCTCCAGGTCCATCACCTCGAAAGCAAGGTGATATATGGCAAAGCCGCGCTGCAACCAGGGGGCAAGCGCCACGGACCCTGGGAGGGCTTCGACGAGCTCGATACGTCCCCCTCCGTTGGTCAAAAAGCAGCCCCGAATTCCCTGGAGAGGGTCAATGAATCTCTCGCCCTCGGGCTCATAGCCAAGGGAGTCCGTGTACCAGCGCTCCTCGTCTTCCAAGCGGCGGCAGGCCACACCGGTGTGGTGGTAGCGCACAGCTGACTACTCGAGGAGGCCGACAGCCATCGCCTTCACTCGGCTGAGCTTAGCGGCCACCTCGGGCCAGCTCTCGCGGTCTACGGACTGCTCGACAACGCCGTAGGTGATGCCCGCCAGAGTGACCTGGTTGCTCTCGTCGGTGACCTTGAGTCCACACGATCGGTGAAAGGAGACCACCGCTCGGTTGGCCGACACGGTGCGGCAATACACCCGGTCGAGGGCTAGGTCCTCGAAGGCGATGGTGTAGACCAAAAGGGCGCTCTCGGCAGCGGCGAGCGATCCGTGCCGGAGGATCCAACGTCCCATTTCTGCCGTGCCGGCCAACGGACTCACATCGTAGAGACCGATCGCCCCTTCCCGCTCGGTGGTGACCTCATCGACAACACAGAAGTAATAGTCGCCTGGACGCTCGTAGTACGTCGCCAGCCATGCTCGCTGCGCGGCGGGATCAGGTGGAGTGGGGTGGACATACCTTGAAAGATCCGGGTCGATCCGCAGGTCGTGCAAAAAATCAGCGTCCTCGTCGTCCACCGGTCGTAGCCCGAAGCGCTCCCCTTTTCTCTGCAGAGCGTGCCTACTCATGTTCCAGGGCTTCGACGATCGCTTCAAGCGACGTGAGGGTGCCGAGCTGGTCGGCAGGGAACCGGACCGAGAACTCCTCCTCAAGGGCGAAAAGGACCTCCACCTGTGCGAGGGAGTCCCACTCGGGCACGATGTCACGTGAGGGGTTGTCAAGCTTGGTGGCGGAAGGGCCTACGACTTCGCCGAGGAGGGCCCGGACTCGGGCGACGACGGTCGTGTCTGGGGCCGGCATAGTCACGCTCTCCATCTCGGGTGGGTTGCGGCAACGCGCGTAACCCAAAAGGTAATCTCGAATTATTCTAGGGAGAAAGGAGACCACTGTGCGGCAATCAGCCAGTGAGCCGCGATCCCCCAGCGCTTCGGGTGCCCTCGATGCCCTTTCCTGGCAGAGGACTATTTTCGCCGAAACCTTACGGCGCGAGGCACTGCGTCAGCTGGAGCCGACCTGGCCATGCCGTGACGTGAGGCTCCATGTCGTGCGCAACCAGCCCTTCGAGTTTGTTGAAAAGGCCCTCAGACCGTTTCTGTCTTTTGCCAGGATTCAAGCCCAGTTTACCCTCGGGCCCTACGACGACTCTGTCGCCCAGCCGACGGTGGGCATGCCGGGGGACGTACACGCCGTCCTTGTCTGGCTCCGCTTCGACCACTACGGGGAGCTCAGACCGGAGGAACTAGCCGATTGGCTGACCGACAGAGTGGCCGCCGTGCGGGCGCAGACGGCAGCGCCAATCCTGGTGGCCAATTGGGCTTCGGCGAAGCGCGCAGGTCAGTTCAACTCCTGCCTCACCGAACGGCTTGCATCCGAGCCGGGCGTGCGCATCTGCGACCTATGCGGGATCGGCAAGCGGCTCGGTGACTCCTATGAGGACTTGCGGATGGAGCAGGTCAGCGGATCACCGTTATCTGATGAGGCCACTTTGGAGCTGGCGCGGATGTTCGGATTGGTCTGGTTGCCGGCCGTCCTGCTGCCACCCCTGAAGGCGGTGGTGTGTGATCTCGACAACACGCTATGGGCTGGGATCCTCAGCGAAGACGGCCCGGCAGGGATCGTCGTGTCCGAGGGACACCAACAACTTCAGCGGCGCCTCATTGCCCTCCGGGATCGGGGGGTGTTCTTGGCCGTCGCTTCCAAGAACGATCGCCCGGCGGTCGAGCGGCTGTTTGCGAGTCGCCCCGAGCTATCAGTGCATCTGGCCGACTTCTCCTCCATCGAGATCGGATGGATGTCGAAGGCAGATTCAGTCGCCGCCATCGCCGACGACTTGCACATAGGAGCGGATGCTCTGCTTTTCGTGGACGACAATCCGGGCGAGCTGGCCGAAGTTGCGATGTCGCTTCCAGGTGTCCATTTGCTGATCGCCGGTGATCCAGTCGCGACCGAGCGAGGGCTCCGCTATTACCCAGGGTTTGATCCGTGGCCGGCGTCCGCGGCCGCCGACAAGCGCATTGCGGACCTGGAGGCGGCCCGCCGCCGTCAGAAGCATCTTGCGGTGACCCGCTCCGGGGCCACGGGAGACGTGGCCGCCTACCTGGCCCAGCTTGGTACCGAGCTGCGGGTCGGCATCGATATTCCGGCTGCCGTGAATCGTCTAGCTGACCTTTCCGGTCGGGTCAACCAGTTCAACACCGCGTTCCGCCGACTCGGGGAGGCGGAGGTTGCCGAATATATGGCAGACCCGGCTGCGTGCGCCGTGGCGGTCGACCTGCGGGACCGATTCTCCGAGAGCGGAATCATTGCCGGCGCATTTGCCCGGCGAGGCGTGGGCGGTGACCTGGTGGTCGATGAGATCGTCGTTAGTTGCCGCGCCCTCGGACGCGACCTCGAAGCGGTGATTCTCGCTGTGCTCCTGCGGGCCGTCCACCAGCGTCTCGGCGGGGAGCGGCTGCGAATCGAATTTGTTGCCGGCGCCCGTAACGAGCCGGCCCGGACTAGTCTCGAAACCTTCGTCGGCGAACCGGTCCGTGACGACACGGCAGTGGAGTGGGCATGGTCCGAGGAACGCGTAGATGCGCTTCTCATCAGATTCCCCGTCGAGGTCCTCGCCTTATAGGGGGTGGATACGGCAGCCTCGCGCCAAAGGAAGCTCCGAAGGCTTCCCAACCACCTGTGCGTGGGTTGAGTTGGAGTCGGCTCTTCTCAGCGAACGAGGAAACGATCGCCAAGCGGCCACAACCGGGGGGGTATAGAGCTGTTTCCGTATCGGCTGACGGGCAACTGGCTACGGAGCAGCACCGCCCTCTTGAGCCGCAGCGCCGTCCCGAGCAGCGCCGGGCCTTTCAGGGAACGGAGTTCGCCTCGGAAGTAACCGACAGTCTCGGCCACAGCCAGAGGACCGTGACGGCCCGTCGCGAGACCGACGATTTCCCGGTCGTCACCCGTGGCAATAAGCATCGTGGCGACCGCGGCCGATGGTTCCAGGCGACCCAGGCTCCCAAGCCGCTCGTACACCTCGTCCAACCGCGCTAGCCACCGATCGGCGAAGTGAGCCGTTCTGACCTGAGAGGCCAAACCAGCCCCGACTTCTGCTCTGAAATCGGGCTCGGAGATGAGCCGGAGCAGCAGGCGACGGTACTCAGTCTGAGTTTGCGCCCGAAGGATCGCATCGACGACGAGGGGAGGGTCGCTCACGATCAACGATCCAGGGTCCCTTCCCCCGACGTACGCAAGACACGGGGTGCCGAGGGCGGCGCTCTCAAGCAGCGACGTGATCGATCCGCACGGTGTCGAGTCGAGATAGATGTCCGCCGCTTCGCGATACAGCGCGGGATCGGGGAGAACGCCGAGTGGTCGGACACGTCCTGCGGTCAGCGTCTTCGCCCTGTGCCACCGACCGGAGTCTCTCGGTCCCACGGCGAACAGGGTCGTCGACTCCTGTTCTTCGATCACGGGAACGACGAGGTCCAAGAAGCCCGGAGGCTCTCGGCTCTCGAACTTGTACTCGGAGGCAACGCTGAGCAGTACGACATTGTCCGAAGCGACGCCGAGCGCGTGCTTGGCGCTTTCCGGGGTCATCGTGCGCTCAGACAGGGTCAGTGGAAGAGGCAGATCGATGAGTCGGCCTTCGTCGATGCCGCGTCTCTCGCGGGCGATCCGATGGCCGGACTGGCGGAGGCAGACCACGAGGTCAGCAACGGATGTCCCCAGCCAGAAGACATGATCTGCGTGGTTGACGAAAAGCACGCGTGGCCGTCGTCGACGAGACGAGAACGCGATCGAAGGTACGACGTCGGACGGGTGGATGTGGAGCACGACCGCGTCGAAGGAATCTGCGAGCGTAGCCAGCCTGCTAGCCGTTGCGAGCAGGTTCCGATCGCCGCGATCTATCAAGACTGACCCTCCCGACGCTTCTGCTGCGGCCCGAAGCTCCGCAGGAAGCTCACCTCGTTGGCGCGTCGTCACAACACAGTGGATTCGATTCGAGTCGAGCGTTATCCAGTGGCTCGCGAGCCGCGAGTGGCCTCCGACCGCGTAAGCCTCTGTAAACACATGGAGCATTCGTTGGGGAGGCGAGGTTCCCAGAAGTGGCCCATCCCCACTCGAAGCCTCCCCATTGATGACCACTCCGAGCGCACGGGTGACGGCCTCCAGCTCGGGGGAGGCGAAACATCCCGGATGGTGAGACCAGGCGAAGTGAGCCGCCACGCCGGCAACAACAGCGGCGTCATCGAACTGTTGCCGCTCGAGCCTGAGTTGCGCGACACTGACAAGCCGATTGAAGGTCGTGCGGTGAGCTTGCAAGATCTCGTCTTCGATATGCCTATCTTTCTTCATTGCTGGAAGTCGCTCACGACAGTGCGAGAGCTGCCCGGCGCACGGAGTCGGCGACTGTCTGCTGTTCGTCGACTCGTAGGTGAGGGCCGAAGGGGAGTGCCAGGCTTGTGTCGGCAAACTCTTCTGCGACGGGGAAGTCACCTCTCGCGTAGCCCAGCTCGGCGTAGGCCGGTGACAGGTGCGGCGGCTCAGGGTAGTAGATCATGGTCCCAATACCTTCTCGCCTCAACATGGACTGCAACTCGTCGCGCCGCGGGTGGCGGATGTTGAACACGTACCAGACTTGGGAACGGTCCCCAGGCGGGGGCGCCGGGAGAGAGATTCCCGGAACGTCCGCGAGGGCATCGAGATACCGGCGAGCGCACTCTGCCCGTAGGTTGTTCGACTCCTCCAGGTGGCTCAGCTTGACCCGAAGCAGGGCGGCCTGGAGCTCGTCCAAGCGGGAGTTGCCTCCCTTGACCTCATGGTGGTACTTAACCGTGGAGCCGTAGTTACGCAGCAGGCGAAGAGACTCTGCCAGATGAGAGTCGTCTGTCGTGACTGCCCCGCCGTCCCCGAGAGCGCCGAGGTTTTTGCTCGGATAGAAACTGAAGGCTGCCGCGTCTCCGAGCCCTCCGACTGGTACTCCGCCGATACTTGCCCCGTGGGCCTGCGCGGCATCCTCGAGGATCTGGAGCGAACGCCCCTCAAGCGACTGCCGGATCGATGGCACGTCGCTCGGCATACCGAACAGATGCACGGGAATAACTGCGGCAGTGTGAGTCGTAACCCGAGCCGCGACACATTGTGCTTCGATCGTCAGGGTCGCGGGATCAGGATCGATGGGAACAGGGATCGCCCCGCAGGCGCTCACTGCTAGCCAGGTTGCAACGAATGTGTTCGCGGGGACGAGGACCTCGTCACCCTCGCCGATCCCCCACGCACGCAGCACCAGTTCAAGGGCGTGAAGCCCATTTCCCACGGAGACGCAGGTTTTCGTCCGCGCGAAGCGGGCGAATTCTTCCTCGAATAGGCAGACCTCTTGTCCAAGGATGTACGAACCGCTGCGGATTACTCGCTCGGCCGCGGCAAGCATCTCCGCCCCGAGATAGTCCGCCTCGCGGCGAAGATCAAGAAATAGGACGCCCACTCGAGCTCTCGAGCTCGGACAGCCACTCGTCGTAGTCCCTGATGTAGTCGTCGGGATCGTAACCGTGCGAGGCGGCCACGGCGAGGACGGTGTCCGGGGTGAACTGGTACTGGGAGGTCCACACCATGGGGGCGATGTAAAGGCCTATGGTTAGGCTGTTGAGGGCGACCTCCCCGCGGTTCGTGCCGTCGTCGGCAAGCACCCGGCAGCTGCCCGCGACACATACGATGAACTCAGCGCAGGTGCGATGAGCGTGTTCACCGCGAACGCGGGAGTTGGGTACGCCCCAAACATAGAAGATGCGCTTCGGCGCGAATGGCAATGCCTGGCCCAACTCCGACACCGACAGGCTTCCCCGCATGTCGCGGAAATCTGGCAGCGTAACTAGTTCCGCCCCCTTCACACCCCACCCACCAGGCGTGAGCTGATCCGGTCCACCAAGAACGTGATGAGATCGCGCGATCAGCGATTCGACGTAACCCGCGATACGGGCCGGATTGCCCATGACGATAGCGAGGGGTGGCACATCCCTCGTGACGACGGCTCCCGCCCCGACCATCGCGTGCTTCCCGATAGTCACGCCTGGAAGCACGACGGCTCCTCCGCCGATCGATGCTCCCTTGCAAATGGTCGTACGGGCGAGAGAGGACGGGTGCTGCTTGCTGCGCGGGAACCGGTCGTTCGTGAAAGTGACGTTCGGACCTATGAAGGCGTCATCTTCAACGCGGAGCCCATCCCACAACTGGACGCCCGACTTGATGGTGACACGGTCGCCGACGACTACGTCGTTTTCGATGAAGACGTGGTCGCTGATATTCACGTCCGAACCGATGCGAGCGCCGCCGAGCACGTGGACGAATGCCCAGACCCTCGACCCTGGACCGATGTGCTCAGTCTCGACACGGGCATCGGCGTGTACGAACACCCCTTCCGACTGCGGTTTCGTGTAGCCGGACACGTCGGGCGCTGCAGTGTTGGACTGTCGGCCAGATTGTTGAGGAGGGCTGCTCACATGCGCCAGGTTAGTACGACGCTCACCTTGGAGTGAGTGAGGGGCATCTCCGCCACGGTTTTCACGGCACCCAACGTGACAGTCACGCGTCGGTCGGTTCCAATGACCGACCTGTGCGTAGGGAGAAGAGCTGCCAGTGGACGCGTAGTTGACGAACATTCGCCACCAAGCGAATGCTACGACATGCCTTCTCCTCAGTGATGTGAACTCTTGCATGACCGTCTGAGGAAAGGCTCATCTAGACCCTAGGCAAGGAAGCAACGGAGGAGCAAGAAGTCCTTGTGTATGCTATATAGGTTCAACCTCTGCGACGTCCCTCCCACCAGCCAAGGAGCAGAGCTCTGTGAGTTTCGATATCGACAGGGAGAGAGAGGACCTCACTCGTATCGCTGCCGACTCTTGGTACTCCAAAGGCGCGAACGCTGCGATGGTCCGGCATTGCGCGCGTATCCGGCGACGCCTCTGGCGCGGTAACTCTTGCCTGGAACTGGGGCCGGCCGAGGGACTCATGACCGCGACGTTGGCGGAGGTTTTTCCCGATCTGACGATCGTCGACGGCTCCGAAGTATTCTGTGCCGACCTCCGTCGACGCTATCAAACCGCAGCCGTTATCTGCTCTCTCTTTGAAGAATTCCGTCCGGACCGTCGGTTCGACACAATCGTCATGGGGCATGTTCTCGAGCATGTAGCAGACCCACGTGTCCTCTTGACCACCGCCCGTGAATGGCTTGCCGACGGCGCTCTCGTCTACGCCGCCGTACCCAACGCGCGGTCGGTTCACCGGCAAGCCGCTGTACTCATGGGACTCCTAGAAGAGGAGCATGCTCTCAACGACACGGACCAACATCACGGGCACAGACGGGTCTATGACCCTGAGGCGTTTCGAGCAGATTTCCTGGCCGCGGGCTACCGCATCGAGGTCTTCGGCGGCTACTGGCTCAAGCCGCTCTCGAACTCCCAGATCGACACCCAGTGGTCTGCCGACATGCTTGACGCGTTCATGCTGCTCGGAGAGCGGTACCCGGACATCGCAGCCGAAATCTACGTGGTGGCCAGCCTCGGCGATGGCCCCCGTTCGCAGGGATAGATGCCATGGGCAAGGTGGAATTTGCGATTCTCCCCCAAAGTCTTGGTCGGCGATCGCGCCACGTAGGAGAGGAAGAAGGGAGAGGGTCTGTTGTGGGTCGGATCGTGCTGGGGCACGATCGGTTCCGAACAGCGGCAGGGAGTCAGGTGATGACCAGATGAGCCGCGAGACGGCAACGGTCTGTCTTTGTACCTACAACGGGGGTCGCTATCTGAAGGAGCTCCTCGACAGCCTCGCCACACAGACACTACTGCCATCTGAGCTACTCGTCGGTGACGACGGTTCGTCCGACGACACACTGGCGATTCTTCATGGCTTTGCTGCCGATGCGCCCTTCCCGGTTGACATTTGCGTGAACGGGGAACGCCTTGGCCCGGCTTACAACCTCGAACGCCTCCTTGTGAGGGCGACGGGCGACATTCTGTTCCCTTGTGACCAGGACGACATTTGGGATCCGGCGAAGATCGAGGTGCTGGCCAGGGCTCTCGAAGAGTTCCCGGACTGCGGTGGCGCGATCTGCAACTCGTCGTTGATCGACGGGTCAGGGCGAACCCTTCCTGGCTCTCTGTTCGAGCGGGCGGGTCTGAATGCCTCCACCCGGAAGCTCCTGGCGTCAGGCTCGAGCGCCGCTGTGATGGAGATTGCCCGCCGTAACGTCGTGGTGAGTCACGCGCTTGCCATCAGGCGGAACGCACTTGAGCTGGTGCTGCCCCTCCGGTTTCACTGGCATGCCGACTGGTGGATCGCCATCGTCCTCAGCGCGACCACCGGGATCACGATTGTCGAGGATCGTCTTGTCAGGTACCGGCTCCACGATCTCAACACCGTGGGGTTGCCCGAGAAGCGCCCCCTTTCCGAACGAGCCTCGCGCGAGCGGATCACCCGTTTCTTGCGTCGTGCCGACCTGCTCGACTCTGCCCTCGTACGAGTGAGCGAGCTGCGGCCTGGCATGCTGGGTCCAGCCGACTGGGCGATGCTTGAGGCGGAGAGCGCGCACCTGCGGACTCGTGGCTCGCTGCCGGTGGAACGAGGGCGCCGTCTGATCCCGGTTCTCCGCGAGGCCCGCGGTGGGGGTTATCGTCGCTTCAGCAAGGGTTGGAGGAGCGCCATCGGGGACGTCTTGCGCTCGAGCAAGTAGGTCCCTGGCCGGCCGCATCGGCGATCTCGTCGATGAAGCCCGGCACAGCCTAAGAGGGGCCTGGCCTTAGGCGCTGCGTTCTTCCGGTGCGCATGCTGTTCCCGGCGAGGGCTTACAGTTGGCGCCAACGGGAAGGAGACTCGGTGAGCTCTCGTCGTGGACTGTTGCCCAGATCGGTTCGACAGGCGCTACAGCCGGTTCGTCGCACCTTAGATTCGCCCAAGCGGAAAGCAACGACGAAGCCCGTCCGTGCGCAGCAGTACACAAGGAACCCGGTCGAAGCACTTCGCCTGGGAGTTTATTCCGATCTCTCTTATCGCCAGGATAGAGAGGGTATCTCATCGACGACGCCCTCTTTCACGGCATGGTTGGGGGCCCTGAGCGCCGAGGTCGACGAGCTGGTCGTATTTGGGCGAGTCAAGCCTGGGCGAGCGGCCTATCCCCTAGCTGGCGCAGGCAGGATTCGCTTCGTGGCCCTTCCATATTACGACAGCCTCCAGAACGTGAGACGTGTAGCGATGGCCATTCCGAGATCAATGGCGAGGTGGCAGTCAGAGCTGAGTCGTTGTGATGCCGTATTACTGTTTGGTCCACATCCCCTGTCCGCGTTATTCGGACTTCAGGCAAAGCTCGCTGGTCGCCCAGTATTCGTTGGTGTGAGAGAGAACCTCATTGCTTATCTTTCTCATCGTGTACCCGACCGGAAGGCGTGGTTCGCAGCCCTTGTGGCCACGACTCTGGAGGCGGTGCACCTCTACTTGGGGCGGAGCGGAGGAGCCATTATCGTTGGCGATGAAATGGCAAGACGGTATTCCGCCAGCCTCCGGGCTTCCGTATTGGAGACGGGATTCTCCCTAGTCCGGCCAGCCGACTTTAAGCCACGGGAAGAGGTGGGTACGCCGACATGGCCGGGCAACAACCAGATCGTGGTCGTAGGGAGAGTCGATCCGGAGAAGAATCCTCTGATATTGCTGGAGGTCGCTGAGAGGATCAAAGGGAAAAACTGGAGGATTGTGGTCGCCGGCTCCGGTTCTCTCACAGAGCGGCTGTCATCTGAGATAAAGGCGCGGTCGCTCGATGGCGTTCTGGTGTTACTAGGTCGTCTTGACCGCGAGACATTATGGGAGCTGTACGCCCAATCGACTCTGCTCCTCCACGTGTCCTTGACCGAAGGGCAGCCGCAGGTGCTGTACGAGGCCGCCGCTGCCGGGCTTCCTATCATCGCTACCGCCGTCGGTGGAGTAGCTGCGGCACTTGGCTATGGGACGAGAGGTGTGTTGGTTCCGCCGAGTGACGTCGACGCGATAATTGGAGCTATAGAGAGCTTAGACGTGGATGCGCGAAGACGTGAAGCCATGGTTAGGGAGGCTTGGGAGTGGGCGGCGGCCGACACGATGGATGTTCAAATCCGGAGAGTTGTGAAGTTCATCAAGGGTCACATGGGGGGGCTTTCGATGGCCGAGAGCTAGCGGGCTCTTCCCTCGAAGATGGCTCGCAGCGTCCGGCCGATGATCTGCAGGTCCAGGCTCATGCTTTGGTGGCGGAGGTAGTAGAACTCGTACTGCAGCTTCTCGAGGGCGTCGATATCGCTCGCACCGTAGTCGTAGTTGATCTGTGCCCAGCCCGTGATGCCCGGCCGGACGAGATGGCGTAGGTCGTAGAACGGGATGGTCTTGGCGAGTACCTCGACGTAGTGGGGTTGCTCCGGCCGTGGCCCGACGATCGACAGATCGTGACGAAGGACGTTCCACATCTGAGGGAGCTCGTCGACGTGAAGACGCCGAAGCATCCGACCGACCTTGCCGAGTCGCGGGTCGTTCGCCTCGGTCCAGTTCGCGGATCCGTTCCCAGGGCGCATCGTCCGGAACTTGTGGATCGTGAAGACTTCACCGTCCTTGCCCACCCTGGGTTGGCTGTAGAAAAGAGGCCCGCGATTGCCGAACAAGTCAACCAAGGCCACAAGTGGCACGGCGACAGCGAGGGCCAGCATCCCGACCGACGCGATCATGAGGTCCAGGAACCTCTTGTTGCGCGCGTAAGCTGGTCTGTGGATCTCGTTGATGTCGAACAAGAGCGATATGCGCTCAAGCTCGGAGATCGGCAGCTTGCCCAGCCACGTGTCGTAGAAGAGTGAGAGCGTCCGGATCCGCGTCCCCCTCGAATGGAGCTCTGCAGCTTGGGTGACTATCTCCTCGCGCCGTTGCGCCTCCCGGTCGAGCACCAGGAGATTCGCGTTGTTGGCGTTCACGAGCTTTGCCAACGGCCGCGGTCGGTCAGGCGTCGGCATCACGTCGTCGGGTTGCACCGTTGCGATCAGCTTGGCAGGTCGCTCCGTGTGCGCTTGCGTGTCGCGGGCCACGCGCTCGGCCTCCTCGCCGGCGACGACTGCCACCACTCGATCCAGGTATGCGCGCGCCCGCTCGGTCGCCGTGGACAACCCCGAGACGAGCACGAACACGGGTACCAGGATTGCGGAGCTGACGAACACGACGAAGCGTGGCAGCAGCTGGGCGCCTGTGAACAGCTGGAGCACCGAGATGATGACATCGGCGGCTCCGAGAGCGGCGAACGCCCTGGTGAAGCGATGCGACAGACTGCCGCCCGACCCCGGCAGCCCGGCCGCGTAGCTGGTCGCCCAGATCAGCGCGATGAAGATCAGGATCCACCCGAAACGTGGTTCTTCAGTGAGTGGGTAAAAGTGCCGAGCTACATAGCGTGAGTGAATCGCTTCGGTGGCAATGACGATGCCTAGCGTCACGACGGGAAGGAGCCACTTGACAGGACGACTCATCACCGACCATTCAAGCTCACAAGTCGCTGTCGGCGGTGCCAACGCGGCGCTGGTGACAGCCGAGCCCGAGTTGTCGGAGTCGCGCGAGTCGGCGACACAGGACCGCTTCGACGGTGCGAGCTACCTTGGCGTGTTCGCTGCCATTGCCGCGGCCGCCTTGTGCCTTGCGTTCTCGCCGAAGGTGGGCTCGGTGACTTTCACGCCGAAATTCGCTGTGCTGCTTCTCTTTGCCGCGGTGGGCATCGTGCCCTTGGCCCGTCTTGTCATGACACGTTCACCGCTGCGTTGGCCGGCAAGAGCCGCGGCGGCGTTTCTCGTCGTGTCGCTTGTGTCGGCCCTTGTCTCTCCGTCACCGAATATCGGCTTCTTCGGGCTCTACCTGTGGGGCACGGGCTGGTTGTTCTGGCTCGGTGCAGCCGGTGCCTTCGCAATCGGGGCCTCACTTGGCTCCAAGGATCGACAGTGGCTTTTCGCGGGACTGCTCGTTGGTGCGCTCGGCAACGCGCTCATCGCAGTCTTCCAGATCATTAAGGACCTCCCCACTCCGGGTCTTTCCCTGTTCGACGGCAACCAGGCGGACGGACTCTTGGGGAACCCGATCCACTTGGAGGCCCTCCTGCTTGGTGCCCTCGCGCTCGTGTTGGGGCGGGCGTGCCGGGCGCCGTTGCGCTGGAGCGCTGTTGTCCTCCTGTTGGCAGTCGGTCTTGAGTTCACGTTCGAGCGATTCGCCCTCGTCGTTCTCGCATTGCTCGTGTTGTACGCGCTGTATGCCCACGGTCTACGTCGGGGTGGGATCTTCACGTTGCTCGTCGCACTCGGGTACGGCATCGGCTACCTGGGCGGTGGCTCCGGCCTCGGTTCGCGGGTGTCCTCGGGTACGAGCGAGACCACT
>Ga0187848_10001452_pt1 | contig 20127 bp, 19 predicted proteins | sample June2016WEW_4_40_FD_132424 | JGI IMG/M metagenome (GOLD analysis project Ga0187848, IMG submission 132424) | Peatland microbial communities from SPRUCE experiment site at the Marcell Experimental Forest, Minnesota, USA - June2016WEW_4_40 | ecosystem: Environmental > Terrestrial > Soil >... | reverse complement strand
CGGTTCCAACAAATCCACTAGGAAGCGTTCCAAACGTTCATGGCACTTTCTGATTTGGATCTCGGTCATGCCAGAGACTACCATGCCTCGAAACGGATGTCAATACTTAACGTTGTAATACTATTTGAATGTGCACAATTGCGGTGCACTTGTTCGAAGGCGATTTTAGGTCCTACGGAGGTGACTTTGCAGTTCCCGTCTATACACGAGCTCGAAGTTCAGACGATTGAACTTTTTGGCTTCGGGTCTCTTCTTCTCCTTGCCATCCGTCGCCTCCTTGACGACCTAGGGTTAATTCGTCCCAAGAAAAAGCCCAGACGACGACGCAGACACGGCCCGAAGGTTCCGGTGAACAACTCGACTTGAAAATAAAAGATCCTTACCACACTATGAATCCGGTATCCTACTAATGAGGTCAGAGAAATGCCCCAGGAGACAGTATGTAACACGGAAGAACGGGGCGATGGTGTGAAGATCTGTGGTCTTCATCAGCAACCGCTTCGGCAGGTCGTGGCGAGCGAGTCAATGGCGGCTCCACTGCCCTATCCCGCGATAGAATCGGCATGGATTTGCCCGGTTTCAGGAAAGGCATTCATGTTGCCGAACTTCTGAGGGACGCGTATGAATATCCGTGCTGAATGTTCGAATCCGAAGTGCTTCGCCTTTGGTATCGAGAAATCCGTGGCCGTGGGACGAATGCTTGGATACGGCGCACCGAATGATCGCATCAACTGTCCAATTTGTGGTCAATTGATGAAAACGACACAAACGATCAATACGACCGCCAAGGGACGCACCAAAGGACGTAGTAAGAGTATGGGGACAGTTTCTACGCGCCCAAGAGCGGGGATCAGGAAGCGTTTGCGTAAGCGAATATCAAAGCGCAGCTAGCGTGGCTCCCGGAGTCGACTTGAGGCCACGATGTTTCGTGGACCAATGGGGACAGACGGAACGTTTCCGGATTCCGCGCTCACAGGCGGCCTTCGCGGTGGCGTACAGAATCGGTTGCCCCATGTGGGGGCCGCAGCGACAGTAACCGCTGCCCCGGATTTCTGGGCCGGAGGGATTGGGCCGGAGGAAAAGTAACCGCTGCGCCGGATTTCTTGTCTTGCCACCCGTGCGGAGTTTTTCGCGATTTAGATCCAAAATCCGAGTCGCCCGCCTCCGCCCTCCGCACCGATCCCCACCCCAGAGCCAGTCACAGAGGATGAAACAATTTACCAAGCCGCGCGAGCCATTGATAATAAAAGACCTGTACCTCTGGAAGCAGGCAACCGCCATGTTTTCCTGTCCGATCCGCCAGCGCTCCGAGTTAAGGTGGTGGCGGAGCGTCGGCGCGTGTTTCTCCGTTGCACGCAAATTTGATTGAATCGGGCCAAGAAAGGCTCCCGGGTTGAAGGTGCCCTTAACCTCCGGAACCATAAGCTGATCTCGCGCCAAAAAAGGTGAAAAACGCACAAAAATGCACAAGAGCCGCGGGGCGAAACCGCCGCCCTTGCCGCCCGCCGGCTCAGCTCAGAAAACTACACCGATTCACTCCGGCTCCCACTGCGCGGCGGAAACCCACCAAAAACGCACAAGAATGCACAAAACGGAGCGCTTCCGGCGGGCACCGGTGGGGTGCTTGGCGCGCCGACGGTTCAGCCGAAGCCAAGGTCGCCTGTCCCCATTTTTGCGGGCGGCAAACACAATGCAGTCTGCGGCTTACACCCGATTTGGCTTCGTTTGGTAATCGCGCCCCGGCGTCATCCGGCTGTTGCGTGGCACAGTAGGGTTATGGAGGATTCCGATGGAAGTCATCGCCGATTTATGCATCATCCCGATGGGCGTGGGAGTTTCGGTCTCGAAAGAAGTAGCGGTTTGCGAACGGATTCTGGCGGACGCCGGCCTCAAGACCAAGCTTCACGCCTACGGCACCAATATCGAAGGCGAATGGGATACCGTGTTTCAGGCGGTCAAACGCTGCCACGAGGCGCTGCATGCGTCCGGTGTGCCGCGCATCTCGACGAATATGCGGTTCGGGACGCGGACGGATCGAGTGCAGAAAATGGAGGACAAGGTCCGTAGCGTGGAGGAGAAGCTCGCGCGGAAGTGAAGTCAGCGCGCGAGCAAGCCCGCGAAGAGCTTCTCATACGCGCCGGTGACGGCGTCCCAAGAGTAATGTTGGCGGACGCGCTCCATGGCGCGGGCGCCGAAAGCGCAGCGCTCTTCTTCGCTCATGGAGAGAACCTGGCGGATGCGGCCGGCCAGGGTGTCGGGCTCGAAGGGGATGCCGGCATCGCCGGCGACTTCGGCGTTCTCGCGGGTATCGCGATACAGCACCAGGGCGCCGCGGCCCATGGCTTCGATTAGCGCCGGGTGCGTGCCGCCTACTTCGGTAGCGTGAATGTAGGCGAAGCAGTGGGAATCGAGCTCGCGATAGCCGGCGCCGTAGATGGCCCCGGGAATCACGATGCGCGGATCGGCGGTATCGCGCACCTGGCGGATGTAATCCTGGGCATAGGGCGCGTCGCCGACCAGCGCCAGGCGCATGGGCGTATCCACTTGCTCGAACGCCTGGCGCACTTCGAGCGCACGATTCTCCGGCTCCATGCGGCTGACGTACAAGAAATACTGTTGCGGTGCGAGGCCGAGCTGCTCCAAAATGGCGGCGGTCGGAACCTTGCCCAGTTCCGCGCCATAAGGGATGAACACGCTGTCCTTGCCATAGCGCTCACGATAATACCGGCGGATGGTTTCGGCGTCGGTCACCACCACGTTAGGGAAGAACGTCGCCAGCCATTCCGAGACCAGATACCAGGCTTTGGCCAGGCGATTCCACTTCTTGCGCTTGCGCTCGATGCCATCCACATTGAGCACCACCGGCACGCCTGCGAGGCGCGGCCAGAGGGTGAAGACGGCGTTGGCGCCGTTGCAATAAAGGGCGGCCTCGGGGCGGTGGAACAGCAGGTAGGCCGTGGAGACGGCGGTGTGAAAGATGGTGTCGAGGTACTTGTGGCGAATCGTGGGCAGGTATTGGAGCCGGACGCCGCGGTATTCGGGCTCGGGATGGCGCTCCCGGCAAAAGACCGTGACGCTGTGGCCGCGCGCGGCCAGGCGGGTGGAAATCTCCTCCGCGAAAGTCTCGAACCCGCCGTAATTGGCCGGAATGCCCCGCGTACCGAGGAGGGCGATTCGCATGGGATGGAGGGTCGCCTTACGTCTTCACCCGGGCGGCAGCTTCCTGGCGGGAGAGCAGGCGCGCCATCTTGCGGGAAGTCTGTTTACTGACCGGCTTATATTGGAACCAACTGGCCATATATTCGCCGTCCACGCGGCGGGTGGATTGAATGAGGCGGCGTTTGGCGAAGATGCGGCGGGCGTTGGCGGCCAGGAACCAGAAAGCCTTCAGCGAGCCGTGCTCCCAAACCATGCACCAGGCGAACACCATCAGATCGCGCGCCGTGATGGAGAACCAGTTGCGCCAGTAGAGATCCGGCGAAATGTTCTTGATGCGCATCAGGAACCGGTTTTTCACCGAATGCATGTTGATTTCGGGCGGCAGAGCGCTGCGGTTGCCGGGAAGCACCTTGCGCACGTGGTAGCCGCGCGCGTAGGGGGCGTAGAGACATTTCCAACCCATCAACTGCGCGCGCCAGGCGACGTCGGCGTCTTCGCGGTAGACGAAGAAATCGGAATCGAAGAATTCGCCGTCGAGCGAGATATCGTCGATCATGGCGCGGCGATAGAGGGCGGCGGCGGCGGTGGCGCCGAACACGAACTCATATTGCAGGTAATCGCCGTTATCCACTTCCTGGCTGCCGCGGTCGAGGTGGCGCAGCATGGGGTTGAAGTAGATGCCGGTGGAATCCACCACGGGCCGCTCGGGGATCTCGAAATGCGAGGTCATGGTGAGCAGCTTGCCGCAGACGGTGCCGATCTTGGGATCGAAATTGCCGGCTTCCACCAAGGCCTGGATGAAATTGGGCAACAGCAGAACGTCCGGGTTCAGGGTGAGCACCCAATCGCCGGAACTCATGCCGATGGCTTGGTTCTGGGCGGACGCGAAGCCGATATTCTCCTCGTTGTAGTACACCCGGCAGCGGTCTTCGAACTGTTCGAGGATATCGATGGTGCCGTCGGTGGAGGCATTATCGATGACCACGACTTCCTTATTCGGATATCGCTGAGCCAGTACGGACTCAAGACAGCGCTTGATGAAGCGGCCGCTATTATAAGTAATGATCGTAACCGTGACGAAGTCTTGACGCGCCATGAACCCTACATTCGCAAATATTGAGAAACTGAACTGCTTGGCGACACGATACGGCAGAGCGATCCGTCATATGGAACCGGCAATCTTAAAACGACTCCACTCACCCCGAGAACCGACCACAAAAAGCCGGCCGGCGAGCCACGCCACCCGGCCGTAATCCCCGAACGCCTTCCAGCCTCGGCCGGCCACCGATTCCGCGACGGCGCGCAGAACCGACCCGGCCATAACCGCCAAGCAAACGGCGCGAAAAGGAGGCGGCCGAAAGTGCTTGGCAGCGTAGTGTAACAAACTACGATACCAATAAAAGTGGCGCATCTCCACCGATAGGCGAGGGATCGAATGCCCGCCCGTATGCTTTGCCACAGCTTCGGGTACGTAGTGCGAAAGAAAACCAGCAGCGGCCATCCGCCGGCAGAAGTCGACGTCTTCAAACCATAGAGGCCAAAAGGTTTCATCGAAGCCACCCAACTCCTGCCAGACCGCGCGCCGAACCATGAGAAAAGCGCCTGCCGGCTGTTCCACCTCGCATTGCCGGCCGTACGGAAGATCCAAGCCGCGGTATCGGCGGTTCACCGGATTTCGCGGCCAGATCCTGTTTAGCAAGAGGACTTCCAGAATCAGGGCTGTAGGGGTGGGGAGCGACCGGGCCATGAAACCGATCTGTGGCATTCCGCACTCATCCATCAAGCAACCGCCGGCGGCGGCCTGCGGCGGTTGGCATGCCGCGCGCAGACGATCCAGGCCGCGGAGGATCACGGCGTCGGGGTTCAGCAGGAGCACATACGGGGTGTCCAAGGCCGCAAAGCCTTGATTTACAGCGGCGGCGAACCCTCGATTCTCAGTATTAGCTAGTACTCTCACGCCGCGGCAGCGAGCCTCGGCCACGGTCCCATCTTGAGAGGCGTTATCGACCACGACCAGTTCCGCGCCGGTGGCCCGCGCGGCGTCGAGGCAGGGGCCGATTTCCTGCTGCGAGTTATAGGTGACGATCACGATTCCTACGTCGCGCATGGGTCATTCCGCCTCAGTGCCTGTGAGCAGGAAGTACAGGCGCCAGTAAAAACTGCGTCCGGCGGCGGGCTGCAACTGGCGAATGAGCCGTTCCTGGGGCCGGATAATGTCCGCCAGAATTTGCGGTGGGAGAGGCTGAGAGCGGGCACGCACGGCGCGAAAACGCCACAAGCCTTCGATCTTGCCTCGGCACCAAGCCAAGCCGGCTCGATGCCGCAGCGCCACCAGGCCCCAAAGCAATTGGCCGGCCAGAATGGGCCAAAACCAGGCAAACAGCAAGCGCCGTGGATAGTGCCGCGCCAGCAGAAACACCTGGTTGCGGGCGATGCGCCGCACCACGCCGGCGTGCCAACGACCCAGTGACGCACTGCCGACGTGATACGCGACGGCCTCCGGCACATACTCGCCAGTGAGACCGAGAGCTGCCGAGCGCAGACCGAAATCCACGTCTTCCAGGTAGGATTCGAAGCTGGTTTCAAGCAACCCGACACGGCGAAAAATCTCTGCGCGAAATAGGGCTGCCGTCCAAGGCGCGGACGAAATCGCCCGAGCCTGTTGGAAGGCTGGATCGTACAGCGCACCATGTCCGGCGCGCCAGGATGCGGCCGCGCGTGAGAGCAAATCGAAGGTGGCGTCGAGGCGAGAGGGATCTCCCTTCTGAAGAACTCTGCCGGTAGCGAACCAGGCGCCGCGGGCGGCCAGTTTTTCAAAATAATCGGGAGCGAGCGTGACATCGGTGTTCAGCACGGCGATCCAGTCTCCCGATGCCTCGGCGATGCCGCGATTCACGGCGGCGGCAAAGCCGGCGTTCGATCCCATCGAAATGACGCGCGCCCCGCGGCGAAGCGCCAGCGCGGGCCCGCCATCGGTCGAACCGTTATCCAGCATAAGGGTTTCGGCTGCGGGCAAAGTCTGGCAGGCGAGCGAATCGAGCAGGGACCCGATGAGCTTCTCGCCGTTCCACAGCGGGATGACGGCGGTGATGCGGCTGCAGAACGGGTCGTTCGACTTTCCGGCCGAGAGCGGGCTCACAGCATCGTATTACAGCACCTAGATCCGGTTCTTGTCTGCCGGACTTCAAAAGGCTTCGCGCGTGTATACGATCTTGCATCCCGCAACCGCTCCCTGACGGTCGCGGCTCTGACTCAAGATCTCGCGCCGAGTCGGAAATGCAAGGGTCAGAGCCGCGACCGTGAGGGAGCGGTTGCGCGCGAATACGTTATCGAACCACCGAAACAACGCACTAATTCACCGTGAACCGGGCGCTTGGGGTGAGAACCTGATTGCGGTTTTTGTCGGTGATGCGCAGGCGCAACGTATATTGTCCTGGTGAGAGTGTAGACAGAGGCAGGAGTTTCTCGATGGTCATTTGCCGGGAGGAGGCGTCCGGTATCTCGGCGAAATCCTCGCTGAAAGCGAAGAGTTTCTCATCGGAACCGGCGCGGGTTAACTCATACTGCACGCGGCCGGCGGGCTTGTGCGTGTTCTCGTCTTCACCCAGGTTATAAACCTGCAGGTAGATCCCCATCTTTTCATTGTGCTGGAAAGTATCGTCCATGCGCGGGCGCACCTTGGTGTCGCCGATGACGAACATACCCGCGCCGATGCGCTTCATTGGTACCCGCTCAACCGCGTCCGCCAAGATGAAGCTGCTGATGCTGGCCTTGTCGGCATCGAGGCGCGGCACCAGAAGGGCCGCGCCATAGTTGGCAATTGTGCCCGCAACGGCATCCTTGGCGACAATATGCAGCCGGTAGGTTCCAGGAGCCAACGGCATCGTTTTCTGATAGATTTGCTTCTGCTCAGCAAGCTGTTCGAGAAGCTCCCTGGGGCTGTCCACCGTCACGGTATCTCCGAACGTGGATACGATACGGCCGGTCATCGTGCTCACACGGCCGAAGATATTCACGGTGGCGCGCTCGATTCTTTGCTTGGATGTAAATTGCAGGTCCTTGTTATTGAACTGCAAGGTGATGTGAGTCATCACGGAGGCGCCGGTTAAGGGAAAGTAATCGAGTCGCGCTTTCATGGGCAACATGCTGTAGAAGATGTCCGAGTCAACTACGGTTTCCAGGTCTCTGAATTTCACGGGTGGCGCCTGGCCACCGATTCGGGCGTATTGCTCCAAGCGGGTAAACTCGTTCATGCTTTCCGGCGTGCCGCCGAATGCCATGCCAAGATGCGTGGCGTCAGTACGGTTGAAGCGCTGCGATTTGTCCGATAGCCCCAGTTGTTCCATCAAGGTCAAGCCAGCGCCGGGAACATATAAGAGAGCGTCCTTCTCCGATGGGTCCATGGTCAGGTGGAACTCTCCCGACATGGTCGGGTCGACAAATTCGATGGTGATGTCGCTGCCGATGCCTTCGATATAGCGGTAGCGCCACTGCTGGAACGGATAAGTGGAAGTTTCGCCCCCGCCCTCTTCGGGAGGCCGTTCGTAGAAGCCCCCGGAGGAATGGTCGATGAGTTCGTCCGGCGGTCCGTAAGTGATGTAGATCTTGCCGCGATCGGTCCTCCAGCCGGCAAGTCCAGAGGCGAAATGCTCATTGGCGTAGGCAATCCGGCGGTAGTGTTCTTCCTTGAATTCGTTTTCCACCGTATCCGGCGTCGGGTCACGTCTCTGCCAGAAACTCTCGATGAACTGTTCGCGCTGGTCGTCCGACTGCAATTGCTTGAAGGCCGCCCGTTCCTCATCGGTAATAATGTAGGTGACGTCTTCGTTCAGCCATTTGCGGTAGGGAGTCTCTAACTCACCTTTCAGTTTCTCGCTCTGCTTTTTCTTCTCGCGTTCCGATATTGGCCTGGCCGCGAGTTCGCTGCCCGGAGGCGCGCCCAAGGTCTTGCCCTTCTTATGCTGAGATGGATCGGACGGTTGTAGTTGCTGGCCAATCTGCTGCGAAGGCTCACTTTGCTGCTGGGCAATCACCAGGCCCAGGAGTAAGGACGCAGAAAGCCAGGCGATGGAAAGGCGAGTAACATTCATTCGGCACCGCTTTCCTGAAACAGGCTTATTAGGCCGCAACTTATTCTAGGGCGATAAGTTAGAAGCGTCAATCCGGTGAATAAAGAGCTACAGTGTGAGACGCGGACACGGCCCGAACGGGCCATCGCATTGACCATCTAAGCGCCCTTTCCGTTCGCCGGCCGTGGCAATCCAGCCTCCGGCAATCTGACGGCTGCTATGATGGACCTCTTGGATGGTTCGATGATCGGCGAAATTCTGGACGGCAAATACAGCCTCTCGAGACAACTGGGCGCCGGCGGAATGGGAAATGTCTACTTGGCAACGCACCTCGGAACGACTCGCGTGGTCGCGGTCAAAGTGATCGCTCCGAGATGGGCGGCGGAACCGCAATTTCTCGCCCGCTTCCAGCGCGAAGCACAGGCATGCGGCCGCCTGCGCCATCCGAACATCGTCAATGTCACGGATTTCGGAATCGCCAAAGCCGCTGGCGGTGACATGCCGTACCTGGTGATGGAACTCCTCGACGGAGAGACGCTCTCGGATTTCCAAAAAACGAATCCACGAATTGCACTGCCGCTGATCGCGGATTTTCTGGACCAGGTTGGACTGGCGCTGGCGGAGGCGCACCGGCATGGAATCGTCCACCGCGATCTGAAACCTGACAACATCTGGCTGGAACCCAATGGCCGCGGCGGCTACACGGTGAAAGTGCTCGACTTCGGAGTGGCCAAGGTGAATTTGCTGGTTGGTTGGGCAGCGCCTGTAATGGAGGCGCCGGAGCGGAGCGCCCCGAAGACGCCCACGCCTTCGCCCCCGATGCCCGGCGACAACTTGGAAACGGTCGTGATGGACATGACGCCTGGGCCACGTTCCTCTCACGCCCGCGTCGAAGAGGCGGAGCGGGAGACGGTCGCGATCGCGCAAACTCCTTCCGGCCAATCCTCCGGATCGCTCGATACAGGGCCAGGCGCGCAAACCATGCCGGGGAGCTTGATCGGGACCCCCGCGTACATGTCGCCGGAGCAGGCGTTGGGAAAGGAAATCGATTTCCGTTCCGACATCTATAGTTTGGCCGTCATGGCCTACTCCCTGGTATGCGGCGAACTGCCTTTTACCGGCAAGCCTGGCGAGTTATTCGAATTCCACAGAACTGGCAGCGCTCGTCCACCCGCGAGCTTCGGCAACGTTCCGCGCGACGTGTCGGACGCGATTCTTGCCGGGCTCGCGCGCGATCCCGCGGATCGCCCGGCCTCCGCAGCCGCATTTTCACGGCGGTTCCATAACGCGGTAGATGCGGAATTTCTCGCGCTGCGGAGATCGAAGGCATTTCTGCTGCAACATCTTACGCCATATGCGCTTTTGATGCTCCCCATCTACGCGACCCTCTTGTCGCTGACGGCCCTGCTGGTTTCCTTCAGCAGAAAACTGGTTCCGGTTGCCGCAATGCGAATCGTGCTGGTCCCTGCGATAGCGGCGATGCTCTTCATTTTCTCCGACAACGTGCTGCGCGCAGCCGCGGCGCTCATGGCAGTGGATGAACAAGCCCGCATCAGGCGGTTCCTATCGTTCCGGGTTTTCTGGAAGCTGGTGAGGACGATGCCGGTTCTGATGGCGACGCAGGCCCGATCCCTGTGGTTTTTCGGACCCGGTTGGGTGATCGGCGATTGTCTGTGGCCGGTGATTTGCGTGGTGGAAAGGCTATCGGGGAAGGCGGCTATCCAGCGTTCGCGCGATCTGATGGCCGGCTTGCGCTCGGCGGGACGTGCCCTGGCGATTCGCCACTTCGCACTGGCGGCATTCGCGATTGCGGACGTGTTCCGATCTCTCGGTTTCCTAATGCAAAGTGGGAAGATCAATCAGCCGAATATGGTCATCAACGCAACCTGGTTTCCCGCGTTTGCTGTCTTTGCGGCGGCTCCGCTGTTTCTGTACGACCGGACGGCCGCCAACGAAAGCGGCCCGTTGCTGCAGTTAGACCGCACGCCGGAGGTGCGAATCACCGCGCGCATGTTCTCCGTCAGCTCGACGGTATGGTTGGCGGCTGGGGCGCTGTATTTGATCTACCAGCCGATCAAGCTGTGGCTGTTCGGTGGGCGCTGAAGGTTACTTCCGGGCGCCTGGTTGATAGACAATAGTGGCGTATATCTATGCAAGTCGCAAAGTGGGGAAACAGCCTGGCCGTGCGCATTCCTTCCGCCGTCGTCGAGGCATTAGACCTGAAGAAGGGAGAGGATATCGAGATTACAATCGCCGGTCGACGGGGATTTGAGATCTCTCGAGATCACAGCCGACAAAAGGCAATAGAACAGATACAGCGGCTGCGGCGCCCATTGCCTCCCGGCTTTAAGTTCGACCGGTTGAAAGCAAATGAAAGGTGATCACGATCTCGAATCCGTTTGCGAAAGTGAAGAGCGGCCGAAGCCGAAAGTAACCGTGTCGCTACGGAGGTCGTCGAGGAAGTCCGACGCCATCCGGTTCCCTCGCGTGAAATCAACGAGGATATCCGTGTCTACGAGGCAAGACATGCGGCCTTAGGTTTGTGCCATCGGCCGGTTATCTGCCCCGTGGGTTGTCGCGGAGCCTGTCGTCGTAGGAAACCCCATCGGTGATGTCGTCTCGGTCGGCCCACATGCCGAAAATTCCGAGTTCGCGCAGGGATCGATTTCTTTGATTGCCAGCCGTGGGCACGGAGACTTCGACTACAGTGCCTTCCTCGATTTTTACGTCTTCGAGGGGCTTAAAGACGCCGTTCTCGTTAGCAGCCTAATAACGAAGCCAGTTTGGCCCGGACTTCCTCGACAGTCTCGATGGGACAGCGGCCGAGTTTTTCCGCCAGGCGCGCTCTCCAGTCGACGCTCCGCATGTGATCGGCTAGGATTACGCCCGTTACGCCACAACCGTCCGGGACGACGACTTCAAACGGGTATCCTTTCCGCTGATTTGTGATCGGGCAGACCAGTGCCAAGCCGGATTTTGTATTGTAGGTTGCCGGACTGAGCACCAGCGCCGGGCGGCGTCCAGCCTGTTCGCGGCCAGCTTGAGGATCGAAGGTTAGCCAGATTAGGTCGCCTGTGTCCGGCAGATAGCCGGTCTTCACCAGGATTCTTTCCCGGCGGGTGGCCCCCAGTTTGTCTCCCCATGACGGTTCCTGGGGGTGATCCGCGAAACGAGGTCCGATAAATCATACCGGCGCCGCGTTGAGCGCAGAACAATGGTTCCGTCGCGGTGGAGAGCCAGCGCGAGACAGTCACCCTCGCTGATTCGAGCCTGTTTCGCGATCGCTTGGGGAATCCGCACTGCCAAGCTGTTGCCCCATTTTGACACCGTGGTCTCGTTTTGCATACGGATATACTCTAAATATACATGAAAACCGGGGGTAGAGATCCGCTTACGCCTGCTCACCTCAGAAAGCGTTTCTTCGCCAAAAACGCCAAATTCTGGAATCCATCCCGCCAGAGGTTCAGCTTGGTTTCGCCCATGCGCGAGGAATATTGAATTGAGATTTCGCCGAAGCGGATGCGCGAATCGCGCAGGGCTTCGATCTTGATTTCCTCGGAAAATGCCATGCCGTCGGATTCCAGCTTCATATTTCGGAGAATCGAGCGGCGAAAGACCCACATGCCGGATTGCGAATCGCGGACCCAGCGAAAGAAGAGCACCGACATGGCGAGCGAGAGCGCCAGGTTGCCGAGCTTGTTGCGGAAACTCATGGCCTCGCGGTCGCGCACCGGGAAGCGGGAAGCGTTCAGAAAATCCACGCGCAGATGCAGGAAGGCCTCGATCAGGTAAGAGAGCGCATCCACCGGGTAGCTTTGGTCGCCATCGAGGGTGATAATCAGGTCGCCGGTGGCCGCGGCGAAGCCCCGTTTGTAAGCCCGGCCGTAGCCGCGCATGTCCTCGGAAATGACCTTGGCGCCGAGCGAGCGCGCGACTTCGGACGTGCGGTCGGTCGAGGCGTTATCCACCACGATCACTTCATCCACGAATTCCGGCATGGCGCGGAGCACCCGTTCGATGCCCTGTTCCTCGTTCAGGCAGGGGATGATCACGGTGATGGACTGGGATTTATACATGGGGGTACGACTTTTCCGGGCCGCCGCGCGTCTGAAGAAGAGAAACGGCAATTGCTATCATGACAACGATGAAGCGGGCCCGATTGGTTTTGACCGGATTGATTCTGTGCGGGCTGGCGGCTGGATGGGCCGCCGATCTGAACGGCGTACACACCGTGTATGTGCTGAACATGGCCCATGGGCTGGACCAGTATCTGGTCAACCGCCTGACCGGCGAGCACCTGTTTACGGTGGTGACCGACCCTAAGAAGGCCGATTCGGTGATCGGCGACCAGCTTGGAGGCGACCTGAACGCGATGCTCGAAACCATCGCCCCCAGCCCCAAGCCGAAGGAAGACGCGGAGGCGAGACCTTCGGAACCGGACGCGCCCGATGCCAAGGGCAGGAGACGCAAAAACGAGGAAGCTCCCTCGGGAGGCGGCAATTCGCTGGCGGCGGCATTCGGCGGCGACACGAACAATGCGCTCGAGCACCCGGTTTCGACCTTCAACCGCTCCAAGGGAACCATATTCCTGGTGGACGCCAAGTCCCGGCAGGTGGTCTGGTCGCTATATATCCAACCGAAGGGCAACGACAGCAAGACTATGGATCGCACAGCCACCGACATTGTAAGCCGCCTCAAGAAAGACCTGAACCGGAAGACGCCGAAAACGACGGCCGAGAAGTAGGGGCGGCGAGAACCGGGCCCGCACCGGGCGCGGCCGCGCGCTTTTGGCGCACCAGCTTGCGGTATTCTTCCACCAGGCGGGCGGTAACGGCCGCCATGTCCCACTGAGTTTCGACCATGGCGCGCGCCCGCGCGGCCATTGCCGCCGCGGCGATGGGATCTTCCAGAACGGCGACCACCCGTTCGGCGAAACCGGCGGGATCGTCGGCCAGATGACAATATTCGCCGTCGCTTGCGGCCAAACCTTCGGCGCCGATCGTGGTGGATACCACCGGAATCCCGGCGGCGAACGCTTCGAGCAGCTTCACCCTGACGCCCGAGCCGCTCAAGATCGGGCAGATGAAGACGGCGTGGCGGCTCATGGGGTCGCGCACGTCGTCCACGCAGCCGAGCATCTCCAGATTGGCGGAATAATCCGCGTAGGTGTGGGCGGGAGGCGGGTCGGAGCCCACCAGAATCACGCGGGCATCGGGCCGGCGGGCAAGAACCAAGGGCAGCACCTCGTGCACGAACCAATCCACCGCGCCGCGATTGGGATCGTGGCGAAAGCTGCCGACGAACAGCAGGGTATCCGGCTCGCGCGGCGCGGCGGGCAAGAAATAGCGATGAGTATCGATTCCGGCGCGCAAGCCCGGCCGCAGACGGTCGGCCATGCGGGGCAGGAATCCCAACAGGTAGCGCCGGTTAACTTCGGTGCAGACCTGTACCTGGTCGAACTTGGGAAGCGCCCGCAATTCATAGCGCAGCATGCGGAGATATTCCATGCGGGCTTTCATTTCATCGGTGGCGCTCATCAAGTGGCCTAAGCCGCGGGCGATGGATTGAAACGAGACGTCGTGTTCGAACAGGGCGGTGGGAATGCGGCGGAAAGCGCCGCCGTATTGGGCCAGAGGGGTGTATTCGAGTTGCAAGACATCGATGCGCTTGAGGAAAAGCTGGCGATGGATCAGCCATTCGAAATCGGCGTCGCGGAATTCGCGGACGGCGTGCGGCGCAAGGGATGCCGAACCGCGCGTGCGGCCGAGCGGACGCGCGATCCAAACGGACGAAGCGCAAAACTCCGCCAGTTTGCGATTGTCGGCTTCCTGCCAGGGCCAATCCAGCATGCCGGCTACGTGCGTTTCGGCCAGGCGGGCGAGCTCCGCCAAGGTCTGAGACATGAAAACCGCGCCGCCGTGCGTGGGCGGGTTGATGGGATACGGAGAGACGAACAGCACGCGGAGCCGCGCGGGGTCGGGTTCCATGGGCTCGAAACGATCACGGAAGTAGCCGCCCATGGGACGGCGAAAGGCCTCGGCATCGCCGATGGCGGCCAGCGAGCGGGCGCGCCAGCGCGACACCACGGCGCGAGGCAATTGGCGGAAGGCCCGCCACACGGCCGCGCAATTGGGACGAAGCGGAACGTCGCCGAATACCACGGCGAGCAAGACTCCCACCCAAGTGAAAGCCAGGTGAGAAACCAGGCGCGGCCAGGCATGCATATTCTTCCACGCCCACAGCAGGTAATTCTTCTTCAGCACGGCCTCGATCTGGTCTTCGCGGAAGCGCTTGCCGATGGTGCCGCGATGCTCGTGATACACCACGCTGCGGGGTTGATAGAGCACCTTCCAGCCGCGTTTCCAGGCCATGTATCCCAGGTCGGTGTCTTCCAGGTAGAACGGAGCCAGCAATTCGTCGAAACCGCCAAGCTCGAGGAATTTCTGGCGATCGAAAGCGCAGGAACCGCCGCCGCCGTAGAAACAGGGGAACAGAGTGTCGACCGCGGGGTCGATGCGATGGCGGACGCGAAGCTGGCCATCTTCCCACCAGCCTTGCGTCAGGCCGGTTTCCTCGCGCAGCTTGGCCGGGTCGCTGAAGAAGATCTGGCAGGAGACGGCGAAGACCCGCGGATCGCGAAAGCCTTCGAGCAGGGGCGCGAGAAAATCCGGGGCCACCCGCATGTCGCTGTTCAGCAGGACGACAATATCGTTCGCGGCGGCGCGAAAGCCGGCATTGGAGCCGCCGCCGAAACCGAGATTTTTTTCCAGCGCGACCAGGTGCACCTGGGGAAAGTTTCGGCGCACGAATTCGGCGCTGCCATCCGTGGAGCCGTTATCCACCACCACAATTTCGTTGGCGGGATTGTCGGCCAGCGCCGTGACGATGGAAGGCAGATATTTTTCGAGCAAGTCGCGGCCGTTCCAATTGGGGATGACCACGCTGGCGGCCGTGGCATTGGCCGCTGCCGGAGCTTTCCTGGAGGAGCGCCGTCCGGCCACGAACCAGGCCAAATCGGCTGCCAGCATGGCCAGCGCCGCCAGCGCGACCAGCAGCGGCGAAAGCAGCAGCAACGGCAGAGCGCGGAGGACCCGTTTGGCGAGCGGCATGTCAACTGGCGGGCAGTTCCGGGCCCAGACCTACTTTGCGGCCCAGCTTTACCCAACGCGACCCGCGATAAAGCGCGAGCTGCGCTTCCAGGGCCTGCGCCTGCTGCTGGAGGCTGAGCGCCCAGGCGGTGCGCTCGTCGCGTTCGGTTTCGGTGCGGTGCAGGGCTTCCAGAGCGAGTTGCTTATCGGCGATCTCGGTTTCCAGACGCCGTTCGGCGTCGCGCGCCCAGCCGGTCTTCTCGCCCACTTCGTCTTCGAGCTGATTCACTTTGAGAGTGTAGCCTTCGGCCATGCGGCGCGCGCTCTCCTGCTCCTCGGCCAGTTCCGCTTGCAGCGCTTCGATGCGGGCGCTGCGCTCGGTCAGCTCCGCATTCAGCCGCTCGGCCCATCGATTGCTTTTTTCGAGCTCCTCGTTCTGCTCGCGGAACATGGCCAGCAGTTGCCGATGCTGGCGATCGAATTCGGCCAGGTCCTGTTGGGCTTTCTCCAGCCAGCCGTTCTTGGTGGCGATCTCGGTCTCGAGCAGAGCGATGTGGCGCTCGCGCTCGCGCAGCACATTGGCGGTCCGCGGAATGTAAACGAAGGTGGGGCTGCCAATTTGCGGGCGGTGGGCGCAGACGGCCAAAAAGAAGTGCGACTCGGCGGCGGCCGGATCGGTGAAATCCACGCGCGATTCCACGGTGGTGGCGGAAGCCACACCGGCGGGCTGGTGGGGCTGAAACGTAACCCCTTCCACGTGATTCTCGAGGAACATGGTCACGTGCGGGAACGCCGCTTCCAGCTCCGCACGGAATTCGTCGAACTCAAATTCATGCACGTGGAAAGGGTTGGCGCCCTCGCGCCCGCGCGATTCGGTGTAGTAGAGCTTATTGGGGGTGGAGACGATGAACTGGCCGGCGGGCGCCAGCACGCGACGGGCTTCGTTCAGCAATTCCCGCCAATCGGCCAGGTGCTCGATAACCTCGAAGGCCACCACCAGGTCGAAGCTCGCCGCGGGGTGCGGCAGGGCGGTGCAAGAAGCTTGTTCGAAAAAAACATTGGCCTCGCGGTAATTGGCGCGGGCGAAATCGACGGCCTCGGGAGCGATGTCGGCGCCAAGAGCGGAAAGGGCGTAGCGCGCCAACTCGGCGGTACCGTAGCCGGCGCCGCAACCCAGGTCCAGCACGCGTTTGCCGCGGGCCAGACGGGCGGCGAAAGTGTACCGCGCCAGGTGCTCATTCAACAGGTCGGCATCCACCTGGCCGGGAATCACGCGCTCGCCGGTGAATTCAACCAAGGCGGTTCTCCACGGTTTCGGTTTCGGCCGCGCCGAGGCGGGCATTGATCTCCACCCGGCAGGGCAGGTGGATGTAGCCGTAGATCTGCTGCGTGGAACGGCTCATCTGCAGCGAGATGGCATTGTCGATCCAGTCGCACATGGCGTAGGCGGAAAGGTCGCCATCGGCAACCGCCGGGGAAAACGAAAACGAGGCGGGATAGAGCTCCGGCAGATCCAGGTGGAAATCGACGGTAACGATGTCTCCGGCCGCTAGCGGCGGCATCTCACGGCCCTCCCGCGCGGTATTCGTGCCGGCGAAGTCCATGCCCAGTTGGTTGCGCAGCATGAAACCGACGATCGGGTTGGCGACTTGCTCGTGCGCGCGCACGCTGATGCGGACGACGATGCGCGAGGCCGGATCGAGCAGGTGCAGCGGAGCGCCCGCATCGTCGAGCACGGCGATGCCCAGGATTTCGGCGCGACGGTCGCCGAAGCGGTGATCGATGTTCGGAATGGTCTCGACAACCTCCGGCGCGCGGGCTGGGCCCCGCGACGAACCGGTTCCGGTTGCCCCGGCGCGGCCGCCGTGAACCAGCCGGTAATTGGTGTCCTTTTCCGTCATGGCGGCCAGGTATTTGGCCACCACCATGTCGGGATCGCCGAGTTCCACCACGCGGCCGTGATCCAGCCAAAGCGCGCGGTCGCCGATGGCTTTCACGTCGGAAACAGCGTGGGAGACGTACAGTATGGTCACGCCGCGGGCGCGCAGTTCGTGGACTTTGCGCATGCACCGCTGGCGGAAATAAATGTCGCCCACGGCGAGGGCTTCATCCACCAGCAGCACCTCGGGATCCACATTGATCGCGACGGCGAAAGCCAGCCGCACCACCATGCCGCTGGAGTACGTCTTGACCGGCTGGTTGATGAATTCGCCGATCTCGGCGAAGGCTTCGATGTCGCGATAGCGCTCCCCGATTTGCCGCGTGGACATGCCGAGAATCGAGCCGTTCAGGAAGACGTTATCGCGGCCGCTAAACTCAGGGTTGAAACCGGCGCCGAGCTCAAGCAGCGCGGCCACGCGGCCATTGACGGATGCCGTGCCGGCGGTGGGCTGGAAAATGCCGGCCACGATCTGCAGCAGGGTGCTCTTGCCCGACCCGTTTTCACCGATGATGCAGAACGTCTGCCCGCGCGGCACCTCGAAGCTGACGTCGTGCAGCGCCCAGAAGTCCCGGTGGCGCTTCAAGCGGTTGAAAGACAGCAATTCCTTGAGCCGGTCGCCGGGCGACCGGTAGATCGCGTAGCTCTTGGAAACTCCTTGAAATTCAACAGCGTTTGAAGGCACGGGGAGAAACACCAGTGTAACAGCGCGGATATGGCGAATCGTAGGGATGGCGATTCGCCTGCCCCAGCGCTTACGCACTGGGCTACTGTCCTTTCGCCCTGCCGGGCGAGATCGCAGAGCGTCACTGGTCTCCGAGGGAACGGCCGCACGCGAGTCGAGGATTGATGCGTAGCGTCCCCATGCCCATGACTATAGCGGCGTGTTACGCCCATCGGGCCGCCACCCGGCTGCTCGGTTCCCTAAAGCCGGAAGGAACCGGGCAGGGGTTGCTGTCCCTGGTTTCCACCTACGCACCTTGCACAGTCAATTCCACGCCGACCCGCTTCTGAAGGTCCGGATTGGCCCGGATTGGCGTGGCAATCGCGCACCGATCCTCCTATAATTTCGTCTATGAACGTCGAGGGCGTGACCGCCCCATTCCAGATGTGCGGGGCCTGCAAACGCGTGTGGTCGACGTGGGACACGTTCGTCCTGGATCCGGCAGTGCGCTTGCTGGGCATGCAGTCGCTGGTCACCAAGCCGGACGCCAACTTGCTGGTCTTTGAGCATGCTTGTGGCAGCTCCATCTCGATTCTCACCAGGCGGGTACGCCACCTCCTGCCCGAACCGGAACTGGGCGACCCGGCTGGCCGGCTGATGGGCACTGACCAATGCCGGGGGCACTGCCTCCGCTTGGAGGATCTGGAAGCTTGCGATGCCCCCTGCAGTAACGCCCGGGACCGTAAGCTGATCCTGCTTGTACAGCGCATGAAAAAACGGGGAATTCGAGCGTCGCGGTGAGTAGCGTGACGGGTGCGGTGGGCGAGCGCTACGTGGAACCGGAGGTCCCGTGCCCCTGTTAGGTGAGATTCGCATTGCCCTCCGATATTGAGAGGATCGTTGCAGCCGATGACCATCCGCAAAATCAATAACTTAGCAGCATCGCGGAAACCCACCCTCCCTAGCGATTGAATTCCATGGGTGAACTCTCGGGTTATGCGGCGAACCCGTGCCAATCCGAAGGATTTAGACGCTCAGGTCCTAAAGGAGTAACCGGTATCAGCCGATAAAGACTGGGAGTGACTACTAATCAAAACGAGATTCTCAGCATCGACCAGCTATCGCGATACCTGGGGGTCCCGAAATCGACTCTGTATCGCCTCGCCGCCGGGGGTGGAATTCCCGGTCACAAGGTGGGCCGGCATTGGCGATTCCGCCGGCAGGCGGTTGACCGATGGTTGGACCGTCCGGATGAGCAACCTTCGCAATGTGAGGGCGATACAAAGTGACTAATACGCCGATCATCCTCGTTGTCGACGACACACCCACGAATCTGGAACTGGTGAGGAGTATTCTGGCGGCTGAGGGCTTCTGTGTACTGACGGCCAGCAACGGTCCCACTGCGCGCCACCTCGCCCGCCACCAGCAACCGGACCTCATTCTTCTGGATGTTCTGATGCCAGGTGAGACCGGCTTTGAAACCTGCGCGCGGTTGAAGTCGGATCCGGCTACTGCCGATATTCCCATCATCTTTCTTTCCTCTCTGGACGACGTGAAGAGTAAGGTCGAGGGTCTGAAGATCGGCGGCGTGGACTATGTCGCCAAACCTGTGTACGGCGAAGAAGTATTGGCGCGGGTGCGTGTGCATCTGCGCATCCGCGAGACAAACCGCGCCTTGGTCGCGCAGCAGCGTGCCCGGCTGAACGAGTTACGCGACGCCCAACAGGCCATTTTTGTCCGTCCAAACGAATACCCGGAAGCGAATTTCGCCGTTTATTACGAGCCCCTCGAGGAGGCCGGAGGAGATATCTACGACGTTGTTCCTTTGGGCGCCGGCATCTTCGCGTACTTCGTGGCGGATATTAGCGGCCACGGCCTGAGTGCCGCGTTTCTCACGTCAGCCGTAAAGGCCCTGCTGCGCCAATACGCCGGGCCGATGTTTTCGCCCGAGGACGCCATGCGCGGAGTGGAGTCGGTAATGGGACAGATGCTGGGCGAAGAGCAGTATCTGACGGCGTGCTATGCGCGTTTGAACCGCCAGACCAATCGGCTCACCGTGGCCAGCGCGGGGCATCCTCCTCTGATTGTATTTGTTTACCGTGCCGGCGACCAAGTTTTGCCTCGGTGCCCACGGCGGGGCGCGAGCATCCGGTTGACGTCATCGATGGAGAAAGCGTCGGGATCGTAATCGTCGCCAACCCAATCCTG
>Ga0187848_10001449_pt1 | contig 20141 bp, 10 predicted proteins | sample June2016WEW_4_40_FD_132424 | JGI IMG/M metagenome (GOLD analysis project Ga0187848, IMG submission 132424) | Peatland microbial communities from SPRUCE experiment site at the Marcell Experimental Forest, Minnesota, USA - June2016WEW_4_40 | ecosystem: Environmental > Terrestrial > Soil >... | reverse complement strand
CTTGGCCACCGCCGGCGACGACCCGGCCTGCGACCGCCTCCTGGCCGGCCTCAGCCGACGGTTCAACCGCCAGCTCTTTCCGGCGATGGAGTATCTCGAAGGCGGCAACGGCGACGCCGCCGGCTACTGGTGGCGCTACTGCCTGGGCTACGCCGTGCAATCGCTCCTGGCGACCCAGAGCGCTTTCGAGACCGACGTGGTGGGGGCCGTCCGCCGCGAGCACGGCGACTGGCTCAACCGCGAGATGGACGACCTCGTGCTGAGCGTCCTGCCCGACATGCGCTTCGTGCCCTGGGGCGACATCGTCATAGGGGCCAACGGCGGCGTAACCCACGAAATGGCCGGCCGCATCGACACGCTCACCTGGGCCCTGCGGTCCCCGCACGGGGCGTATCTCAGCCGCTGGCTCGCCCAGAAGCGCGGCCTGGACCGCTTCCTGGACGAGACGGCCATCTTCTATTTCCTCTATACGCGGAACCTGGCGGTCGAGCCCGCCACGCCCCCGCTGTCCACGTTGGCCGGCGGCGGGCTGCACGGCGAGCATTCCAAGGGCGGGCACGTCATCATGCGGAGCGACTGGGGCCCGGGGGCGACCGTGGTCGGCTTCCGCTGCGCGGACTTCTTCGGCCAGCACCTGCACCTCGACCAGGGGAGCTTCGTGATTTACCGCAACGGCCATCTGGCCCTGGACGCGGGCTGCTACCGGCACGTCGGCGGCCCGCAGGCCCGCACCGACGCCCACAACACGCTCCTCTTCGGTGGCCAGGGGCAACGCCCGGAGAAGTTCCAGAGCGCCCGGACCCTGGAGATGTTCACCCAGCGGCTCGCCCGGGGTTTGGCGACCGGCGACATTCTTTTCTACAAGGACGCCGGACCCTGGGCCGCCGTAGCGGGCCAGTTCGCCCAGGCCTACGACGCCGAGACGGTGCAAAGCTGCGTGCGGCAATTGCTGTTCGTCCGGCCGGGTGTGACGGCCGTGGTCGATCAGGTCGCCGCCCCCGAAGGCCGGTCGCTGCCGGAGGTCCGCTGGCTCTTGCAGGTGCCCGGCCGGCCGGAGATCGACGGCCAAGCGGTCGTTGTGCGGAACGCCAAGAGTTACCTGCGGTGCGTGGCCCTGGCCGTCCGCGGCCGCCCGCAAGGCGCGCTGAGTGTTGAAAACTCCTATCCCACCCCTGCCGGGGCGAATTCCACCAAGGGCAACCCGGCGGTGATCGACGCCTCCCGCGTGGTTTACGCCTATGAAGGAAAGCCCCGCCTGACCCTCATCCACCTCCTTGAAATCGGCGACGGTCCGCCCCCGCCTGCCGCCCCCGCCCCGCCGGTCGAGTTCCGCCAGGGCGCGGTCGAGCTGCTTTTGGACAAGAACACCTACCGCTTCTCGGCCGCCTCGCCCTTCGACGTGTCGCCTGCGGCCCCGTGAGCAGCGGCACCCGGATTCGGCCTTCCAAACCGTGGCGGCCCGTCATTGCCATCGACCTTTCATCACTACAAAACAAGGGGTGCAGCACCTCGCCATGCTGCGTGACAAGCCATGGACCTGCGACTGAAGGACAAGCTCGCGCTGGTGACCGGGGCCTCCAGCGGCATCGGGGCGGCTACCGCCCAAGTGCTGGCGGAGGAGGGCGTCGACGTGGTCGTCGGCTACCACAAGAACCGCGCGGGCGCCGAGCGTACGGCGGAGGCCGTTCGCAAGGCGCGGCGCCGGGCGTGGCTTGTTGCGATGGACGTCGCCGAGCCCGCTGAAGTCGCCGCGGCCATCGAAGGATTGCAGGAGCAAGTCGAGGGACTCGGCATCCTGGTGCTCTGCGCCGGACAGAGCAGCAACACGCCGCTGGCGGAACTCACGCCCGCGGAGTGGGCGCGGATCATCGCCGTCAACCTCAACGGCCCGTTCCACGTACTGCAAGCCGTCCGCCCCATGCTGCTGCCGGGCTCGGCGGTCGTCACCGTCGCCTCGGTGGCCGGCCAGACGGGCGTGCCGCACCATGCGCACTATGCGGCGGCGAAGGCGGGGCTCATCAACCTGACCAAGAGCGCCGCCCGCGCCCTGGCCCCGCACGTCCGGGTGAACTGCGTTGCGCCGGGGATGACGTTGACCGAGATGGGACGGCTGACCGCGACGGCCTTGCCGTCCGACTATGCCCGGAGGCACCTGCTCAGCGGCCGCTTTGCCCGGCCGGACGAGATCGCGCGGGTGATCGCCTTCGTCGCCAGCCCCGTGGCCGGCTTCATGACCGGGGCGACCATCGACATCAACGGCGGCCGGTTGTTGCGATGACCTGGAAATTTCGGAGACACCGCCATGCCCGATCCCGTTCTGGAGGGGTTCGTCATCTATCTGGCCCCGGTGGGCAAGGTGTAGATCGTGCGTTTTGGGTGGCCTTCGCAGAACCGTGCGAACTTGTGGCGGGCTGCGGAGGGCTTTGTCGAGTGCCTCGATAGACGGCCGAATCTCCCGAAACCCCGGTCTCATTCCCACGGGAGCCCTGCGATGTGGAAGCGAGCATTTGCACAAGCCTTTGCAGTGATCGCTGTTGCGATACCGCCGGTTGCCTGGGCGGCATCGGGTGATGGGGCGGCGCATGCCCCCGCACAGGACGGCAGCGGCCCGCCCGCCGCGATCAGCCCCGGCGGTCTCGGCTTCAATCCATCCGGCTGCAAGTACCTGGACCGCATCCGGAAGCAGTTGGCCATGACCAAGGCCGAGTCGGAGCTTTTCGACCGGCAAGGGTTCGTCGTCATCAACCAGGCGAGGTCGTACAACTTCGGCACCGCGTACCGGCACATCTACGGCCGCGATCTGCCCGTGCTCATCACCTCGGACTCGTTGTTGCACGTCATGCACCGCTCGTTCGACAACATGCTCATCGAGATCGAGGAGAAGGTGCTCTTCGACATGCTCTCGCAGATCGTTGGCGCAGCTCACCACGAGCTGGGCAGCCGCAAGATCGCCGCGGATGATCCCTGGGCCGAGAACTACGGCGACGTCGACCTTTACCTGACCGTCGCCCGCCGCCTGCTGGGCGATCTCGCACCGTCGCATCGCGAGCAGGACGAGACGGTCCGGAAGATTGCCGGGCAAATCGAGGGGCTTCACCTCCAGGACCCGCTGTTCGGCGAGGGCACGCCGCTATTCGGCGGCCGGCGGCCGATCGACTACTCGCAGTTCAAGCCCCGCGGCCACTACACCCGGACGGCCCGCCTTCAGAGTTACTTCCGCGCGATGATGTGGCTCGGCCGGCCCGACTGCGGATGGAACGTCCTCCCCGCGCATCCCGAGTCCGGCATTCGCAACCAGAATGCCCGCGAGCGCCGCGACGCCGTGCTCCTGGTCGATCTGCTCACCGCCGGCGGGCAGATGCCGCGGCTGCGGGTCTTCGACCGGACGCTGGAAATGCTCGTGGGCCAAAGCGACAACCTGCGGCCGGGTGATCTTCGCAAGATGCTGGACGACGGCAAGGTCGCGTCGCCGACCGATTTCAGTCCGCAGGCCGAGGCCAAGCTCCGCGAGGCCGTCGCCCAAAGTCCGGCGAGCCGGCAGCGGGTCCGCGGGCAAGTGGTCTTCGGCGGCAAGTTCGCCGGCGACCAGATTCCACCGCCGGCCGTGTTCCAACTTCTGGGCCAGCGGTTCGCCGTCGACGCCTACGTGATGGCCCAGGTGGTCTACGACACCATGCCCAACCGCGACTCGGCCGGGCGGCTCCGCACCATGCCCCGCGGCTTGGACGTGATGGCGGCGCTGGGCAACGGGGATGCCTGGCGGCTCCTGGAGGGCGACCTGGCGCGTTGGCAGTACCGGCCGCACCTGCAGGCCGCCCGCGACTTCACGGCCGCCTACATGAAAGATCCCGCCAACGAGAAGAGCCTGTACAACCTGTGGCTCGCGGCCCTGGTCGCCCTGCAGGCCGAGCCGGGCGGCCCGAACTTTCCCCAGGCCATGCGGACCGAGGCCTGGCGGCGCAAACAACTGCACGCGCAACTCGGCTCGTGGGCCGAGCTGTGCCACGACGCCCGAATCCTCTACGTGAAACAGTCCTACTCGTCTCGCGTGGAGTGCGAATACCCGGCGGGCTACGTCGAGCCCTATTCCGAGTTCTACGCGCGGCTGAAAACGCTCGCGGAGCGGACCGCCCAGGGGCTGGGTGAGATCCGGGCCGACTATCGCCGCGAGGGCCTGGCAGCAAGCGAGTCGCAGCAGTTCGAGAACTGCACCCGGCAGGCGGGGGCCTTCTGGTTGGAGTTCGCCCGCACGATGGATACCCTGGCCCGCCTGGCCCGCAAGGAACTGGCGGCCGAGCCGTTCAGCGCCGATGAACAGCGGTTTCTCAAGGAGACCGTTTCGCTGACGCGTCACGATCTGAGCGGCTGCGACGTGGGCCCGTGGGAAGAGATCTACAGCGGCTGGTACTGCCGGCTGCTGTATCCGGACGTCAAGTCGATTGAGAAGTTCGAGCCGACGGTGGCCGACGTCCATACCGACCCCAACAGCCGCGAGGTTTTGCAGGTGGGGGTCGGGCACACGAACTTCGCGCTCGTGGCCGTGGACAACGGCGAGGACCGGATGGTCTACGTCGGGCCGGTCTACAGCTACTACGAGTTCTCCCAACCGGCCGAGCGCCGCTTGACCGACGCCGAGTTCCGCGCGCGGCTTGCCCGGGGCCAGGAGCCGCCCCGGCCCGAGTGGACCCGGGCCTTCGAGCCCGGCCCGGTGCCGCGCGGGCCGCGCGTGCCGTAAGAGGCTTAGACGATCGCCTGGCATGCGCTCGAGCCCGGCGACTCAGCGTTCTTGTATTACGGTCCCGGCGGCCCCGTGCTGGAGCTCGACAACTGGCAAGTCCGTTAGCAGGACGCGGAACCCCAGATTGACGCAACGGCTCACCGGGCTGTTCCAGTTGCGAAACGAGGCCCGCACGTAGAGCGGGAAGCTGTTCCAGGCGCCGCCCCGGCGGACGCGGCGCGTCCCCGACTCCGGGCCGGCCGGGTCATCGACCGGCGACGCGGCATAGTAATCCTTGCCGTACCAGTCGCCGCACCACTGCCAGACGTTGCCGTGCATGTCGTAGAGCCCCAGCTTGTTCGGCGCCAGGCTGCCGACCGGGATCGTAAACTTCCCGTCCTTCGGCATCATGATCTCCTGCACGTGGGGAAACTCGTTCTGGCCCTTGGCATCCTGGACGTTGGCCACCCGGGCCAGCCCGCCGGGATCGTCGCCGTTGGCATAGCGCGCGGACGTGCCCGCACGGCAGGCGTATTCCCACTCGGCCTCGGTCGGCAGGCGGTAGGTCTTGCCCTCCTTGCGGCCTAGCCACCGGCAGAATGCCACGGCATCGTTCCAGGTCACGTCGACCACGGGGTGCTCGTCGGTCTGTGCAAAGCCCGGGTTGCGCCAGTTGTACCTGGGATCGCGTCCCTCGCATTTGCCGGTCTGGGGGTTATACCCCCAGCCCCCCTCGCCGTCTCGCTCGGCCTCGGTCTTGTAGCCGGCGTCGCCGGTGAACTTCTTGAACTGGCCCACCGTGACTGCGTACCGGCCGAAGTAGAACGGCCTGGTAATCCGCACCCGGTGACGCGGATGCTCGTCCTGGAACAGGTAGTCGGTCTTGGCTTCGACCTTGTACGCGGGAAACGTCTTGAGCATATCGTCCAGCGACTCGGTGCTGCCCATCATGAACTCTCCGGCGGGCACCGGAACGAGCTTCATGCCGATGGAGTTCGTCACTTCGCGCGAGTTGCCCGCTGCGGCGTTTTCGGCCGTCGCGGCCGGCGCACAGGGCACAGCCGCCAGCAGCAGTACCCATAGAATGGTCCGGATTCTCATCACAAGGCTCCTTTGGCAGTCGGGATCGGTTAAGGATGGTTGGTATGCCTGCTGTCCTGCGACCAGGAAAAGGTGACAGGCACCTTTTGCCGAAACGGCCCGGAGGCGGGCACCATGCTCGCATGGTCGCCGCACAAAAGGTGCCTGTCACCTTTTCCTCTCACCTCCGGTGGGCTGGCCGCAGAATCTGGAACAGGTTGCTGTAGCGATCGGTCCACAACCGGGTCGAAAAGTCGCCGCAAGCGTCTTTGGGGGGCGCGGCGGGAACCGCTTGCAGAAAGCCCGCGTTGCACGTCAGCAGCATCCGGCCGGAGTGGTACTCGACAAAGCCCGCAGCAACCCGCCACGGATGCCGAATTCCACCGGACCGCGGGGGCGCGTTGTGGCACGTTCCGGGCGGGTGTAGAATGAAGGGCGGTGGGCGATGGCACATGAGTCCGGATGGTTCGGTCACGCACTGGATTGCCGACCTCAAAGCCGGCGAGGCGTCGGCCGCAGAACGGCTGTGGCAGCAGTACTTCCATCGCCTGGTCGGTCTGGCCCGGCGGAAACTGGGCACGCGGCCCCGCCGGCTAGCCGATGAAGAGGACGTGGCCCTCAGCGCCTTCAAGAGCCTGTGTCTGGGGGCGGCGCAAGGGCGTTTCCCGCGCCTCTCGGACCGCGACAGCCTTTGGCCTTTGCTGGTTATCCTGACGGTCCACAAGGCGCAGGATTCGATCAAGTACGAGCGGAGGCAGAAGCGAGGTGGCGCCGCGGAGCCGCTCGCGCCGCAGGGCGACGGCGTCGAGGCCATGCTGAGCCGCGAGCCGACCCCGGAGTTCTCGGCCATCGTGGCCGAGAACTGCGTCCGCCTGTTAAGCCGCTTGGAGCCGGTGCCGCAGCAGATCGCACAATGGAAGCTGGACGGCTACAGCAATGCGGAGATTGCCGACCGGCTTGGATGCGGACTGCGTACCGTCGAACGCCGTTTGGAGCTGATCCGGCGGATTTGGGAGCAGGAGGGGTAGGGAAACTCGCGGCAGCAAGAATAGGAAACTTAGAGGCTGTCGGGAAGGGCAACAGTGTGGGGTGGGTCGACGGGCACCGCGCGCAGCATGGTCGGCGAGCCCCACCACAAGACTTCGCCCGAAGAATGGTGGGGCTCGCTGCGCTCGACCCACCCTACTACTGGGCCCCGGGGCCGGACATCATGCCACCTGCCGAACTGCCTGACCCGCGGAGCGACCTCCGGCTTCCTTTAGACGCGCTCCGCGGGATCGACCTGCTCTGCGAGCGGTTCGAGCGCGCACTGCAGGCAAACCCCTCCGCGATTGCCGAGGATTACCTGGCCGAGTTGGCCGGGGACAGCTTTGCGGAAAGCGCATTGCTGCGCGAGTTGCTGGCCCTCGAGTTGGAGTATCGCTTGCGGCGCGGCGAGTTCCCGGCTGCTGAGGCGTGCTTGCGGCGATTCCCCGCCCACGCCGAGGTGGTGGCGCTGGTTTTCGAGGAAATCCGGGGCGGCCTGCCCCAGCCGGTGCCGGAGTTTCTCGTCGATCATCCGCGCTATCGCGTGCTGCGGCGGCTGGGCTCCGGGGGCATGGGCACGGTCTACTGCGCCGAGCACCGCGTGCTCCAGCGGGCGGTGGCCCTGAAGATCATCAACCCCGAGCTGTTGGCCGATGCCGGCTCCGTCGATCGCTTCGTGCGCGAGGCCCGGGCCGCGGCCTGCCTGAACCATCCCAACGTGGTGGCGGTTTACGATGCGGAAACCGCGGGCGGCGGGCACTTCCTCGTCATGGAATACGTGGTCGGAACCGACCTGGCCCAACTCGTCCTCCGCCAAGGCCCGCTGCCGGTCCCCTTGGCTTGCGACTATATCCGCCAGGCCGCTCTGGGCCTGCAGCATGCTTGCGAGCATGGCATGGTCCACCGCGACATCACGCCCCGCAACCTGATGCTGACCGAGCACGGCCAGGTCAAAGTGCTCGATTTCGGGCTGGCGTACTTCGTGAGCGAGGCCCGGACTGCGGATCGCCTCGGCGCCGCCGACGTTTTGCTCGGCTCCGTCGATTACATGGCGCCGGAACAATCGGTCGATCCGCACGCCACGGATATCCGCGCCGATATCTACGGCATGGGCTGCACCCTTTTCTTCTTGCTCACCGGGCAACCGCCCTTCCCCGGGGGGACGCTGTCGGAGAAGTTGCAGGCACACGCCCAGCGCGCGCCGCCGGCCGTCGGCGACATCCGCGCGGGCGTGCCGCCGGCACTATCGCTGGTCCTGAGCCGCATGTTGTCCAAATCACCCGGTAACCGATACCAGACGCCGCTGGAGGTCGCGTTCGCGCTTTCTCCCTTCAGCCAGGGCGGAGGGCCGGCGGCGGTGCGACGACCGCTCGCCTCCGGCCGGCGTGCCTGGATTGCGGTTGCGGTGAGCGTGGTGCTCTGCGGGTTCGTTCTGAGCCGGTGGTGGCCGGTGGACCATCCCTCTCCCGCCGGACCGGGCGAGCCGACGGAAGCCCAGCGGCTGTATCGCGAAGGTCTCCTGCTGGTGGGACAGCGTCAGGAGCCGCAAATGCGGTTCGCGATCCAACGGCTCCAGGGCGCCGTCCAGGCGGACGCGGGCTTCGCGCCGGCCTACACCGCCCTGGCCGACGCCTACAACCTCTGCGGCGATTACGGCTGGGGGATGGCGGACGACGTGTTTCCCAAGGCCGAGGGGGCGGCACGCAAGGCCCTCGCCCTGGACGAGCACCTGGCCGAGGCCCATCTGGCCCTGGCGGTTGCCCTGGAAGCCTACGACTGCGATTGGACGCACGCGGAAGCAGAGTACCGGTGGGCGCTGGCGCTCAATCCGCAACTGCCGGCCGCACACCACTGGTATGCGTGGTTTCTCGCGCAGTTGGGGCGCTGGGACGAGGCGACAAGCCACATCGAGCAGGCCCAGCGACTTGGCCCGGACGAGGTCATTATTGCCAACAACGTGGGCAAAATCTATTACTTGCGTCGTCGTTATGCCGTGGCCGTGAACAAGCACAAGTACGCTCTGGAACTCAACCCGGATTTCCGCAAAGCCCACCGTGACCTGGGACTGGCGTATGCCGAGATGGGGAAGCTGGCCGAGGCGCTGGCGGAACTGGACCGGGCCAAGGGATTGACTGAAGATGGGCGGGATTTGCTCGGCGCGCGGGCATACGCTTACGCTCGCAACGGGCATGCCGAGGAGTCGCGGCGATTGCTCGCCCAGCTCGAACCCCTGGCCCGGGAAAAACCGCTCGCCTACGAGATTGCCGCGGTTTACGCCGCCTTGGGAGAAAAGGACTCGGCCTTCGCCTGGTTGCAACGGGCTTTCGGCGAACACTCGGCCGGGAGGTCCGGCATCGCGGTCGATCCGCGACTGGATGGCCTGCGTCCCGATCCGCGCTTCAAAGCCCTCCTGAATCGCATGGGGCTGGCGGACCATGCCGGCGGCGCACCGGCACCGGGCCGTCGCACCTGACTTCCACCATGCCGGGGAAGAGGCGGTCTTGGGGCAAGCCTGCCGATTCGATGGGGGGGCGTACACGACGCTCCTGCCCGCGACTTTGGGCGATGCCCAGTCATTCTTGGCCCGGTCACTCACTTTCCGGGGCGGAACTCGTCGACCACCTTGGCGTACTTGCCCAATTCGCTGTAGTTGTTGGCCCAGGTCGTGTACATCACCCCGCTGACGTTGGGATACTTCACGGCCATCCGCAACCAGTCGGCCATCCGCTCAGAGGGCGCGTCGTAGTAGCCGCAAAGGATCTGCCGGTGTCCGCGGCCGGCGAACCAGGCCAACGTCTTCTCGTGGGCCGTCCAGTTCATGATGATCACGTCCTTGTCGAGCCCCGCCCACGAGCCGGTGAAGGGCGCCTCGCCGCGGACGAGATAGTATTTGCCCGGGCCGGCGTTGTGGTTCGGGTCGAACATGTCGCTCCAGACATAGATCGGCTTCTGCGGATCTTCCCGGCGGATCATGGCCGTCGAGCGCCTGACGTTCTCGGCCAGCATCTGCCCGCACGTCTTGCCCGTCTTGCGGCAGGAGTCGTCCCAGCCCATGTGGCGGATTTCGTCGTGCGTCATCATGTATCCGTCGGGTTGCACGACTTCGTGTACGCTGTGGAGATTGCGGCCCAGGATCTGCCACATCTTGGGCTCGTTCCAGCAGGCGAAGATGCCGTAGCCCAGCGTAATCATGGCATGGCTGTACGAGGCCAGCACCCGCTGCCCCTCCTCGAGCCGGCTGCCGGCGGGAAGTGTTACCGCGGGGCCTTCGTACCACGGCTTGTAGGCCCCCGGCCAATCGGTGTTGCCCAGCTTGGGATCGACCGCTTTGGCGAAATCGCGGCCCTCCTGGTAAACCGTGTTGCCGTCCGCGCTGGTGATCCGGAACTTGAGGCTGTCGCGGCGGATGAGGTTCACGAAGCCGCCCGGCTCCAAGCGGAGGTCGTCCAGCCAAAGCTTGCCCTTGTTGCCGCCCCAGGAGCCGACGTAGATGCCCACCTGGTCGTTGTCCAGGGTGTTGAAAACGATGTCGTACTTGGTCCAGTCCTGGGTGGGCTTGATGTCGAACGCCTGATGGTCCAATGCCTGGCCCGCGCCGCCCTTCAGCAGCGCGAGGGCCATGAAGTTGAAAGTGCCCGGGGCGTCGAAGCCCTCCGTCTTGACCTGGACCGACATGTGATAATAGCGGAACGGTTTCACCTTGACGGCCTGATTGATGCGGCCGTTGCCGTGCGGGCTCTTGGCCTTGATGTCTTCGAAGCGGATGGAGTTCTTGCCTTCGATCTTCACCTTCGTGTCGACATGGCCCAGCGAGCCCAGCTCGTCGACGTACCAGCCCGGCACCCGCCCGTAGGCATCGGCCTCCAGGCCGGGGTTGAGGAGCTTCAGGTCATCGTCGGCCGGCACGAGCCGCCGGCCCTTGACCACGAAGGGCGCATCTTCCACCGGCATCCCCTCGGCCAGGCTGGGATCGTTGCTCAAGAGATCCGCGCCCTGATCGCACACGCAGGCGATGAACTGGAGCTTCAGATCTCGGGCGGCTTGCCGCAGTCGCTTGACGTTCGTCTCGTAGCGCGGGCGATCGACGGTTACCTTTTCATCCCAGCGGCTGAACTTGCAGTCGGTCACGACGACTCCCGTATAACCGGCGGCGGCCGCATCCTTCATCGTCTTCACGCAGCGATCGACCTCTTCCGGGTGCATGTAGTTGCCGCCCAGATAGACGAGCTTCGTGGCGGCGATGGTTTTCGGATCGCTCATGATCTTGGAGTCCAGGGCCAGCCCATGGGACGCGACCACGACGACGGCCAGCACCGCAGCGGCAAACTTCATAACATGCTCCTTGTCTGGAATTCTCCCCGCTCCCTTTGGGAGACGGGCAGCCGTGAGGGGCCGGTGGGAGCCGCCCATCGCCCCTTCACCCCCACCCTCTCCCGAAGGAAGAGCAGGTTGCCATGCTACCATGCGGCGCCGGGCGGGCGAAAGGGGACAGGTCCATGTTTTCGGATTGCGCCCCGCCTGTACACCACCTCCTCTGGCCGAAAAATGGACCCGGGTACCCTCTGGGTGCCACCCGCCCTGTGAACGGTTGCGTGCCGCACCTCAAGGGACTTGGCCGGGTGGGTACGCCGCACGGTGGTCCTACCCTTGCCCAGGCCATACAATAGCGTTGTCGGAGCCGAGACACAATCGAACGGCAAGCATTGGACCGGCAAGAGGCTACGGCCAAACACCCGTGGTATGGAAAGTCCTCGATGGAAGATCTATCGCAATACCAGCAGCCGATCACCTCGATGTTCCCGGTCCCCGGCTCGCCCGACGAGTGGCGGCAACATGCCCTCAGCGGCGAGCAGTTGGAGTCTTACGAACGTGAGGGATATGTCGCCGGCATCCGGCTTCTGACGGATGCACAGGTGGACGTGTTGTGTGACGAGCTGACGCCGCTGTTCGAGCCAACCCATCCCCGGCACGGACTGTTCCACGAGTTCCATTCCAACGAATCCAAGGACAGCCGTACGGTCCTGTTTCACGCGCTGGGGGCGTGGCGCATCGCCCGGGCCTTTCACGACATCCTGTGGAACCCGGCCTTTACCGTGCCGGCCAGCCAACTGATTGGCGGGCCCGCACGTTTCTGGCACGACCAGTTGTTCTGCAAGCCGCCCCGGCACGGAGGCGTTGTGGCATGGCACCAGGACTACTCCTACTGGACCCGCACCACGCCCATGGCGCATCTGACTTGCTTCATCGCCCTGGATGACACGGACCTGGAGAACGGCTGCCTGCACCACGTGCCGGGGACTCACCGCTGGCCGCTGCTGCCTATCACGGGGCTGGCCGGGGACATGGACGACATCCAGAGGGTTCTCAACGACCAACAGAAGGCGATGTTCCGCCCCACGCCCACCAAGCTCAAGCGAGGATGCGCCTCGTTCCACCATCCGTTGACCATTCACGGATCATTCGGCAATACGTCCGAGCGGCCGCGGCGGGCGACGGTGATCAACGTGTTCCGCGACGGCGTCGTGTCGGCCTCGGAAAAGCCCTTGCTCGAAGGGCTGCCGGCAATTCCGCCCGGCCGGCCGCTGTGCGGCCGGTTCTTCCCGCTGTTGTTCGACCCGGAGCGAGCGGGGGTGGGCGACTTGGCGGTTGCGCGAGGGCTGCCGTGACGCAGGCACTCCCAAACGATCCTTGACCGGCGGCCGGCCGGCGGGTTACAATCGGCACGAGTCCTTGCCATCCTCCGCCGCTACCGCGAACGCACCATGAAGTACCGCCGCCTGGGGTGCACGGACTTGGAAGTCTCCACGGTCTGCATGGGGTGCTGGTCGATCAGCACCAAGGACTTTTTCTGGGATGGCCAGGCCCGCGAGGACTCCATCCGCGCGATCCACGGCAGCTTGGAGGCGGGCGTGAATTTCTTCGACACGGCCCCGGCCTACGGCAACGGGGAGTCGGAGGAGATCCTCGGCGAAGCTCTCCAGGGGCGGCGGGCGAAGTGCGTCGTGGCCACCAAGGTGCCGCCCGGCGATTTGGAACCCGCCAAGCTCCGCGCCAGTTGCGAAGCGAGCTTGCGGGCGCTCCAAACCGATTACGTGGATCTGTACCAGGTCCACTGGCCCAACCCCGGCGTGCCCTGGGAGGCCACCTGGGGCGCGCTGGCCCAACTGCAGGCCGAGGGGAAGATCCGCGCCGCCGGCGTGTCGAACTTCGGGGTCAGCTATCTCGAGCAACTGCCGCACCGGGGACGCGCCGAGACCAACCAGTTGCCGTACAGTCTCTTGTGGCGGGCGGTCGAGTACGAGATCCTGCCGTGGTGCCGAGCCCACGCGACGGGCCTCTTGTGCTATAGTCCGCTGGCGCAGGGACTATTGACGGGCAAGTTCCGCGCGCCGCAGGAAGTGCCCGACAAGCGGGCGCGGACCCGGCTGTTCTCTGCCCGGCGTCCGCTGACCCGCCACGGCGAACCGGGCTGCCAGGACGAGGCCTTTGCCGCGATCGACGCCCTGCGGGCCATTGCCGCCGAGGTCGGCCAGGCCTTGAGCCGCGTTGCCGTGGCATGGTTGCTCCATCAGCCGGGCGTTGCCGCGGTGGTGGCCGGGGCCCGCGATGCCCGGCAGGCGGCCGATAACGCGCAGGCTGCCGAAGTGGAACTCGACGATGCCGTGACGCGGCGACTGGCCGAAGCGACGGAGACTGTCAAACAGATCATCGGGGCCAATGCCGATCCCTGGGAGCACGTCTCCCGCATGGAACGGCCGTAAAGGGGGGCTTGGGAATGCCGCCGGGGAATCGCTTGCCGTTGAGGTTTGCCGCTTTCCTTCTCGCCGCGATGTGGGCCGCGGCCGGCTGTAGCCCCGCGGCGGCCGACGATTGGTTCGCTCCCTGCCCGAGCGTGGCCGAGTACAAGCCCAAGGGTCCGGCGCACTGCTACCGGCAGTTCAACATCGACTGGAGCTGGATCGGCCGCGGGACCGGGCATCTCCCCGAGCTCCTCAGCCAGGCCGACCCGGTCCAGTTCGCCGAATTCTGCCGCGCGGACGGCCTCGACGGGACGATCGTCATGGCCGTGCCGCACCACGGTTACTGCACCTACGACACGCGGGCCGGCACCCGCTTCCCGGGAATGAAGGGGGATTGGTTCGGCCGCACGATCGAGGAGCTGCACAAGCGGCGGATCGCGGCGTTCGGTTACATCACGATCAACTGGAACTGGAAGTTCATGCGCGAGAACCTGGGCCGCGATTTCGTCCGCGCCCAGGCCAACCCGGACGGCAGCCTCGACGGCCTGATCTGTCTGAACGCGCCCGGTCTCGTGGATCGCGTCGAGGCCTATACCCGCGAAGTCCTGCTGGGCTATCCGGTCGACGGCCTGCGCTACGACATTCTTTCGACCCTCCGCGGCTGCACCTGCGACGGCTGCCGGGCGCTGTACCGCGAGCTTTACGGCGAAGAGCTGGCGGCGTGGGACCGGGTGCCCCAGCGCCGCCGGGAGGACTTCTACCAGGCGACGATTGCCCGCGTGGTGTCCCGCCTGACCCGGACGGGAAAGCAGGTCAAGCCCGGCGTGCCCATGTGGCAGAACAGCATTCAGAGCTACAGCCCCAACGACCTCAACCTCGGCCGCAGCCAGGACATCGCCTACAACGAATACGGCGATCCGTTCCGCGTGCTGCTCTTGAAGGGGGCGACCAACAAGGCCGCGGTCATCAGCGGCATGCTGAACGACTCGCCCCTCTCGGCGACGGCCCGGATCGATCGCCTCAACGGCCGGCTGTGCCTGGCGCTGGGCGGCCGGAGCTATTCTTACTTCGGCCATAAACTGTCGAACTACCGCACGGCCCTGCCGGGCAAGGAGATGGCGGCCTGGCACCGCGACGAGCTGACTCCGTATTACCGCATGATCGCCGAGATCGAGCCGTACCTGGAAGACGCGCGGCCGGTCGTGTCCGCGGCGGTGGTGTTCTCCGAGGCCACGCGTTACCGCTGGCCGAACTGCAGCCGCGAGCCTTACGTCAAGGCCATGCAGGGGATGACCGAGGCCTGCCTGGCGCGGAGCCTGCCGCTGGAATTCGTCAACTGCCTCGACCTGGCCCAGCGCGGCCAGGAGCTGTTGCGGCTGCGGACCCTGGTGCTGCCGCTCACTTCGGGCCTCGCGCCCGGACAGCTCGACTGCCTGCGGCGTTACGTCCAGGGCGGCGGGAGCCTGCTTGTCGCCGGCGACGCCCTGCGGCACGATGCCCAGGGGCGCGAGCAGCCAGACTTCGACCTGGCCGCCGAGATGGGCGTGCGATTCCGCGCGGTGCTCGAAGCCGGCCGGGAGCCGTGGACGGTCGGCGGACAATTGGCCGGCCGGCTCGTGGCGGCGGAAGTCAAGACGCTCGTCCACGTCGAGCCCGTCGAGGGGCAGACGCTGCTGGAGGCCCGGCGGTGGGATCGCTCGTTCCCCCTGCTCTGCGTGCGGTCTTTGGGCCGGGGCAAGATCGCCTTCTTGGCCAGCCTCGACTCCCCGCCGCTGGTGGAACAGGCGATCGAGTTCCTGGCCGGCGAAGCTCCCCTGCGCGTTCAGCCCGCGGAGAAACGGGCCGTGCTCGCCTGCCAGCCGCAAGAACACCGCTGGATTCTGCACCTGCTCGACCCGGGAAACTACGACGTGGAAGTCTGTCGCGCCTGGGCGGCCCCGAACAGGGTCGTCGCGCAATACCCGGCCACGGGTTGGAACTATACGCTTGAAAAGACGCCGGCCGGACTGCGGATCGCGGTCCGCGGCGAAGCGGACGACCGCCTCTTGGTGCTCGAATGATCCCTAGCGGGGACTGTCCGGACGTTCGCGGAGCGGCGGGCCCTCGACGATCGACGCGACGTTCTTGTCGCGAACATGGGACGGTCCGCCGCGGTGAGTGGAGCGGGAAGGCAGGCGATCCTCGAGCGGCAGGCGCGACGGTTTGCCCAACAGCCGCCAGAAATGCCGGGACAGGTCGTCGAAGAGCGAATAGGCCACGGGCGTGGCGATCAGGGTCAACAGGAGCGAGAGCGTCTGCCCGCCGATGACCACGCCGCTGATCGCCTTGTTGACCGAGGCGCCCTCGCTCTTGGACACCAAGAGCGGGATCATGCCGGCCACGAAGGCCACGGTGGTCATGAGGATGGGTCGGAGCCGGTCGCGGTTGGCGGCCAGGATCGCTTCCTCGCGCGGCATGCCCGCCGCGCGGAGCTGGTTCGTGTGGTCGATCTGCAAGATGGCGTTCTTCTTCACCACGGCGAAGAGCACCAGCACGCCCAGCAGCGAGAAGATGTTCAGGGACTGCCCGAACAGGAGCAGCGAGATCAGGGCGAAGGGCAGCGTCAGCGGCAGGGAGAGCAGGATGGTGATCGGGTGCAGCCAGGACTCGAACTGCGCGGCGATGACCAGGTAGGCGAAGACGATCGCGATGATGAAGACCACGAGGAAACTGCGGAAGGTGCGGGCCATTTCCTTCGATTTTCCCAGCAAGGCGGTGGTATAGTCCGGCCCCATGGTTAGCTGCCCGACGCTGCGGTCGATGGCGTCCAGCAGCGACTGCTGGGAGGTTCCCGGCGTCATGTTGGCGCTGATGGTGACCTGCCGGTTGCGGTTGAGGCGGTTGATTTCCGCGGGGCCGGTGCCCTCGGCGAAGCGGACGAAGTCGCCCAGGGCCGCGATGCCGTACTTGGACGAGGGGACGGAGATCGTGGCCAGGTCCTCCAGGCGGTTGCGAAAGTCGGCCGTCGCCCGCACGTGTACCTCGTACTGCTCGCCCTTTTCGTTGTAGTCGCTGGCCTTGTCGCCCGCCACGAGCAGGCGGAGGGTATTGGCCAGGTCGGCGACCGATACGCCCAGGTCGGCGGCCTTGGCGCGGTCCACCTCGACCCCGTACTGCGGCTTGCCCACCACCAGCGACGAATCGACGTCCACGGCGCCGGGCACCTGGCGGAGGTCGTCCATCACTTTCCGCGCGTACCGGTCCAGGAGCCGCACGTCGGGGCCGCCGATCATGAACTGCACGTCGGCCTGCGACATGCCGCCGCCGGAGAACACGGCCGCCGGGGTCACGCCGATCCGCAGGTTCTCATTGCGAAACGGCGGCAGGATCTCCCGGCGGACGTAGTTCATCATCTCGAACTGGTCGAAGCGCCGCCGCCGGATGGGCAGCATGCGGACGTAGACCGTGCCCGCGTTGGCGGTCCGCTGCTCGCTGTCGGCTACCGACGTGAGCGTGTACTCGACGCCGCCGAGGCCGCGCACCGCGCGGGCGATGCGGTCCAGGATGACGAACGTCGCCTCCAGCGAAGTGCCTTCCGGAGCGCGGACCGCGATCTCGAATTCCGACGCGTCGTCGTCGGGGAGAAAGTTCTTCGGGACGCGGCGCACGAGGGCGGGCACGAGCGCCAGCGTGCCGGCCACGCACAACACGACCACCCACCGCCGCCGCAGCGAGAACCGCAGCAGGACCATGTAGCCGCGCTCGAGCCACGAGTAAACGCCGCGCCGGGACCCGGCCGCGGCCGGCCGGGCGGCCGCGCCGTGCTCGTGGCCGTCGCCCGCCGGGCCGCCTTCCGCCCCGCGGAGCCGCTTCTGCTTGAGCCAGCGGGCGGCCAGCATCGGCGTGAGCGAAAAGCTCACGATCATGCTCACCAGGATCGTGGCCGACATCGTGACGCCGAACGATTTCAGGAACCGCCCCACGATCCCGCCCATGAAGGCGATGGGCAGAAACACCGCCACCAGCGACAGCGTGATCGACAGCACCGCCAGGCCGATCTCCTTGGTGGCGGCGAAAGCGGCCTCGAAGGGAGTACACTCCTTCTCTTCGATGTAGCGGTAGATGTTCTCCAGCACCACGATCGCGTCGTCGATCACGATGCCGACCGAGAGGGCCAGCGCCAGGAGCGTGATGCTGTTGAGCGTGAAACCCATGTAGAACACGACGGCGAAGGCCGAGATGATCGAGGTGGGGATCGCCAGGGCCGCAATCAGCGTGGTGCGGAAGTTGGCCAGGAAGAAGTAGATCACGACGGCGGCCAGGATGCTGCCCAGGACCAAGTGCTCCTTGACGGTATCGACCGACGCCTGGATGAACACCGATTGATCGCGCACCAGCACGATGCGGTAGTCCTTGGGGGCGATGCCCTGCAGGGCGTCGAGCCGCTCTTTGAGCAGGCGGGCCACCTCGACCGTGTTGGTGCCCGATTGCTTGCGAATGTTCAGCAACACGGCGGGGACGTCGTTGAAGCGCGCCAGGCTCTTGACCTCTTCGGCGCCGTCCTCGGCGTGTCCCACGTCGCCGATGGTGATCGTGTGCCCGCCGTGATCGGCCACGGCGATGTCGTCGATCTCCGCGACCCGCTCCACGCGGCCCATGGTCCGCAAGGTGTGCTCGTGCGATCCCGTTTTCACGGCCCCGCCGGGCACCTGCAGGTTCTGCGACCCCAGCGCGCGGGCGACGTCGGCCACCGTCAGGCGATGGGAGCGGAGCCGGAGCGGGTCCAACTGCACGTTGATCTGCCGCGCCCGGCCGCCGACGATCATCACCTGGCCCACCCCCGGCAGCGACTCCAACTGCCGTCGCAGGACCTTGTCGCAATACTCGGTGATCTCGCGGATCGGGGTGGGTGCCGAGACGGCGACCGTCATCACGGGCGTCGAGTCCGGATCGAACTTCTCGACCAGCGGCTGCTCGATGTTCTTGGGCAGCTCCGGCAGCACCCGGTTCACCTTGTCGCGGACCTCTTGCGCGGCGACGTCGGCGTCCTTCTCCAGCACGAAGGTGATGAACACCTGCGAGATGCCTTCCGACGACACGGAGCGGAGCTCCTCGATGCCGCTGGTGGTGTTGACGGCCTCCTCGATCTTGTCCGTGATTTCCGTCTCCACTTCCTCCGGCGCGGAGCCGGGCAGGCGCGTGGTCACGGTGATGATGGGAAAGTCCACCTTGGGGAAGCGGTCCAAGCCCAGGTTCAGGTAGCCCACCGCGCCGAACACGAGGAACGCCAGCGCGAGCACCGTGGCGAAAACCGGCCGGCGGATGCAGAGGGAAGCGAGAAAATTCATGAGGATCGACCTGGACGGTGCGGCGGCGCCGGGCCGCTCCGCCGCGGGACCCGGAGCCGGCCGGCGGACGTTTCACGACTCCGTGTCGCCGTCGCGGACCTTGTCGGGAGTGGTGACCACGATGTCGTCCGCCGCCAGCCCCGACGTGATCCGCACGCGGCCCCCCGCCGTCTCCCCCAGCGAAACGATCTGTTCGCGGATCACGCCGCCGCGGACCACGAACACGGCGGCCACCTCTCCGCGGCTGCAGACGGCCGCCCGGGGAACAAAGAAGTCGGTCTGCTGCTCATCCAACTGCAACTCGGCGGTGACGAACAAACCGGGCCGCAGCACGGCGCGGGGATTGGCTACCACCGCTTCCACGCACAGCGAACGGTTGTCGCTGGTCACCGCCGGCGCGATGTACCGCACGCTGCCCGTGAACGTCTTGCCGGGAAACGCATCCGTGCGGAAGGTCACGGTCTGGCCGAGCTTGATGTGCGCCAACTCCTGCTGCGGCACCGTCAACTGGAGTCGCAGCGGATCGATCCGCAGCAGCGTCACCAGCTTGGCGCCCGGGAACAGGGCGATCACCCGTTCGCCGGCGGAGATGTCCCGCTCCGCCACCCAGCCGTCGAAGGGGGCCCGAATGGAACAGTCGTCCACCGCCTTCCGCAGAGCCACCAGGTGTACCACCGCCTGCCGATAGTTCTGGTACAACTGCCGCGCCTGCCGCACCGCCAGGCGGTGCCGCTGGACGGCCGAGCGGTAGTCGGTCTCCATCTGCTCCGCATCGCCCAGGGCAATCGCACGCCGCTGCTTGAGGCTCTCCGATCGCCGGTAGCTTCTTTCCGCCATTTCCCGGGCCAACTTGGCGGCCTCGACCTCGGGCACGTCGTCCACGCGGAATTCCTGGCCCTCGTCCAGCCCCAGCCGCACGCGAAGTTCTTCGGCAACCACAACGCCTTCGTCCAAGGCGTACTGGGCGTCGCGGGGGTCGATTTGCACCAGAAGGTCTCCCTTCTTGACGATACTCCCGCGCTCGACGCACGTCTCCGAGATATTGCCCATCGCGTTGCTGCCGACATCCGATTTCTCGTCTGCCGCGAGGCTCCCGGTGAGCCGCAGCGTGACCTTGCGCGTGACGGCCTCGACGGCCTGCTTGCGGATGCCGCCGGCCGCGGCGGAACGGCCCGGCGGCCCGGCCGGCGAGATGGTCTCCAGGTATTCGGCCTGCTCCGCCCCCGCGGCGGTCTTCCCCGGGATGCCCCG
>Ga0187848_10001444_pt1 | contig 20207 bp, 22 predicted proteins | sample June2016WEW_4_40_FD_132424 | JGI IMG/M metagenome (GOLD analysis project Ga0187848, IMG submission 132424) | Peatland microbial communities from SPRUCE experiment site at the Marcell Experimental Forest, Minnesota, USA - June2016WEW_4_40 | ecosystem: Environmental > Terrestrial > Soil >... | reverse complement strand
GCACGCACGAGTGCGCGCGCCACGTTTGTCCGTCTGAGGGTGCGCACTCATCTCCGGTGGGGCGCCGTGCTGCTGGCCTTGGCCGCAAGCGTGGCCTGCCGGCGGGATATGCAGGACCAGCCCAAATACATTCCTCTGCGGCCGAGCAGCTTTTTCGAAGACGGCCGGTCGGAACGTCCGCTGGTGGAAGGGACCGTACCGCGCGGCCACCTGGACGACGACACGGCCTACTACACCGGCAAAGGGCCGGATGGGAAATTCCTGGACACGTTTCCCTTCCCCGTGACACGCCAGGCGATCGAACGGGGCCGCGACCGCTTCACCATCTATTGCACCCCGTGCCACGGCCAACTGGGATTTGGCGACGGCAAGGTCGTGCGCCGCGGCTTCAAGCATCCTCCGTCGTATCATAGCGACCGCCTACGGAAGGTTGAGAACGGCTACATCTTCGACGTGATCACCAATGGCTTCGGCGCCATGCCGGATTACTCCGCGCAAGTTGCGCCGGCGGACCGCTGGGCGATTGTCTCCTACATTCGGGCACTCCAGCTTAGCGAGAACGGAACTCCGAACGACGTGCCTCCCGAGGCGCGCGCGCAGCTCTCCCAAGGAGGCGCCCAATGACCGCACAGCCCGTGATCGATTTCCAGATTTCCGACGCCCTTCGCTCGGACTTGCGGCGCTGGCGGATGGGGGCGCTGATCGTCGGCATCGTCGGCATGGCAGGAATGGCCGCCGGGATGCTGGTTTTTCACCAGCCCTTCCAGTTTTATCAATCGTATCTTTGGGCGTTCATCTTTGTGCTGGGCTTGGCGGTCGGACCGCTGGCATGGCTCATGCTGCAATACCTGACCGGCGGCGCGTGGGGGGTGGTGATTCGCCGTCCCGCCGAAGCCGCCGCGCGCACTCTGCCCCTGGTGCTGGTGCTGTTCCTGCCCATCGTCATCGGCATTCCGAATCTGTATCCCTGGGCGCACCCCAACGTGGTGGCGGCCGATCGCATTCTCACCCATCAGGCGGTTTATCTGAACTACCGGCTGTTCCTGCTGCGCGCGTTCGTCTATTTCTTCGGCTGGATGTTCCTGTCGTACTACTACAACCGCTGGTCGCTGGTGGAAGACCGCGAGGGGCCGGCAAAAGCCCACGGCAAGATGTCGTTTCTGGCGGGGCCCGGGCTGATTTTCTGGTCTTTCAGCGTGACCTTCATGGCCATCGACTGGGTGATGTCGCTGCACTCCCAGTGGTTCTCCACCATGTTCGGGCTGCTCTACATGGCGGGCCAGGGCCTCACCGCGATGGCCTTCCTGATCACTCTGCTGGTGGCTCTCCAGGCGACCGAGCCCATGTCCCGCGTGCTGACCATGCGCCACTTCCACGACCTGGGCAAGATGATGTTCATGATGATCATGGTGTGGGCTTACTTCTCCTACTCGCAATTCCTGATCGTCTGGACGGGCAATCTTCCCGAGGAGATTCCCTGGTACCTGTCGCGCATGAACGGCGGCTGGGGTTACATCGGGCTGGCGCTGGTGCTCTTCCATTTTGCGCTGCCGTTTTCGTTGCTGCTGTCTCGCGATCTCAAGCGCAATGCCAAGCTGCTTCGCAAAATAGCGGTGTTCGTCCTGTTCATCCGCATGGTGGACATCTACTGGCAGGTCACGCCCTACTTCTACAGCCAGAGGTTCCACTTTAGCTGGATGGACGTGGCCGCTCCGGCCGGATTGATCGGAATCTGGCTGGCATATTTTTTCATCCAACTAGAGAAGAGACCGCTGATGCCGTTGCACGAACCGAATCTGGAGGAGGCGCTGAATCATGGCCGCGAATAAACCGGATCCCCATGGCGCGCCGGAAGCGGAGCGCTTTAATCCGGACAATCCCGCCGAGCGCCATGAGCGGCGCGACGTCAATGTTCTGGCGGTAAGCAAGGTTGCCATCGGCCTGGCGCTACTGTGCATCGCTTCTTTCGCCATTGTGGTGGGAGTTTTCCGCTATTTGGAGCAGGTTACTTCCGGTGTTCCGACCGGCAAGCAGAATGTGCCGATCGACGCGCGCCAGCGCCCGCCGGCTCCGCAGTTGGAGGAGACTCCCGCGCTCGACCTCGAGCGGGAAAAGGCCGCCGAATACGAGCTCTTGCACACTTACGGTTGGATCGACAAGCCGTCCGGTGTCGTACGCCTGCCGATCGACCGCGCCATCGACCTGATGGCCCAGCGCGGATTGCCGTCGCGGCCCGCCGCTCCTCCGCCTACGGACAACGTCAGTGTTCCCACCGAAGCCGGCCTCGGTCCTAAGGTGCAGCAGCAGGGCGGACCGTTAGCAACGGAGTTAGGAGGCAGATGATGATGCAGACCACCGTGGGGCAGACCATCGTTTTTAGTAGTCTGCCCTGCACACCACACTCCGCCAGGTCCGCCGACATCGCAAGAAAGTTGGCCTGGCAGACCACAAAAACCGATGGTCTGCCCCACGGGAGTATCGCCGGAAGAGTTTGTGCTTCCCTCATGCTGCTCGCTTCCGCCGCCTTTGCCCAGCCCGGCCAACCTGCTCCCGCCCAGCCCAGTTACAGCTTGCAGGATTCCAATTTGAAGCCCGCTTTGCCGGGCGCTCTGGCCGGCGTGAGCATCGAACAGCGCTTGGACCAGCAGGTCCCGCTCGATGTCAATTTCCGCGATGAGTTCGGCCGTACCGCGCCTTTATCGACCTATTTCCAGGACGGCAAGCCGGTCATCCTGGCTCTGGTCTACTATCGCTGCCCCATGCTTTGCACGGAAATCCTCACCGGGATCGAGAGCTCATTGAAAGTCGTCTCGCTCGATGCCGGAAAGGATTTCAATGTCGTCGCTATCAGCTTCGATCCCAAGGATACTCCGGAGCTCGCGGCGGCCAAGAAGCAGATGTACCTGAAGCGGTACAACCGGCCTAATTCCGCCAACGGCTGGCATTTCCTCACCGGCGACCAGGCCAATATCGCGGCGCTCACCGATGCCGTGGGCTTCCATTACAAATACGACCCAAAGACCGAGCAATTCGCGCATGCCAGCGCCATCATGGTCCTCACTCCGGACGGCCGCATTTCGAAATACTTCTACGGCGTGGAATATTCGCCGCGCGATCTGAGGCTGGGCCTGGTAGAGGCTTCGAAGGAGAAGATCGGCACGCCGGTGGATGAGATTCTTCTGTACTGCTACCATTACGATCCCACTACGGGAAAGTACGGCGCCATAGCGATGAACATGGTGCGCGGCGCCGCCGGCGCGTTCGTTCTGGTGGGTGGCGCGATCCTGCTGGTTTTCTTCCGCAGGGAGGCGCGCGCCCAGAAACGGCCGGATGCAAACGGATCTTGAGCAATGAAAATACCTCTTTTCCCCGACGCAGCGTCTAACTTCGCTCCCGATGTGGATCACCTCTACTTCTATCTGGTTGCCGTGTCGGTCTTCTTTACGGTTTTGATTTTCGCCGCGATCTTTATTCTCGCGATCAAGTACCGGCGGCGCCAGGGGAACGACGGCATTCCTCGCGACATTCACCCCCCCATCTTGGTCGAAATTGTATGGTCGGTGATTCCTTTCGGGTTGGCCATGGTGATGTTCGGTTGGGGCGCGGATATTTTCTTCCGCGAAAGCCGTCCGCCCCAAAACGCGCTGCCCATTTATGTAGTCGGCAAGCAGTGGATGTGGAAGCTGGAGCACATGGAGGGCCAGCGCGAAATCAACGAGCTCCACATTCCGGTCGGCCGCCCCATCCGCCTTACTATGACGTCGGAAGACGTCATCCACTCGTTCTATGTGCCCGCGTTCCGCACCAAGCAGGACGTGGTGCCGGGCCGCTACTCCACCACCTGGTTCACGCCGACCCAGACCGGCAAGTTTCACCTCTTCTGCGCCGAATACTGCGGCACCAAGCATTCCGGCATGATCGGCTGGATCTACGTGCTGTCGCCGGAAGACTACCAGAACTGGCTGAGCGGCGGCAATAGAACCGGCACCCTGGCGGAGCGCGGCGAGAAGCTGTTCAACGACCTGGCCTGCTCCAATTGCCACAAGCCCGACAATTCCGGCCGCTGCCCGACCCTGGTGAATGTATTCGGCTCGAGCGTAAAACTGACCGACGGCCAGGTGGTGAAGGCGGACGAGGCTTACATTCGGGAATCCATTCTGCGTCCCGACGCCAAGGTGGTCTTCGGCTACCAGCCGCTCATGCCGACTTTCCAGGGGCAAGTCACGGAAGAGGACGTGCTGGAATTGGTGGAATACGTGAAGTCGCTGACGCCTAAGCCGCCGGCCCCCGCGCCAGGGGTGGCGCAGGCATCCAATCGGTAAAGAAACATGATGGCAACGGAAACAGAGAATTATCTAACTGCCGGCTACGGGCTCAAGTCGTGGCTGTTGACCAAGGACCACAAGCGCATCGCTCTGTTATACCTGTTCACGATTACGCTGTTTTTCTTCATCGGCGGCGCTTTCGCCACCCTGATCCGCATCGAGCTGCTCACCCCGCAGGGCGACCTGGTATCGTCCGACACCTATAACCGGCTGTTCACCATGCACGGAATCACGATGATCTTCTTCTTCCTGATTCCGTCCATTCCGGCCACGCTGGGCAACTTTCTCATACCCATGATGATCGGCGCGCGCGATCTGGCCTTCCCGCGCATCAATCTGCTGAGCTGGTATCTGCTGGTGGTGGGTGGCCTGTTCGCGTTATTCGCCATGCTGGCCGGCGGCGTGGATACTGGCTGGACTTTCTACACTCCCTATAGCACCACCTATTCCAACTCGTGGGTGATTGCCACGGCGCTCGGAATTTTTGTGGCCGGGTTCAGCTCCATCCTGACCGGCCTGAACTTTATCGTCACCATACACCGCATGCGCGCTCCCGGCATGACCTGGTTCCGCATGCCGCTGTTCGTGTGGGCCCACTATGCCACCAGCGTGATTCAGGTGCTGGGCACTCCGGTGCTTGCGGTGACCCTCATCCTGGTCTTATGCGAGCGGGTCTTTCACATCGGCATCTTCGACCCGGCCCTGGGCGGCGACCCCGTCCTCTTTCAGCACCTGTTCTGGTTCTATTCCCACCCGGCGGTTTACATCATGATTCTGCCGGCCATGGGAGTGATCAGCGAATTGATTTCCACTTTCTCGCGCAAGGCGATCTTCGGGTATCACTTTGTGGCCGGCTCGAGCATGGCCATTGCCGTGTTCGGATTTCTGGTTTGGGGACATCACCTGTTCGTCAGCACGCAATCGGTATACGCGGGAATGGTGTTCTCGTTCCTGAGTTACGCGGTCGCGATTCCCTCCGCCATCAAGGTTTTCAATTGGACCGCGACCTTATACAAGGGCTCGATCTCCTTCGAGACGCCGATGCTGTACGCCTTCGGTTTCATCGGCCTGTTTACCATCGGCGGCCTCACCGGGCTGTTTGTGGCCAGTCTCGGCATCGACGTGCACGTCACCGATACCTATTTTGTGGTGGCGCACTTTCACTACATCATGGTCGGGGGCGCCATCATGGCCTTCCTCGGCGGTCTGCACTTCTGGTGGCCGAAAATCACCGGGCGAATGTACCCCGAAGGATGGGCCAAGCTGTCGGCGGCCGTCGTGTTCGTGGGCTTCAATCTAACCTTCTTCCCCCAGTTCATTCTGGGTTATCTGGGCATGCCCCGCCGCTACCACGTTTATCCGCCCGAGTTTCAGGTGCTGCACGTGATGTCCACCATGGGCGCTTCGGTGCTGGCGGTCGGCTATTTGATGCCGATGATCTATCTCGTCTGGTCCTATAAGTACGGCCCGCTCGCCGGCGACAACCCTTACCACGCTACCGGCCTGGAGTGGAGAACGTCGTCGCCGCCGCCGCTGCACAATTTCGACGAATTGCCCGTGGTGACCTACGGGGCATACGACTATACGACCGTTCCCGAAGAGGTAACCTCCGTTGGCTGATCACGCACACGCGGCATCCCCCGCTTTACAAGTTCAGTTCGATACCGCCGAGCAGCAAAAGGACGCTTCCACGTTCGGGATGTGGATCTTCCTGATCACGGAAATCATGTTCTTCGGCGGCATGTTTCTGGCGTATATCGTGTACCGCGCCCTCTATCCCGGAACCTTCGCCGTGACCTCCAGCAGCCTGAACGTCTACATCGGCGCCGCCAATACCGCCGTCCTGCTGTGCAGCAGCTTCACCATGGTGCTGGCCGTGCGCTCGGCTCAGTTGGGCCGCCAGACAGCCCTGGCCGTCAACATCGTTCTCACCCTGTTGCTCGGCTTGGTCTTCCTCGGCGTCAAGGCTTTCGAGTGGAGCGAAAAGTTCGCCGAGCACCATGTGCCGGGCACCCACTTCCACTTCGAGGGAATCGCCAACCAGGGTCCGGCGCAACTGTTCTTTTCGCTGTATTTTGCCATGACCGGCTTGCACGCCCTCCACATGGTGGTCGGCGCCGGCCTCATGACCTGGCTGCTGATCTGGTCCCTCCGCGGCAAATTCTCTGCCGAGTACATGACTCCCGTCGATATCGCCGGCCTTTACTGGCACTTCGTGGATATCATCTGGATCTTTCTGTTCCCGCTGTTGTATTTGATCGACCGGCACCTGAAATAGCCCGTTGGAACAACCATGACGAACCATATCGATTCGGTAAAAACCTACGCCATAGTTTGGATCTCGCTGCTGGCGCTGACGGGGCTGACCACCGCCGTGGCGTTTGTCGACCTCGGGCCTTTCAGCGTGGTCGTCGCCCTCTCCATCGCGGTAGTCAAGATGATGCTCGTGGCGCTGTTTTTCATGCACCTGCGGCACAGCGGCAAACTCACCCAGCTCGCCATGGCGGGCACCATCCTCTGGTTGGGATTCATGGTGTCCTTTACGCTCGCCGATGTGTTCACCCGCGGCTGGCTGGGAGTTCCCGGCCGGTAAGAGAGCGGTCAGCAGTCAGCGATCAGCTTTCAGCTAAACCGGCGGTGTGCACGCGATCAGTTTTAGCTGAAAGCTGATCGCTGAAAGCTTCTTCCAGCTCACTTGCCCGGCTCGGCCGTAGCCAACGCTTCGATCTTTGCCAGTTGGTCGCGCGCCTGGGTTGCGTCCGCGGCGTCCGGAGCCCTCTTCAAGTAACCTCGGATCGACTCCGCCGCTGCTTTGTAATCTCTCCGGTTGATCTGGATCAGCCCCTCCAGATATTCCGCCTGAGGGTACCGGTGGCGCGTGTCCAGACGCTCGGTCTTGACGGCGCTCTTTTCGGCCTCTTCCATGTGGTTGAGGTTGTAGTTGGCCACCGCATTGTCAAACCATGCCAGGGGATAGTCGAACGAGTTCAGCTTCAAGGCTTGGCCGGTAAGATCCGCGGCCTCCTGCCAGTTCTTATCGCGCACCGCCAGAGCCCCCAGTTGCACGTAGCCATCGGCGTACTTCGCGTCCGCCTTCACCGCTTCGCGGAACGACAGAACGGCCTTGTCGAACTGCCCCGACCCGGCTTCGATCCTTCCCATCTCGCACCACGCCGCGGCATAACCGCGGTAGAGCGATACCGCCTTTTGATAATTCTTATAGGCGTCGTTGACCTTGCCCTTTTGCATCAGGTCCTGCGCTTTATCGAATGCCTTGCGGGCGTCCTTGGGAGCGGCAAGCGAGCTGGCCGCCACCGTCGTGGCGCCTTCGCCGCTGTCTTTGTGCAGCAGGATCACGCCAACATCGGGGTTATCCATCGGCCGCCGGCCGGTAAGCGAGATGCTTTGCGAACGGTAGCCGCCGAGCCTGGCGCGCAAATCGCAATTCGTCAGCCGCCGGTCCGTAACGCCGCCGCCGAGCCCGTTGTTGAATCCTCCACTGTTTCCCCCTCCCGTGCCTCCCATGGACCGCAACCCATCCGAACCCGTGTCGCTCGCGTCCTGGTATGCCGCGTTCTCCACGCTGCCGATCTGAATGCCGAAGTTGCCGTTCGTGTCGGTGAAACCTTCCGTGTGGATAGACCCACCGCAGACGCGCTCGATGCGTACCCCTTCAGGAGGCGGTGTGCCATCTTCCATCTGCACCCGCCCGGAAAGAAAAATCGGCGTCGTAGGGGACGGAGTCGTCGTAGTCGAAGTGTTGCCGGTCGTGGTGGGAGAAGTAGTAGTCGAGCGCGTCGTGCCCGTGTTTGGAGTCCCGGTGCCGCCGGTGCCGCTCGTTCCCCTGCCTTGTGCCGCCGCGATGGGAATCGCGAGCGCGGCCGCTACCCACGGGATCCAAGTCCGAAAAGTGTGAACGATCATCGTTACTCACCCCCGTGCCATGAATTATACTCCTCTCCGCTTGCGCGCAACTCCGGTACGAGAGTTAAATCTCACAGACTGAAGTCTGTGCCAGCCCCACCCGCCTGTTAGAATGGCGCTTGGGAGTATTATGACGAAAGCCGCATTGGCAGTGGCCGCGGCTGTGTGTGTTCTGAGCGGCTGTTCGAACCAATCCTCGTCTCAGCCGGCCGCGACCAAAGAAACCGCCTCGCCGCAGCCCGTAACCGGCCAGAGCGCCCTATTCAAGATGTATCAACTGGCCCGCACCTGGGCGCTGGACGCGCAGGTTTTGAAACTCGACAGCGTCCATCTGACCGAAGTGCCGGAGGTACCGGACAAGGCCGCCGAATGGGAAGCGACTTTCGTTTCCCCCAGCCTCGGCTCGGCCAAGTCCTACACGTGGTCGGCCGTGGACATTGAGCCCAATCTGCACAAAGGCGCGTTTGCGGGCCAGGAGGAGCCTTTTTCGGGCTCGCATGCCGACAGTCCGTTTCTCATCGCCGCGGTCAAGGTCGATACCGACGCCGCCCTGGCCACGGCCAAGACCAAGGCGGTGGACTACGAGCGGAAAAATCCCGGAAAGCCCATCACCTATGTGCTCGAAAAGACCGATCGCTTCCCCGGCCCCACGTGGCGCGTCATCTGGGGCGAATCGGCCGGCACTTCCAGCTTTTCCGTGTATATCGACGCCACCACCGGCGCCTACCTGGAGACGATGCACTAAGTGGGACAGGCCTCCTGGCCTGTCGCTGTCACTCCCGCGCTCTGCCGCGATTTCCACTCTTCCATAATCGCGGTGATGGCGCTCTGCACGCGGCTCGCTCCGGCGGCGCGCAGGCTCTCGATCTGGTCCATGCCAGTCGCCGTGACCACCGCGTGGACGCCCACTTCTTCCGGCAGATTCCGCCGCAGCAGCGCGACATCCTGTAGCACGGCGTCCAAAGCGACGGCCGGTCCGAATCCGGTCCCGGTGGCCAGCGCATCGGCTTCCGCCCGCTCGGCGGCCCGCGCCGCCACCACTTTCAATTCCTCGCTGAGATGCGCGCACTCGAGAATCGCCGTCAACTTGGCGCCCTCTTTGTGACACGCCTCCGCGGCCTGCAGCAGCTCCGTTTGCGCGTGCTGAAACTCGCGCGACCGCAGTTGCGCCGTGCCCACCACCAGGGCGATTTCCTTCGCGCCCCGCCGCACCAGGTCGCGAACTTCGTACAGCTTCGTCGCGGTGTTTTGCGTCCCGTGCGGGAACCCGGCAACCGCAACCGCCCGCGTAGCGGCGCCGGCCAACCCTCGCAGCGCCACGTCCAAATCGCACGGACGCACCGCCACCGCGCCCAGCCGGTTGCTCTTGGCTAATTCCAGCCCCGCCCACACCTCGGACGCGCTAAGCTCCGGCGCCAGCAGCGGCAGTTCGATCCACTCCGCAATCTCTTCGAAAGTGACGGGCACCAGGATGCTTCTTACTTCTTTTTCCTGCTAGGCGCCCCGGTCGCCGGACAGTGGTATCCCAGGTCCTTGATCTTGGTACAAGCTTGCGGCGCGGCGGAACTCTGGGGGAAGCGCTGCATCACTTCTTTGAATTCCTGGTAGGCGTCGGTACGGCGCGTCATCTTCAGCAACGTCAGTCCCTTGTAGTAGAGCGCGTCGGGCGTCTTGTTGTTGTCCTGGTATTTTTCGGTCACCGCGTCGAAGTCGTTCAGCGCCTGGTCGTAGTTGCTCTGCGAGTAGTGAATGACGCCGATGAAGAACTGGGCGTTGGGCGCCAGGTCGGTATTGCCGTAATATTTCAAATAGTCGCTGTATTCCTGCAAGGCAATATCGAGCTTGCCGCCGGTGTAATCGCCCTTCGCGTTGTTGTAGAGATCGGTTGCCGAAATCGTGGGACCGCTGGAGGTGGCGCCCGCCGGCCCGGTCCCCGGCGGCGGCGCCGCCGGCGGTTGCAGCACCTTCACCGCATTGCCCACATCGGTCAACTGCGCCTGCAGCTTTTGCACCGCGCTGGTCAGATCGCCGACGGCCTGTTGCACGGTGCGAAAGTCGTTGGACATCGAGTCCATGCGTGTGCTCAGTCCCACCACCGGCGCCACAACGTCGTTCTTCTCGTTTTTCACCGAGTCCTGGAAACTGCTCTGCATGACGGCGATGCTGGTGTTGGCGCGATTGGCTGTATCCAGGGCCTGGCGTACTAACTCGGTGATCGCGGACAATTGTTTGTCCTGCGATTGCTGAAGCTGCTTGACCTGATCCTGCAACAAGGCCACGTCGCGCTGCAGCTCCATGATTTCTTTGCTGGCGCCCCACATGAGTGCCGGCGAGCAGGCCAGAGTCAACACGCAAAGACGTCGGAGCATACGTTTTTCCTCATTCAACAAAGGGCAAACCATCGACAGCTCGCCCGCAACTACCCTCGAACACTATCGTACTACCGTGCGTTCCCAAGCTTGTGGGGTGGACGCCCTGGGGGTGCTTAACCGATCTGGGGAAATCCGTTCCCGCCAACCGCCCCCTTACGGTCGCGGCTCGGCAAGTGATTGCAAACAGGCGGCATTCGCAACCGAGCCGCGACCGTTAGGGAGCGGTTGGCGTGCCTAAATTGCGAAATCCCCGGATCGGTTAAGCACCCACGCCCTGTTCCCCGCGACCCTCCTGGAGAAGAGCGGGACGGGGGCGTCCCGCGCAGACCAGGGGGTCCGCCCCACAAAGCGCCGATCAACACTCGTGAACTTTTTTATCTGTGTTCATCCGTGTTCATCGGTGGCTCTATTTGCTCAAGCCCGCTATTGCCCCGGCGCGAAGTGCGCGCGGCGATTTTTCTGCCAGCAGGATTCGGTCGATTCCGTGCACTGCGGCCGCTCTTTGCCGTAGCTGATGGTATGGATCTTATCGGCCGGCACGCCGAGTTGAACCAGAAAATCGCGGGCCGAGCTGGCGCGGCGGTCTCCCAGCCCCAGGTTGTACTCCGCGGAACCGCGTTCGTCGCAATGCCCTTCGATCACGATGGTCACGCTGGGGAAATCGCTCAGAATACTCTTCAACGCGGTGGCGTCTTCGGTCAGCGTGGTCTGTGCGTCGCTCCGCAGGCTGCTCTTATCGTAATCGAAGTACGCATCCTGCAGTTCGCCGGCGATGCGGTCCGCCGCTGTCTTCTGGATGGGAGCCGGCGGCGGTGGCGGCGGCGGCGGCGGCGCCGTTACGGTCACAGTCGCGCTGGCCGTCGAGGTTCCGCCCCCGCCCGTGGCCGTGAGCGTGTACGTGGTGGAATCTTGCGGAAACACCTGCCGGTTGCCCGTGTTCTGTACCGCGCCGATGCTCTGATCGATGGATACGCTCGAGATATCGCCGCTCACCTCCCATCTCAACGTGGAAGACTGCCCCCGCTGGATGGCGCTAGGCTCGGCCGTGAACTGCGTGACCGCCGGAGCCGGCGGCTTCGGCGGCGGGGCCGGTGCCGGCGCCGGAACTGGTGGCGGCGGCGGTGTTGCGGCCGGCGCCTTCTTCTTGCAGCCTGCGAATACGACCAGGCTTAGTCCTATACTTGCGATCAGGATCCTCTGTTTGCTGCTCAACATGAACGTCGCCTCCTCATTTCACTAGATTTTCGAAATCGGCGCGCGGCATCGCCGCTGCGCGAACTACTTGCCCCATACTGGACTGTAATTGTAACCCTGCGCCGTCAGCGCCCGCGGGCCGCTTCCGGTCGCCAGCATGGTGTAAATCTGCTCCCTGCCGCTCCGCGTCGACATGAACGCCAGGTGCGTTCCCCCCGGCGCGAAGCTGGGGTTCTCGTTTCGCCCTTCATCGTGCGTGAGCTGCACATACTGCCGGCTGCCCACGTCCATTATGAATATGTTGAATCTGCCCTGCGCATAGCCCCGCGTCCAGGCAAATGCCAAATGCTGCCCGTCCGGATTCCAGACCGGATTGGATGCCTCGCCCGTCCCATCGGTCAGCCGCTCGATATCGGTTCCGTTGATGCTCATGAGGTAGACCTGCTCCGGCCCGGAACGGCCCGACGAAAACAGGATCGTCTGGCCGGTCTTCGGATTTACTTTCGGCTCCGCATCGATGGAGCCGGGCGAGGTAACGGCCTGGAACCCGCTGCCGTCCAGGTTGGCGATGAAAACCCGGCAGCACCCTCCCGCCGACGAGGAATAAACGATCTGCTTGCCGTCCGGCGTAAAGGAAGGCTGGCCGTTCATCGAAGCGACCTGGTTGTAAAACCGCAGGTCGCGCACCGGGTCGACCGAGAACACGAAAATCATGGGGCGGCCCTTCGCGTAACTGGTAAACGCAATCTTGGAGCCGTCGGGCGACACCGACGGCTCAATCGTGAGCGCATTGAAGTGCGTGATCTGGCGCTGGTTCCGGCCGTCGAAATCCATCACCCAGATTTCCTTGGGCGTCATTTTCGATGCCTGGTGCACATAGTAAATATGCGTGCCCGCCAGCGATTGGCCGCCGAACAACGCCAGGATATCGGCCGCAAACTGGTGAGCCAGGTCGCGCGCGCCTTTATCGTCGGCGGTGGAGGCCAGGTACCGCTTGTTGAGCATCTGCGCGTCGGTGGGATTCGCCCGCGTGACGTCGAAGAGGTTCCCGTAGAGCACCAGCACGCCGTTCTGGACGGCCGTATACCCGAAGGCCAGATAGTTCGCGCTGGCCGGCGGATTCGCCCAATCGCTTAACCAATATCCGCCGCCATCGGGCGCTGCCACCATCTCCCCGCGCCGCGATTTTGGCAATCGCGCCGGCGCCTGGGGCATGCGCCAGTCCGAAACCTGCTGCGGAACCGACTTCGGATACATGGTGGACGGCGCCACATCCAGGAATCCCGAGGTGCGGATGTCTTCCTGCAAAGTCTGGTTGAACGCGCCCATGTAGCTCTGCGCATCGCCGGCCCCTCGGAATTCGGGCAGAGCAATGCGCGGCTTGGCGCGGTTCTTATTGACTTCCAAACTCATATCCTGCGCCACCAGCCAAGCGGCGCCACTTAGAACGGCTAGTGCCGACGGAACGAGAAGAATCTTCCTCATCGCAGCCTCAATTCAAGCTGAATCGCATTTGTACTTCCGCTTCGTTCTTATTGAACTGCTGCGGCAGGGCAGGGAACGGCGCTGCGTCCAGAATGGCCCGCTGTGCGGAAATGTCCAAGGCGTCGTTGCCGCTCCGCTGCGTCAGGCGCGGCGCGCCGCCTAGCGAGCCGTCCCGCCGGATGGTGAAGCTAACCACGGCCACATTGCTTCGTGAATCGAGCCCATTCGTCCGCCAGCTCTGCCCCACCTTGTCGCACAGCAACTTGGCGTACCATCCGAACTGCGTGCCGAACGGCGAATCGTTACCCACCCCGATGCCGCCGCCGCCGTGCCGCTCGAACATGGGCGAGGAAAGCGCTTGGCCCACGTCGCTGTAAACCTGATTCGGTAAATCGCGCTGCCCCTCGCGCCACTTGTTCGGCGCGGCCGCAACTTCTTTCTTCTTCTTTTTCTTGGTTTCGCCCTTCAACGGAATCGCGGTGACGTCTTCTTCCAGCGTCTTCGGCTGCGGTTTGGCTTTGGGAGGCGGCGTCGGCACCGACGATTCCGTGTCGTTGGCCACCGGGTTCACCGGCCCGCTATGCGGCGGCAGTGGAATGCTCTTCACCGGATTCACCGCCACCGAGCCCATCCCGCCGCCATGCGGATCGCCCCATTGCTGGGTCTTTCCGTGGATCAGCCCGGCGCTCAGAATCGCCGCCGCCACCAGCGCGTGCACCGCCAACGACCCGGCGAACCACTTCGTAAGCGGGTCCTTCCGATCGAAGATGTCGGCATGCGCGGACATTAGTGCTGCCCTGTGGCTGTGTTTTCGAGCGGCTGCGTGACCATGTTCACCTGGAATCCAGCCGCGCCCAGCGCCGACGTCACCTGCGCGATGGGGTCCCAAATAGTTTGTTTGTCGGCGCGAACGTATACGCCTTTGGCCTTCGGGAAGCCTTGGTGTATCGTCGCCCCAAGATCGTTGTAATTCACCGGCTTGCCGTTCAGCGTGGTGAGGCCGTCCTTGGTGATCGTCACCACCGGCATTTCTTGCGCCGTGTCCTTCACGTACTTGGTCTTCGGCACGTCCACTTCAATGCCGAATTCCATCACGTGCGCGGTGAGCATGAAGATGATGAGCAGAACCAGCACTACGTCCACGAAAGGGGTGACGTTGATTTCCGCCAGCGACCCGCCGTAGCGCTTGCGCCACCCCAGTCCGCCGCCATTGCCGGAAAAAGCCATCCGTTACTCTCCGAAGCTGCGTTCCGTCAGGTTCAGGAATTCGAGGGCAAAATCTTCCATCCGCGCGCCGATCTCGCGAATTCGCGTGCCGAACAGGTTGTAAAAAATCGCCGCCGGGATGGCCGCCACCAACCCTACCGCCGTGGCAATCAGCGCCAGGGAAATTCCCGGTCCGATCATGCGCAAGCTGGTGCTGCCTTCCTGACCCAGAGCTTCGAACGAATTGATGATCCCCAGCACCGTGCCCAGCAGGCCGATGAACGGCGTCACCGACGCGGTAATGGCCAGCCATTGCATGTTGCGGTCCAGCCGGCTCATTTCCTCGTTCACACCCATTTGCAGGGAACGCTCCACCGCCGTCCGGTTCGTCACGCTGCCCTTCTTCTTCACCTGGCGCTCGACTTCTTCATAGCCGAAATCGAACACCGAAACCAGCGGCGCGGGGCGGTATTGCTCGCTCGCCACCATCACCGCGTCCAGACCGTTGGACTTGCGAAATGCGCGCAGGAAACGCGAATTCGAATGCGACGCTCCCCGCAGGGAACTCCACTTGGAAAGAATCACGGTCCAGGAAAAAACCGAAAAACAGGCTAAAATCCCCAGCACAACGTCCTCGGCAGGCCCGTTGCGTTGGACCAGTTCCAAAATATCTAGTTGGAGTAAGAAGGCGATGGGAGTAGCGAAACTCAATTCGTCTCCTTTTTTTAATCTAACACACAGACGCTCAACCACCCGCAAAAGCAAGATTAAAACATGGTTATAATCGGCTCAGTCATGCTCTTGGAGCTGGTCGTGGAAAACTACGCGGTAGTCGAGCGCCTGCGCGTTCATTTCCATGGCGGCTTAAATCTGTTGACAGGCGAGACGGGCAGCGGCAAGTCAATCGTGGTGGATGCTTTGGGCCTCCTGCTCGGCGCCCGCGCCTCTTCCGAGACGATTCGCACCGGCGAAGCGCGGGCGCGCGTAGCCGGCATTTTCGATGTGCGGAACCATACGCCCATCCGCCGCGTCTTGGAGCCCGCGGGCCTTGAGGCCGAGGAAGGGGAACTGCTGGTCGAGCGTGAAATCCTCGCCGGCGGCAAGTCTCGCGCCTTTGTGGGCAGCCGTCCCGTGGCTGCTTCCCTGCTGAAAGAGCTTGCCCCGCACTTGGCCGATATCCACGGCCAGCATGACCAGCAGCTCCTGTTTTCACCCGATGCGCAGCGCGCCATGCTCGACGCGTTCGCCGGCCATGCCGACCTGTTGGCCAAAGTCGAAGACACCTACGGCCAGTGGCGCGGCGCCGCGGCGGAGTTCGACGAGCTGGAGCGGTCCGAAACCGAAAAACTGCGCCTTCTCGATCTGTGGACCTTTCAGCGCAAGGAAATCGAAGCAGCCGCGCTGGCGCCGGATGAGGATGCGAAACTCGAAAACCAGCGCCGCGTGCTGCAAAACGTGCAGCGTCTCGAGGAGGCCGCGCAGATCGCCTACGCCGCCGTTTACGACAGCCCCGAATCCGCCCTGGCGCTGGGCCGCATCGCCACCCGCAAGCTCGACGAGCTCTGCCGCATCGACTCCTCGCTCGCCCCTCTGCGCGAGCATCTCCAGTCCGCCGAGCTCAGCCTCCAAGAAGCCGCCTATGGCCTGCGCGATTATCTTTCCCGCCTGGATGCCGACCCCGCCCGCCTGGAAGAGATCGAAACCCGCCTCGATTCCATTGATCGCCTCAAGCGCAAGTACGGAACCTCCATCCTCGAAATCTTCGCCTTCCTCGACCAAACCCGCGGCCAGATTGCCCAGGTGGAAAACGCCGGCGTGCGCATGGAGGAGTTGCGCCAAACCCGTAAGCGCCTGGGCGCCGAATATGAGAAACTGTCCGCCGAGCTGACCGCCTCCCGCTCCGCCGCCGCCCGCCGTCTGGAGAAACGCGTGGAAGCCGAACTGGCGCAGCTTGCCATGGACCGCACCGTGTTTCGCGTCTCCATGGAACCGTCTGCCTGGTCGCCCGATGGCTCCGAAACGGTCGAGTTTCTGGTCTCGCCCAACCGAGGGGAAGAACCCCGCGCGCTCGATAAGGTCGCCTCCGGCGGCGAAATCTCCCGCATTGCGCTGGCGCTCAAAACCTGTCTTGCCCCGCCCAAGTCCGCCTACCAGCGCACCCTGGTATTCGACGAGGTTGACTCCGGGGTTGGCGGCAGCGCCGCCGAAGGCGTGGGACGCCGCTTGAAAAAGCTCTCCCAAACCAACCAGGTGCTCTGCGTCACCCACCTGCCCCAGATCGCCGGCTTCGCCGACCACCACTATCGTGTCGAAAAACTGGAATCGCGCGGACGCACTATCGCGACGATTGAAGAGCTCGACAAGGATGCCCGCACCCGCGAAATCGGCCGCATGCTCTCCGGCCAAACACTCACCCAGGAAGCCCTCAAACACGCCGCTCAGTTGATCAAGCTCGGCGCCAGCTAGCTATCTGCCAATCCGTTCATCCAAACTTAATCTTTTCGCTCTTGCGTACACCACTTTCCTGTGGTAACTTAGCGGAGTAACTTCACTCTCAGCGAAAGGAGGACACCTCTTGAATCGTCTATCGAAAAACGGATGGATCGCATCTTCGGAACCATTGGCTGCAGTGTTCATGCGGGCGTGCCTGCTTTCCGCCGCATTCCCGCTCCAATAACTGACTGAGATATGTGGCGCAGGCACTCGTGCCTGCCGCGTGCCGACTCATCGGAACGCTTGCTATGTCTCACTAACTACCCCTAACTATTGCGAGCGATCTTTTTATGAACTTAGAACTTACCCCTGCCCAGAAACGGGCGGCCGAAGGTTTGCTGAGCGGTATTCCTGCCGCTGGAGTTCTGGTTTTGCGCGGGCAGGCAGGGAGCGGCAAAACCGCCGTCCTGGAGCACGTTCACGCACTCGCCGGCGGCATTCTGCTCGGGGTTCGCCAATTCATGCGTTCCCTGGCGGCGGGTCCGCCCTATGCCATCGAGGAGGCATTCCTCAACATGCTCGAAGGCGCGGTGGCCCAGCACAATCTGGTCTTCGTCGACGATCTCCACCTGGTCACGCAAATTGTCACCAGTTGCGATTACCCGCGCGGATTCCTGCTCGATGCCGCCTTGACCGCCGCGCTTTGCGACGCCGCCGCCCAGCACAAGAAACTGGTCTTTGCTCTCGATAGCGCGGTCGACCTCCCTTGGCCGTTGAGGCGGCGCGCCTACACCTGGGAGATCGGCGAGTTCGCCGCCGAGGATTACCGGACCATCTGCCGCGGTGTCCTCGGCGAGAAAGTCGCCGACCGCCTGGCTGCAACCGTCAAAAAGTGCGAAGAAATATAGCCACGGATAAACGCGGATGGACACGGATAAGACAATTAAGACCATGGCTTTCGGTTTTCTATCCGTGTCTATCCGTGTCTATCCGTGTTCATCCGTGGCGCGAAATCAGTTTTCTCAGGGCTTCCCATAGTTGACAAATCCACAGATTAGAATTAGTCTAAATATGGACGTGCTAGAAACCGTCGACATTCCACTGGCATTTCGCGCCGCCGGTCTTCGCTCGACCGCGCAACGGCGCGCCGTGCTTCGGTTCCTGTCGGATCGGCCGGTGCATGCCACTGCCGATGAGATTTTCGTCGCCGTCAACCGTACCGATCCGCGAGCTTCCCGTGCCACGGTCTATAACAATTTGAAAGCCATGCAGGGCGCGGGGTTGGTTCGCGAAGTCGTTTCGAAGGGCAAGGCGGCGCGTTTCGATGTCAACTTCCACCGCCACCATCACTTCGTGTGTGACCGGTGCGGCGCGATCGAGGACATCGAATGGTTCGATCTACCCGCCGCCGCTGGCGGCGTTTTAGGAACTCGCCGCGTGCGTGATTTCGACGTTGTCTTCCGCGGCCTGTGCGGCTCTTGCCAGCGCAGCCGGAAAGTTTCAGGAGATTCGCAATGAGTTTGGCCGAAAAGCAGTGTGTTCCCTGCCGCGGCGGCGTGCCTCCGTTGGCCGGCAAAGAGTTGGAGAACCTCGCCACGCAGCTCAGTGGTTGGACGGTGTCCAATAGCCATCACTTGGAAAAGAGTTATGAGTTTCCCGATTTTCGCACGGCGCTGGCTTTTGTCAATCGCGCCGGCGAGGTGGCCGAGGAGCAGGGGCACCACCCCGAATTGGGTCTCGGTTGGGGCCACGTGGATGTCCGCATCTGGACCCACAAAATCGATGGTTTGACGGAGAGCGATTTTATCTTGGCGGCCAAGCTCGATCACTTGCTCGCGGCCACCGGCGCGCCGTAAGTCACCGCGCCCCGTGTGAAGTTCGAATTCGTCGTACCGGTTCAACAGATCTCCCGAGCGGACGCTGTTCCGCCCGGGCAGACCGAGTGAGTCTGCATGCTTGGCTGGAATGTCACTCCAGCCACTGTCTTTGGCCGCTTCGCCAAATATCCTGTTGATCGCTATCTATTATCGGAAGCACCAATACTAATTGAGGAGCAGCTTCGATCCCGCCGAAGGCGTGGCCCAGCGCGCCACTTTCATCGTCGATCCCGATAATGTGATTCGGTTCGTTTCCGTCAACGATCTTTCCGTGGGCCGCAATCCCCAGGAAGTCCTGCGCGTTCTCGATGCCTTGCAGACCGACGAGCTTTGCCCCTGCAACTGGCACAAGGGCGAGGAAGTGCTCGAAGTCGCTGTCTGAGGAAACCGAATCCATGTCCATCGAAGCGTTACTGGAATCGTGTCCGGATTACGCCAAGGATCTGAAACTGAACCTTGGCACGCTCCTCCGCCAGCCGGACCTCACCGAGCAGCAAATCTGGGGTTCGGCCGTGGCCGCGGCCATGGCCGGCCGCAACCCCGCAGTGATCGCGGCCGTACTGGAGGATGCCGGCGCCCACCTGAGTGAGCAGGCTCTATTCGCGGCCAAAGCGGCGGCGGCGGTGATGGGGATGAATAATATCTTCAACCGCTTCCGCCACTTCAGCTCCAATCCCAAGTACGCCGAAACTCCCGCCCGGCTGCGCATGCAGATCATGCGCACGCACGGCGTGGACCCAACCGACTTTGAACTGTGGTGCCTGGTGGCGTCCGCCGTCAACGGTTGCGCTGCCTGCGTCGATTCTCACGAAAAGGCGCTGCGCGAGCGTGGCCTCACGGAGGAGAGCATCATCGCCGCCGTGCGCCTGGCGTCGGTCGTCTCCGCCTTGTCCGGTGTCATGGCCGCCGAAACCGTCACTCCGGTTCCGGCTTAGTACACTAATTCGGAAGTTCAGTGACGTATTCGCGGGCAACCGCTCCCTGACGGTCGCGGCTCTGACCCGCGGCTCTTTCGCAAACTCGAACATGTTGGCAGCAGGATCGAATGTTCGGTCAGAGCCGCGACTGTCAAGGAGCGGTTGCCGAATACGTCACGGTAATTGCGAAACCGGATACTCAGCCGCCCCTACTGCCCTTGCCGATACTCGCGGTCGATGCGCTCCACGTAGCGAATGGTTTCCGCGTAAGGTGGAATACCCTGGTATTTGTCTACCGCCGCGGGACCGGCATTGTAGGCTGCCAGCGCGTGCCAGAGGCCGAAATTATACTGGTTGAGCAGGTCCCGCAGATACCGCGTTCCCGCATCCACGTTCTGCGCCGGATCGTATGGGTCCACGCCCAGAACCTGCGCTGTTTCGGGCATCAACTGCATCAGCCCGATGGCGCCCTTG
>Ga0187848_10001440_pt1 | contig 20229 bp, 16 predicted proteins | sample June2016WEW_4_40_FD_132424 | JGI IMG/M metagenome (GOLD analysis project Ga0187848, IMG submission 132424) | Peatland microbial communities from SPRUCE experiment site at the Marcell Experimental Forest, Minnesota, USA - June2016WEW_4_40 | ecosystem: Environmental > Terrestrial > Soil >... | reverse complement strand
TCAGCCAACCACACTTACGGACTACAAAAAGCCCCGCACTCCGAGCCGCTGGCCGATCCCACCGTGCAGTTCGCCGTGATGGACTACAACGGTCTGAACGGGGCTGATCGGCTTTTCACGGCCGCCCCAAGCGCGGACCAGTTACAGGATCACGGCGGCTTCGCCGAGCGCCAGCAGTTGCGGTTCGCTAATTTCGTCGATTCGACCTCCCAGACCATTCATGTCGTGGAAACGGTCGATTTCGGACGAGGGGTGTGGATTCACGGCCGGCCGCACTACAACCAGGCCGCCTACGCGATCAACTCGCTCAGCGGATACAACAACGCCCCGAATTCCGTCTACCCGGACGGGTCCAACCTGCCCGTGACGGACCGGGGACCAGGGAAAGGCATCGGAGGCACGTGGGGAATTTCGAGCAGCCACCCCGGCGGAGCGAACACTCTTTTCGTCGATGGGTCTGTCCATTTCTTGAGCAACTCCGTTTCGGCCGTTACGCTCACGGCCCTGATTACCCGAGACGGACGCGAGGTGATCGACGACTCGTCGTATTGACTGCGGTGTCCCAATGGCCGTAAGCCGTTTAATGAACCACAACGCTTCATTCAAGAAGGAGTTTCCGTAACGTGAGTCGCTTCACGGTTCTCGATCGCCCTTGCCGGGGCGCGTCACGCATGATCGTTGCCCTTCTGCTCGCAATCGCCGCCCTTGCCGGAACGGCTGGCGGGCAGACCGCCGTCACTGCAAATTTTCAGGACCTTCCGCCGGCGCCAAATTCGCATTGGAACGGTTCCGACGGCTCGGGAGGCTTTACCAGCGGAGGCGCGTATTTCAACAACAGCTACGACCCGGTGTATGGCGATTGGAGCGGCTGGTCGTACTCGAACGTCAACAATATCACGACGCCGGGTTACGCCAACCAATACGCGGCCTATACGGGAACTGCCGTCGCCGGCTCCGGGAACTACGCCGTGGGGTGCGTGGGAGACCCCGCCTACGGCGGCGTGTTGCCAACGATTGCGATCCCCAGCGGAATGCAGGTTCAGTCCGCGACGTTCACCAACACGACTTACGCGGCGCTGTCGATGCTCAATGGAGACCAGTTCGCGAAGCAGTTCGGCCCGACCGATTGGTTCCTGCTCACGATTACCGGCGAAGACGCTTCCAACAACGTGCTGGGATCGGTTGACTTCTACTTGGCACAGAACGGCTCGATCGTGAACACCTGGCTACCGGTCGATCTCAGTTCGTTGTCGGCGGCGAGCACGCTCGTGTTCGACCTGGCGTCGTCGGACAACAGTCAATACGGCATGAACACCCCGGCTTACTTTGCGATGGGTAGCCTGACGCTGTCGTCGAGCCTGGCGTGGAGCGGCGGCGGCACCGCCTCCGGCACCGCCAACAATTGGACGGCCGGCGCCAATTGGGGCGGGACCGCCCCGGCGGCCGGGCAATGGCTCGTGTTCGGCGCGCTCGCTCCGAGCGGCTACACGACCGCCAACAACGACTTTGCCGCCGGCACGTCGTTCGCCGGCATGGCCTTCAGCGCCGCCGCCCCCGCGTACACGCTCCAGGGAAACGCGATCACCCTGGCCGGGCCGATCATCAACCAAAGCGGCAACAACCAGACGATCGGCCTGGCCATCCAACTGGCCGCCGGCGGCGGCACACTGGACACCGGTTCGGCAGGCCTTACGATCACCGGCCCCATCAGCGGGCCGGGAATTGGAGTGACGAAGCTCGGCAGCGGCACGCTCACCCTTTCGGGCAGCAACAACTATTCGGGCGGCACGTCGGTCGATGACGGGCTGCTGGTACTCGAAAACAGCTTGGCCCTCCCGGCCGGCTCGCTGCTGGACATCGGACCCGACGGGTCGGTCGTGCTGGGCAACCCGGCGATGAGCGAGCTTGGGGGCGTTTTGCTCGGGGAGCCGCCGGCGTCGCCGGCCACGGGGACGTCCCTTAACGCCAATGCGGTGCCGGAGCCCGGCGCGCTGGCCCTCCTGGCCGCCGCGGCCGGCTGCGGATTGGCACTGTGGTGGCGAAGGCGGATACCGTAGGTGGTGCGGTTGCCACCCTAAGCGAAGGACGGGGCAGCTCTCGTCCGGGCGACAAGTGCGGGAGACAATTCGGCGAGTGTGGGGGAAATTCATGGACAATACGGCGGAGGGGCTTTGGACAGCCGTTTCAGCGATCTGTTTGGTCGCCGGGGGACTCGTGATATTCGGGTGCAGCCGAGACGCCCCGCCCGGCAGGCCGATGGGCGGCAAGCTGCGGGTCGTCTCGCTGGCCCCCAGTGTGACGGAGATTCTTTTTGCGTTGGCCTTGGGAGGTTCCCTGGTCGGCGCGACGGACCATTGCGACTATCCGCCGGAGGCGGTGGGCATCGACCGGGTCGGCGGGTTCGGTGCGCCCAACGTGGAAAAGCTGCTGGCTCTGAGTCCCGACCTGGTGATCGCGGCCGGCTTCGAGCGGGCGGAGGTCGCCGACGTGCTGCGCCGAGCAGGTATCCGGGTGCTGGATGTCCGAATCCGCGATTTCGAGGAGCTGTTCGTAGCGATCCGGCAGATCGGGGAAGCCGTGGACAGGTCCCAGCAGGCCGAAGGCGTCGTTCGACGGATGCGGGCCGAGCTCGAAGCCGCCACGGCGCAGAACGGCAGTACACCTCGGGGACAACGCCCGAGGGTCTTCGTGGAGATAGGGGATCATCCCCTGATGACCGCGGGCGGCACCTCGTTCCTGGACGACCTGATCGCACGGGCCGGCGGCGTCAACGTGGCGCACGAGATTTCCGAGGCGTATCCCAGCGTCAGCCCCGAGAAGGTGATTGAGTGGAACCCGGACGTCATCCTTGTCACGCGAATGGGCCGCCCCGGAGACGCCACCGTGCAAATGTCCCGCCGCATAGGATGGGCCGACATCTCCGCCGTGAAGAACGGGCGCGTTATCGACGATATCCATCCCGACCTGCTCTTCCGTCCCGGCCCGCGACTGATCGGCGGAGTAAAGGCGTTGGCCGTGCGTCTTCACAAGCCGGAAGGCCAGCAATAGATGTCCCATCGCTGTGGCAAGAAGAACTTGGCCGTGCACGGCGTGCTGTTGTTGGCTCTCGTTGCCGCGTGCCTGGTTTCGCTGCTTGCGGGGGCCGTGCCACTGCCCGCCGATGACGTGTGGCACTCGGGCATTCTTCGGCTGCGGCTGGCGCGGACCCTACTGGGCGTGGTTGCCGGGGCAGGACTCTCCGCGGCGGGCGTGATCTTCCAGGCGATCCTGCGCAACCCGCTGGCCGAGCCCTACGTCCTGGGCGTCTCCTCCGGAGCGGGACTGGGGGCGGCGCTGGCAATGGTGCTCGGGCTCGGCGCCGCGGGAGCTTGGACGCTCCCCGCTACGGCATTCGCCGGAGCGCTGGGCACGATCCTGCTCGTCTACGCCCTGGCCCGGACGCCCGCCGGAGCCGCGCCTGTGCAGACGCTCCTCTTGTCGGGTGTCGTCGTGAGTGCCGTGCTGGGAAGCATTCTCATGTTCGTGGTGTCCGTCGCGCCTGCGGAGAAGCTGCACGGAATTGTTTGGTGGCTTCTGGGCAACCTGCAGATTTTCGATTGGGGGTTGCTGCGCATCGTCTCGGCTGTCGTCGCCGCCGGACTCGCGGTGAGCGTACTCTTTGCTCGCGACTTGAACCTCATGGCCCTGGGAGAAGAACCAGCGGTGCACCTGGGCCTTGACGTCGAATGGACGAAGAAGCTGTTTTTCCTGTTGGCTTCACTGATGACCGGGGCCACCGTCGCCGCCTGCGGCCTGATCGGTTTCGTGGGGCTGATCGTTCCCCATACGGTGCGCCTGGTGGCCGGCCCGGACCACCGCCGGCTGGTCCCTGCCTCCGCACTGGCGGGTGGGGCCTTCCTGGTGTCGGCGGACAGCGTTGCTCGGACGATCATCGCGCCGCGGGAGGTGCCGATCGGCGTCATCACCGCAATACTCGGCGGCCCGTTCTTCCTGGGGTTGCTAAGACGGCGAAAGGCTTCTTACCGAGACTGATATGCTCTCCCTTCAGAACATCAGCGCCGGCTATGCCGGAAGACCTGTCCTGCAGAACGTCGCGATGGACATCGCCGCCGGCGAATTCGTGGGCCTTATCGGGCCAAACGGCTCGGGAAAGACCACGCTGCTGCGCGTCATCAGCGGCGTGTTGCCTGCGTGGCAAGGAGAGGTCTGGCTTGGGGGACGCAAGCTGCGGGAGATGGGCAGACGCAACGTAGCCCGGATCGTGGCGCACCTGTTGCAGGAGTGTGCCTTGGGGCTGGCGTTCTCGGTCCGCGAGGTTGTCCTGATGGGACGGTCGCCTCATTTGCCAAGATTCGGCCGCGAGACTGAACGTGACTTCGCGCTCGTCGCATCTGCGATGGACCTCGCCAATGTCTCGCACATTGCTGACCGACCGATCACGGAGATCAGTGGTGGCGAGCGCCAACGGGCGTTCATTGCCATGTGCCTCGCCCAGGAGCCGCGGGTACTCCTGCTGGATGAACCGACAAGTCATCTCGACATCGGGCATCAACTGTCCATCCTCAACCTGTTAAGGAACCTGAACCGCCGGGCCCGCATGACGGTTGTTGCCGTATTCCACGACCTGAACCTTGCCGCCGAATACTGCGACCGATTGGTCCTGCTGGATCGCGGACGGGTCGTGGCCGCGGGAACACCGGTGAATGTGCTCACGGCTGAAATGATACTGGGCGTCTACGGCGTGAGCGTTCTCGTCGGACGCAATCCGCTGTCCGGCGGTCCCCACATCGTTCTCGCCCCCGGCGGGTGCCCCGGCATCGGGCACGAATCGGCGATCCCCCGTCACAACTGACTACGTCCTCTCTGCCTTCTTTCATGCCGGGCGCATGGCCAAATAGACCTTGCGAACCGCCCGGATGACGTCCTGCAAGTCGTCGTCGCCGAAGGTGGGGTCCAGCATGACGCCGGCAAAGCGGGCCAGGATGTCGAGCGTTCGCGGGCAGCACTCGCGGCCGTAGCGGACGGCCTTGCCCTCGGGACTCTGGAACGAGGGCCAGGCGGGGTGGACGGTGGCCTTGTGCTCGATCCGCGGGTCGCCGGGGAGGATGACCGAGCCGGCGGGCGGCGAGGCCGGGATGCCCTCGGCGGCCAGGGCGGCGATGAACCGGTCGCGGCGCTCGCGGGTGCCCAGGTCCAGAAAGACCCCGACGCCCAACTCCCCGTCGGGGTCCGGGACCTTGCGGAGCTTGAGGCCCGGGAGGTCGGCGATTCCCTCGCGGACCATTCGCGCGCCGCGGCGGAGGGCCGTGCAAATGGCATCCAGCTTCTTGAGCTGCCCGCAGAGGACCGCCCCGGTGAACTCGTTCATGCGGAAGTTGCACGCGGCGACGGCGGGCAGGAGCCCTCCGCCCAGGGCCTCGGTGTACGGCGAGCGGAGCAGGCCGGCGTCGTGGAAGCGGAAGCCCCGCTCGAAGAGCCGCGGGTCGCTGGTGACGACCGCCCCGCCCTCGCCCGAGGTGATGGTCTTGCTCTGCTGGAAACTGTAAATGCCGATGTCGCCGATCGCGCCGACGTGCTTGCCCCGGTAGCGCCCGCCCACGCACTGCGCGCAGTCCTCCAGCACGCGGAGCTTGTGGGCCCGGGCGATCGCCAGTACGGCGTCCAGGTCGCAGGGGCACCCCTGGAGGTGGACGGGCATGAGCACCTTGGTCCGCGGCGTGATTTTCGCCGCGATGTCCCGCGGATCGACGGTGAAGGACTCGTCGATCTCGGCGAACACCGGCAGGGCGCCGGCCAGCACGACGGCGTCGTAGCAGGCGTACCAGGTCCAGGCGGGCAGGATCACTTCGTCGCCCGGGCCGACCCCCAGGGCGGCCATGGCGGTGAAGAGGGCCGTGGTCCCGGAGGTCACGCCGAGGGCGTATTTCGCGCCCAGCCGGGCCGCGTAGGCCTTCTCGAACCTGAGGACCTTCGATCCGCCCCCGGCCGACCAGCGGAAGGGATTCCGCATGCCGAGCACGTCGAGCAATTCCTGCTTCTCGGCGTCGTCGTAGAATTGCGGCCCGAAGTTCCGCACGTGGAGCGGGGTCTTCCGCACGGGCGTTCCCCCGTCCAGGGCGAGCTTCTCGCTTGCGGCGGGGCCCTGCGGCGCCGCCGCCCCCAGGAGGAGCGACGCGGCGCCGGCCGCACCGACGGACCCCAGGAACTCGCGGCGGCTGGACAGCGGTTGACCCATCAGGCCACTCCTTGCCCGCGGGGGGCCATCCGGGAGGCGATCGGGACAGGCAGCTCGCCGAGGTGGGGATCAATTGCGTTCACCAGCTTATAAACTTCGCTGCACGGGTTTTGGTTTTCGGGAAGATCGCCTCGCGCGATGCGCGGCGCTCGCAGCTTTTCGGCTCGTTCACAGGCATCGCGCACATGAACAACTATCGAGCTGAAATCGAACTTGCCCTTCGCGTACCGGGGAAGGTGCTTCCTCTTCAGGGTGCTGACGACCGCATCGCAATCGACCGTCGATTTGTCGTTCTCCTCAAAGTGCAGCAGAACCCAGTATTCGAAGCACATGGTGGAGACGGCGAGACAGACACCATTCGCCTCGGCCTTGCTTCGGGCGTTGACGATCTTCTCGCCGTAGTCCCCGTCGATCACGCACCACACCTGTTCAAATGGTACCGTGCCGCTATTGCGCCCAGCTGCGCTCGCCTTGATCTGGATCGCTCGCTCGACAACTTGAATGGGCTGAGTGTGGCCCCCGCTGCCGGTGACTCGCACTGAAGCGGCAGAGAGCTTGAAGTGTTCCTTCAGCGCATCGAAATAGTCCCGCGCCGACTTGGTATCCTCGCAGACAATCAAGCATCGTTTTGCCAGATTCCGCACGCCGCGGCGCCGCTGAAGTTGTTCAATCAGCGCCACTGTGGCTTTGGACAACGGTTTCTTGGGACGGGGTCCCCGGTTCGTCATAGCGAGAGCCTCTCCGCCGAGGGAATCGCCCCATAGAGGCCTGAGAGATAACGCTTGCGGATATTGTGGACCGTCCGCGCCTCGTCTTTGAATTCCGTCAGGGAATAGAGTTCCGACGCTCCTTGCGAGTCCTTCTTCGTGAAATACACTTGATCCCGTCGCAGCGCCGGTGGCAGGCCGTCGTGGTTCTCAAGGAGCCCCGTGTCGTGCGTGGCGAAGATAAGCTGTGATCGGACGCGGTCGTTCGGGCCATCGTTGATGGCCCGGATCAGGCTGTCCAGCACCCGGGGATGAAGGCTTGCGCTCATTTCGTCCGCGAGGATGGTGACAGGTGTGTTGGCGAGCGTCCACCAATCGCCCGCCAGGTTGAAGAGCTTCTTTGTTCCGGAAGATTCGTCCGCAAAGTCAATCGCCTGCTTTGACCTTCCCTCATGCACGAAGGAGACCACGCTTCTCTCGTCCGGCACCTTGTCCCCGCCCCCGATCTTGGCGAGTTGCTCTCGGACGAAACCGGGAAGCTTGAAGGCCTCGCGGCGGGTCTCAACGTCGCAAATCCCTACATCTGCGGGCCGTATGAGATGACGCATGATCCACTCGCGGTACCGGGGATCGTCCGCGAAGCGCTCCTGCTCCGAGTCGCCAAGCTTGATCTGAACCATGGCGGCGTCAGAGTAGTCCTCGTGCCGCGTTGCATCTCGGATGGCCCGATAGTACGGCTGGACGGACTCTGGGCTGTCGTGCGGCCCATGCTGTGCCAGTTTCGAAAGCACTGCCACGTTCGGTTGCATCCCCTTGACGTAGAGCCGATTTGCATCGCTGCGCGAGATTAGATCTCCGCGGACTTCACCCGAAGGCTGGCGATCGATAAGCTTGGTTTCGCCGTTTTCGTCGAACAGCGCGAGCACCTCGTACAAGATGGCCGCTGCCTCGTAGGTGATCTCATATCTCAGCAGCGCCTTGTCGTAAACGACGTCGCAGCCGAGTTGGATGGGCTCAGCCCGCGACTCTTCGTCCAGCAGAAAAGGTTGATAAGTGGGGATCTTTCCGTCCGGCTTTGACTGGGCACTCGATGTGGTGACGAGCCAATGGAGGGCTCGACCGGCGGTCAAAACCGTCGACTTCCCTGAGCCGTTAGCGCCATAGATCGCCACGGTCCGCAGCAGCCGGAGCGGTTCAGGCATGCCGCTGATCGGTGCCTCGAATGTCCCCCGCTTCCGGTCCTCTTCTCGCTTAAAATCAGCCGCGACCATTGACAGCTCGAAGGCTGCCTTGAGCGATCGAAAGTTACGTCCGAAAAGCCTAACGAGCATTGGCACCCCCCAATCGTAGTACGAATTGCACGGTGGCGCAGCTTTCCTGCGCTATCCAATCTTAAGACATTGGAGAGGTCGCGTCCAGGCGTCGGAGGAACTCAAATTGGCCCTAGAATGCGGGTGGGGGGTACCGTGCGTTCAGTGTCCGCAAGGGGAGGGGAAAAGGGCCGGGTCCGAAACGGGGCCTGGGGCCCGAACGCCCTGCGGTTCCTCAGCCGTGCCAGGGCCGGCTGCGGGTGGCGAAGTTGTGCAGGCTCTCGATGGCCAGTTTCACGTCGGTCTCGACCTGGAAATCGAACATCCCGGCGATGACGAAATCGGCCCCGTGGCGATAGGCGTAGGAGAAGGCCATCCGCGGATGGATCGCCCCGGCCGCCATCACCTTGAACGCCACCCACGGCTTATCGACGGTTTCCATGAAGGCCGCCGTCTCCTCGGGATTGTTGCACCACATGTTGTCGTGGTTCGTGTCGTGGTCGGCAGAGTCGTTCTTCATCCAGTCGTATTCCGTCCGCCGCTCCTTGGGCGTGCCCGACCAGTAGCGATCCATGTGGAAGGTCTTGACGTAGAAATCGGGATTGACCTTGTGCTGCTCGCAGGCCTTGGGCATGTTCAGCGAGTGGCCGCCGACGCCGGCGGGCACGCCTTGGCCCTTGATCAGGTCGACCATCTGCGCGATGGCCTCGATCTTGCCGCCGCTCATCATGTGGGAGTCGGTCACCCCGCCGTGCGAATACAGCAGCGTGGCCCCCATGTCGACCTGGCGCTTGATCGTGTCGGCCATCTGGACCTTGTCCTCGACCAGCCGGATGCAGACCATGGTTTGGATCTTCGCGGCCCGCTGGCGGTTGTAAGCGGTCACCGGGCCCCAGCAGGCGGGATCCAACTGCAGTGTATTGATGCCGCACGCCTGGGCGATCTCCAGGGTCTCGAAGATTTTCGCCTCCGTGTTGTAGGAGGTGAACAGCTTGGAGGCGTACATCAGGTCGCGGCTGTGGGCCCAGCCGCCGATCAGGTTGCCGCCGATCAAGAACCGGCTGAGCGACACCTTGCCGATCTTGCCGCACGGCAAGCTGCCGAGCGGAATGTCGACCTTGGGCTTTTCGGGCTTCGGGGCAGCGGCCGCCGCCGTGCCGTCTTGCACTGCCGCCCGCAGGATGTTCTCCTCGATGCTGCCGCACGCCGCGCCGAGGCCGGCCGCCCCGAGCACGCCCCTGGCCAGGAAACACCGGCGGTCAGTCTTGTCTGCCATAGCTGGTCCCTTTTCACATGAAATTGAGTTGATTCTCCTCCGCCCGAACGGGTCCCGGGCAGCGGAGGCACCCTTCGTTGTACCGCGCGCAACCGGAAAGTCAACTTGCCGGTCCGGGAGGGCACGGCGAGGTCGATGACGAGTTGCCGTTGATTTGCCGCGTGGCGGCGGAGCTAAATGGCCTTTTCGTTTTGCTTTTTCTCTAGCCATCAGGCATTCATGCCTGGGACTGCGGCGTTCCCGGTGCGCTGCCCCGATTTTGCCGTCCCGCCGCCGTAGGTGGCGGGACGGCAAAATCGGCGGTGATGGGGGGGCGACTCGGCGTCCCTCGGCGTCCCAGGCATGAATGCCTGGGCAACGGAAAGGGGAGAGTCGCGGCCGTGGCTCAGGCCGCCGGCCGCAAAGAAAAGGGCTCCCGCGAGACCGCATCGCTACGCGGCTCGGCAACGGGCGATTCCGCCACTTGCAGGGCGGGAACAGCCGCCTTGCGATGGCCGGCGGGCCACAAGAACATGGCGGTCAGTACGATGCCGACCGGCCCGAGCAGCGTGCCCAAGGTCACCGCATCGCCGCCTCGACCCGCAAGGCATCCCAGGGCCCCGGCCAGCCCGGCGCTGGCCAACCATACCACGGCAATCACCACAAAGATGTCCATCTCAGAAGCCTTATTCTATCCGCACGACAGCCGCCGCGGCCGCGAGCCAAACCTGGTAGCCAATCGCGTGGCTGAAGTGTCGCCGACCTACCCTTTTCCGCGATCTCGCTTAACAACCGGAGCAAGCAGATCCATGACTCTCTATAGAATATAAATCAATGCTGCAAATCACGCTATAACCTTTGTGGGGACAGCCTGTCCATCATTGCGAGGCAACTACGGCGGAGGCGGGCAACTGGGCTTTCGCCGAAAGACACGAGACGGCCCGGCAGGGCGCTCCGTGCGGATTGGCCACCGGCATCAAAGCACCATACACCCCACTTCCGCTGTGGTGGGATACCCACTGGCATGGTGCCCGCGACGACCGGGGCACCCCGGCGAGTGGAGGTGCGCGGCCGGTATGCCCGGCGTCACCGTGCTGCGGCCGGTGGCTGCCGGCGGGGGGGAACGGGACAGGTCCATGTTTTCGGGCCTGGCTGTAACTGCTGGAAAACGCCGGTTGGCCGAAAAATGGACCAGTCCCCACGCGGCCTGTGAACGGTTGCAGCGCACCGGGGACGCCGTCACTGTACGCGTCGCGGCCGCCGTGCTACAACTCACTTCCGGCCCCGACGGGGCCTGGAAATTGGCCGGGAGGGGCGACGCTGCCCCCCACAACGATCCCGCGGGAAGGAAACTGACCATGATCAAGGCACTTCTTTCGGCGGCCGCGTGCGCGGCATTCTGTGCGGCCGCGATATACGGGGCCGACGAGCGCCTGCCCGTCGGCGAGTTCACCGCCACGCGATTCGAGAAGGCCCCCGTGATCGACGGCAAGGTCTCTCCCGGCGAATGGGACCGGGCCTTCACCACCTCGGGGCTGATGGCCCCGTTCGAGCACGAGCTGCAGGAATCCGAGACGACGATGAGCCTCGGCTTCGACGCGGAGCGGTTCTACTTCCTTTTCCGCTGCCGGCGGGGCAACGACGAGTGGAAGCTGTGGAAGCACTCGCGCTTCAACGACGACTACAACTTCGGCGAGCCCTCGGTGGAGGTCTGGGTGACGCCGCCGACGATCGTCCCGGAGACCTACCAGAACGTCATCAACACCTATCCCGCCGTGCTGGACGTGAAGAACATTCCGTCGCGCGGCTACTCGTCGCAAGGCTGGAAAGGGGACTGGAAGGTGGGGGTCTCGGAGGATGCGGACCACTACGTGATCGAAGCGTCCGTGCCGATCAAGGACTTCGGCTTCGATCGCGTCCGGAGCGGCGACGCGTGGCAATTCCTGCTCGGCCGCAACTGCCTGGGGGCCAAGCCGCGCTCGCAGGCATCGTGGTCCCTCACCCAGGGATTCGGCGAGATCCCGCAACATCCGAAGGTCCATTTGATGGATGACGAGGTCGTGGCGCAGCTCAGCGGCGTCTCGACGATCTTGACCGGCAAGTACGCCTTCGAGGTGGGCGTGGTTGCGCCGCGGGCCCGCGGGGCCGAGGCGGACGTCGAGCTGCGGTTCCACAAGGCCGTCAGACCCTCCGGCGACGACCGCATCGAGCGGAGGCACGTGAAACTGGGCCCGGGCCAACGGCAGGTGGTGGGCCTGTCCGGCGACGTCAGCCAGTGGACCCCGGCCGGCCAGGGCGGGGTGCGGCGGGGCCACTTCACCGTCACGGTCGCCAAGACCGGCGGCGGGGAGGTTTTCCGCCAGAGTTTCCCGTATGCCATCAGCGGCTGGGTGCCGCGGACGCCGGTCAAGCCCGCCGGCGCGCCGCCGGTCGAGGAGCTGGGCCTGAGTGCCCAGTACGGGCCGGAAACGAACACGGTCCTGGTGAAGGCCGACATCCTGGACCTGCCCAGCCGCCGGAACGTGGCCGCCGGAGTGGCGACGGTGGTCGAGCCGGAGACGGGCAAAGTGCTGGGGAGCGTGCCGCTCCGCCCGTTCCGCGAGTGGTACGGCGGGGCGGAGTTGCACCTGGCCGGCGTGGCGATTCCCGGCGACGAGTTCCGCCCGGGCCCGGCCGCGGAGGGGCCGGGCAATCGCGGCAAGAAAGTGCAGGTCCGCGTCGCCCTCCGCGACAAGGACGGCAAGGAGTTGAAGACGGCCGCCAAGGAAGTCGACCTGCTCCGCTATGCCGCGGGGTGGATGAACAACCGCGTGGGCGTTTCGGACAAAGTCATTCCCCCCTGGACCCCGCTCGAGGTCAGGGGGAGCGAGGTGGGCGTGTGGAACCGGACGTTGCGGCTGGACGGCCTGGGCATGGCCCGGCAAATCACCAACGGCGGCGTGGCCCAGCTTGCCGCCCCGATGCGTCTGGTGGCCCTGAAGGACGGCAGGGAAATCGAGATTCGCCCCGGCCAGGCTACGCTGGGCCGCCGCGTCGAGGCGGAAGCGGACTTCACCGGCGCCGCCGAGGCAGCCGGACTGCGACTGGCGGCCCGCACCCACGTAGAGTTCGACGGATTCGTCAACGTCCAGCTCGACGTGGCCCCCGCCGGGAAGGAACCGGCCACGGTGGACGGGCTGTTTCTGGAGATTTCCTTGCCGGCCGACGAGGCCACGCACTACTGCACCACGGCCGGCGGCTGGTCGGCCGTCCACGACGCCTTGCCCGACCACTGGACCAGCCGCATGACTTCCTCCGGGATGCTCGTGGGCGATTTCGTCCCCTACGTCTGGCTGACGAACTCCGACCGGGCGCTGTTGTGGTTCGCCGATCACGACCGGGGCTGGAGCCACGAGCCGCCCGGGGCGCTGCCGGCACAGGAGATCCGCCGCGAGCACGGCAAGGTCACGCTCCGCGTCAACTTCTTTGCACTGCCCACTGAGGTGAAGGGGCGGCGGACCATCACCTGGGGCTGGCAGACGTTCCCGTCGCGGCCGTTGCCCCCGGGTTGGCGGGCGACGTTCTGCGCCTCGCAGCCGCCGACGCCGCACACCCGGAACTCGTACTTCTGGATCGATGCCGACTGGGCGGTGCTCTGGCCCTACTATTGCAGCCCGTTCCCCTGGCACATGGACAAGTCCAAGGCGTTGCTCAGCGCCGCGTGCCGGGACCCGCGGCACCGCCCGTGCGTCGGGTCGATCGCCCACTCGATCGGCCGCTACCAGGACTACGACGGCCACCAGTTTCCGGGGCTTGCGGTGGACTGGGGCGCGTCGCCCGGCCAGATCGGCAACTCGGACGTCACGGCCTCGAAGGGTCCCAACGACTTCCGGCTCTGGCACTACCAGCGGTGGGTCCGCGAGGCCGGCTTCCGCGGCCTGTACGTGGACGAGAACTACCTTGCCCTGGAAGAGAACTTCCTGACCGGCAACGCCTACTGGCGGGCCGATGGCTTGCTGCAGCGGGCGTACAACTACGTGGGGCTCCGCGACTACTTCAAGCGCCTGAAGGTGATGTTCCACCAGAACGGCGTGCCGTCGCCGAACCTGTGGCAGCACGTCACGTCCGGCGCGGCGTACCACGCCTGGTTCGGCGACGTTTTCTTCGAGGGCGAGAACGTCGAGCCGACCGACTTGAACTACGACTACATCGAGGTCCTGCCGGCCGGCCGCCTCCGCGCCATCGGCAGCTCCGCGTGCGCCGGCGGCGTGATGACCATGATGTGCCAATCGGACCGGCACCGCAGTCCGTGGTACCTCAAGCACAACCACCAGTTTCTCGGCTGGGTCATGGCGCATGACGTGCTGCCCGAGCAGCTTCCGCTGTACCCGAAGCTCTGCGAGGCCGGGCATCTTTGGGCCGAGCGGGTCACGTTCCTGCCCTACTGGAAGAAGGGGCCGATTGCCAGCGGGCAGGCCGATTGCCTCGTCTCCGCACACCTGGCCGACGGCCGCGCATTGCTGTGGGTCGTCAACAAGAGCCGGAAGGACGCAAACGTGCGGGTGGCCGTGGACTGGAAAGCCATTGGGCTGGATCCCGGAAAACTGGATGCCAGCAACGCCGAAACGGGGGCTGCCGTGTCGCCGGCCGCCGACGGCTTCAGCGTGCCCGTTTTGCAGCGGGACTTCGTGCCGGTGCTCTGCGTGCCGCGGTAACAGACGAATCGGCCGGGTGCCATGTCCACGCTCGCGCTGTCATGGCACGGTCTCCTGAGCGTGCCCCGGGGACACCTTGGACTGCGGGAAATCATCACCGGCCATTTACCCGGCCGCTTCCCCGGTCTCAGGGAAATCTGCTATGATCGTGAGCAGTGGCACGCCCTGGACGTTTGGGGGGTATGGCCGCAGCCCGGTTCCCGAAGCCCCCAGTTTCCTTCTTCCTTCATGCGAGGAGTTGCAAATGACCCAGCCGGGTAAGATCAAACTCTTGCTCGCCGACGACCATCCGGTGGTACTCAGCGGCACAAAGGCCATGCTGGCGGGCACGGAGATCAAGGTCGTCGCCGAGGTGAGCAGCGGGCAGGCGGCGGTGAAGCACGTGCTGGAGCACGAGGTGGATGTCGTGCTCATGGACGTGTGCATGCCCGAGGACGACGGCCTGACGGCCCTGGGCCGCATCAAGCTGGACAAGCCGGACCTGCCGATCGTGATGTTCTCCGCTTTCGATAATCCCGCGTATGTCGCGCGGGCGGTCGCCCTGGGGGCCAGCGGCTTCCTGCTGAAAGGCTGTACCCGGGACGAGCTGGTCAACGCCGTCACGAAGGCGGCCGCGGGCGAGAGTGTCTTCACCCGCGACGAGCTTCGCCGCGTGACCGGGGCCCTGGCAACGCCGCGCATCCGGGCCGGCATCGACGTTCCTTTGACCCAACGCGAGGCCGACGTGCTGCGGCACATGGCCAACGGCCTGACGAACGACGACATAGCCAAGACGCTGCACATCGGCTACGAAACGGTCAAGGAGCACGTACAGCACATTTTTCGCAAGATCGGACTGACCGACCGGACGCAGGCAGCCGTGTGGGCCGTACGCAAGGGGCTGGTCTGAACCGGGCCGCCGGGCCGGCCCGCCGGAATCGCGGCGGCCGACGGATCGGCGAGCACCCGTGAACGCCGGCGGCAACGATCCCTTGCCTGCGGCAGCCCCGTCCGCCGTTTGCCGCGATCGACTTCGCAGTTGTCCTGCCGAATGACGGACCCCTTGCTGAAAACGCCGCCTTTCGGTAGGATGAGAGGATAGGGCGCAACTCGTCGTTTTACGGGCACCGGGGCGGCCGCGAGAGGCAAGGGGAAGCCTATCGACGTTCGCGGCGGTCGCGGGGCTCCCGGGAGATTGGCCATGGGCTCGTTGCGGGCTCGACGGACGGCGCGGGATCGGCGTTCCACGGGCTTTACGCTCGTGGAGCTGCTGGTGGTCATCGCGATTATCGGGATTCTCGTCGGCCTCCTGCTGCCGGCGGTCCAGGCGGCACGCGAAGCGGCGCGACAAACGCACTGTTCCAACAATCTCAGACAGTTGGGGCTCGGGGCATCCCAGTGCGTCGCAGCGATCGGCTACTTCCCCAGCGGCGGGTGGGGGAATACGTGTGTCGGCGATCCGACCCGCGGCTTCGACAAGAAGCAGCCGGGGGGATGGGTCTACAACCTGCTCCCGTTCATCGAGCTCGGGGCGCTGCACGACGTGGCCATCAGCGCTACCTCCAGCAACTTCAACCAGTTGAACGCCGTGCAGACCCAGACGCCCATGGAGCTTTTCATTTGTCCCACGCGGCGGCACGTCGCCCTCTACCCGTTCCAGCCGGACAGAACTTACTGGAACATGGATCGCTCGAAGCTCACCAAGTGCAGCAAGACCGATTATGCGATCAACGTCGGAACCATCGGCGACAACGAGCTAGGCTGCCCCAGCGGGGTGACGAGCCTCGCCACGGGAGACACGTGCACGACCTGGGCGAATGAAGGCTGGAACGGGATCAGCTTCCTTCGCAGCCAGGTGTCGCCGGCCGACATCACCGACGGCCTCTCCAATACGATCCTGCTGGGAGAGAAGGAGCTCGATTCCAATCACTATACCGATGGAACGCAGGCGTGTGACAACCATTGCATCATGGCCGGGTTGGACAACGACATGTACCGCTTGACGTCGACGCCGCCGATCCAGGACCGCCGCGGCTTGTCGTCCGACACCCAGTTCGGCGGCCCGCATGCGGGTCTGTGCATCTTCGTGTTCTGCGACGCCTCGGTCCACAAGATCAATTTGGGGATCAATCCGGTTACGTTTGCCAACCTTGGCTGCCGCAACGACGGCCAGGTGATCACCAGCTCGAGCTTCTAGTCCACGCGTCCCCTGTCCTGGTAGCCATCGATCGGCCATGAAATCCTGCTGCCCCACCCGTGCGGAGATTCTGCTCCTGGTCGTTGGACTTGGGCTCTTGGGGCCGGCCGGGTGCGGCAGCCGGGCGATCCAGCCGCCGGCGATCCCCTCCGACGCCGCCCGGAAGGCCATCGAGCTCTACGATACCGGCAAGAATGGTTTCCTTGACGCCGCCGAGTTGGAGAAGGCCCCCGCGCTGCGCGTGGCGTTCCCCAACTCCAGCAAGGTCACCGAAGAAGACATTGCCGCCCGATTCGCGAGCTGGAAGGAAAACAAGGCTGGCCGCATGATGTTCACCGTCGCCGTGCACCACAACGGCCGGCCGCTCGCGGATGCCACCGTCACCCTGGTCCCCGAGAGTTTCCTCGGCGGCGAGTTCAAGGCCGCCACCGGCAAGACCGACCGGGCGGGTACGGCGTCGCCCAGCGTGCCGGTCGCCGGTCCCGACGACGTGCCGGGCGTCCCGCCGGGATTCTACCGCATCGAGATCACCAAGGCCGGCGAGAACATCCCCGCCAAGTACAACACGGAGACGATTCTCGGCGGGGAGGTGCCCCAGATGGACGCGGGCAAGTGGCGCTTCGACCTCCGCTACTGATCCGCCGGGACGGGTGGACCTCGGCAGCCCGCACCATTTGCCGGGCTACCCCACCACGAGCACCACGAGCCGCATCGGGCCGTGGACGCCGAGGATCAGGATCTTCTCGATGTCGGACGTCCGGCTGGGACCGGTCACCAGCACGAGTTCGCCTCGGGCTTCGGCGGCGGCGCACCGCCCGGAGAGCCCGCCCCACGCGGCCGGCAGGTGCTCGAAGATACTCTCGCGCCGCGCGACCACGACACACGCCGGCGGCAGGTAGCACATCAGCCGCTCCGCAGCCGTCGGGCAGTCGATGGCGCACGTGCCCGTATCGGCCAGCAGGCACTCGGCCGTGACCAATCCGGCGGGCAGCTCGGCGATGCGGCGGGGCTCGGCATCGGGCGGGACCCAGGCGAGCCGCTCGGGGGGCAGATCGGCGGTCACTTCGCGGGCCAGGGGGCGATCCACGACCCCGAGCGGCGTCCAGCCGGCAGTGTCCAGCAGCTCCGCCAGCCGGCGGCGGGCCTCGGCCATCGTGGCCGCGCGGATCGTCTCGCCGTGGACGGCCGAGAGTTCCTGCGCGAAACGCTGGGCGAGGACCTCCGGGTCGGAGCGGGCACCGTGCGAAGCATGGTCGGGAGGCCAGACCTCCGGCACCGGCGGCGGCGGCAAGCCGGCCGATCCGGCGGCGGCCGCGTTGCCCAGGCCGGTGCGGATACGCTGCATAATCGCGTCGCGGCTAGTCATGCGTGGCGTCCTCGGCGATACGGGGTCACATGCTGCGAGACTGTTGTTCAGCGGGCGGGCTCGCCCGCCGCGGAACATGCGGCGACGTCCTTGCTCCAACTCGGCGGGCGAGCCCGCCCGCTAAACGAACTCATTCCTTCTCCCGCTTTCGCCACCAGCTTCGGAAAGTGTCGCCCGGCACGCGGGGCAGCTCGCGGCCGCGGGTCCAGGCCCCGAGCTTGCCGGGATGCCAGGGCAGGAATCGTGCCAGGCGGATGCCCCAGCGGACCGCCCGCATTGCCAGGCCGTAGCGCCGCGGGCCGCCCATCGCCCAGGCCCAGAGGTTCCACGTGAGCCGCTCGACCCACGAGTGCATCGGCGAAGGTTCGGTAACGGCCCGCTGCCGCAGGTGTACCAGTTGGTGTGCCAGGTCGATCTTCAGCGGGCAGACTTCGCTGCACGCCCCGCACAGCGACGAGGCGAACGGCAGCGCGCCGGCCTGGTCCATCCCGACCAGGTGCGGGGTCAAGACGGCGCCGATCGGGCCGGGATAGACCCAGCCGTACGACCAGCCGCCGACGCGGCGGTAGACCGGGCAGACGTTCAGGCACGCCCCGCAGCGGATGCAGTACAGCGACTGCCAGGCCGCCGGATCCCCCAGCACGTTGGTCCGGCCGTTGTCCAGGAAGATGACGTACAGTTTCCGTCCCGGGGCGGGCCCGTGGATCAGGTGCGTGTAGCTGGTGAGTTTCTGGCCGGTGCCGCTGCGGGCCAGCAGGTTGAGGAACACGGGCAGGTCGTCGATCCGCGGGAGGACCTTCTCGATGCCCACGAGGGCCACGTGGACCGGCGGCGTGGCGGTGGAGAGGCCGGCGTTGCCCTCGTTCTCGATCTGCACGAGCGTGCCGCTTTGGGCCACGGCGAAATTGCAGCCCGAGATGCCCATCTCCGCCCGCAGGTACTCCTCGCGGAGGCGCCGCCGGGCGATGGCCGTCAGGTGGGCGTGCTCGGCGCTGAACGGCTCGCCGAGCTTCTCGGCGAACAGCCGGCCCACGTCCTGGGCCGAGAGGTGCAGGGCGGGCGTGACGATGTGTACGGGCCGCTGGCCGGCCAACTGGACGATGAACTCGCCGAGGTCCGTCTCCACCGGCCGGATGCCCGCCTCCGCCAGCACATGGTTCAGCTCCATCTCCTCGGTGAGCATCGACTTGGCCTTGACCACGCTCTGGACGTTGTGCTGCCGGGCGATCGCCAGGACGTGGCGGTTGGCCTCCGCGGCGTCCTGGGCCCAGAGCACGGTGGCGCCGCGGGCCGAGATATTCTGTTCGAACTGCGCCAGCAGCTTGTCGAGGTTGGCCAGGGCGTAGCGCTTGATCTGGTGGGCCGCCTCGCGCCACTCCTGGAAGCACGGGATGGCGTCGGTGATCGCGCGGTTCCGCTTGCTGGAGTATTCCGTGGCCCGCCCGAGCGCGGCGAACTCCGGCGAAGGCTCGTAGAGGCCCCTCGTCTTTTCCTTCAAGAACGGGGCGCCGTGGATTGCAGGGTGCTCTCCGGACATCGGGTCACCTCCCCCGGCCGCCGGCGGCCAGGACCTCCGCCAGGTGCAGCGTGCGGATGTGCCGCGTGGCCGGGTCCCGGCGGAGCATGCCGCCGATGTGCATCAGGCAGCTCACGTCGCCCGAGACCACCACGTCCGCCCCGCTCTGGACGATGTTCTCCTTTTTCGTCCGGCCCATGGCCAGCGAGGTGCCGGGCATCTTGACGCTGAACGTGCCGCCGAAGCCGCAGCACTCCTCGACGTTGGGGATCGGGCAGGCGGTCATGCCGCGGACGTTCTCCAGGAGCCGCAGGGGCTGCTGGACCACGCCCAGCTCCCGCCGCCCATGGCAGCCGACGTGCAGGGCCACCTTGTGCGGGAAGGCGGCCCCGGTGTCGCTGGTGCCCAGGATGTCCACGAGGAACTCGGCCAGCTCGAACACCCGCCGCCCGACGCCCACGACCCGCGGGCTCGGGTCCACGTGCCCGAAAAACACCCGGCACATGGCGGTACACGAGGCCGAGGGGCAGACGATCCAGCGGTGCGGGGCGAACACGTCGCAGAAATGGCGGACCACCCGCCGCGCCTCGTCCCAGTAGCCGGAGTTGAAGGCCGGCTGCCCACAGCAGGTCTGCTCCGGCGGGAAGACGACCGGCACGCCCAGGCGGGTGAGGATCTCGACCGTCGCCCGGCCGATCTCGGGGTAGAACTGGTCGATGTAGCAGGGGATGAACAGCGCCGCCGGCTCGCCCTTGCGGTAGGGCGGGTCGTCTTGGCGCGGGGCCGGCGTCGCGGGTCCGGGGTCAGCCATGCCCGGTTTATATCAGCCCCCGCGGCGAAAGTCCAGCAGCGATTCCGCAAGTAGGCTGGCGTTGAGCCGCTAAGCGCCAATCCGGCTTCGCTTTACCGCTGTCTCGGCGATGCGGGGCAAATTCGCATTCAAGAACCTCTTGCTCCGCACGGGGAATTC
>Ga0187848_10001437_pt1 | contig 20250 bp, 14 predicted proteins | sample June2016WEW_4_40_FD_132424 | JGI IMG/M metagenome (GOLD analysis project Ga0187848, IMG submission 132424) | Peatland microbial communities from SPRUCE experiment site at the Marcell Experimental Forest, Minnesota, USA - June2016WEW_4_40 | ecosystem: Environmental > Terrestrial > Soil >... | reverse complement strand
GGCCAGTGGCGGTCTGGCACAGGTGGTTCGCGGCGGGTGTTGCCCGGCCCGGCCGCCGCGTCTTCGCCGGGTAGGCCCCCAGCGGCGGGATCGCGGCCGTCGGCCGCGATCCCGCCGCCCCCCAAGCCCATGCTCGGGCTTGAATCGGGGCTGGCCCCAGCCCCGCCGGCCGGTGCGACCCAACCGCCGACCGCACGAGAACTCTGAATAGGGTGACCACCAGCGGCAAGCTGAACGTCGTGCTGGGCGAGAAGGGCCTGGCCGAGCGGGTCGTGAACCTGCTCTGATTGAAACCGAGGCCCGGAGGCTGGGAGCGATCCTGGCCTCCGGGCGTTCTCCTTTTCCGGCCGAGCAACCACCTCCAATCCCACACCACGACTCAGACTGCCGTCCCCACACTTGTCGGATCGGTCCCGCGCAACGATAATACAATCTCGACATTCCCAGCCCCCGGGGTGCAAGCGGTGCCATGCGTTCAGCCCCGTCGCCTGGCCTTCCACATCATATAGAACGGCATCCCGGTGAGGATCAGTAACAGGCCGATCACGGTGGCCTGGGGATCACCTTGGATGACATAGACCAGGAAGGCCAGGCAGATCACCAGGTACAGGGCCGGAGTGACCGGGTAGCCCCGGCAACGGTACGGGCGGGAGCGGTCCGGCTGCTTGAATCGCAGGCGGTAGACTGCGGCCACCGTGAGGCCCCCGAACAGGACCGAGGCGAACGTGCTGTAGGTCAGCAACTCCGAGTAGGAGCCGGTCAATGCCAGGACCATCGACCAGACGCCTTGGTAAATCAGGGCCATCATGGGCGTCTTGCGCGAGTGCAGGGCGGCGCGACTGCGGAAGAAGAGTCCCTCGCGGGCCGTGGCGTAGCAGACCCGGGCACCGCCGAGGATCAGACCGTTGAGGCAGCCGAAGGTGGAAACCAGAATGGCGCAATCACCAGCGTGGAGCCGACGTTGCCGAAGAGCACCACGGCCACGCGCTCCGCCGCCCGGTTTTCCGGGACCCCGGCGATCTCACTGACCGGCAGGATGGCCAGATAGGCAACATTCGTGAGCACATACAGTACCGTCACCAGCAGGCAGCCCAGCAGCAACGCTCGCGGCAGGGTACGGTGGGAATCGTGGACCTCCTCGGCCACGAAGGTGACCGTGTACCAGGCGTCGCAGGCGAACAAAGCCTTGGACGACGCGACGGCCAATCCGGCCAGGAAGCCCACCTGGAGTGCTGCTTCACCGGGAATCGGCGCCACAAGGGGGAAGAAGTGCGCGGTGCCGCCCGAGCGGGCCAGCCCCGCCACGATCAGAGCCAGCAGAGCGAGTACCTTCAGGACTGTGAATAGGGTCTGTACCATTGCCCCCTCGCGCACGCCCCGGAGATTCACGGCCGTCAGCAGGGCGATGACACCACAGGCCACCAGTGTCAGCCCCGTAGACCCCATTCTCATCACGAAGCGGTCCGCCTACAATGGGGGTGCGATACGTGGGACCACCCGCGGATTGGCAATCAAACCCAACAGCTTCACATAAAGGACCCACCTCATGGTCGAACCCGCCAGCAATCCCGGCACGGCCCCACAGGCCCCTGCACAGGCCAAGCCTCAGCAGGCACAGATCCAAGTCGATGACTCGAAGGCCATCCCCATGTACACCAACTTTTGCCGCGTGACGGGCACGCCGGAAGAAATGATCATCGACTTCGGACTCAACCCGCAGCCGGTCGATGTGTCGACTTTCTCGATTGTCATCACTCAGCGGATCGTCACCAACTACTTCACGGCAAAACGGATGTTGCACGCCTTGATGATGACCATCCAGCGGCACGAGGCCACCTTCGGTGTCATCGAAACCGACATCCAACGCCGGGTCCATCCATCGGCAATGCAACAGGCAGCGCAATAGGTCATCAATCCACCCGATAGTCCGGATGCTACTCGTTGTGCCCGGTATTGTCGCAGCAGATGAGCAACAGCGGGAATCCGGCTGGTGTAGACCGACAAGGTGACTTGCCGGAAACAACATCGGTCTGTAAGATTCCCCAAAGCCATACAACAGCGAAGGAGCGAAAGCCATGCCGTCCTCAGGGCCGGTGGAAAACGACAAGTTCCTCATTCTGCTGGACGACGACTATGAGGATCTTGAGTTCTGGTATCCCAAACTGCGACTGATCGAGGCCGGAGCGGAGGTTACGGTGGCCGGCCCACCTGGAAAGCACCACTTTCATGGTAAGCACGGCTACCCGGCAACGTCCGATGCCGAGATCCCCGGCATGAAGGCCGTCCACTTCCAGGGCCTGATCATTCCCGGCGGCTGGGCTCCAGACAAGCTGCGGCGAGATCCCCACGTCTTGCAACTCGTTCGCGACTTCGATGCAGCCGGCAAGTTGATTGCTGCAATATGCCACGGCGGGTGGATTCCCATCTCGGCCGGCGTGTATAAAGGCGTTCGGGTAACCGGCTCCTCCGGAATCAAAGACGATCTGATCAACGCCGGAGCCATTTGGCAAGATGCGCCGCTCGTGGTTGACCGTCACTTCGTCTCCAGCCGTCGCCCTGACGATTTGCCCGACTTCTGTATCGGAATTCTCCAGGCGATGGAAAGCAATCGGAGCGCACCCAAGGACGGCAAGTTTCGGTCGTAGGAGACCACCCAGGTTCCGGATCGTATTGACGTGCTGAACGTCGGCGGCTTCAGTGACGCCGTCTTCAGCGTCCCGGCTGCGTTCCTGGCCGACGACAGCGGCCGCTTCGTGGCCGAGGTCGAGAAGGTCGAGTTGTAACGAGAACGCCCCCGGTTCCGAGTTCGGGCCGGGGACGTTTTTCCTTGGGCCTTCCCAAACATCAGTATCATTCACCACGCCGCAGACGTTCCAGTTCCTCGCGCAAGCGCGCGTTCTCCTCCTTCAGGCGAGCCGTCTCATGCTGCTCGGCCTCGGAGTTGCCAATCGAGTAGATGAGGGGTTTGCCCTGTGCTGCATCCTCCGGAACGCGATCGGCCCAGCGCGCCCGGGTATGAGCGATTTGATCGTCAGTGAAGTAGACGCCGCCCAGCATCCGCGTCTTGCAGGTGGCCATGTGCTGGTTGCTGTCGCGATCGTAGTAGACCACTTCGTAAAGGCGGGCATTCTCCTCGCCGAACCAGCCCTTGCCAAAAGGTGCCCAGTTGATGCTGATAATGCGGCCGCCCCGCTGCCGGATGTAGTTCTCGATTCGCTGACGGTCCATGCTCCCGGCGAGGAGGCGGGCACCTAAGGCGATCAGGCCGAAGAGGACGAAGATGAGGAACGCGGATTCCATGGCGACTGCCTCCGGCGAAAATGGCAGGCTCCCGGGGCCGGGAGCTTTGCGCGCATAGGGTGATCCAAGGTGGCAGTCTTGCTCCCGCTCCTACTTCGCCATGTCCTTGAGCAGCTTCAGCGCCCGCACCTTGACCTTGGTGTAGGCGGGCTTGGCGGGGCGATCCATCAGCTCGCCCGGCTTGAACGGGTTCGGCACGCCTGTCTGGGCCTTCCGGGCCGGGACCTTCTTCTTCTCGATCTTCACCAGGCCGGGGATCGCGATCACGCCCGCACCCTTGCTGCCCAGGCTCTTCTTGATCTCGGCGGCCAGGGCTTCCAGCATGGCGGCCACCTGCTTCTTGGACACGTCGGCGGCGGCAGCGATGTTGACCATCAGTTCGGACTTGGTCAGGGGCTTCTTGGCAACGGCGGCGGCTTTGGCCATGAGGTCTTTCCTTCTTCTGGGGTAATGGAGAAAACGATGGGTCCACCCGCGACGGGGGACGGGATGATTAGAGCCTCTTCGGCGAAAAATGCAAGCCGGGTAACCCCAGACAGCGGCGGGGTCTGCTCGGGGTAGGCATTCTGGTCAAGCCGTTCCCAGTGCTGCAGCCGTTCATAGCTTCACCTCCCAACCTTTTCGCAAAGTCGGTTTGACGTACTGGTTGGCCTCGGTGACATTGGTCACCTACATGCCCCCGAAGAAGGCGGGCTCGGCACGGAATTGTAACCTTTCCAGGAATAAAATCCCGCGGTCGGGCATCCAAGAGGGATGACGCGGGAAGGGTTCCCGCGAGACCCAGCAACGTTTGTCAAGATGCAAGAGGTGGAGAAGTGAAGAAACTGGCGATGGTGTTTGTTGTGGGCTTTGGCCTGATGTTCACCGGCTGCCCACAGGAAACGCCGAAGGAAAAGGCCAAGGAAAAGCCCGCGGCCGCAAAGACGGTCGGCGGCGAGGAGAAGACGGGCGGCACCGAGAAGCCGCCGGAGGAGCCCCCCAAGGCCCCCGAGAAGGAAGCCAAGTAGGGTGGCGGTCGGCCGAGACCACCAAGAATGGGGAAGGATGCCTTTTCGGAGGCAGCCTTCCCCTTCTCCTTTCTTGGCATCGTTCAGGGTGGGGCGTGATACGCTTCTTAACTCGAATTAGCGCGCATCCTATTGCGCTCCCTCAGATCCCCCAGTGTGCTACGGCGATAGGGTCCCAGTTCCGTCCAGGCATCGTGCCAGGCCGGAGTTGTGGGTGCGTTGTCCACTCAACCCATCGACGCCCCTTGCCGACATGCTACAATGCCTATCGGCTGCGAAGTGCGGGATGCCCGCAGTCCCAAGGGGCCCCCCTAGTCCCGGTCTATACCTTACCTTCGCGGCAATTCTCGTTTGGCCGCGGTGCCGCCAATTCTCGGCAAACCACCTCGCATGTCGCGAAGTGATTGCAGCCGTCTGCGGAGAGTGGTATGCTGGCAGCATCCGTGTTCCCCCTTTCGGAGACTCGCAATGAAACGTCGCCAGATGTTGAAGGCGGCTTCGGCCGCGGTCGTGGGGCTATCGACCTTTCCTTTGAGTTGGGTGACCGCCGCTCAACCGAAAAAGCAGAAGATTCTCTACTTCACCCGTAGCGCAGGCTTCGTTCACTCTGTCGTTAACCGCAATGGCCGCCCGTTGAGCCACTCGGAAGAAGAACTGACTGCTATGGGGAAGTGGGTTGGCATCGAAGTCGAGTGCAGCCAGGACGGAACGGTCTTCGATGGCAATCTCGACCGGTACGACAGCATCGCCTTTTTCACCAGCGGCGATCTCTGCAGCCCCGGCGGAACGGGCAAGCCGATGACGCCGTCGGGCAAGCGGAAACTGCTCGATGCGGTCGCAGCGGGCAAGGGTTTCGTGGGATTCCACGCCTGCACCGATTCGTTCCACTCCAAGGGCGACCAGGTCGATCCCTACCCGGCCATGGTCGGCGCGGAGTTCCTCACACACGGCCCGCAGCAGGAGGCGTCGCTGATCATCAGCTCGCAGTTCCCCGGCACGAAAGGGTTGTGCATGGCCGAGGGGATTTCGTTCACCGACGAGTGGTACGCGCAGAAGAACTTCTCCCAGGATCTGCATGTGATCCTGGTGCAGGAGACGAAGTACATGCAGGGCGATTGCTACCGCCGCCCCAACTTCCCCTGCACCTGGGCGCGACGGCAGGGGAAGGGCCGCGTATTCTACACCTCGCTGGGACACCGCGAGGAGACCTGGACCAATCCGTTCTTCCAGGCGATCGTCATGGGCGGTTTTGCCTGGGTCTTGGGCAACGCCGACCACGACGTGACGCCGAACATCAACCAAGTAACCCCGAAAGCCAACCAGTTGCATGCCTAGGGTGAGTTTCCCAGGAGATAACCTATGGACCAAGACGCTGTGACTCGACGTGAATTTGTGCGGCACACGGCGGCCGCGGCGGCAGGCGCAGTCGTGGCCGGCGGCATCATGGGCCAGCCGGCTGCAGCGGCCCCGGCGCAGACAACCGATGTCAGGAAAACCCGCAGCTACCATGAGGACATGGAATACCGCCGCCTGGGCCGGACGGGCCTAATGGTTTCGGCGGTGGGCATCGGCGGGCATGTCAAGCAGATCCCCTTCGGCTGGGGAAGCCCTGAGTTCAAGAAGAACCGCCGCGAGGTGCTGGCGGCCTGCATCGACCACGGTATCAACTACGCCGACCCTTGTGGTGCAGGTGAGGTACTGTTCGTGGCCGAGGCCCTGGGCAAGAACCGAGAGAAGATGTACCTCGGTTTCGACTGGCAGGGCGCCCGCGACCCGAACTTGGCCGGTAGCCTCAACAAGATGAAGGAGCAGCTCGACACGGGCCTCCGCCAAGCGAAGCTGGAGTACGTCGACCTGTGGCGCGTGACCATGCGCGAACAGACCAGTTGCAACAGCGAGAAAGAAATCGAGACCGTGGCCCGGACCCTGGAATGGGCCAAGAAGACCGGCAAGGCCCGCTTCACGGGTCTTTCAACTCACCATCGACCATGGATCGCCGAGGCCGTTGCCAAGTACCCGCAGTTCGAGGTGATCGTAACGCCCTACAGCGCCGGCAGCAAGGAGAAGCCGGCGGGCAGCATGTTCGACGCTCTGCGCAAGTACGACGTGGGGCTGATCGGCATCAAGCCTTTCGCCAGCGGCACGATCTTCAAGTCCGGCGGCACGCCCGATTCGGCGACGAAACAGGAAGACGACGACCGGGCGCGGCTGGCCATTCGCTACGTGCTCTCCTGCGACGTGATGCACTGCACCATTCCGGGACTGATCACGGTCGACCAGGTGAACAACGCGGTCGTAGCGGTGAAAGAGCGGCGTCAGTTCGATCTGGCCGAGACGCAAAGGCTGGAGCAGATGGTCCAGCAGATGTGGGCCAACCTGCCGCATACTCACCGGTGGTTGCGGGATTGGGAGTGGGTGTAGATGAGCGAAACGGGGCGTATCTTCTTAAGCGTGCGTCTCCACCCATGAGCCTTTAGGTCCATTGTTTTGACGGACACCCTCTCGAACTTGTAGGCGAGATAGGCATACCTGCCCCACTGCTCGTACCGCTTCGCCGCCAGTCGCTCAACCTCCTTCTGTGCTGCCTTGGGCAAGACCCCCAGATACTCCCGCACTTCGCTGTCACGAGGGATCTCGCCGTAATGACCGAGCAGCATCAGGAGGTGGCTCGCCCCGTAGGAACCGACCCCCTTCATGCCGAGGACCGCCTCGCGGAGGGCATTGGCATCCTGCTCCCGGCACCAGTCATCGAGATCGAGGTCGCCGCCCACGACCCGCCGGGCGAATTCCACAACGTACCGCGCCCGGAACCCGAGCCGTGCCTCCTTCAGGTCGCGCTCCGACACCCCGCGAGCCGCTCCGGGGTCAGGAAGGTGAACGCTTCACCCTCGCCGGGGCACGGTGCCCCGAACATCCGGCGCATCACGCTTTGATTTTCTTGGTCTTGGTTTCCTCGCCACCTGCCTTAATGGTGATCTTCACGGCATCCTCCATCGGATCTTTGAAGGGCACCTCGATCCGGAGCAGTCCGTGCGCGTAGATCGCTTCGGCTTTGTCAGGTTTCACCGGCCAAGCTAAAGCCAGTGCCGCAACATACTCAATGTCCCTTGCTGGCGCTGTCAGGTGAACGCTGTCTGGCAGGACCTTCAGATCAATGGTAGCCGTTGGCGCTCCTGGGATGGCGAACTCCACTACTATGGCCCGTCCCAATAAAAGTGCAACGTGTTACAGCAAGAAAAAGCCCAAAAACGCCCCTGGAACCCTCAATTTCCTATGTGGCAGATTTATTGGGACGGGCCATAGCTTGTTTTTCTCCCCGTCAGCATAGGCTACTGTATCGGGAGCGAGCTTGATACGAGTTTCCGACATCTTGGCACCTTCCTTTTGGGCAAAAGACCAAAGAAAGCCGACTTGGCTGAACACCCGGAGGTATTCGACCACATCGGTTTACTCACTAACGAGCCCCCCGGCACAACCGGGTTGCTCTCTATCCAGTAATCCGACGAACACCCAACGTAACATGAGCAATCGGGCTCTTCACAGCAGTTACACTTTGCTTCTACGCTCGCCCTGATGGATTACCATAACCCGAGTGGCGGCGGGGCTTCCTGGGCAATCCGCATAGGACTTGAGCCAATGGCGGGGGGGCGTTATCCGTGTAACGCGGCAACCCGCGAGGCGTAAATGGAATGCTGTGACGCCAGAACAACCGTCCTTTTGTCGCAAAGGCCGTAGTGGCAAAGGCCCCGCGAAGTTTCCCGCCCAACCGATATCATGCAGAGGCCCCAGTTTAGCAAGGGAAAACTTTGGGACTACATCGAGGTGTAATTGGGACAAGTAGTTCGTGCCACTACCCCAAGAACAGAGCACCAGCCGCTAGCCCTCCAGGCGCACAGGAGCGCCGCTGTGGCCCTTGGTGACCGGGCTGGCCCCCAGGAGCCGCCCCTGCCCGCCGGGCCCGTAGCGGCGACGCAAGAAAGGCAGGCGGGTTACCTTCGCGGCCGTTTTCGTCTGGAGCCTGTACGGGCAACCGTTACGAGTCGTATCGTCACGGCGCAAGGTGGTTTCACTGGGCGAAGCACAACGGCGACCGGTGATGCCTTATAATGCATCACTACGTGGTCGAGGCATTGCAGACGGCGCGGGCCGGCCATCCTTCGAGGCCCCCTTTCACCCAGAAGCTCCAGCAATGATCAAGAACATCATATCCACGGCTTTCATTCCAGCCGCGGCGACAGGTCTGTGCGCCGCCATCACGGGTGTCGCCCTTGCCGGCTCTGTCTCCACGGCGAACAGCACCATCTTCGGCCCGAACGTGTACGTCTTCGACACGAGTATGCCAGCCGCGGACATCCAGAGCACCGCCACCGGCATCTTCTCGAAGATGGAGTCCAATCAATTCGGCTCCGAGCGCTATGCGCTGCTCTTTAAGCCGGGTGCGTACGACGTCACCTTCAACGTGGGCTTCTACACTCACGTGGCCGGCCTGGGGCAGAACCCTGACGACGTGCATATCAACGGCGGTGTGAACGTCAACGCCCAGTGGATGCCCAACGCCAACGCGACGTGCAACTTCTGGCGGGCGCTCGAGAACTTTGCCGTCACTCCGTCGTCCACCAAGGGCGTCACGCGCATCGCCGTCTCGCAGGCCGCTCCCCTGCGGCGTCTGCATATCAAGGGATCGCTGCATCTGTTTGACTTCGACGTGAAGTGGAACGCGGGTTGGGCCAGCGGTGGCTTCCTCGCTGATTCCGTCGTGGACGGCGAGGTCGTCCCCGCCTCGCAGCAGCAGTGGCTATCGCGCAACAGCAAGTGGTCCCGTTGGTCCAACGGCGTATGGAACATGGTCTTCGTGGGCGACATCAACGCCCCGAAGGGCGCGTTCCCCAACCCGCCCTACACGGTAGTGAACCAGACGCCCACCATCCGCGAGAAGCCCTACCTCTACGTCAACAGCGCCGGCCGGTACTTCGTCTTCGTTCCGGCGCTGCAGACCAACCGCCAGGGCGTCAGTTGGGCCGCCGGCCCCACGCCGGGCACGTTTGTCTCCATCGATCGGTTCTACATCGCGCAACCCTCGACGGCGAGCGCTGCCGGCATCAACTCCGCGCTTGCCGCGGGCAAGCATCTCCTGTTCACCCCGGGCAACTACCCGCTCGACGACACGCTCAAGGTCACCAAGGCCGGCACCATCATCCTCGGCCTCGGAATGCCTTCCCTGGTCCAGACGAGCGGCCTGCCGGCCATCGCGGTGGCGGACGTGGACGGCGTGAAGATCGCCGGCCTGATCCTCGATGCCGGGGCAGTCAACTCCGCCGGCATTCTGGAGGTGGGCCCCTCGGACAGCACGGCCGATCACTCGTCCAACCCCACGTTTCTCTACGACCTGACGGTGCGCACCGGCGGCGCGGCAGCGGGCAAGAACGACGTGGGCGTCAAGATCAACAGCAACAACGTCGTGGCGGATCAGATCTGGATATGGCGAGCGGACCACGGCGTGAGCGCGGCGTGGACCGCCAACCCCACGAGGAACGGCCTCGTGGTCAACGGCAACAACGTGACCATCTACGGCCTGTTCAACGAGCACCACGAGCAGTACCAGACGCTGTGGAACGGCAACGGCGGCCGCGTGTACTTCTACCAGTCCGAAATGCCCTATGACGTGCCCAGCCAGTCATCCTGGATGAGCGGCACGACGAACGGCTACGCGTCATACAAGGTCGCCAACACGGTGACCAGCCACGAAGCCTGGGGCGTGGGCGTGTACTGCTACTTTCGTGACGCGACCGTGAAGGCCAACAGCGCCATCGAGGCTCCCGCCGTCAGGGGCGTCAAGTTCCATAACTTGACGACCATCTGGCTCAATGGTCAGGCCGGCAGCGAGATCACCCACATCATCAACGACCTCGGTGGCCGGGTCTATGCGAATTCTCCCGCCGATGCCATGCGGCAGACGTACGGTGAGTTCAGGGGCACGGGCTCCAGCGGTGGCGGGATGGGCGGCACGCGAGGCCGTTAGACGCGTCGGCAGCGACACACCGACGTGCGCTGCGAGCCGCTCCTTCCGGGGACGACCCGTGCCGTGCTCCCAGTTGTAGACCGTCAGCCCGGATACGCCGACCAGCTTGCCGAAGTCCGCGGCCGACAGCCCCAGCCGCTTTCGCTGGGCTCGCACGGATCGGGCTGAATGCCGCACGCCTTCCAGTTCGCCTTTTCCGGCGGCCTGCGGCTGGCCCAGTCGCTTCCGCTCCCGGGCTTCGAGAAAGGCCGTCTTCTTCTGCTGCTGGAGTTGCTGCTTCAATTTGGCGATGTCATGGCGATACTGGACTACGGCCTGCTTCGTGGTGGACGTGGCGGCCTTGATTTCTCGCTGGCACAAGGTCTTCCTGGCCATGTTGCCCCAGATCGTCGGTCACGCCCGCATCGCCTTCCGCTACCTGAATCCGGAGGCCCGTGCCGAGGCCGTGCAGGAAGTCGTGTGCAACGCCCTGAAGGCATTCGTCCGGCTGGTCCAGTTGAAGAAGACGGACCTGGCCTACCCGACCGTGCCGGCCAAGTACGGCGTGGCCCAGACCCGCGACCACCGCAAGGTCGGCGGGCACCTCAACGTCTGCGACGTGTCGTCGGAATACCGCCAACGGCTGAAGGGCGTGGTGGTCGAGCGGCTTGACCACTTCGATGAGGATGAGAGCGCTTGGCAGGAGGCTGTCGTGGAAGACACCCGCACGGCCAGCGTGCCCGACATCGTCGCGTTCCGCTGCGACTTCGCAGACTGGCTCCGGGGCCTCCGCCGGCGTGACCGCCGCATCGCGGAATCGCTGGCTCTGGGCAACCGCACGACCGATGTGGCCACGCGATTCAATGTGTGTACCGGGCGTGTCAGCCAACTCCGCCGCGAACTCGCCGAGTCCTGGCGAGCCTTCATCGGCGACGAGCCCGCTCCGGCAGCGGCGCAGCCGACAATCGAGCCTGACGTGCCCATCCCGGCCGGCATTTTCGTCGCCTGCCGCGTGGCCCAGCCGTGGCAACCGCTCCACCCGGGTGCCAGGGGCTGGGTTTCTTCGAGCTTCAACTGCCTCCACGGTCGGCAGTACCTGCGGCAGGATGCTTCTTCCTGCTGGGCGTGGTCGTTTGCGCAGGGAAACAAGGGGTTGCCGCCATCCTTGCGAAGACCGCACAGTGCAACCAGCCTCACGGCCGCTTCGTGGCGGCCCCGGCCAGGAGGTCCAGCGTCTGGAGGTCGAGGCTGAAGAACGGCGTCGCGGGATACTGATTCCCGGCCGGCGCTGAGGCGTTTCCCGCTCGAGCCCCCGCAAAGCGAAGCAGGACCTCGTCCCTTGCCTCGCCGGATGCGGCGGTCCGCAAGGCCGCAACTCGGGGCATCGCATCCCCTGCCGGCTGGCCGCCGGTATGGTCCAGCACCGCGGTGTCGGAATACGGAACCGAGGAAGCCGGCAACACCAAGGATGAAGGAGAAAGGATGAAGGATGAAGAATGCGAAGCCGGGGCAGCCGGTAAGTGGCCGGCCGGCGTGACGCTCGAACTGCTCACCACCAGTGACGCCGGCCCTGTGCCGGCCTGTCCCGCGGCCGCCGCGGCCGACGGCGACGAGACCAATACCGTGTGGACGGGCGCGTTGACCACCTGGGTGACAATGCCGGTCCCGGCGCTCGTGCTGGCGGTAAAGTTCTTATCGCCGCTGTAGACCGCCGTGATCGTGTGGCTGCCGACTGTCAAAGTCGAGATGTTCTTGAGGGCCGCCGTGCCCGTCTTGTCGAGCTTCACCGGATTCCCCAGCGCGGTGCCGTTGTCCAGGAACGTCACCGTGCCGCTCGGCACGCCGGAGCCCGGCCCCACGGGGGTCACAGTGGCCGTAAACGTGACCTTCTGCCCGTGGGTCGAGGGGTTCAGCGAGCTGGTGACGACCGTGGTGGTGGCGTCTTGATTGACGACCTCGGCCAGGCCGCCGCTGCTGGCGCTGAAATTCGCGTCGCCCTTGTAGATGGCCGTGATCGCGTGGCTGGCCACTGCCAGGGTCGAGGTGGTGAATGTGGCGACCCCGGCGGTGAGCGAAACGGCCTTGCCCAGGGCCTTCGTGCCGTCCATGAAAGTGATCGAGCCGCTGGGCGTACCCGCGCCACTGCCCGTGACCGTGGCTGTGAACGTGACCGACTGGCCGAACACCGCCGGATCGGCCGAGGCGGTGACGACCGTCGTGCTGGCGTTCAGCGAGACAGGCTGGTTGAAGGTGGCAGTGCTGGCGCTGTATGGGGTGCCCGCGGCCGGGCTGTAGGTGGCCACGATCGTGTGCAACGCTACCTTTGTCAACGACACCGGGATGGTGACCGCGCCGCCGGAGAGCGTGCCGCTGCCCAGCGAGGTCTTGCCCTCGGCAAGCGTCACCGTGCCGGCCGGGGCGCCGGAAGACGAGGCGACGCTGACGGTAAAGCTCACCTGTCCGACCGCCGAGGGGCTGGCCGACGGGTTCATCTGGAGGGTCGTTGGTACGGCCGTGGACGCGCCGACCTGCTCAATCAGGCTGGCGCCGCTGGCCAGGAAGTTCGTCTTGGGGGCCTTCGTGCTGACGACTGCGGGCGCATAAGAGGCCGTGATCGCGTGCAAACCGGTTTTCTTGAAGCTCGCCGAGCAGGTGAACGTGCCATCGGATGCCAGCGTGCCGGTCCCCAGCTCGGCCCCGCCGTCCTTGACGGTCACCGTGCCCGCCGGGGCGCCCAGCGACGGGTCCACAGCGGCCACGGTCACCGTGAAATCGACCGACTGGCCGACTGCGGCGGGGTCGGGCGAGGCGGCGATGCTGGTGGTCGTGGCGACCTGTCCGACCGCCTGCGTCAGGCCGCCGCCGCTGGCGAACAGCGCGGTGGCATCGGTTGGCGTAAACATGGCCGTGATCGCGTGGGAGCCCAGGGCCAGCGTGCTGGTGCTGTAGGTGAAATCGCTCGCCGCCGGGTTCCACGTGCCGGTGCCCAGCGTGACTGTGCCGTCCAGGAACATGACGGTGCCGACGGGCGCGGCGGCTCCCAGGAGCACGGGGCTGACCGTGGCCGTCAGCGTGACCGTCTGGCCGTAGAGCGAGCCGCTGGGATGGTCGCTGGTCAGCAGCAGGGCCGTCGGAAGGTTGCTCGCCACCAGCGTGCTCGCCTCGGTCGCCGGGGTCTTCACCTCGCTGTTGCCGGCGTCGTCGGTAGCGATGCTGTAGAAGCCGTAGGTGTGGCCCATTTGACCTGCGTATGTGGCGGAGGTGTCCGTGGTGTTCATCAGCCACGGCTGGAAGGAACCGCCGTTGTCGGAGACGAAAACGTCGTAGGAGGCGATGCCCGAGCCGCCGGGATTATCCTGCCCGTTCCAGCTTACGGTGAAGCTCGCACTGGGCTCGGTGTTCGGCAGCGGCTGGACACTGCTGGTGGGCGGGAGGGTATCGACGGTGGTACTGACGGCCGGCGAGGGCTGCGGTTGCTGATTGCCCACGTTGTCGGTGGCCTGGACGGAGAAGGCATAGGTGTGGCCGTTGGTGCCGTCGAAGACGGCCGAGGTGGCCGTCGTGGCGTCCTGCCAGAGGGTTGGCGTGCCGCCGTTGTCGGAGACGTAGACGGTGTAGCTCGCGATGCCCGATCCGTCATCCTGGCCGCCCCACGTCACCGTGAACGCAGACGGCGAATAGGCGGGCAGCGAGCCGACGGTGCTGGTCGGGGCGCCGCTGTCGATGGTGTTGGTATAGACGTTCGTGGCAATCGCCGGGTTGGTGTCGAAAACGACCGAGGCCTGTTCGCTGATGGCCGTATTGCTGGGCAGATTGGCCTGGGGCTGTACGTAGAAGGTCACGAAACCTTCGCCGCTGCCGGAGGAGTTGTCGGGAGGCAGGAAGCCCTGGAGGGGGTTGGCCGTGGGCAGCCCGGTGGCAGGATCGATGCTGGTGAATTCCCAGGAGATCGTGGCGTCGGCCACGTTGACAGCCGCGGTGACGTCGACGTCCACGCCGTAGGTCGAGGTCAAATCGAGCTGGGTCTGGTAGTAGGTCTGACCCTGGGGGACCGTGACAAAGGTGCTGCCGAAGCCGAAGCTGCCCAGGCGCACGCTGCTCGGATCGAGACTGGTATCGATGGCGGCGCTGATGCCGACGGTTTGGGCGGCCGCGGTGGCGGCGGGGCTGTTTTCGAAATTGATCGTATAGCCCAGGCCGGACGTTCCGGTGATGTAGTTGCTGGCTCCATAGCCGGCCGGTCCGACAAGATTATTCGGGTCTTCGGAATCGATGACAGGCGTGAACGGTGCAACGCTTGGGCCGAAGCCGCCGTCGACGGCGTCTATAATCTGCTGGATGCTCTCGTTCCAGCCGGACCAATCAATGTTCCAGTCGTTGTCTGGTGACTGTTCGAAATTGGTCCAGGGGCTGAGGGGATTCGTTTGCGTGGAGGCGCTGCTGTCCGCGCCGAGAAACGCCTGGGGATGCTGCTGGTACTGGGCCCAAGGGTTCTGGTTCTGGGTCATGTCCTGCCCGGCGAGGACTACGGCGCTCACCCAGCTGACGTCCTTCCCCGGATTGTAGCTCAGAATCGCATTGGTAAAATAGCCGCCATTGTCGTCACCCGCGGCAGAATGCGTTGCATCCGCCGCGTCGGCGACGAATGAGTTCGGCGCATATAGGGGGCCGTTGTTCGCTCCGGCGTAGCACTGCTCGCGAATGTAATACACCTGGCCCGGGTCCTGAACCCCGACAACGGCGGCCTCGTCCGCGGGCGACATCTTGGACCCATCAGAGAAAATGTAGCTGCCGTCCGGAGCACCGTGGCCGTCTTGGTAAACCAGTACGTTGTCTCCGGGCTTGATCCCGGCGTTGGTCACGGCCGACACGAAGCCCGAGAAGGAACAATCCGTGCTGACGTTGAAGCCACCGTCTGTCAGCACAGATTTCGCGTAGGAACTGGAGTCGTCGAGTATGACATGGATGTTCGCCGGCGGGATTTGCAGGGTGTCAGCGCAGTAGTTCGCCATCTTCAGGGCGTCCGTCGCACTGGAGAGGTATGAAAACGGTTGAGCGGCGGTTTGGTTGGCGACGGAGTAATTCGAGCTGGCGACGATGAAGACTTGGGTTGCCGGGCCCCCCGCGCTGTCAGCCGGGTCTGCTGAACCGGCTCCGCTCGCCGGGTTGTTGGACGCTCCGCCCGGCGGCGAACCTTCCAGGACCGGCGTACCGGTCGGCGACGGCATTGAGCCAAGATCCCACAGGCTGTTGACACAAGTGACGCCGTGGTAGCGCACGGGCCCCAGGGCCAGGTCCGCCAGTTGCGACTGCAGGGCGGCGAATAGCTGCGCGTAGTTCGTGCCCAGATCCGCCGGAGCGTTCGACAGGGAAATCTGGCTTAAGACGGGAGCATTCGGGTCAACGGCCGTGAGCAAAGCCTGGCCGGAGCCCGACAGTGTTGCGTAAAAGGTCATCTGTCCCGACTCGCCGGGCCGCAGCGTGTCGTAGAAGTCCCCCTGAGGAATGCCGAGCAGGGAAACGTAATCCCCCAGATTGTCTCCCGTGGGCGAAGTGCTCAAGAACTCGGCCCCCGGCAAGGCGAAGAGCAGGACGGGCACGGGCAAGTCGGTCAGGCCCGTGTTGGAGTACTGGACGGTCCAGATCCCCAGATGATCCCCTCGCACGGCGCCCGGCGCGATGAGATCGAGCGACAGCTTTCCGCTGGCGCCCGCCACAATGGTGGTGGCATCGGCTACGGTGAGGCTGGCACCTCCGTCCGTAACGGTGATGCCGGCGGCGCCGGGAGCGGCCCCCGTCAGGTCGAAAGTGGCCAGGGCGCTGGTGGAATCCAACAAGACCTGCTGCGTGGCGTTGTAGACCTTTCCCTGGGCGTCGGTGAGCTGGAAGGATGCCGCACTATCGAAACCGGCGCCACTGATCTTGAAGGTCACCGTGCCCGCATTGCCCGCCTGCGGCAGATCCACCCCGGCCACGGAAAAGGCGGGAACCACCGCGGAGATGCTGTAATTCTGGGTTGCGGAGCTTTCGCGCCCGTAGATCATGACGTAATAGGTGTCCGCGACGCTATCCGCCGGAATGAGGATTTCCTGGTTGGCGGCCGTGGGGTTGGTGTAGGCGAAGGTGAAGCTGCCGCGCGTGGGCAAGTTCCGGAAGCTGGCGTAAAGCTCATTGATCGCCGATGCGGTATCGCTGGACAAGTTGATTTCCGTGTCCTGTCCAGCCAGCGTGTCCACGCGGTAGTAGATGGCCTGGCCCTGGGTCAACGTGCCGCTGCTCGGGGAGCCTAACGGCAACTCCTGGGCGTCGCTTTGAAGGCTATTGGCAGCCACGGCGATGGTGTCGGCCGGGTTGCTGCCGGCGACCTGCTGGTTGTTGTCGACGTGGACAATGACGTAGAACTGGCCCAACAGGGCGGGAAAGGCCGCCGTCAGGCTCCCGTCGTACGAGTCGCCCGCCGCCAGCGGGCCGCTGTGGGGCGTGATGCCCAGGAGGGTGGCACTCGGGGAAAGCGTGGGCGTTGAGGAAAGGTAGACCGCGTCTTGCCAGTTTCCCGTGGCGTCTGCGACCCCCTGGTTGGTGACGTGCCAGGTCACCGTCAAATCCTGGCCGATCGTGGCGGCCGACGGCGCAGCGACGGTGCTCGCGGCCAGATCCGCGGTTGGGGCGAGCACGTCCAGCTCCAGGTCGGTCGGATTGAGGACTTCATTGAACGCCCCGGAGTTTTCAGTGGCGATAAAATTGCCGCTGGAGCCGGCGAATGACATGACCACGAAGCTCTGGCCGACGCTTGGCGTGAAGCCGCTTGCCAGGTCGATCGCAATGTCGCCGGCCAGGGAGGCGGTTCCTGCAACCGCAATCCGGCCGAACCGCCCGCTGCCGGGCGTCCCGCCGATTTGCTCGTTGAGGGTGGCGCCCGGCGTCTGCGTGAAATTACCGGACACGTGCAGAGTGCTGCCCACGCCGACGGTGAGCGTGCCGCTGTTGTTGAAATCGGCCGCGGCGGTGAAACTGGCGCCGCCGGTGAGGCTGAAGCTGCCGCTGTTGGCGGCCAGTCCGGACAGGCCGTAGATCGCCGCGCCGGCGCCGCTCAGGGTGACGTTCGCCGCGTTGCTGGCGATGTTCGTAGCGGCGGGGAATTCCAGGGTTGCTCCGCCAATCGCATTCCAGGTTCCGCCGGTCAGCGTGTTGCCGGAAACCTGGGCCAGCGAGGCATTTTCCAGCCACAGCGCCCCCGAGTCGACCTCGATCGTGCCCGTGTTGGAGACCGGGCCGTCGATGTCCAACACCGACGTGCCGAAGCCGGCAGTCTTGCGGATGGTGCCCTCGTTCACGATGGTGGGTTGCGCGGTTGTGCCCAGGTGGTCCTCGACGGGGCTGATGCCCGAATCGGACTCGATCAGGTAGAAGGCGCCCGGTTCGATGTCGAGTGTCGTGGGGTAGATATTGTCGGTGCCCAAGCACAGGTTGCCGGCGCCGGTCTGGATGATCGTGCCGAAATTGTCGAAGGTGCCATCGTTGTAGAAATCTTCCGCGACTTGGCCGGAGAGGTTGACGGTTCCCAGGTTGGTCAGGTTGCCGGAGCCACCGTCGATCACGCCGCCGTTCCACTGGAACATGCTGCCGGGAAAGTCGAGCGTCATTCCCCCGACCCCGATGTAGAGCCGGCCGCTGCCGAGTTGCACGGTGCCGCCCCCGGAACCCGTGAGCGTGCCGGCGTAGACGGGGCTCCCCCCGCCCGTGAGATCGACGGTCGCCCCCTGGCTTACGTCGAAGTTGGCGCCGCCGGTAAAGGTCCCGCTGTCGAGGCTGACCGCGCCCCCCTGTGCGACATTGAAAGTCGTACCGGCGGTAAAGGTCATGCCGCCGGCATAGAGCCCTCCGACGATGACCGTGTCGCCCTGTGCGACATTGAAGGTGGTGCCGCCGGTGAACGGCCCAGGCGGATCGAGGTCGATCGGTATTCCCCCGGGCAATGGGGGCACGTCGATCACGGCGCCGGCGCCCGCGGCGGGCATACTGAACGAGGTGCCGAAGAAATTGACGGTTCCGCCATCGAGGGTAATGGTCGATGTGTACTCCAGGAAACTGGTCGGCGACAAGTTCGCCGGCAGGCTCAGCGTGGCCCCGCCGCCGACCACGAAAGTCGACCAATCCGTGTCCGTCAGGCCGGTCAGCTCCAGCGTGGCTCCGCCGCTGGCCTGGAAATTCGCTCCGAACACGTACGTCAGCCCGGTCAGCTCCAGCGTGGCCCCGCCGCCGACAAAGAAAACGGAACTGTCCGCGTCCGTCACCCCGGTCAGCGCCAATGTGCCGCCGCTCAAGGAGAGCGTGCCGGACGTGAAGCTGGCGAGTTGGCCGGCGGAGAGCCAAGTGCCGGTGCCGTCGAGCGTGAGATCGCAATTGTTCAGGCTGGTCAGGTTGGGGGCGGTGAGCGTGCCCTGGTTAGTCACCTGCAGGGCCCCGCCACTTTGATCGGCGTAGGAGACGCTGGTCAGCGCCGGCAAGTTCAGCACGCTCCCCGGGCCGTCGGCCTCCAGGTCGACATAGGTGAGCTGCGTGATTGACGGCAGGTCGACGCTGCCCCCGGACAAAGCGTTCACGTACTGGTACGTGGGATTGGTATTGCCGCCGCCGCCCCCGCCCCCGCCGCCCACGGAGCCGTCCGGTGTGATAGCGGGCTTGGCGTCGCCGGTGACACCGCCGCCGCCACCGCCCCCGCTTGCCGTCACGGTGGTCAGGGCGGGCAACGACAGCACACTGCCGGCGCCACTGGCCTGGAACGTCGTCCCCGTGCCGGCGATGTAGCTGGCAAGACCCGGCAGGCTCAGTGTGGCCCCGCCGTAGGCATACAGGCTTGCCGCGGAAACACTGGTCGGGCCCGTGACGGTCAACGTGACGCCGCTGCCGCCGGCCTCCAGCGAACCTCCGGTCATGGTAAGGGCGCCGCCGATCGTCGAATTGGCGGAGACGATCAATGCGCCGGCGCTGATCGAGAGCGTCGCGCCCGTCGCCACGGAGATGCTGCGGATGTTCTCATTCGCGTTGATCGTCACCGTCGGGCTGTTAGCCGATCCGATCTGCACGTCGTCGCCGCTGCCCGGCACCGCGCCGCCCACCCAGTTCGTCGGGTCCTCGAAGTTGGTGCCCGTGCCCAAAGGTCCACCGCTCCATTGGATGACGGAGAGCAGCCTGCGGTCTTCGAGCGGCTCGAAATGCAGGCGACGCTGCCACGGTGCGAGCGCCATCTTGTTTCTATTGTTCCCGCCGATGTCCCGCTTCTTCGTTCTCAGCAGCATGACCGCCTCCTTCGGTGTACGGGCCATCCAGTCTAAGGAATGACTTGAGGCAGAAGACCATTCGTAATATGTCGCTCTTTATACCTCCAGTGAGTGGGCCCGTCAATCATTGTGTGAGCCACCGCGCAGTTAACATCAAGAGTTGCCTTTAGTAGGGGGGTGCGGGGGGTGTCTGGGAAGCCAAAGAACGGGGGGAAACGGAGCGAGGTGATCCCGTGCCCGGCGATCCACCTGCAACGGCTCGATAAGCACGACCGTCAGGAAGAGGCGTGAAATGGAAATCCTCATTCCCGGCCAGACCTGCACCCCGGCCGACCCGGTCGCCAGCAGGATCGACTTCCCGGCCTGGCTTGGCACGCTGAAACGCCGTGACCGCAAGGTCGCCCAGTTCCTGGCCTACGGAAACCGCACCGGTGAGGCGGCCCGCAAGTTCGGCGTGAGCGAGGGCAGGATTGGCCAGCTTCGCAAGGAGCTGAAGCGGGCCTGGGAGCAGTTCGTCGGCGATGAGCCCGCTCCGGCAGCGGCCTAGTGCTCTGCCCAGACTAAACTTTCGGGTAAAGCCGCCTCAACTTGCGGCGGGCTTTCTCGATGGTGAATTGCCAATCGACGCCCCGTTGCTTGGCGTTCGTGCGGGTCGCCCAGGCGT
>Ga0187848_10001436_pt1 | contig 20251 bp, 16 predicted proteins | sample June2016WEW_4_40_FD_132424 | JGI IMG/M metagenome (GOLD analysis project Ga0187848, IMG submission 132424) | Peatland microbial communities from SPRUCE experiment site at the Marcell Experimental Forest, Minnesota, USA - June2016WEW_4_40 | ecosystem: Environmental > Terrestrial > Soil >... | reverse complement strand
GTTCTTCGCCTCCGAGAGTCGCCACTGCTCCAGGATCTGGCCAACGGCATCCTGCGCAAGGTTAACCGACTGAAGCCGATTTAGGTTTGAAATCGCATTCTTCACGCCGGATTCAGGTAATATGAAGTTCGCTCGCGCGGCGATGGCTTCGGCCATGCTGCCGTTACTCTCGCTTTCTCTTTCGGCCCAGGATAAGAAAGAACCCAATCGCGGAACTTATAAGGTTGAGTTCAACCTTCGCGACGCCTCGCAACCGGGCGCCGGCGCTGGCCGGCACTATTCGATGGTTCTGGAAGATCAGGCCCACGGCTCGTTCCGTATTGGCAATCGGGTACCGGTCGCAAACCAGTCGCAGCACGCCGGAGATGCGGCGCTGGTAAGCACCCAATATAGTTACGTCGACGTGGGAGTGAATATCGAATGCTCGCTTCGCGAAATCGAGGGCGCGAGGCTCGGCATGCGGGCCTCGATCGATATCAGCAGTGTTGTCCCGCCGGATAAGTTGGCAGCCACCGGGGGCCATCCGGTAATCGGGCAGCTCAAGATTGGCGTCGACACGCTGCTCGATCCCGGCAAACCGACCGTAGTGGCGTCCATCGACGACCCGATCACGGCGCGCAAGTTCGACGTGGAAGCGACCGTAACCAGGATGAACTGAGTGCGGCAGCCAGTTGCATGGCAGTGCACGGAAAACGATGGTCTGTCCCACTGCTGACCGCTCGGCCACAGGTGGACCGGGCAATAACTCTGGCTCAACCCAAATTCCACGACTTCGGGAGTTCGGAGGCTGCACGCTACCAGGTTAGAACATAGGCACCGAGCCGAATGAGCTAACCAGTTTGTTATCAGCAGGAATATGGCCGTGACCGGATTCCGGACCACGGCGCGTTACAATCGGCCTGTGCGTCAGGTCGTGGCGGGGGTTCTGGAGAGGGACGGGAAAATTCTGATCGGGCAGCGGCGAGCGGGGAAATCGCACGCGTTCGAGTGGGAGTTTCCGGGCGGGAAAGTGGAGCCGGGCGAAACTCCGCTGCAGGCGCTCGAGCGCGAACTGGAAGAGGAGTTGGGCATCCGCAACGCGACCGGCGAGGAGGTGCTGCGCTACGACTATACCTATCCGGACAAGGCGCCGGTCACGTTGATCTTCTTCCGGGTGCGCGCTTGGGAAGGGGAGCCGCAACACCTCAATTATTCCGAAATGCGCTGGGAGTTCCCGGCGCGTCTGGGCGAGTACTCGTTCGTAGCGGGCGATGAGCGCTTCCTGCGTGAGATCCCTCGCCTAATGAAGTAAGATTGCCCATGGCCATTTTGAGCGGGATTCATCCGGTTCGGGAGGCGCTCGGCGCCGGGCGGGTGCTGGAGCGGGTGATGGTGGCGCAGGGCGCCGGAGGGCCGCGTCTGCAGGAGATCATCGACCTTGCCCGGCGCGCTGGCGTGCCGGTGCGGTTCGAGCCGCGGGTGTCGCTGGACCGGCTTGCCGGCAGCCCGGCCCATCAGGGCGTGGTGGCGCTGGGAGCGGCAACGCAATACGCCGAACTCGACCAGGTGGCTGGGGCCGAGCTGGTGGTGCTGCTCGACGGGGTAGAAGATCCGCACAACCTCGGCGCCATCGTTCGCACCGCGCACGCAGCGGGCGCGGGAGCGGTCATCATTCCGGAGCGGCGAGCGGCCAGCTTGACCGACGTGGTGGCGAAGGCCGCGGCCGGGGCGCTGGAACATTTGCCGGTGGTGCGGGTCACCAATCTGAATCGCACGCTGGAAGATCTGAAGAAGCGCGGCTATTGGATCTACGGATTGGACGAGCGCGGCGCGGAAGCGCACGACCGGGTGGATTATGGGTCGCCGTGCGCGCTGGTGCTGGGCGGAGAAGGCAAAGGGCTGCACGAACAAGTCCGCAAACATTGCGACGTGTTGGTGCGCATACCCATGGAGGGGAAGATTTCGTCGCTGAACGTGTCCGTGGCCGCGGGGGTGGTGCTGTTTGAGTGGCGGAGGAGAAAGCAGGGGCGGTCGTAAGGGAGGCGATTGCCAGCGAAAACGCCCGTTCCACGCAAGAAATGCTACAATGTTCTCTATTATGAATGCTAATAGCGGAGCTACGGTCAGAGCTACAAAGACGTTCTCCCTCGACAAGGAGGTGCTCGCGGAGGTGAAGCGGACGAGAGGCAGCTTGTCGGAGAGCGAGCGGGTGAACCGTTTGCTTCGTTTCGCCTTGGATTTGGAGAGGCGGGCTGCCCTGGAACAGGAGGTTGCGGACTTCTTTGCGGAGGCACCGGCCGATCGTGCGGATAGACGCGCCTTCCAATCGGCTTCGCTGAAGTCGTGGGCCCGCGACGGATGCCGGTGAAAAGAGCCCAGGCTCCGGCAGGATGGTTTCCCAGGCGGGGCGAAATCTGCCTTTTCGCGCTCGATAAGGAGCGTCCGGCGGTGGTCATATCTTCCAATATGCTCAATCGCCACGCGCTCGACGTCTGTGTAGTGCCCGTCTCCACGGTCGAGCATAAAGCGTTCAGCTTGCGGCCGGCGCTTCGCGCGGGAGAGGGTGGTCTGAACCGCGATTCGTGGGTGAAGTGCGATCAGGTCACGACGGTCGAAAAGTCGACCGCCGTCTATCCACCCCTGGGCACGCTGAGCAAAGCGAGTCTGGAGAAGGTCGAACAGGCCATACGGCTGGCATTAGAGCTGCCGTAGCCAGATACGATTTTTTTCGTTGACCTACGTCCGATATCGTAGTATCGTCATCCCAGAGGGCTACTCCGAATCGGCAACAGACTCCTACACTTCCTACTAGCTATCGTCCGGAGAGGCGTTTGTCTGTTCGCTCCCTATCACTTGCTGAGATCGCTCAAGGGCGCCAGCGCACGTTTCGCCAACCGACTGCTGGGGCGCACCGGCGAGCCCTTTTGGCAAAAGGAATCTTGCGGCCACTGGGTGCGGAACCAGAGCGAGTTTGAGAAGATTCGCGCGTACATCGAAAACAATTCGGTTAAGGCCGGATTGGTCCGCAATCCGCAGGACTTTCCCTGGTCGAGCGCGGGCGTCGAGATGACTCTCGACACGGCACGCACGAGTGCGTGAGCCACGTTACGCTAGCCCTTGTGGGCCGGGCTCCCGCCGCTACCTCGCACTCGGCGGCGTTCCCACCCGCGGGCGCACGGGCGGTGCGGCTTTGGGGATGCTGTTGTTGCTGCGCTGTTCGCTGCGGGGCTCGCCACGGCTAATCTGCGCGCGCCGCCGCCCTTGTTCCAGGTTCGCGCTGGCGCGCTGCCTGGCTCGGTCGCTCAACTGGATCCGGTTGCGCACGGCCACCGCCCCGGCGGACTTTGCCATGCGCGTGGCTGCGCCTTTGTGCTGCAACACGTCGGTCTTGCCGTCGAAAGTGGCTACCCCGCCCTGCACGTGAACCTGGAATTTATCGGCGCCGATTTTCGACCGCGCCAAGCGGGCACGGATCTCGGTTTCCAGTTGCGCATCGGTAAGATGATCCGCGGCCGGACGCGCGGGCGCCGGCCGAGCCCGAACCGCGGTTTGGGCCTGGCCGCGGGGCGCCCATCCGGTAGAGAACCCGGCGAGCGCCAGAAGTAGCACCAACACTGGTCTTTTTCCCATGTAAGTAGAGTCGCCCGAAACCGCCGTCTCTCTCAGGATTCTGTGCTACAGTTAGCATTCTAAAAGGCCCCTGTTTCATGGCGGAACAAATCCTGCTCCAAGGCAAAATCCTGGGAACAGAAGAATTTCTGTTGGCCGGCTCTGCCGAGGGACGCTCCGCGCGGTCGGCGGGTGAAGATCTGGTCACCGGCCGCTCGCAGTGGATCGCCCTCCTGTGCGAGGTGTTGCCGCGCGCGTTGCTGGCCGATCTCGGCCTGTCCCGGATTCTGCTCGGTTCGAGCGGGGGCGGGCAGTTCCTGGTGGTCTTGCCTGGGGAAGCGCGCGAGGCCGCCGAAACGTTTTTGTCCGCCGCCGCCGGGCAAATCGCGGAATGGAGTGCCGGAGTCGTCCGCCTGATCTGGGGCATTACCGACAACCTGGGGGACTGGGCCGTAATCCGCAAGCGGCTCAATGAAGTGCTGGATCGCAAGCGCAACGCTCCTCTCGGCTTTTCGGCGGCCGGCGTGTTCGATCCCCGCGCGCGTGTGTCCAACTCCTCGGCCGACGCTTATTTCGCCAAGGAGCTGGGGGCCAAGCTGCGGGAAGCGTCCGAAGTCGGCTGGTCGCCGGAAGAACCCGCCAAGGTCGCGCCCGGCCCAGGGAAGTATAGCTGGAGCATCACTCCCAATCTGTCGCCGGACGGAATTCTGCTGGCGCGCCACGCCGCTCCCTCCGACGACGGCAAGTCGGCCGCGCTGGTGCAAACCCTGGCGCGCCGCGCCCAAGGCCGCTCCGCGTGGGGGGTTTTGCGTGGCGACGTGGATAACTTCGGGCTGCGTCTTCGCCGTGTGCATTCGATCGAGGAGCACGTGCCGCTGTCGGTGCTGTACAAGCAGTTTTTCGCCGGTGAGCTGGAAGTCATCTGTTCCCTGCCCGAATTCTGGAAGAAGGTCAGCATCATTTACTGCGGCGGCGACGACTTCGCGGTGTACGGCGCGTGGGATGCGCTCATCGCCCTGGCGCGCGAAGTGCAGCGCCTCTTCCACCGCTTCACCGAAGAGAATCTGAAGGACTATCCCGGCCCTGAAGGCAAGACCATCTCCATGGCGATCGCCCTGGCGCCGGAGACCTATTACCCGCTGGCTTCGGTTTACGAGGAGGCGGGACGCAACCTGGAGCTGGCCAAGAGCGCGGACAAGGATTGCATTTACCTGCTGGGGCGGGTGCTCGAATGGCGTCGCCTGTCCGACGCCTCGGAGTTGAAGGATACCGTCACCCGCCTGGTGCGGGATTTCCGCATGTCCAAGCAGCTTTTATACCAGTTGCGCTCTTTTTACCGGCGGGATGCCGACGATAGCGAAACTCAGCATAGCTGGCGATTCGAGCGGCGTTTCAACCGCATCTTGAGCGGCACGCGCGATCGCGAATTTCAGAAACTACGTTCCCACCTGATCAGCGAAATGGCGGGACGCAGAACGGCCGAAATCAAGCTGCGCCCAGCCGGCCTGGTGGCGCTGGAGTGGGCCCGCCTGGTGACGGAGGTTTAAGTAGCTAACCGAGCCGCGACCGTAAGGGAGCGGTTTTAGCCGCAGGTTGTTCGCATCAGGTTCGGGGATTTTCCGAACGGGCCCTCGGCTCGTTCCAAGAGGTTTAGCAGATGGCACAGGAAACGGAACAACGCAATCGGGAAAGCCGTCCGCCGCGCGAAGGGCGCGGGCCCGGCGGTGACCGGGGTGAGCGGGGGGATCGCGGCGAGCGCGGCGACCGGGGAGACCGCGGCGACCGTCGCGGCTTCGATCGCGGACGCCCCGAGGGACCTCCCGAAATCGACTTGGATAAGTTGATCCAGGATAGCCTTTATCTCGATAACCAGGCGCACGCGGTGGTGAGCCGCATGCGCGATATGGATTCCGGCACCAAAAGCCAATTGCGCCGCCTGTATAGCGCGGTTCGCCGCGCGGTGCGCGCGCCGGAGGGCGAGCGCCAGCATGAGTTCGTGATGCTGCGCGCGCGTTTGGCCTATACCATCGCGCGTCACGGCCTGCGCAGTCTCGACCAGCTCGAGAAGCTGCTGCTGCAGGTTACCCGCAAAAACGATTCCCGCGGCTACGAGCGGTTCAAGGACCTGTTCGAGGCCATTGTGGCCTACAACGAGTAAAGCATGAGCGCACATACCTCTCAAACCGAGTTGAAACTCATCGGCAAGCTGATTCTGGAAGGCGTTCTCACCTGCGAGACCGGCCTGCATGTGGGCGCCGGCAAAGGCTCGCTTGAAATCGGCGGCTCCGACAATCCAGTCGTCAAGGACGCGTTTGGGCGTCCCTACGTGCCCGGCAGTTCGCTGCGCGGCAAAATCCGGTCGCTGCTCGAGCAATCCTCCGGCCTGGCCGTTCCCGCCGAGCTGGTCTACCTTTCCCGCCGCAAAGGGCAGGAGGTGCGCATTCACCAGAGCGACCGGCCCGACGATGAAATCTGCCTGCTGTTCGGACGCAGCCCCGGCCGCATGGAGCGGGTGCAGGGCGAGACGCTGGAAACCTCGCAAGCCACGCCCGCCCGCTTGAGTGTGTTCGACGCGCCGCTGGAGCTGGAGAGCATCACGGCGCAGATGCGCGAGAACCTAGACGATGAGTTGACCGAAGTCAAAAACGAAAACGCCATCGATCGCATCACCTCCCAGGCCAATCCGCGCACACTCGAGCGGGTTCCGGCCGGGGCGCGGTTCAAAATCCGCCTGGTGATGGACGTGCTTTGCGAAGAGGACGCGCCGCTGTTCCTGCGCGTGCTGGAAGGCTTGCGCTTGCTCGAAGACGATTCGCTCGGCGGCGGCGGTTCACGCGGCAGCGGGCGTATCGGCTTTTCGGGCTTGCGCCTGGCCTGGCGCGGCAAGAATTATTACGCCGCCGGCGCGGCTGAAAAGGAGATCGCCGCGGGCGCCAGCCTGGCCGCGGTGCAATCCGCCGTGCAGGAATCCGCCTTCGCCTTCCTCCGCGACGAATAAGGAATCCGGGCTTTCATGCAACCAGGTTCGAGCAAAGCAGGCAGACCGGGCTTGATGGTGCGCCTCACCCCCGACGGCCCTTGGCGGATCGGTCCCGATTCGGGCGCCCGCAATCACGTCGATCCGGTGTATCACAGCGATTCGCTGTACGGGGCGGTGTCGGCGGCGATGGACCGGCTCGGCGTTTTCGAGGAGTGGCTGGACGCGACCGCCCGCCGCAGCGTGGCGGCGGTGGCGTTCAGCTCCTGCTTCCCATTCGTGGAAGAGGTGAACCTGGTGGTTCCGCCGCGCACGCTGTGGCCGCCCTCGTCTCCGGCGCTGCTGGCTTCACGGGTGCGCTGGAAGAGCGCCCGGTTCGTGCCGCTGAGCCTGATCCCGTTGCTGGTTGCCCGCGCGCCCCTGGCCGATCCGGATTGGAGCGTGGATGGCGCCAGCCAGTGCCTGCTGCCGGCCGGCAAGCCTGGCCCGTTCCGTTCCGGCTTGCGTTTTCACGCCGCCGTGGACCGGCTGACCGGCATCGGCGAACGGCACTCGGTGGCGCGTCTGGAATTTCGGCCCGGCGCCGGCCTTTGGACTCTGGTTTCCTTTGCCGACGAAGGCGCCCGCGAGCGCTGGAGCGACCGGGTGAAGGCCGCTTTTCGCCTGCTGGCCGATAGCGGCTTCGGTGGCGAGCGCTCGCAAGGATGGGGCCACGCCGCGCCGCCGGAATTCACCGAAGGCTGGCTGCCGGAAATGATTCTGCCCGCGGCGGCCGCCAAACGATCCGCCGCCCCCAGCCCGGAACCCCCGCCGCCCGAGTCCACCGAAGCTGCCGGTCCGAGCCGCGACCGTGAGGGAGCGGTCGCCGAGCAACCCGCGCCCCCTGAAGCCGAGTCTTCGGTCACCGAATCGACCGAAGCCGCGGTTCCCGAACAATCCGAAACTGCCGGCCCCGAACCCGCGGCCGCCGAACCCACCGAAGCCGCCATTAATCAACCCGCAACTGCCGACGCGGAATCCGTAGCCGCCGAGTCAACCGAAGCTGCGAGTCCGAGCCCCGACAGCGAGGGAGCGGCTCCCGAGCAAGCTCCAACTGCCGAAGCGACGGAACCCGCAGTTCCCGAGCAATCCGCGCCCCCCGACGCCGAACACGCGGCCGCCGAGCCAACCGAAGCTGCGAGTCCGAGCCGCGACGGTGAGGGAGCGGTCGCGGAGCAAGCTCCAACTCCCGAGGCGCCCGAACCCGCGATCCCCGGCCAACCGGCCCCTGACACCGCCGAAGCCGCCGTTCGCCAATCGCCCGAGATCGCACCGCTGTTTGCGCCAACTCCTGGGCCGCCCGCCCAGCCTGCCGCTGCCCACTGGCTGCTTTCGCTCTTCACTCCCGCGCCATCGGACCGGGTGGATTGGACGCGCGGCAATTATACGCTGGTGGCGCGTGCCGGACGCGTGGCGGGTTCCGGAGAGCTCAAGAAGACCGCGCAGATGATCGCCGAAGGCTCGGTGCTTTACGCCCCTTCGGCTCCGAGCGGCAACGCGTTGGACGTAGCCCCGGACGGTCTCGCGCACCCGGTTTTTCGCGCCGGCTTCGCGGTTTCCGTGCCGCTTCCGGAGGTGAGTTGATGCGCTACCGCCTGACCTGTCTCACCCCGCTGCTGGTGGGCGACGGCCGCAAGCTCAGCCCCATCGATTACATGGTCTGGAAAGACCACGTGAACGTGCTCGACCAGTGGCGCATCTTCCGCTTGTTGGCCAAGGGCCCGCGGCTGGAGGGGTATCTCGCGCAATTGAAGAAGGCCGACAAGCTCGATTTCGCCTCCTGGGGCGGTTTCGCGCAGAATTTTGCCGGCCGCCGCATACCCTTCGAGAACGCCGCCAGCTCGCAGTATTGGAACCGCGCCGCCGGCGACAGCCTGCACATTCCGACGTTTGCCGCGGGAGCTTCGGGGCCGTATCTGCCCGGTACTTCCATCAAGGGCGCGTTGCGCACCGGCATGCTGTTCGCCAGTTGGCGCGCCGGCCTGCTGGAAGATACGGCGAAGCGCGTACAGGCTGAGCGGCCGCCGCGCCATCCGGCCGAAGCGGTGGAAGACCAGGCGCTGGGACCGGCCGGCGCCAACCGCATGCGGTTCGTGGCGACCGGCGATTCCGCTACCGTGGCCAACGGCCAGTTCAAGGTCCACCTGCTGCGCACCTCGACGCTGGCGCCGCGCGGCGCCGGTTACGCGCTGGGCTGGAAGCAGAGCCCGCGCGGCGCGGTGGATGGCAACCGCCCCGAAGACAGCACGCCGTTCTTCGCCGAAATGGCCGTGCCCGGCGCCAGTTTCACCGGCCGCTGGGACGAAAGATCGTTCTTCCTCGAGCCCGAAATTCGCCGCGCGCTCCGCTGGCCGGACGGCTTCGGCCGGGCTAAAATTTTCGAAGCCGCCAACGTTTATGCGGCTGGGTTGCTGGCCTTGCAGCGCCAGTACGCCGCCTGGTCCGGGCTCTCGCTGCTGGACCATAGCCTGGCCGAGCTGGAGCAGCGCCTGGCAGCCGCGCGCGAAAAAGGCGCCTGCCTGATCTCGATAGGCTGGGGCGGCGGCTTGCCCGCCAAGAGTTCCTGGCTCGACACCACCAATCCCGAATACCGCCAGATCCTCAGCGCGTACCACCTGTACGACCGTGCGCTCTCAAGTAATCTGCCCTTTCCCAAAACGCGGAAGATCGTGTTTCTGAACAACCGGCCGGCGACACTGCCGGGGTGGGCGGAGCTGACGGTAGAGGAGTAAGGCCAGAAGAAAGAAAGTGCCGTATTGGCTCCGCGGTTATCTTGAACTCGGCTACGTGCTCCGCGACGAGGAGATCATCAGGCGCGCCAACCAGTGGTTGAATGCAGTGATCGCTACCCAGCAGCCTAACGGTTATTTCGGTAGCCAGAGCAACATCGATAGCGAACGCGTACACGGTGTGCGCAGCCACATCCTCGATTTGTGGCCCAACATGGTGATGCTCTTCCCTCTGCGCTCGCTATATGAGGCGACCGGCGACACTCGTATCTTACCCTTCCTGATGAAATACTTTCGCTGGCAGATGACCATTCCACTGGAGGACTTTCTTTCGGCAAGCTGGCAGAAAGAGCGCGGGGGCGACAACTTGGATTCCATCTACTGGCTGTATAACCGCACCGGCCAGCCCTGGCTGCTCGACCTGGCAAGAGTCAACCATGAGCGCACGGACGATTGGTCGGGCGGGATCGCTTCCTGGCACAACGTAAATTTCGCCGAATGCTTTCGCGAGCCGGCGCAGTTCTTCCAGCAGGCGAAAGACGCGCGATATCTGAACGCCACGGTGCGCAACTACGATACAATGCGCAGACTTTATGGCCAGGTCCCCGGTGGCGGGTATGGCGCCGATGAGAACGCGCGACCGGGGTTCAATGGACCGCGTAACGGCACGGAAACGTGCGCCTGGGCCGAAATGATGTTCAGCGACGAGATACTGGGGGGAATCACGGGCGACCGCATATGGGCGGACCGAGCCGAGGAGATCGCTTTCAATTCGTTCCCGGCATCGATGACCCCGGATCTCAAAGGGCTGCACTACATCACCAGCCCCAACCAGGTTCAGCTCGACCGCGGCAACAAGGCGCCCATGATTGAGAACAGCGGCGAGATGTTCAGTTACAACCCCTACAGCTACCGATGCTGTCAGCACAATGCCGCTTTCGGATGGCCGTACTTCTCCGAGTACCTGTGGATGGCAACGCGCGACAATGGTCTTGCCGCAGTAATGTACGCACCGAGCCAGGTCAAGGCGAAGGTCGCCGATGGTACTGAGGTCAAGCTAACCGAGACTACCAACTATCCATTCGACGAGTCCGTCGCGATTACGGTGGAGACGCCGAAGGCGGTCCGGTTCCCTCTGATGCTTCGCGTGCCGGGATGGTGCGCCAACCCCTCCGTCATCGTGAACGGTAGTTCGCTTCCCGCGCCGAAAGAAGCTCGCGGTTGGCTGGCTCTGGGCCGCACGTGGAGCGCGAACGACAGGGTAGCGGTAGCGTTGCCCGCTAAGATACGCCTGCAGGTCTGGAAAGAGAATCGCGACACCGTGTCCGTCAGCCGCGGAGCCCTGACGTACTCGCTCAAGATCGGTGAGCGCTGGGCCCGCGAAGGCGGCACAGACGAGTTCCCGGCGCAGGAAGTCTACCCGACCACGCCTTGGAATTATGGGCTGGTCTTGAATGCGCTGAAACCCGAGGAGTCGTTTCAGGTGGTGAAGACGGGTAAAACCGTGCCGCAGCCTTTCGCCGCAGAGGATGCCCCTATCGTATTGCGCGCGAAAGGCCGGCGAATTCCGCAATGGAAACTCGAACCGAACGGCATGGTCGGCGAAGTGCAGCCCGGACCCGTGAAAAGCACCGAGCCTGTTGAGGAGATCACGCTCATCCCCATGGGAGCGGCGCGGCTACGCATTTCTGCGTTTCCGCAGATCAGCGACGGCCCCGATGCGCATGTCTGGGACGGCCCCGCGCCGATCGTTCAGGCTTCGGCGAGTTCTCATTTCGATCCTCCTTCTGCAGTTCTCGACGGGCTGGTGCCGTCCAACTCGGCCGACCGCTCAATTCCCCGGTTTATGTGGCCCGAGGGCGTGAGTGGCCGCGGAGGCGAAGGTGGAATGTGGATCGAGTACCGTTATTCCGAACCGCGAAGGATTGGATCGGCGGAGGTCTACTGGGCGGCGGACACCGATGGCCGAGGGTGTAAACTGCCGTCGTCGTGGTGGCTTCAGTGGTGGGATGGTTCGGCTTGGCAGCCCGTTCAAGGCGCCGCGGCGTACCCCACGGAGCAGGACAAATTCAACCGGGTTCGCTTTGCACCGGTTCACACCCAGGCCATCCGGCTCCAGGTGGCCGCACAAGGTCGCCAGCCGGTCGGGATCCTGGAGTGGCGCATAAGCGAATGAGCTTGCTATGACCGTCGGGCAAGCACCTGGCTTTCGTTCGAGCCGGCGGTAGAAGAGAGAAGCCGGGCACCGAGCTCAGCTTCCTGACTCCTTGGACAAAGTGAAAAGGCGCATCAAACGATTGGCGAACCATCGCCGACTATCGCATCACGTCCAAGCTCGGTGAAGGCGGCATGGGCGGCGTGTACCGAGCCACCGTCACCAAACTCAACCACAGCCCTTCCTCGCCCGCTCCGGACGGATGGTCCTCTACTCGGAAACAGGCCCCTCCGGGCAGTGCCGCTACCGATAACGCATATCGTTCCATTTTTGGCTTCCTCCTGACGACGCCATTGTCCGGCGGGGGCCGGTCGTGATCATTGTTGGGGCCACCGGGCGTGGAAATCCGCTCCCGAGAACTCCGCGTCAGAATTGCTACGCGCCGCCGAAAACGTCTCCGGTAGGATCGACCTCTACACCCCGCAACGCGGCCTTGAAGGCCTCGGCCATCACGGCCACATTGGGTTCCCTGAACATCTCTACGTGATTGCCGGGAACATCCACCACGCGCAGCCGGGGCGCTAGTTCCCGCCATCCGGAAGCGGCGTCAGCACGGTCACCCGCCGGACGCGATTGGGGGCGGAAAAGGAGCACAAGGCCGGAATAGGGCCGCGGGGAATACTCGCTGGCGGCCAGCCTCAGAACTTGATCGGGGTGACAGAGACTGTCGGAGATACTCTGGCCCGTTATGAGTTTTATGCGGTATCTGGCACGCCAGGCCTTGGTTCGGATTCGCTCCGCCAGAGTCCGCAGGCGTTCGCGGCCGTACGCCATAAGTGAGTCGGCAGGCAGCCGCGAAGCCATGGCCAGATGGTATTGTAGCCGCTCACGACTCAGCCAGTGTGCGTTCTGAGCGGCGCCGTTGTGTGAATCGAAGAGCACGAGCAAGGGGACCTCGATGCCGCGAGCCGTAAGTTGCTGCGCCATTTCGTACGCCAGCACTCCCCCAGCGCACCAGCCCGCAAGCGCGAGCGGGCCAGCCGTATGGAACCGCAACAGTACCTCCACCTGCTGGGTCGCGATTTGATCGAGCTTAAATGGAACCGGCAGCCCGGACGCGTCAAAGGATGCCATGCCATAAATCGACTGTCCTGCCGGCAGGCTCAGGCTGAGCGAACGGTACAGCGGCTGAAGGTCTGTCAGTATGACGGAAACTCGCCCGGTCCCGATCCGCAAAGGAATCACCCGCGGGGCAGGATTCCCGCTCGACTCCCGCTTCAGCAGTTCCATCATGCGAGCAGGCGTTGGGGCTAGAAAGAAGCTCTCGATCGGAAGCTTCGCACCGAACGCCTTCTCGACCCGGGTGAGCAACCTGGCGCCGAGGAGGGAGTGGCCGCCCAGTTCAAAAAAGTCATCGTCCAGACCGATCGGGCGACACCCCAGGACATCCTCCCAAATCTCGGCCATGATGAACTCCCTGGAGGCGGATGGAGCACGGTGGACCACAGCATCGCCACCCGGCAGGCAATCCGGAAGACGCAGAGCGTTACGGTCCGTTTTGCCGTTCGGCGTTAGCGGCAGCGCGCCGAGACGGACAAGGAAGGCGGGTTGCATGTAAGACGGAAGGCGGCGCTTGAGCAGGTCGCGCAAGTCGGTTTCCAGGCAAACGCTATCCGGACGGGGCACGAACCAGGCCGCCAGCCGGCGGTCGCCCGGGCAGACCTCCACCACCTTGGCGACGGCCGCCAGCAAAGCGGGGTGTTCGCGCAACACGCTCTCGATCTCGCCCAGCTCGATGCGGTGGCCCCGCAGCTTGACTTGGTTGTCAATGCGACCAAGGTAATCGAGATTCCCATCTGGAAGCCTGCGAACGAGGTCGCCGGTGCGGTACAACTTTGCGGCGGGGTTTTCCCCGAACAAATCGGGCACGAACCGCTCCCTGGTCAGGTCATCGCGTTTCCAGTACCCTGGAGCGACGCCCACGCCGCCGATCCAGAGTTCACCCGGCACGCCGGCCGGTACCGGGTCGCCGTTGCTGTCCAGCACGTAGGCACAGGTGTTTGCTATAGGCTTGCCGATAACCGACGCTCGGCCTGCGTCCCGAACCCGCCAACCGGTGCAGTAAATAGTGCACTCGGTCGGCCCGTAGAGGTTCCACAGCGCCCCGCAGGGAAGCAGGCGTTCGGCGAGGTCCGGCGTGAGCGCTTCGCCACCGCTAATGATCCGCAGTCCGGCTGGAGGCTTCCAGCCCGATTCAAGAAGGAGCAGAAAGGTGGTCGGGGTGCCCTGCACAATGCTGGCGCCGGAGTCGCCAATAGCGCGGGCGAGCAGCCGGCCATCCAGGGAAACGTCTCGGCCCACCAGGAAGACGCACGCGCCGGAAATTAGCGGAAGAACGATCTCGACAACCGCGATGTCGAAAGCCAGGGTCGTGTGCGCGAGTACGACATCGCGGGCCGTGACCGACATCTCATCGCGCAGGAACGCCAGGCAGTTCGTCACGCCGCTGTGCCGGATCGCGACGCCTTTCGGCCTGCCAGTCGATCCCGACGTATAGAGGACATAGGCAATATCGTCCGGACCCGGCCCTGGGAATGCGCTGCCCTCCTCCATCGCGTCGGTTTCGAGGTCGAGCACGGGCACAGTGGCATGCTCCCACTGAGCCCGATATTGCGGCTCCGTGACCACCGCCGCCGGGGCGGCGTCCTCTACAATAAACGCCAGCCGGTCCCGAGGGTATGAAGGATCGAGTGGAATCCACGCGGCGCCGGCTTTCCAGACGCCCAGCAGGGCGGCGATCATCTCTAGCGAACGGTCGACGCAGATCGCCACCGTTCGGCCCCGAAGACCCCCGATTCCCTGGAGGCGTTGCGCCACTCCGCCCGCGCGGCGATTGAGTTCCGCGTAGCTCCATTTGCGGCCGCCATGAATAGCAGCCGCGGCTGACGGAGTGCGCGCGACCTGTTCCTCGAAAAGCTTCAACGCGGAAACGGTCGGGTAACCGGCACCGGTTTGGTTCCACTCCACGAGTGCTTGCCGACGCTCCTCTTCGGTGAGGAGCGGCAGCCGGCCGATGGCCGCCCCGGGATCGGCGGCGGCCGCTTCCAGCAGCGTTCTGTAATGTCCCAGGATGCGCCGGGCCGACGACCGATCGAACTGGTCGCTGTTATAGGTGAGCGCCGCGGCCAAGCCGTCGCCAGTTTCCGTTAGCTCGAGGAATAAGTCGAATTGGGCAGTGCCCGGATCGAACGTGATGGGCTCGCTCTCGAGTCCCGCCAGTTGGTACACGATCTCCGGGAAGTTGCGCAACTGGAACATCACCTGGAACAGCGGGGTGTAGCTCAGGCTGCGCTCCGGTCGCGCGATTTCAACCAACTGTTCGAGCGGCATATCCTGATGGTCGTATGCGCCCAGGCACGTCTCGCGCACCCGGGCCAGCGCCCCGCGAAAACTGGGTTCGCCCGAAAGGTCGGTGCGCATCGCCAGGACGTTGACGAATAGCCCGACGAGGCCCTCCGTTTCTCGCTGCACGCGGCCCGCCACCGGAACGCCCACGCAAATGTCGCTCTGCCTCGAGTAGCGGTACAGGAGAATCTGGAAGCCTGCGAGAAGGGTCATGAACAAGGTCACGGACTCGGCGCGGCTCAGGCAGCGCAGCTCAGCGGTGAGCAAAGTGGGCAGCGTCATGCGCTCGACTCCGCCACGGTACGTCTGTCGCGGTTGCCGCGGGCGATCGGACGGCAAAGCCAGAACCGGCGGAACTCCGCTCAGGCGCTCCTTCCAGTACGCTGCCAGACGGACGCCGGCCTCGCCTTCCAGCAAACGCCTCTGCCAGGTCGCATAGTCGGCGTACTGGATCGGCAGGTTCGGCAGGTCCGGTGGAGAGTTAGTGACCGCGGCTTTGTAGAAGACCGACAGTTCGCGGAAGAAGATCGATTTGGTCCAGCCGTCGAAGGCGATGTGGTGGACGGTGACCACCAGCACGTGCTCTTCCGGCGCCAGCCGCAGCAGCAGCGCCCGCACGGGCAAATCCACCGACAGATCGATGAGGTGAAACGCTTCCTCTGCGGCGATCTGTTGTACGCGCGATTCGCGTTCAGGTTCGGCGAGGTCCCGCAAATCTACGACGGGCAGCTCGATGACGCCTTGGGGCGCTATCGTCTGAACCGGGACGCCTTGCGGACAGGGGTACGTCGTGCGCAGAACCTCGTGCCTGCCGATAACGGACTGGAGCGCCATTCGAAGCGCGTCGATGCTCAGTGCGCCGCGCAGCCGCAGCGCCGTTGGTGCCGTGTACGCAGGCGCCGCCTCCTCGAACCGCGTGAGGAACCACAACCGCTGCTGGGCGAAGGACAGCGGAGGCGGTGCGTCGCGTGGCGCGGGCCGAATCGGCGCGCTGGAATCGGAGGCCGTTCGGGGCGCGGATTCGATCCATTGGGTTAGTGCTGCAAGCCGGGACGAATTGAAGAGCCGGAACATAGGCAATTCCACGCCGAATTCATCGCGTACGCGGACGATCAGCTGCGCTCCAAGCATGGAATCGCCGCCCAGGTCGAAGAAGTCGTCTTCCAGTTCCGCCCGCTCGATACGCAGCAGATCGCGCCAGATCGCCGCCAGACGCGATTCGACGGGAGTGAGAGGCCTGGTGGAAGGGCCGGCGGCGGAGACCGGAGCTGAAGCCGGCTCATCCAGCTTCAGGCGGGCCGCGAGACCGATCCGTTGCGGTTTGCCGGTCGGGCCCTTGGGCAGTTCCCGCAGGAAAACGACTCTCCGCGGTACTTTGAAATCGGCCAAACGCTTTGCAGCGAACTCTTGGATCTCGGTTTCCGTGGCCGAGGCGTTTTCACGCAGCACGACAGCTGCGCCCACCTCCTCGCCGAGCTGCTGGCTGGGTAGCGAGAACGCAATCGCCTGCGCGACAGCCGGGTGGTCCAACAACACTTCGTCGATTTCACGAGGGGATATCTTCTCTCCGCCGCGGTTGATGATCTCCTTGGTACGGCCTGTCAAAAACAGGTAGCCGTCGCCGTCCAGAAAACCCTGGTCGCCGGTGCGGAACCATCCATTGAAGAACGATACGCGGTTGGCATCGGGATTGTTGACGTAGCCTCGGGTAACATTCGCGCCGCGGACCATCACCTCGCCAGTAACGCCCGCCGGCAGCGGCGCGCCGGTGGGATCCATGATCGCGATCTCGCAGCCAGCCGCCTGGCCGACCGAGCCCGGCTTGCGCGCTCGGGGCGGTAGCGGGTTGATAGCCATCTGGTGGGACGCTTCGGTCATTCCATAGGCTTCGATCACCGGGACCGAGAAAGCAGCTTCGAGGTCGGCCATCAGCTTGGGGGCGAGCGGCGAGGAGCAGGACCGGATAAAACGCAAGCTCGTGCGATGGACTGGCTCGGAATGCCGGGTCGCGTGCGCCAGAATGCTTTGCTGAATGGTAGGGACGGCGGTGTACCAGGTAGGTCGGAAGTGATCGACCCACTCGAAGAAGTTCGGTGCTTGGAAACCGGGCGCGCATGCCACCGAAGCTCCGGCCGAGAGCGAGGTGAGAACCGCGCCGACGAGTCCGTGGATGTGAAACAGCGGCATAACGTTGAGGCAGCGGTCGGCTGGCGAAAGCAACAGTGCAGCCGCAATGTTCCGTGCCGAGCAGCACAGGTTTGCCTGTGTGAGCGGCGTCAGCTTGGGCCGCGCCGTGGAGCCGGACGTGTGCAGAAGCAGCGCCACGTCGTCGGGCACTGTCATGCGCGGTTCCAGGGGGCGGTCTTCGAAAGAGCAACCTTCCAGACGAAAAACTCCCGCTGGCTGTTCGCTGAGGACGTGCAGCCGCACGATGGGAATGCCGTGCGCCGCGGCGACCGCCATGATCGGCGCCTCGCACCCGGCTTCAACGATCACGGCTCGCGGTTGCAGGTCCGCGAGGTAAAAATCCAACTCCGAGGCGGTGTAAGCCGGGTTGAGCGGAGCGCAGCAGCACCAGGAAGCGACAGCCAGCGTGCACGTAGCCATCTCGGGTCCATTGGGAAGCGCGATGGCGACGCAATCTTGACGGCCAACCCCGTGATCCCTCAGCGCCGCAGCTACGCCCTCGATATGATCCAGGAGCCTCCGATGGGACAGCGGATCCCGCCCAAGGCCGAGAATCGCGGGGCCTGCGGAACAACTCTGCAAACCCGCGTCGAGCAAGCTGCAGATGCTATCGTCCGGGTGCATCATTTTTCCGAAGGACCCAGGTAATTTACCAGATTCTCCATTTTAGACTCCCTTGCTCGAACTACGCCACGTTACAAAACGCTATCGCGGCGTTTGTCGTAACCTTCGAGTGGTATGATTTGCAGGTGGCTCGATTCCTTGATCATTCGAAGCATCGAGCGAACGCCAGCGAATTTCTCAATCAGAATCCAGGACGTCCATATTGTGACGATTGCCTGCGAAGAGGTTTGGCCATTAGCCGCGCAAGTCTTACGGAGAAGGACGCTACTCTTGTCGGCGTGGAGACGGGATTCGTCCGGGAGTTGGCGGTCTGTTGTGTTTGCGGCATAGAGCGCCGTACGAACCGGCGAATCGCGAAATCGTAGCCGAGAGGCCCCATTTGTCCGGCGAAGGCTCCGTCCACTGGTTCCCAAGGTCCTGCGACTTGCCGTTCCCGGCGTTCTTGAATGAGCTACTGGCGATCTGAACCGCGCAACTTCAGGGTCGGCGGAAGACGTGCAAACCGCAGAAGTAGCCCCGAAAGGGCCGAAGTCGTGTCGCGCGGAAGACACGCTACCGATATTAGGGGATAATGGGCCCTCAAAAGTCTGCCCCCGGTGCGGCCCGCGCCGGCCGCTCTTTACGAGTGGCCGACCATCCGACCGGAACCGCCGCGTACCCTGGCACCGGTGACGAGCAGGAGCACAAAGTAAAGATGGATCACCCCTCGCGATCATTTGGTCGCCCATTTTCAACCTTGGAGGAATCTCCTAAAGGTATGAAGACGGATGGGTTCTATGGTCACCGAGCGGCGATGACGTCGGCCACCAGTCGGGTCAGTCCGCGAATGTCGAAATCGGGAGGATCGATGGTGGCTCCGAATCGCACGATCACGAGCCGTTGCGAAGGAATGATGACGATGCGTTGTCCGAAATTGCCAGAGGCAAAATACGCATCGGCTGGCATGCCGGCCTGCACCCGGCCCCGCGCATCGGCGGCTTGCCCGGCATTGACCCAAAAGCCTGCGCCATAGGGACTCTCCAATGTGGGCCGGGTCGAGTAGGCAACCCAGCCTTCCGGGAGAATGCGCTTCCCGTCGACAACGCCATCGTTGAGATAGAGTTCGCCGAAGCGAGCCCAGTCTGGCGCCGACGCGTAGATGCGCGTGGACCCGATCGGAGTGCCGGCGTTATCGAACTCCATGGTGACGTGCTGCATGCCCGCGGGATCGAACAGTTCGCTATGAGCGAAGCGCAATACGTCGCCGGCATGTCCGCCCACCGCATTGCGCAGGATGGCGGAAACGATCAAGGTATTGCCGCTGCTGTACTCCCAGCTCTGGCCGGGCTTCGATTTCAGCTTGGCCTTCTCGGCGTACGCGGCCATATCGCGCTCGCAAAACATCATGCGCGAAACCGGGTCGAACCCACTGTCGCTTTCGTCCAGATTCAATCCACTCGTCATACGCAGCAGTTGGTCCAGGGTGATGGAACGGCGGGGATCGGCGGGAGAACTCCATGCCGCCACGGGCGCCGGTGCATACAGGTTGAGCTTGCCCTGGCAGACCAGAATGCCGATCAGTGAGTTAATCACGGACTTGCTGACCGAGTAGGCGAGCAAAGGCGTCTCCGGCCCAATGCCCTGTGCATAACGTTCGGCGACGATTCTGCCTTCGCGCACGATCACGATGGCGCGCACGCGCCGGTACGGCGGCTGCAGGGGCTCGGCGAACGCCCGGTCCAGCGCTTCGCTCAGCTTCGTATTGACCGGCGCGATTGGCATTGGCGGATTGTCCGGGGACGCCGCGCCCGGCAAATTGGGCGCAACACCCAGCGCATCGGCCGCCTCGGCATCTCCCAGCGTGCAGCCATAGCCTTTGCGATAAGTCGCAACACCGGCAAAGTGACCGGCCCAGGTTGTCACCACCTGTTGGCGCCGCGAGTCCACGGAATAGCGCAGCCTATTGAGCAGAATCTGCATTCCGCCTTTAGGCCGGATTTCTTCGGCGAAGACGCGGTTGGCGTCGAGTCCCGAGACGAAGATTTCGCCGCAAAGGGTCTGGCTAGTCGAGGCGGTTCCGGCCTTAATGGCGAGATCGGGCCGATAGAACCATGCCGCCAATACGGCAGACGACACGAGAACGGCGCATGCCGCGCAAAGAAATCGGACGCCCATTTTGTATCCCCGCACGGAAACCTCCCTTCAACATGGATACGGCGCTACAGGACGCCTGCCAACGATTATGAGCGTATGACGCGTCACTCGCAAACAGCCCCGCAGCCGACCGAACGCGACCGATATCGGGTCTTAACGCTGTGCCGGGCATCGCTCGGCTTCCCAGAACCTGACTTAACCGGATCGCGTGCGCTCGGTTCTACAAGTAGGGCGTCTTTCGTCCGGGTGGACGGAAGGCTGGCGTTAACAGGCAGCAGGTAGGCTTACCATTCTTGGCTCGTCCGGGGAATCTGTGGGTAACTTGCGGGTTTCAGCGCTGGGATTGAATGAGGAAGCTGTGGAACTTGCGGCAGGTGGAGTCGAAGGAGCGTTGCTCGTCTTCCCAGCCGTTGT
>Ga0187848_10001432_pt1 | contig 20279 bp, 17 predicted proteins | sample June2016WEW_4_40_FD_132424 | JGI IMG/M metagenome (GOLD analysis project Ga0187848, IMG submission 132424) | Peatland microbial communities from SPRUCE experiment site at the Marcell Experimental Forest, Minnesota, USA - June2016WEW_4_40 | ecosystem: Environmental > Terrestrial > Soil >... | reverse complement strand
CGACGTGACGTTCGACCAGCTCACGGGCGGCCGGGCATTCCGCGCGTTCGGCTCGACCGTGGAGATGGTCCGCGCCCTGCGGAACCGGGCGATGGAGTACGGCGCCGATCTCCGCGTGACCATCCACGCGCGGCTGGTCCAGCCGCTGTTGGACCTGACGCTGCTGTTGCTCGGTCTGCCGCTGGTCGTGTCGCGCGAGAGCCGCAACGTGTTCCTGGCGATCGGCCTGGGCATGGGCGTGGTGGCGTTGTTCCTGTCGCTGGTGATCGGCTGCCAGCAGTTGGGTGCCAGCGGCCTGGTTGGGCCGGCCCTGGCCGCCTGGGCGCCGTTGATGATCTGCGTCCCCGCCGCCGTCGGCACGGCCGAAACGATGTGGCAGCGGTAGGCGGCGGGCAGTGGGCAGTTTAGCGGGCGACCATGCTGCGCATGGTGCCCTGCCCGCCGTTTTGCCGGCTAAATGTAGTTCAGCAGCGTGAACTGGAGGATGCTGCCGGTGGCGCGGAGCGAGGCTTCGTAGGCCACCTGCTCGGCGGTCAGGTCGGAGGCCGCCTGCGCCACGTCCGTGTCGTACTCGTTGGACATGAGCTGCTGGAGGTCGGTCTGCTGAGTCTGGGCCCGCGTTTGCAAGGCGTCGAGTCCCTGCTGGCTGGCGCCGAGCTCGGCCTGGGCGTTGCTGAGGTTGACCGTGCTCTGATCCAATAGGCTCAAGGCGTTCTGGACCCCGGTGGTGTCGTTGTTCCCCAGGGCTTGGGTCAACTGCAGCAGGGCGGTGAAGACCCCCGGGGTTGTCTGGGGATTGACGTCGCTGCCGGCGAGTTGTTGCTGGGTGCCGCCGGCCGCGGCGACGGCGGTGGAGCTGGCGGAGCTCTGCCCGGCGGGGACGAGTCCCAGATCGACCGCCGCCGTGCTCTGGGAGTCGGCGGTGACGGTGATCGTACCGTCCGCGGGATTGGCGTCGACCAGCTCGATGCCGTTTCCGACGCTGTCCAGTTGGGCGGTGAAGTTTGCCCCGGCGGCCTGGGCCAACTGATTGATCTTGTCGCAGACCTGGCCGACCGTGGTGAGGCCCGCCAGAGTGACGCCGATCGAAATGTCTTGGTCGGGCTGGGTGATGGTGAAATCAGGGTCGCTGCTGCCGGTGGGGACGAGCCCGACGCCGTTGCCGGAGTTCAAGTCGGACAACTCGGTGGCGGCGGTGAGGGTCCGCACGCCCAGTTGCGTGGCGGTGCTGCCGCCGTTCTCGCCGATCGTGAAGCCCGGCCCGCTCAGCCGGGAGCTGATCTGGATGCCCGTCTTGCTCGCGTTGATCTGGGCCAGCACGCCCGCGCCGGACTCCTGGATCGTGTTGAGCAGGTCTCCCACCGTCTTCGCCTGGCTGAGGTCGATGGTGTAGGTCTTGCCGTCGTTGGTGATCGTCAGTCCGGAGTCCTGGTCGAAGGCCGTGCCGGAGCCGCCGCTGGTGAGCGCGTCGGCGGGAAGCGCGGCGAGCGGCTCTGAAGCAGTGCTGGCCGGATCGGTCGGGTCGCAGAGGGCTTGGAAGGGCAGCCCGGGGACGGCGTTGATGGCGGCGACGATCTGCTGCGGGGTGCTCTCGCCCAGCTTGACGTGTACGGTGAGGGTGCCGGGGGTGCCGGGATTGCCGTTGGCCGCCGGGGTGCCGGGATCGAACTGGGCGGATTCCTGCCCGGCGGCTGGAGCGTCGTCAACGAAATGGACGGTCACGCCGTTCAGGGGCGTTCCGTCCGCCGCGGTGCTGCCGCACGCGTTGGCCTGCAGAACGATGTCGTTGTTGGGGCCGCCCAACTGGAGGAGGCTCATGGCCCGCGTGCCCAGGATGCTGTCCAGCGGGGTGGTGGTCGTCACGGCCGGGTGCAGTGCGCCGCCGACCAGCGACCCGCTGCCCACGCCCTGCGGCTGGAGGATTCCCAGGTCGGCGGCCGTGGTGCCGCCGCCCACCTCGCTAATGGAAAGGTTGTCCTCCGACGTGGGGTAACCGCCGGCCGGGTCGGCGTCGAGGCTGATCGTCAGGCCGGTGCCCGTCACCTCGACCTCCAGCGAGCGGTTGGCGGGGGGATTGGCGCGGATTCGGGCGGCCACGTCGCCGATGGTTTGGCACCCCTGCAGGTTGACGACGCTGGTGGTGTAGCCGTCGGAGACGGCGATGCTGCCCAGGGCCACACCCGCGCCCTGGTTCAGGTCGGCCAGTGGGGTGTCGTAGTCCAGCGACGGCTGGAGATCGGCCCCCTGCGTGCCGGGGGAGATGGCGCCGAAGGCCTGGGCGCCGCTCATGTTGCTGGCCACGAGCATGTTCATGTCGCCGTAGGTGAGCACCGAGTTCTGGTTGCCCGAATACTCGATGGCGCCGCTGGCGGTCGCGGTGAAGGGCTGGGTCGAGGTATCGGAGCCGGCGAACAGGTAGCGGCCGTTGAACTGCGTATTGCCGAGGCTGATGAGCTGCTGGATGGCCTGGTCGATCTGCTCGACGGCGGCGGAGCGGTCGGAGTCGGTGGAGGTGCTCCCCGTGGCGCCGACCGCCGCGGCGCGGGCCTGGGTGATGAGGCTCGCGGCGCTTTGCAGCGCCGCGCTCGTCTCGCTTAGGTAGGTTCCGGCGGTGGACAGGTTGGTCTGGATCTGCGTGTTTTGCGCGAGCATGCTTTGCAGGCCGGTGACCTGCATCGCGGCGATGGGATTGCTGCTGGGCGTCTGGAACTGGTACCCGCTGGACAACTGCTGTTCCGTCTGCGACATCTGCACCTGCTCGGCTTCGATCTGGTTGAGCATCTGCTGCCGGATGAACAGATCGCTGACCCGCGTGGTGGGGATGCCGGTGATGTTGCTGCTGGACAGGGACATGGAAGCGGCTCGGTTCTGCTACATTTGCATCAGGTCGTTGAGCATGTCGTTGAGCGTGGAAATGTACTTGGCCTCGGCCTGGTACGAGCGCTCGAGCGTGATCATCTGCACCGTCTGCTCGTCGATGCTGACGCCGCTGATGGAGGACTCCTCGCCCTGGAGGGTCTGGGTGAAGGTGTCTGCTCCTTGGGACTGCGCCTGGGCGTTGGCCGAAGCCTGCGTGACGTCGTCGGTCAGGTTGTTGGCCAGGTCGCTGATCGTGGCGCCGCCGGCGGAGCTGAGCGGCCGGTCCAGGAAATTGGCCAGCACGGTGGCGTTTCCGGTGTCCGTGCCGATGCCGTCGCTGGACGCGGCGAACTTGCCCGGATCGTTGACCACGTCCTGGTTGACGGCCAGGTCGCTGGCGTTGGAGCCGGTGAAGAACGTGTTCAGTCCCAGGGAGGCCAGCACGCCGCTGGTGTCCTGGGAGAAGGAGAATTCCGTATCCGGGTCGGTGGTGGTGACGACGAGCTGGCCGCCCGTCACGGTGGCCTGGAGGCCGTTGATCGCGCTCAGGGAGGCCGCGAGGCTGTCGAGCGTCGTGTCGCCGACGGTGCCGTTGAGCTGGACGTTGACGTTGCTCGTCTGCACGTCGCCGGTGTCCGTGTTCTGCACCAGCACCTGGAACGAGCCGCTGCCGGGCGCAGAGGGCAGTCCGGCCTGGTTCAGGGCCTGCGTGGGATCGTCGACCTGGTTGGTGCTGGTCATCTGGGTGAAGCCGGTCAGCCCCTGGCCGCCGGAGTACACCTTGTTGAACTCGAAAGCCAGCGTGCCGGCGAAGGAGTTGAGCTGGTCGAGGAAGCCGCCGAGCACCTGGTCGCGGGAGTTGAGCAGCCCGCAGAGCTGGCCTGACGTAGGATCCAGCGGCGTCTGCACCCCGGCGACCTGGAGGTTGGCCACTGTCATGCCGCGGTCGGTCGACTGGGTCACTTGGACTTGCCGGGCAATGCCCCCCGACACCAGATACTCCCCTCCGCAGTAGACCGAGACGGTGCCGTCGGGATTCTGGACGGAGGTGGTTCCCAGCAACTGCGCCAGGTTGGACAGGGCGGTGCGCCGCTGGTCGTCCAGGCCCGCCGCGGTGCTGTTGGAAGTCGACCCTCCCTCGGCATCCTCGATTTGGAGGTTCAGCGACTGGACCTGTTGGATCAGGCTGTTGACGGTGGGCGCCATGTCCTGAATCTGCGTGTTCACGTCGGAGCGGAGCTGGTCCGTCTGGGTGGCCAACTGGTTGACGTTGCCGGCCAGGGCCTGCCCTTGGAGCACGGCCATGTTGCGGACGGACTCGTCCTCCGGTTGATTGAGGATGCCGGCGATGCTGGAAAAGAAGGTGTTCATCGAGCTTTGCAGGCTATTGCTGCCCAGCGCGCCGAGCACCCCTTCGAGCTGCGAGTACGTCTGCTTGACGGTGTCGGCGCCGGCCTGGTCGCCCTGGGCGTTTCGCAACCGCTCCTCCAGGAAGTTGTCGATCTGCTCGGTGATCGACTGGATCTGGACGCCGGTGCCCAGCAACAGGCCCTGGTACTGCTGCGTGGGCGAGGGCTGAAGATTGACCTGCTCGCTGACATAGCCGGGCGTGTTGGCGTTGGAGATGTTCTGCCCGACAACTTGCAGGCCGATCTCGGTCACCTGCAAGGCATTGCTGGCCATTTGAATCGAGCTGAGCAGCGACATGGGCTTGCCCGGATTTCCTAGGCTTCCCGGTCTACCAGCACTCCGCTGGGGCGGGTAGAGTTACCCTTTCCATATGTCGGCTCGGGTCGCCCGCCGCTCGCGATAATTCCCAGCAACTGCGAGAGGTGAATCAGGGTCCGCTGGATGATGACCCAGTTGATGAGGCTTTGATGTTGGAGGAGGCGGGCGCGGGCCCCGGCGGCGGCGATCTGGCGGTCCAGCGGCCGCCGCTGGGGGGAGGGGAGCTTTTCGGTCAGGGCCTTGAGGCTGGTCGCAGGCAAGCCGTCGCCGGCGGCTTTGGCCAGGAGCCGCTCGCGGCGGCGCCGGCACTCCTGGAGGTTGGCCAGGAGTCGTTCCTCCTCGACGGCCACCGCCGCCAGGGCCTGGGGATCAACGGCCAGGAACAGTGCGCGCCGCCGGACCAACAGCGCGAGCAATTGGTCCTGCCCCGCCACGAGATCGGTGAGCAACTGCGCCACTTCAGATTCGAGCGAAGCTTGCATGCGACCTACTTTCGTTGGAGTTCGAACAGGTTGTACATGGGGCCGGTGAGCTTCGAGTCGCCGGATTGCGCGAGTTTTTGGGCCATGACCTGATCGAGCTGTTGGGTGAAGATTTCCTCGGCGCGGCCGCCGCCGAAGTAGGCCGGCTTGCCCACCGTCTGCCGCAGCGCCTTGAGCATCTGGCTGAAAAACGTCTCGCCCACGAAGGCATTGAATGCCTGGTGGAGCCGGGCGTCGGCGGGCGGAGCGGTTCCCGCCGTCCCGGGGAGGGGTCCCGAGCCGCCGGCAGCCTGCGGGAGCGGACCGATGGAATTCATCCTCTTCTCCTCTACCTCTACTGGACCACGAGCGGGGCGTGCAACTTTCCGTCGCGCTCCAGTCCCTTGATGATCTCGATGATGTCCTCCGTCGGCGCGTGGATGGCGTTGAGCGACTCGACCAGCGCCTTGAGCTTGGGAGAGCTGGGATCGACCGGGTCGACGGCCACGAACGGCCTGGCGCCGCTGGTGCCCGTCTCGATCACGATGTTCTTGTGCGTGATGGCCACCGAGCCGATCTCGACGTCGCCGCTGATGATGATGCTCCCGGCGCGCTCGTTGATCACCACCCGCGCGCCGGTCTTCGGCTCGAGGATCGGCAGCGACAGGACCTGCGAGACGAACGACACCGGGTCGTCGCGGTACTGGATCGGAATGGTGACCTCGATGTTTCCGGGGTTCAATGCGTGGGCCGCGGGCATCTGGCTGCTCGTCTGCAGGCGGAGCTGGCTGTTGATCGCCTCGGTGACGTCCTGGGCGACCTGGAAGTCGGCATGGTGTTTCTCCAGCACGAGCGTGATCTTGTTGTCCTTGGTGAAGACGTTGAAGAAGTCCTCTTCCAGGCGGCAGCCTTCGTGGATGCGGGCGGTGGTGGGCGTGGCGGAACTGTCGAGCGTCAGCGGGCCTTCGGCGAAGGCGTAGACGCGGGGGTTGTGCGGGTCGGGACCCACCAGCGGCGTCAGGAACAGCCGGCCCCCCGCCAGACTCTTGGCCGAGCCGATCGAGCTGACGACCGCGTCGATCTTGTCGCCCTGGCGGGCCCCCATGGCCGGGACCGTGGCCGTCACCAGCACCAGCGCCACGTTCTTGGTGTCCTTCAGCTCAAGGAGGGCGTTGCTCCCCGGGGCGCTGTGCATCAGGCTCATGACCTTGGCCACGCTGCGGATCGTCGGCAGGTAGCTGGCGCTGTCGCCGGTCCCCTTGAGTCCCGCGACGATGCCCAGGCCCTCCAGCGAGTTCTCCTCGTGGCCCTTGATGCGGCAGATGCTCTTCAGCGTGAGGTGCCCCGCGGCGGAGGCGGTCGCCGGGCGGCACGCCGCGGCCAGTGCCGCCGCGGCCAGCAAGAGCCCCGGCCTGAGCAACCGCGGGAGTCGTTCGCGTGGCATACTCGATGGGTCCTTTCGTGCGAAGCCGCAAGCGGCTGATCCCGCCCGATCCCTGATCCCCAATCCCTCGCGTTAGAAGGGCTGCCACTTGTCGAGCCACTTCAGCATCCAGCCGCGGCGGTAGCTGTCGCGGGCTTCGCCGGTCTCCCGCTTGATGACCCGCAGGTCGGCCACGGAGTCGCTCAGGACCGTGTGGTTGGGCAAGACGGCATCGGCGCGGATCTCGCCGGTCAGCGCGTAGTCCCAGTTCTCCTCGTTGTTGTTGATCGTGCGGCGGCCCTCCAGCACCAGGTTGCCGTTGGGACGGATGTCGGCCACCCGGCAGGCGATGTGGAAGCTGAGCGAGTCGCGGGTCTGCAAATCGCCCTTGGACTGCATTTGGTTGTTCGCCGTGCCGGCGATTTGCGGCGTGCCGTTAGGCTGGCCGTCGGCCCCCAGGTTCGCCCCGTAGAACTTGAGCCAGGCCGTCAGCGACAAGTTGCCGGAGGCCATTTTCTGGCGGTCCATCTTGCCGTAGTTGGTCATCGCCGACTTCTCGCTGACGATCACCGTCACGAGGTCGTTGATCTTGATCGTCTTGGTCGCCGCGGGCTCCTCGCTGGTCCAGGAGCTGCTGGTGAGGGTCAGGGGCTGGCGCTCCGGCGACGTGTGGAAGAGACTCGAATTCTGGCCGAGGGCCCGCTCCGCCCCGGCGCCCGCGAGCGCCAGAACGCCCAGGACCGATGCGCGGAGGATTGCGAGGCTTGCGAGTTTCATGGTCTTGCTTCCCTTGTGTGTGGTTCGTTCAGCGGCGGAGGATCGGTTCCACGCCGCCGGCCTCGGACGTCTCGACCCGCGGCGAGCGGGCGTAGACTTCCACTTCGCGAATGCCGCTGACGCGGGCATAGAACGTGCTGCGGTCCAGGAGGGACTGGACGGAGACCAGGTCGCCCTGGCTGCCGTCGTCGCGGGCGCGTGCGGCGGTGCGGATTTGGATGCCGGCCGTGCGGGCGTAGACGGTCACGACCTCGCCGCGCCGCACCCAGGGGGGCGTCCGCAAGGCGTCCGTCGCCAGGACCTTGCCTGCCGCAACCGCCCGCACCGTCTCCCGCCCGACCGCCTCTTCCACGCTCCGCAGCGCGCCGGCGACGCCCTCGGCCGCGGCGGTCTGCTGCATTTCCACGTCGTCGTCGCGAATGACCGCGCCGCGTGCCAGGGCGTGCACGGTCACGACCGCAGGGGCGCGGACGCCGACCTGGGCCTCGAGCACCAGCCGGGCCGGGCCCTGCGGCGTGTCGATCGACAGCGTGAAGCGTTGCGGGCCCTTCCAGGGCGGCTGGCCGCCGGAGACGGTGATCGCGCGGGCGGACTCACCCAGCAGCCGGGCCTGCTCCTCGCTCACCTCGGCCTGGACGTCCCAGGCCTGCTGGGCCGAGGCGTGGTCGGTCAAATACTTCAGCACGGCCTCGCACGCGCGGCGCTGCGCGCGGCGGACCACGCCCGGCGGCACCGCCGCCAGCGAAGCCCCTTTGCCGGGCTCCGCGGGGGCCCGGCCGAGAACCAACACCCGGCTGGCCCCGCTGAATTGGTGCCCGGCGAGATTCACGCCGTGGAGCACCAAGAGGTCCTGGAGCTCGCGGATCCCCAGGCAACGTTGCTCGCGGGGGGCCGGCGACGGGAACAGCTCGGTGGCGGCCAGGGCGTCGGACTCGGCGCGCTGGCCGCCGACGATTTCGGCCACGTCGCCGAGCCGCACCACCGGCCCCTCCGCCGTGTACTGCGCCCGCAGCCGCAGCTCGGCCGCTACGCCCGCGTGCCGGCCGCCGAGGGCCAAGAGCGCGAGGACGGCGCAACGGCAAAGGCTGGGAACCCGGGAGAGGGCCATGGAGCGTCTCCTGTTCTTTCTTCCTAGAAGCGCGGCAATTGGGTGATCGTCTGCAATACATCGTCAGCGGCCTTGACGGCCTGCGAATTCATGTCGAAGGACCGCTGCGTGGTGATCAGGTCGAGGAGTTCCTGGACCGGCTGGACGTTGGACTGCTCGAGCATGCTCTGCTGCAGGGTCCCCAGGCCCTGCTGGCCGGGATTGGCGGTGATCGGCGCCCCGGAGGCGTCGGTTTGCTGGTAGAGGTTCTCGCCGATCTTCAACAGCCCTTGCGGGTTGACGAAAGTGGCCAACTGGATCTGGCCGATCTGCGAGAGCTGCTGCGAGGTCGGCTGCTGGACGGACACCACGCCCTCGGGGCTGATGACGATGTTCTGGGTGTCCTGCGGGATGGTGATGGAGGGATCGAGTTTCCGGCCGATGTTGGCCGAGGCCAGCACGATGTCGCCGTTGGCGTTCTTGGAGAAGTTGCCCGCCCGGGTGAAGTAGACCGTGCCGGAGGGGTCCATGATCTGGAAGAACCCCGTGCCCGAAATGGCCACGTCGAGCTGGCCGGTGGTGCTCTGGTACGATCCCTGGGTGAAATCGCTTTGCACGCTCTGGATGCGGCTGCCCAGGCCCATGTGGATGCCGGTGGGCGTGTACTGGCTGGCGCTGTCCTGGGCGCCGGGGAGTTTCTCGTTGCGGTAGAAGAGGTCCTCGAAGTTCGCCCGGTCCGCTTTGAACCCGACCGTCTCCGAGTTGGCCAGGTTGTTGGCCGTGACGTTCAGCTTGTTCTGCAGCGAGGCCATGCCCGTGCCCGCCGTGTATAGCGCTTGAACACTCATGGTTGAGCTCGTGGAAGGGGTTCTGGAGAACGGAACTTCTCATGGGCCGTCCGGCACCCTTTGGGTGCCCTGGCGGCCGCTATGCCTTGAGCACGCGACTGATCAGGTCGCTGAGCGTCTGGTTCTGGGCCTGCAGCAAGTTGATATTGGCTTCCGCCAACCGCGAGGCCTCGATCAGGGAGACCATCTCGGTTGTCGGCTGCACGCTCGACATCTCCAGGTAGCCGGGGCGGAGCGCGTGCTCCGCCGGCGGAAGCGGCTGGGTGCCGGCCGCCGTCCGGAACAGGTTCTCGCCGACTTTGACCAGGTCGCCCGGCGAGTCGGGGCGAACCAGTGCCAGGTTTTGCACGTTGTCCCCCTGGCGAAGTTCACCCGCGGCGGTAATCTCCCACGGGCCGCCTTCGGGCGCCACCGTGATCGGCCCGCCGCTGTCGCTCAGCACGGGGTAGCCCTGCTGGGTAACCAGCTCGCCGGCGGACGTTACGCGGAAGTTGCCGGCCCGCGTCAGCAAGGTGTCCTGGCCCTTGCGGACCATGAAGAAGCCGTCCCCCGGGATGGCCACGTCGCTTGCCCCGCCGGTCTCCCGGAGCGGTCCGCAGGACAAGTCGCTGGTGGTCTTTTGGATCTGCACCCCGCCGCTGATATCGTCCGGCGATCCGTCGCCGAAGCTCGATGTGCCCTGGTGGACGGCTTCCGCGTATCGCGCCTGGAAGATCGCCAGTTCCCGTTTGAATCCGACCGTGTCTACGTTCGCCAGGTTGTTGGCGATGACTTCCAATCGCTGGCTCTGCGACTGTGCGCCCGCCGCCGACAGATACAGACCGTAGGACATTTCCGGCTCGCGGAGACTATCCGGCGTTGCTGCCCCAACCGGGGCCTATGGATCGAGAAGAGACGTTGCGATTAGCGTTCGGCGGAAAGGAGCAACCCGCGTGCCAAACGGGCGGCAAGGATGACGCCACTGGCAATCGCTGCCTGAAGACTGTGCCCTGCCGACACTTAGGTGCATGTACATCCGTCGCGCATCAAGGCACGGCCCCGGTGCCGAGACGGCCGATCACCCGCAGCTTCTGCCGGGACGACCTGCGAACGCAGCCGGATGAGACCCGGCGGGATCGCTAAGCCGCTTGCGCCTGTCGAGCGGCCAATTGCACGTCCAAGTGTTAAACCCTGATGAATGGAACGGCGTCAAAGTCGCCTTATTTTTTCTACAGGCCCCTACATCGCTGTTTTCACTATTCTTCCGCAATTATTGCTACCGATACACCTTCCGTGTGCCATCTGGACTTCGATACGGGCCTGCGATTTGCGATTTCCCGGACCATGCACGGTCGGCTTGAAGGAAGGAACTATTGATGCTCGTCTTATCCAGGCAGCGCGATGAGAGCATCATCATCGGCGATAAGGTGGTCGTGACGATCGTGGACATCCGGGGGGACAAAGTGCGGCTGGGCATCGAGGCCCCCAGTGAGATACCGGTCCACCGTCAGGAGGTCTACGAGGCCATCCGCCAGGAAAACCTGCAGGCAGGGCGGTTGGACGCGGGAGCTGCGCGAGCCGCCGTGCAGGCCAAGGCCCGGCCGTAAAGTCGTTGGGAACCCGTTCCGCGGCGCCCGTCATTCCGTTTGGACCCGGAACCCGCCGTCGGCCCAAGCAGCCGTGGCCGTTGCGATCCTCTTTCTCCGTGATCGTAATGCGCTTTGGGTCTCGACCTGACCGGTTGTGCTGATTGTACGGGCGACCCGGTGTGAACCTCAGTCGAGGACCAGGGTTTTTCTTGTGCCAACGTATCTTGCTGTCGAGTAAGACCTTAAGAATAACCATTAGGGTAAGTTATCCCGAATTTTGCAGATTGCCTAAAGCCTCTATTTTAACAAGTCGATATTCCTCGATGGGTTTTACCGTGGGGTTCCAATGGCGTCGGCGGCAGACAAGGACTGCCCGAGGTCAACGGATAGCACGGACACGGACAGAGGGAGGGCAGGAGTTTGCCCGATGGTTCGTGACGGCGTGGGGAACACCGGCCGATGAGCGCCCTGGGTAAAGACAAGCAAGACTGTAGACACGTGGGGATCTGACGATCGGATCTCTCCGAGTTGCCGGTAAGGTTCGGCTCCGGGCGGTGATGCATCGCCGCCGCGAAGCCGCGTCTTTCCGCAGCCCGGCCGTACAAACTTCCTTCTTTCTCTCACAGGGGTATCTGGCATGACCCGAATCAACACGAATGTTAGCTCCCTGTTGGCTCAGACCAATTTGGCCAACGCCAACAACCAGTTGAACCAGGCGCTCACCCGCTTGAGCACCGGTTTGCGGATCAATTCCGGTGCGGACGATCCGGCCGGCTTGATTGCCGCCAACGCCCTGGGCAGCGAGATCACCAGTTCCAATCAGGCGATCTCCAACACCCAGCAGGCCACCAACATGATCGACACGGCCGACAGCGCCCTGGGGCAGGTCAGCACGCTGCTGAACGACATTCAGGGCCTGGTCACCCAGGCGGCCAACTCGGGGACGATGAGCTCCGACGAGATCGCGGCCAACCAGTCGCAGATCGATTCCTCCTTGAGCGCTATCAACCAGATCGCCCAGACCACGGCTTTCCAGGGGAAGAATCTCGTGGACGGCAGCCTGGGGTTCGTTGTTGGCGGTTGGGGCGGCTCGCCTGCGGCCAACCTTCAGAACCTTCAGGTCAACCAGGCCAATCTCAGCGGCGGGCCCTTGAACGTGACGCTGGCCGTCACCACGGCCGCCACCCAGGCCGAGCTGGACACCCCCGTGGCCACCGGCGGCACGGCAGCCACGACCGGTCCGATCACCTTCAGCGGCGGCGGCACTCTCACCTTGACGGCCAAGAACGTCGGTTCGGCGGCCAACGGCTACACCCTCAACTTCGCCGAATCGGCCTCGGTTGGGTCGGGCGACGCGCTGGTGCAGGTGAACGGCAAAGCCATCACCGTCTACGTGAACAACACCGGCACAACGACCCTGGGCGCGATCAGGACCGCGCTGGCCGGCAACGCCACCGTCGGCGGCCTGTTCAACGTCACCGACAGCGCGGACACGGACGTCTACACCGCGGCCGGCACCGACCGGAACCGGACGGGCGACACCAGCGGCGGCGTGGACACCGGCCTGGCGAGCGCCAGCACTTTCGAGCTGAGCGGCAACAACGGCTCGCAGACCTTTAACTTTGCGGCGGGTACGACGATCACGGCGATGGAGTCCGCGATTAATCTGGCCACCCCCGCCACTGGTGTCACGGCCACTATCGGCGGTGGCGGCACGGAGCTTCAGCTCAAGTCGTCCGGCTACGGCTCCTCCGCCTTCGTCAACGTCAACCAGATCAGCGGGACCGAGAACTTCACGCTGGCGGACGACGTCACGGCGGCCACCCGGGCCAGCGGCACCGACGCCGTCGGCACCGTGAACGGGACGGCGCTGACCGCCAATGGGCAGGCCGTCTCGCTGAACACGGCGACCCTGTCCTTGTCCGCCAATGCCACCGCCACCGGAACCTGGACGTTCAGCGTGCAAGGCGGCGGCGCACTGTTCCAGATCGGCCCGGATGTGGAGGGCAGCCAGCAGGTCCAGATCGGCATCCCGAGTGTCGACACGGGCAGTCTCGGCGGCACGGCCGGGCGTCTCTACGAGCTTGGCTCCGGCCAGACGGCTTCGTTGGCCAGCAACCCCGGGTTGGCCGACCAGATCGTCTCCGCGGCGATCAACCAAGTCAGCTCGCTACAGGGCCGGTTGGGGGCCTTCGAGAAAGACACGCTCGACTCGAACGTGCAGAACCTGACCGACACGGTGCAGAACCTGACCTCCGCCCAGAGCAACATCCAGGATGCCGACTTCGCCGCGGAAAGCGCCAACCTGACGCGGGCCCAAGTCCTCAGCCAGTCGGCCACCGCCGTGTTGGCCATCGCCAACCAGACCCCGCAGAACGTGCTCACCCTGCTGCGGAACGTGTAAGCAAACCCACACCCGTCTCCCCCGGGAGACAGGATTAGGCGAGGGGCGGGCTCGCTCGCCAACTACACTCGCCTTGGCGATCAACCGGCCCGCCCCGGTCTTGGGGCGGGCCGGCCTTGTTTCGCAACCGGGCCATGGCAACCGGGTGGTGCGGGCAAACACCTGTTGCGGTTGGCTTTGCGCCTTGGCGTAGAGCCAAGGACCGGGTAATCCGATTCTTCAGGAACCGGCCAGCTCCCATCGGCCTTTGCCGCAACCGCGGGCGTAAACTTTGCGCCCCCGGAATGCCGATTAAAACTTGATGTGGTGGGCCAGCTTGCCTACCTTGCCACCGAAAAACATCGAGTAGCCATGGCACGCATTCAAGCTACCACCGGCCTGGTCAGCGGCATTCCCATCGACCAGACGGTCACCGAGTTGATGTCCATCGCCAGCCAACCGGTGACGAACCTGCAAAACGCGGACACCGCATTGACCAACCAGGAGACCGCGCTGGATCAACTCTCTGCGCTGCTGTTGGGCATTCAGTCGACGGCGCAGGACCTCGGCAAGGCGGACCTTTTCGCCCAGACCACCGCCACCAGCAGCAATCCTAGTGCCCTGGCCGTCACCGTAACGGGCAATCCCCCGCAGGGCACCTACCAATTCACCCCCGTGCAGACGGTCCAAAGCCAGCAGTGGCTCGGCTCCGGGGTGGCCAGCACCACGAATCCCCTCGGGGGCGGGACCATTTCCTTTCGTTATGGCAACGCCGTGAATCAGGGCGTGAGCCTGAGCGAGCTGAACGGCGGCGCGGGCTTCAGCCCGGGTGAAATCCGCATCACCGACGGCTCCGGCGCCACCGCCACCATCGACCTCTCCACTGCGCAAACCATCGACGACGTCCTGAAAGACATCAACAACGCCGGCACGATCAGCGTGACCGCTACGGCCGACGGCGATCATCTGGTATTGACCGACACCTCGGGCGGGAGCGGGCCGCTGAAAGTCCAGGAGGTCAACGGGGGCAGCACGGCCGCGTCGCTGGGCCTGGCCAACATCGACTCCACCACCGGCTCCGCCGTCGGCAGCAGCATCCTCTCGCTGGCGAACAATACGCCGCTCACTGCCCTCAACGACGGCCTCGGCGTGGGCACCAACACGGTCCTGCCCGACATCAGCTATACTCTCGGCGACGGCGAGACGGGCACGATCGACCTGTCGCCGCTGGCCTCCGGCGCAACTCAATCCCAGCGGGAGACGACGCTCGGCCAGATCCTCAATGAGATCACCACGGCAATCAACGGCAACAGCACCACACCCAAGGTCAGCCTGCAAATCCAAGGCGACCGGCTGGTCATGACCGACCTGACCACGCCCGACGGCACGAGCAGCTTCCAGTTGCAGGCCATCAACGGTTCGGAGGCCCTTGCCGGCCTCGGGCTGGCCGGCGGCGCCGTGGGCAACACCATCACCGGCAGCCCGATCCTCGGTGGGCTCAAGACCGTGCTCCTCTCCGATCTCGACGGCGGCCAGGGCCTGGGACCGCTCGGCCAACTGCAACTGACCGACCAGGCCGGCCACGGCGTCACCGTCGATCTGTCCGGGGCGGAAACGCTCCAGGACGTCGTCGATACGATCAACACGGCTGCCGCCTCCGCCGCCGCCAAGGTGGGCATCGTGGCCTCGGTCAACTCCGCCGGCGACGGCATCCAACTGACCGACACCAGCGGCGGCACGCAGGGCAGCCTCACCGCCGCCGACACCCAGGACGGCACGACCACCGCCACGAAGCTGGGCATCGCGGGCTCCAGCAGCACGGGCGTCCTGGTGGGCAGCGACCTGCACCTGGCCGCCATTTCCGGAAGCACGACACTGGCCTCGCTCAACGGCGGCGCCGGTGTCGCCCAGGGCACGCTCATCATCACCGACTCCGGCGGCACCAGCGATACGCTCGACCTGCGGAACTCGAACATCCAGACGGTCGAGGACGTGGTCGACGCCATCAATCGCCTCAAGTGCAACGTCCACGCCCAACTGGATGCCGGCGGCGATGGGATCGAGATCCAGGACACGGCCCACGGCTCGGGCACCCTCTCGGTCACCGAGGGCAACTCGACCACCGCCCACGACCTCCACCTGCTCGCTCCCGCGACCACGCAAACCGTTGACGACACGCCGACCCAGGTCATCGACGGCTCGATGACCACCACGATCACGCTGGGCGCCACGGACAGCCTCAGCGACCTGGTGACGAACATCAACCAGTCCGGGGCGGGGGTGACCGCCTCGATCCTCTCCGACGGATCGAGCACGCCCTACCGGCTTGCCCTCACCGCCACACAGGGGGGCTCGGCCGCGCGGATGGTGCTCAGCACGTCTGCCTTGGGCTTCTCCATCAGCCAGACGGCGGCCCCGCAGAATGCGCTCTTGCAAATGGGCTCCTCCGGGGTGCTCCTCTCCTCCTCGTCGAACAACTTCACCAGCGTCCTGCCGGGCGCCACCCTGCAAATCCAACAGGGCACCGGTCAGCCGGTCACCGTGGGCGTGACCACCAGCGACAGCAACCTGGCCACCACCCTGCAAAGCCTGGTCACCGATTACAACCAGTTCCAGCAGCAGTTCAGCACCTCGACCCAGTACACCACCAGTACCAACAGCGGCGCGGTGCTGACCGACGACCCCGCCGCGATGCAGCTCAACACGGACCTGTCCAACCTGCTCAGCGGCCAATTCTACGGGGCCAGCAGCCTGCAATCGCTGACCGCCCTGGGCGTGACCTTCAACAACGACGGGACACTCTCGTTCGATCAGAGCACGCTGGACGCCGCCTTCGCCGCCAATCCCAGCGCCGTAGAGCAGTTCTTCACCACCAAGACCTCCGGGTTCTCCGACCAGCTCAACAACCTCATCACCCAGCTCGCCGGCAAGACCAACTCGCTCATCTCGGACGAGGTTCAGGGATTACAGCAAACCGTCACGCAGAACCAGCAGCAAATCACCGAAATGCAGGCGCACCTGGCCAACGAGGAGAGCCAGTTGTACACCCAGTTCTACGCGATGGAAACAGCCATCGCGAAGCTCCAAAACGACTTGAGCGTGGTGCAGGACATCAGCTACATCGGCGCGGACGGCAGCACCACCAGCACTTCCAACAACACCAGCTCCGCGACCCCGAACCTCTTGACCAGCGGACTGAGCAGCATCGGCGGGAACAGCAGCAACAGTAGCACGGGCTGACCGGCAACGAACGCTCTTCGCAAGGAACGCGACCGTGCCCCACTCCACCCGCGAGCATTACATGGAGGCTGCCGTGATGACGGCTCCCCGCGAGAAGCGGCACCTGATGCTGATCGAAGGGGCGTTGCGGCTGGCGGAGCGGGCGCTGGCCTGTCGCCGCGCCGGGCGGGAGGAAGATGCCTTCACCTCGGTCGTCCGTGCCCGCGAGATCCTCAACTCGATCCTGTGCGGCATCAAGCAGGAGGGGGCGGACGATCTGACCCGGCGGGTGGCCGCCATCTACGTGTTCGTTTTCCGCAAGCTCGTCGAGGCCGGTTATCCCAGCCGGGAGCGGCCCCTGCAGGAGGCCATCCGCATCCTCCGGATCGAGCGTGAGACCTGGCGGCAAGTGTGCGGTCTGAGCCGGCCCGACGCCGAGCCGGGCCCCGCGCGTGATCCCCGGGTCGCAGCCGCTGCCCGGGCGGCCGATCCGGCGGCGCCGCCTGCCCCCCCGCACCTGCTCCGTCGGCCCGACGGCGCCGGCTTGCCGGAGGAGGGCCTGTGGCTGGAGGTGTAGGCGGCTGCTGGCTATAATGACGGGCGGAAAAGGAGTGCCGCCGTGACCCAGCGAAGCACGATACTGCGGGCGTGGCTGACGATGGCGACAGCGGCCGCCTGGGCCGTCGCGGCCGAGCCGGGCGGCAAGACGTCCTCCGGCCCCAATCTGGACGGCGTGTGGCGCGGTTTCGTGGTCTATGGCAAGGGCCAAGAGCCCAACCGCGGCACCGTGCACCTCGAACTGACCATCCGCGGCAACCACATCCGCGCCGAGCGGCTGGAGCCGCAGCAGGGTTCCCTCGGGCAGGGCGTCTACAAGTTCACCTCCGGCCGGCCGCACGTGCTGGACGCCACCCAGCAGGGCACCCGCGGCAAACCCAAGACCTACCTGGGCATTTGCGCCTTCGCGCCCGACACGATCAAGTGGTGCGTCGCCACGCCGGGCAACCCTCGGCCCACGGGGTTCGAGACCCGCGGGCAGCAGTTCCTGTTGATCCTGAAGCGGCAGAAATGACCGCATTCATCGACCAATTGACGGCCGCCGTGCGGCGGTGCCGAAACCCGGTGCTGGTGGGCCTGGACCCGCGGGCGGAGATGCTGCCGCCGGGCCTGCTCGGCGGGCCGGCGCCGTCGCTCGAAGCCCGGGCGGCCGCCTACGTGCGGTTTTGCCGCGGGCTGATCGACGTGCTCGGCCCGCTCGTGCCGGCCGTCAAGCCGCAGGCGGCGTTCTTCGAAGAGCTTGGTCCCGCCGGCATGGCCGCCCTGGCCGAAGTCATCGGCTACGCCCGGCAGAACGACCTGCTGGTGATCGTGGACGGGAAGCGGAACGACATCGGATCGACCGCCGCCGCTTATGCCGCGGGGTTCCTGGGACGCCAGAGTCCCTGGGGGGCCGACGCCCTGACCGTCAGCCCGTACTTGGGCGACGACAGCCTCCAGCCGTTTGTGGACGCGGCCGTGAGCGGCCAGGCCGGAATCTTCGTGCTGGTGAAGACTTCCAATCCGGGGGGACGGATGCTCCAGGACCTCGTGGCCGACGGCCGCCCTGTCTACCGCCACGTCGGCCGGCACGTGGAAGGGCTCGCCGCGGCCACCGCGGGGGCGTGCGGCTACGGCGCGGTCGGGGCCGTCGTCGGCGCCACCTATCCCGAGCAGCTTGCCGAGCTGCGGACCGAAATGCCGCACACCTGGTTTCTCGTGCCCGGCTACGGCAGCCAGGGCGGCACGGCGGCCGACGTGCGGGCGGCGTTCGACCCGCGGGGGACCGGGGCGATCGTCAACAATTCCCGGGGCATCATCTTCGCCTATCGCCTGCGTCCGTACGCGGAGCGCTACGGCGCGGCGCGATGGCAAGCGGCCGCCGAGGCCGCCACCCGCGACATGATCGACCAGCTTGCCGCCGAGACTCCAGCCGGCAGACTGACGGCCCCTTGAAGCCCGGCCGGCAACGGTCATAATTGGTTGATAACCGTTCACGGACCGCCCGGGGACTGGTCCGTTTTTCGGCTAATTCGCCAGGCTCGGCCGCAACGCGTTGACCGAAAACACGGACCTGTCCCCTTAGCGGCCGACCCCAGGAGATGACGCGATGGTCCCCAAGGAACTCGAGCAGACGCTCGTGCTCATCAAGCCCGACGCGCTGAAGGTTTCGTTGACGGGCTATATCCTCTCGCAGTTCTCGGAGTTCCACACCGGCCTGTGTTTTGCGGGGGCCAAGATCGTTCACGTCACGCGGATGCTCGCCGAGGAGCATTATGCCGAGCACAAGGGAAAGCCGTTCTACCCGCCGCTGATCGACTACATCACCGGCGAAGTCCACTATGCATCCAATCCGCAGCGGCGGCGGGTGATCGCCTTCATCTACTGCGGGCCCGACGCGGTCAAGAAGGTTCGCGCGATTGCCGGGCCGACCAATCCGCACGTGGCGCGGGACCGTTCGCCGGGGACGATCCGCGCGCTGGGGACGATCGTGCCCGTCAAAGACAAGGACGGCAACGTCGTGGGGGAGCGGATGGACAACCTGGTACACGCGTCGGCCTCGGACGCCGAGGCCGAGCGCGAGATCAAGCTGTGGTTCAAGCCCAACGACATCATGCCATACATGCAGGCCTACGCCACGGAGACTTGCGAGGAAAACTACTACTACCAGGCCGGGCAACTCTTGGCCGTCCACGAAGCCGGCAGCCGGTCGCTGCTGGCCCCGGGCGAGACGGCCTGGGCATCCGACCTGGAGGCCCTGCGACAGATTTCCCGAGGAAGACCGTCCGCGTGTAGCCTGGACGCCGTGGTGGCGAAGTACCTCATCAACGAGAAGCGGGACGTGCCGCCCGGCAAATTCTGACGCGGCCCACCGCGCAACCCGTTGCATTGCGGGCCCGCGCTTCAGGCTTGGATCCCCGTTGCCCGCCGGCAGCAAGAACTGTTTCCTGCACGCCGGCGCTGTGGTACTGGCCTGAGCCCCTCTGATTGGGGGCATCTGGAGCCTTTTCGCGGCTGGCCTTGCGGCCGTCCCTGTGTGAAAATACGGAATCGTGCCTATTGACACGTTTTCACTACCGTAGTAGTATTACCGCAGTAGTTGAACCGTCCACGGAGCGGCCGTCACGATGACTCGCAATCAACCGTATCGCCTGGGGGACCTGCAACTGCGGATCATGCAGGTCCTGTGGGAGTCCGGACCGGCCACGGTCGCCGAGGTCCAGGGCAAGTTGGAAGGCGAGCCGCTGGCCTACACCACCGTGGCGACCATGCTGCGGAAGATGGAGGTCCGGCAACTCGTCCGCCACCGCCCGACCCGCGGCGCGGGCGCCCGGCAGCGGTTCGTCTACGAGGCAATGGTCGATGCTCAGGAAGTCACGCGGAGCATGACCGCCGACCTGGTGGATCGGCTGTTTGCCGGCAGCCTGGCCGACGCCATGAGTCACTTGTTGGAGACCCGCGACGTCAGCCGCAGCGAACTGGCCCGCCTGGAGCAGATGATCCAGCGGCGCACGCGGCGGACGTGAGAGGAGAAAGGGGAAAAGGGGACAGGCACCTTTTCCCACTGGGACTGTAATCCATCATGGAAAACCTCCGGCTGGAATTCGGATCGCGATGCGAGCCGTGGCTGGTGCTGGGCCTCGGCGCGGCAGCCATCGTCGCGCTGACGGCCTTGGCGGCGCGGCTGGCCCGCCCAGCCGTCTGGCAGAGGACCCTGTGGCAGGCCGCCACCCTCGGACTGCTGCTGCTGGCGGTCTTCGAGGCGACCGGCGCGGGGCCGGCGATGGTAGGGCTGTGTCGCATGCAGGCCGGCAGCCCGGGCATCGCACCCGGCACGGCGGCGTCGCCCATCGAGGCCGCCGGGTTGTCGGGGACCGTTGGCGAGGCAT
>Ga0187848_10001431_pt1 | contig 20283 bp, 17 predicted proteins | sample June2016WEW_4_40_FD_132424 | JGI IMG/M metagenome (GOLD analysis project Ga0187848, IMG submission 132424) | Peatland microbial communities from SPRUCE experiment site at the Marcell Experimental Forest, Minnesota, USA - June2016WEW_4_40 | ecosystem: Environmental > Terrestrial > Soil >... | reverse complement strand
TGCTGGTGAATACGGCCCGCAGCGGCCTGATCGACGAGGCGGCCCTGGTCGAAGCGCTGGCCCAGCGGCGGATCATGGGCGCGGCGCTGGACGTATTCGACTGCGAGCCGCTGCCGCCCGACCATCCGCTGTTGGGGCTGGACAACGTGACGATCGTGCCGCACCTGGCCGGCAGCACGATCGACAACTTCCGCAACAGCCCCAAGCTCATGGCCGGCCACCTGCGGCGGATGCTCTCGGGCGAGGGCCCGCTGCCGGTGGTCAACGGCGTCGTGCCGTCGTTGCGGGCCGGACGATAGGAAGACCGAACCATCCCACCGGAGGATTCGCGATGAAAACAGTGCTGATCGCTCCGCGAAAATACGTGCAAGGCCGGGGCGTGCTCGCGGAAGCGGGCGCGTATGTCCGCCTGCTGGGCAAGAAGCCGCTGGTGGTCTGGGACGCCTGCGTCAAGCAGTTGGTGGGCCCCACGCTCTTGGCGAGCCTGAAAGCCGCGGGCCTGGAGGCGGTCGAGGTCCTGTTCGAGGGCCAGTCGAGCAAGGCCGAGGTGGCGCGGATCGCCCAGATCGTCCGGCAGGTGGGGGCCGACGTCGTGATCGGCGTCGGCGGGGGCAAGGCCCTGGACACGGGCAAGGCGGTCGCCGTGGCCAGCGGCACGAAGACCGTCACCTGCCCCACGATCGCCGCGACCGATTCGCCCACCAGCGGCGCCACCGTCTGGTACGACGCGGAGGGCAACTGCTGCGGCTGGGACTGCTGGCCGTTCAATCCCGACATCGTGCTGGTGGACAGCCAGGTGATCGCCAACGGGCCGGTGCGGGCGTTCGTGGCGGGCATGGGCGACGCCCTGGCCACGTGGATCGAGGCCGATGCCTCCTACAAGACCCGCGCCGCGACGCTGGCCGGCGGCGTAGCCACCATGGCCGGCCTGGCCCTCGCACGGCTGTGCTACGACACGCTCATGGAATACGGCATCGAGGCCAAGCGGGCGGTGGAGCACCACGCCCTGACCCCCGCCGTCGAGAAGTGCATCGAGGCCAACGTGCTCCTCTCCGGCCTGGGCTTCGAGAGCGGCGGGCTGGCCACCGCCCACATGATCGCCAATACCCTGTCCTCCTTCCCCGAGTGCAAGGGCCTCATGCACGGCGAGAAGGTCGGCTTCGGCGTCATCAGCCAGCTCTGTCTGGACGACGAGAAGCGGACGGGCGAAATCCATGCGATCGTCGATTTCGAGATCGCCGTCGGACTGCCGGTCACGCTGGCCGATCTCAACCTGGAAGGGATCTCGCGCGAGCGGCTGCGGCTGATCGGCGACGCCTGCGCGGCGAAGGGCTCGCTGTGCGAGAACCATCCCTTCACGGTGACGGCCGAGGATGTGGTCGACGCGATGATCGCCGCCGATGCCTTGGGCCGCCAGCGGAAGGGGCTGGGGTCGTAGTATCACGCCACCTATCCTTACTACCAACCCACCCGTTGGTGGTGGATCCTCCGCCAGGAAATCAAGACGCACCACGATTTCTTTAGAGTTGGCACGGCCAAGGAATGCTTGCAGGGCTATCCTCTGGTACAATTCAGCGAAGGCAGGGTTCCTTTTGGAGATGGTTTGCGACTGTTGCCGTGACCCGCTCCTAACGAAACTTCTCGCGGTCGTATCCTACCGCGAGACCTTGCCTTTCGTCTGGTATTCTGACATCTGGGATTGCAGCGATGACAGCTACAGAGCGCCTCAAGACTGAATTGGAAGCCTACGAGCGGGAAAAGTCGCGCCTTGTGTCCGAGAGTGAGGGCAAGTACGTCCTGATCCAAGGCACTGAAGTCGCCGGCGTGTGGGATACTTATGCAGATGCGTTAAGCGCCGGGTATGCGAAGTTCGGCTTGGAGCCCTTCTTGGTAAAGCAAATAGAGGGTGTCGACCGCCTCCACTACTTCACTAGGGACCTTGTGTTATGCCCATCCTGACGCTTCCGTTGGGCGGAGATGGGGCCATAATACCTGTCCTGCTGCATGTCAGCGGCCCGCGACAACAAGTGCTGCGAGCGCTGAAGCAGCCGATCCCGCCACCAGTCCTCGGCCGCGGTCAGATCGACACTGGTGCGAGCGCCACGGCAATAGACTCGAGTGTGGTCCAGGCCCTTGGATTGCTTCCCACTGGTACGACCAACGTCCTTGCGCCCTCTACGGGCACGGTTCCGCACGTGTGCAATCAGTACGACATTTCACTCATGATTCTGATGGCCCCGCAACTTCACGTTGCCTCGATGACCATCCCGGTCATTGAATCCCAATTACTCAGCCAGGGCATTCACGCGCTAATCGGCCGCGACGTACTCGCCGGTGGCATGTTCGTTTATAACGGCAAGGCAAACACCATCTCCCTTGCCTTTTGAGCAACAGGAAAAGGAGAATGCGATGAGCAATGGTCGGAAGATCGGACGCCGCGCCGCGTGCGCGACCGTGTTGGGCATCGGCGGCGGTTTGTTGTTTGCGGGCGGTGCCGCGGCGGCCCAGCGGGGGAAGCGGCGGGCAGTCGCCCCGGCCACCCTGAACAACGCCGACTTCTACGACGCCCAGGGCAAGTTCCAGCCCGAGGCCGCCAAAGACGCCTATCTGCGCTTCCTCGAAGCGGCCCAGTACCCCATCTCCGAACGGCTTCGCAAGGAGATGTGGATGGCCGATTTCGGCCTGGGCCGCTTCATTGAGGTCGGCCTGGGCGGGATGTTCTGGGTCAACAACCAGAAGGACAACTACACCAGCCTCGATTTCTTCCTGTTCCCCGGCCAGATGATCCCCGAGCACTGGCACGTGCCGCTGCCGGCCGAGAACGTGCCGGTGAAGATGGAGTCGTGGCACGTCCGCTGGGGCTCGACCTATACCTACGGCGAGGGCGAGCCCGCGGCAAAGCTGGGCGTGAAGATCCCCGAGTGCGAGGAGAAGTACGTCACGGTGCGGCACGAGAAGGTGCTGAAGCTGGGCGAGGTGGCCGGACTGACCCGGCCCGAGGCGAAGCACTGGCAGCAGGCCGGGCCCGAGGGCGCGATCGTCACCGAGACCTCGACGTTCCACAGCGGCGCCGCCGTGCGGTTCACCGACCCGCGGATCAAGTTCTGAACAAGCCATGCACCGCCACCCCAGCCTTTCCGCATGCACGGCCCTCCTGGTGCTGCTGGGTACCGGGCAAGTCTTCGCCCAGTCGCAGCGCGAGATGGTCGAGGCCGACTGGCTGCGGCAGGCACAGCCGGCGCCGGCCCCGGCGAAGTTCCCCACGGCCGAGTTCCTCGCCCGGGCGCGGCTCTTGGCGGCCGACCTCCGAACGGCCGGCGTCGACACCGGCCCGCACCAGCAGGCGCTGGCCGCTATCGCAGCCGAACTGCGGGCCCTGCCGGCCGGCGCGGCGCCCGAGCGACAGAAGGAGCTGTACCTCAAGACCCGCTGGGCCATCCGCCGGCTGGCCTTCTGCAATCCGCTGCTGGGCTTCCGGGAGCTGGTCCTGTGCAAACGGTTCACCCAGGAAACCTATCCGGACGTGTGCTTGAACCACATGCCGTGGGTCTCGCGGCCCGGCGGCGATCTGTGCGTGGTCACGCTCGCCGGGCCGGAAGGCGAGCCGCGGGTGCGGGCCCTCTTGAGCGGCACCCTGGGGCCGGGCCACGTCCACGGCATGGACCTGTGGTGGGACGCCACGCGGGTAGTCTTCGGCTATGCGAAGGCCAAGAGCGACGCACCGGTCCAGGGTTTCCCCGGCCGGCTGGGACATCAGCACCGGCTGGACAACGAGCCCACCCACCTTTTCGAGATCGGCATCGACGGCAAGAACCTTCGCCAGTTGACCGGCCATCGCCTGTGGAGCGACCTCGACCCGACCTATCTGCCCAGCGGCGAGATCGGGTTCGTTTCGGAGCGCTGCGGAGCGTCGCTGCAGTGCAACGAGATGGACAAGGACGAGACCTCCTGCAACCTTTACGTGATGCAGCCCGACGGCAGCCGCATCCGGCGGCTGAGCGTCTCGAAGGACGGCGACTACCTGCCCCATTGCCTGGACGACGGTACGATCGGCTATACCCGCTGGGAATACGAGCAGCGGGGATGGGCCAACATCCAATCGCTGTGGACCGTGCGGCCCGACGGCACCGGGGCCGACGCCTGGTTCAAGCAGCACCTGAACAATCCCTGGGCGTTGGAGGACTTCCGCTCGATACCGGGCACGAATAACAACCGGCTCGTGGCGGTTGCCGCGGGCCACCACACGCTGGCCGCCGGGCCCGTCGTCGTCATTACGCCCAGCGACGGGATGAACGATCCGCGGGCGATCCGGATCGTTACGCCCGGCGTGTACCCGCCCGAGGGCGGCATGTCCGGCTCGCCGGTCGACGCGGGGGGTGTGGCCGACCGCGGCGGCTTCTACATGACCCCCTGGCCGCTGTCGCAGAAATACTTCCTCGCCGCGTACTCGTACAGTCCGGCCCAGACCGAGCGGGCCGGCTACGGCATCTACCTGATCGACGTGTTCGGCAGCAAGGAGTTGCTGTACCGGGACCCGGGCATCTCGTGTTTCGTGCCCATTCCGCTGCGGCCGCGGCCGCGGCCGCCGGTGTTGGCCGACACGACCGACCCGTCGCAGAGCTTTGCCGTGTGCAGCCTGACGGCGGCGGCTTTCGGGATGCCGGGGGTCGAGCCGGGCCGGGCCCGCTACCTGCGCGTTCTGCAAGGCATCCAGTGGCCCTACGACGAGAAGCACGGCGGCCAGCGCTACGAGCCCGACGCCAAGGGCGCCGAGAACTGGAACCCCACCCGCGTGCTCGGCACCGTGCCCCTGGAGGCCGACGGCAGCGCGTACTTCAAGCTGCCGGCGGACCAGGCCGTCTACTTCCAATTGCTCGATGAGAACCACATGGAGCTGCGGCGGATGCGGTCGTTCATCAGCTTCCAGCCGGGCGAGCGGCGGGCGTGCGTGGGCTGCCACGAGACGCGGGCCGTGGCCCCGCCCGACGGCCCCTTCCCCGCGGCCATGCTCCGCGAGCCGGTCGATCCCGTGCCGCCGCCCTGGGGCACCCCGGCCATGAGCTTCCTCCGCGACGTCCAGCCCATCTTCGACCGGCACTGCACGAGCTGCCACGGCGGCATGAAGCCGGCCGGGGGGCTGGACTTCTCGGGCGGCCTCACCAGCGGACCGCAAGGCCGCACCCGCAACGTGGCCTACGACACGATCTTCGCCCACAGGCTCATCGCCCGCTCGAACGTCAACGACGACGCCCAAATCACCATGCCCCTGGCCTTCGGCTCGCACCGCAGCAAGCTGGTCGAGGTGCTGCGGAGCGGCGCGTGCAGCAGCCGGGCGAAGCTATCCGGGGAGGAGTGGCTGCGGCTGGTCACCTGGATCGATTTAAACGGTCCGTACCACGACCGCTTCATCAATAAGCGCCCCGAGCGTGCCGTTTACGACCTGCCTGCCGACCGGCAATTGGAATCGGCGCTTGCCGCCGTCCACGCGAGGCGGTGCCAGGCATGCCACCAGCCGGCCGACGTGACGCGGCTCGGTTGGATCGACCTGCGGCAGCCCGACCGCAGCCTGTTTCTCGTCGCGCCATTGGCCACGCCGGCCGGCGGCAGCGGGAAGTGTTCCCAGGCGGTCTATAAGGACGCCAGCGACGCCGACTATCAGGCCGTGTGCCGGCTCGTCCGCCAGGCCGTCGAAAAGGCATGGCAATTCCCCCGCCGCGACCTGGAGTCCGTGGCTCGCTAAATGACCTCACGCGGCCCTGGGAATCCAACCGTGTGCCACTGCTTGGAACAAGCAGTGCGTCCCGCGGGTCTGGCACTGCCTGTTCCAAGCAGTGGCACACCGAAACCCTCCCAAGATCGTGCAGGGTCATTTAGCCCCGGGAAAACTTGGATGAATCAGCGCGTTGCGCCGGGAGCGGTCGAGGTGGCCGCGGGCGGGGTCAGGTACATGTCGCCGGGCCCCAGGTGATCGTACCAGGTGAACTTCAGAATGAGGGAAGTCGCGGCGCACACGGCCAGCGAGACGGCCAGCTCCGTCCAGTGCTGGATCACGAGGTAGATGGGCGCGCTGACGAGGCTCGTCTGCCAGACCAGGCCGACGGCCAGGTTGAAGACGTCGCGGCGGAAATCCAGGTTCTTCTGGAAGCCCGGGTCCTCCTGCCGGCATTTCTCGTACACGGGGCCCCAGAATCCCCACGGCCTGACGGTGCGGTAGAAGCTCTTGAGGATTTCGTCGCTTTCCGCCGCGGTCAAGAGGCAAACGACGACCGAGGCGAGAAGGCTCACGGCAAGGATGAGGAGGAAGGCGAAGACGGGGTGGATGGGCACGTAGATCTTGGCCACGGCGGCGGCGGTGCCGGCGACCATGCCCGCGAGAAACCCGTAGCCGTTCAGCCGCCACCAGTGCCACTTCAGCACGTTGGGGGCCACGAAGGCCGGCACCAAGGCCGAGACGATCCATTCGGTGATCGAGTGTACGTTCTCGATCGCGAAGCCGAAGGCGATGCCCAGGATGATGACCAGCGTGGAGGTGATCCAGGCGATCACGACGTAGCGCTTCGGGGGCGCGTCGGGGCGGAGGTAGCGCTTGTAGATGTCGTTGACCACGTAGGCCGCGCCCGAGTTGACCGTCGAGACGAACGTGCTCATGAACGAGGCGATCAGCGCCGCGATGAGGATGCCCTTGAAGCCGATGGGCACGTAGTCCCGCACGACGTCGGGCAGGATCCGCTCGAAGTCCACCTTCGCGCCCATCCCGGCCAGGTCCTCGCCGAAAAAGGCGATCCCCAAGACGGCGATGCCGGCGATCAGCAGGAACCGCGGGGTGAGCGACACCACGGCCATGACCATGTTCTCCAGGGCCGCCTCGCGCGGGCTCCGCGTGGAGAGGATGTGCTGGATGGCGTAGTTGGGGGTCGGCCCCGCCATGCTCACCAGCACCCCCTTCAGGAAGAGCATGCCCGTGAAGAAGGCGAACAGCGAGTAGCCGTCGCCCCCCTCGGACATCGGGCCGTAGATCCGCGGGTTCAGGGCGGGGATCAGGCCGGACCAATCCAGGTCGAGCTTTCCCCAGCCGAAGAAGAGGTTGTCCCAACCGGCGGGCACGTGCGCGGCGATCTGCTCGGGCGTGATCATGGCGATGGCAATCACCGCGACGGCGATCGCGGCGGTCACCTTCAGCGCGAACTGGATCAGGTCGTTCATCACCACGCTGTACATCCCGCCCACCACGCAATACACGCCGGTCACGGCCATCACCAGGATCGCGTACACGTAGTGCGACGGCAGGTGCAACGACAGCGGGAGGGTGTGGCCGCCGAAGAGGTGGACCGCCGACTGCCAGTGGATCTCCAGGTTCCAGGGGAAGAACGGCTCGGTGAACTTGCCGATCCCCTGGAAGGCATAGCTCAGGAAGCCCACCACGCTGACCAGGGCGTAGACCACGACGCTCACGTAGGCCCACTCCGCGCCGCGGCTCGTGCCGAAGCGGGTCCGCATCCACTCGGCCCCGGTCAGCACGTTGGAGCGGCGGACCCACGTGCCCAGGTACATCATGCGGAAGATCACGTTGAACAGCGGCCAGACCCACAACAGCCACGTGGCCTTCATGCCGTAGATGAAGAACATCATCACGAACCACATGGTCCCGGTGATGTCCACCCCGCTGGAGCCGTGGGCCACGCCGATGATCCACCAGGGCAGGCTCTTGCCGGCCAGGAAGTAGGATTCCGCGCTCCGCGAGGCCTTCTTCGCCACCCACGCCCCGACCACGGCCATCAGGATCAGGTACACGACGATGATCGAAAGGTCGAGGGGGTTCATGGTTCACCGCGCATGAATTGGCCGTTTAGCAGGCGACCCGGGCACCATGCGCGACCATGCCGCGCATGGTGCCCGGGTCGCGCGCTAAACAATTTCTCCCCCTACGGCGGGCACTTCCGCAGGTGATCCAGCAATTCCTCCAGCGGGCAAGTCGCCACGGCGCAGACTTTGTCCCCGCCCCCGTAATACACCAGCAACGTCCCGGCCAGCACGACGGCGCCGCACGGAAAACAGACGCCCCGGTAGAAACCCTTGATCTCGTACTCCGTCTCCGGCTGCATCAGCCAGTCGGGCGTGCGGTGCAGCACCCGGCCCGGGTCCTCCAGGTCCAGCAGGAGCGCGCCCAGCCGGTAGAACTTGTCCGGCCCGAGCCCGTGGTAGATCGTCAGCCACCCGTGCGGCGTGCGGATCGGCGGCGTGTTGACCCCCAGCTTGTGCGCCTCCCAGGGATAGCGGTTCTTGACCAAGAGCCGGCTGGGGGCCTTGGGCAAGCCCAGCAGGTCATCGCAGGAAGCGATCCACGCGCAGGCGTGCTCCGTGCCGTACCTGGGCCCGACCCATTCCAAGGGCCGGTGGATCATGACGTACTTCCCCGCGATCTTCTCGGGAAACAAGACCACGTCGCGATCGTCCAGCAGGGGATCGGTCATCCAGCCGGCCCGGATCCACGTCCGGAAATCCCGCGTCATCGCCAGGCCGGTCAGCGTGGCGTTGGTCCGCAGGTAGTGGGGAAACTCCGGCGGGCAGTCGGGCCGCAGGTAACGCTGGCGCACCTCGGGAATCCAGAACTGGCCGAAGGGATAGTGGCGGCAGGCATAGGTGACGTAATACCAATCGCCCAGCTTGACGATCCGCGGGTCCTGGATCGTCGCCCCGTCGAACCCCTCGACGCTCGGCCCGAAGACCGGTTGGTCGCCGGCGCGCTCGAAGTGGTAGCCGTCGCTGCTGGTGGCCAGGCCGAGGTAGCACTTGTAATCGGGATGCGATTCGGCGCTGCGGTACAGCAGGAGCACCCGCCGGGCGGCTTCATCGTAGCAGGCCGCCGGATTGAAGACCGCCAGGTCCTCCCACGGGTGCTCGGGATGCGGCGAGAGAATGGGATTACCCGCGAAACGCGTGAGCTTCATGGTCCCCCCTCATTCCACACGACGGACGGGGCAAGTTGGGGCACGGTGTCTCTCCCAGGGCGTAACGGACCAGTATAAGTCGCGCCGGGCGGCATTGCCAGCAGGGCGCCGCGATGCTCGTGCGAGGGCGCTGCTATCGCTCGAACCCGGCGGCCAGGCGGGCGCCCTCGCGGGTCGCCAGGCCGATCTGCTCGAAGTCCCCGCGGCGGCCGTTGTACCACAGCATCCAGCGATTGCCCTCCAGAACGGCAAAAGGCTTGTAGCAGGCGTCGCCGTCCCAGTCGCCCTTGCGGGCGCGGATGATCGGATTGGCCGGATGACGCTGCCAGCCGGTGATGCCGTCCTTGGATCGTGCCAGGCCGATCTGCGCGGTATTCACGTCGCGAAACCCGATGTAGAACATGTAGTGCCAGCCCTCCTGGACCACCACCTGGCAGGCCGTCACCCGGTCCTTCTCCCAATCCTGGCTGCGATCGGGCCGGAAGACGGGGTTCTGCGGGTGCTTGGTCCAGGCGATGCCGTCGGGACTGGTGGCGTAACCGATGGCGTCCGGCTCGTAGCCCTCGCCGCCCGAGTACCACATGCGGAACCGCCGGGTCGGGGCGTCCCAAATCACGTGGGGACACATGACGTGCCGTTTCTCCCAGGGCAGCTCCGGCTTGAGCACCGGCTGGTCGGACATCGGCTTCCAGACCTTCCCGTCCCGGCTGGTCGCATAGCGGATTTGTCCGGTGGCGTACCACAGGTGATAGATATCGCCGCGTTTGAGCAGGCCCGGCCGGTCCCCCGGCAGGACCACCAACGGCCGCACGGGTTCCGCGCCGGGCGGCTGGTCCGGCCCGTGCCAGTGGATGCCGTCCTCGCTTTCCACCAGGGCCAGGCTATTCTTGGGCCGCCAGGAGAACCACATGCGGAACGTCTTGTCCTCCTTGAGCACCGCCACGTCGAAGCACGTGCCGAGCTGCCCGCCGAGCACCGGGTTCCGCTCGTACTTGACCCACGGGGCATCGCGGGGGACCGCCTGGTCCTCGGCCCCCGCGCCGCAGGCCGCCAGCACGAGCAGAAACGCAAGGAGGGCCCACACCGGGTCGACTGCATTCATGGCACACCCCGTCAGACTGGCTTGCGGAAGCAATTCGGCCATTGTACCCGCCCGGAGAGCCCGGGACGACACGGGCCCCCCTGCGGGCGTGCGGGCTTTTCCCGCCACCATGGTGGGTGGAAGTTGGGTGCTCCTGGCATCCGTCTGAAATGATCTAATACCTTGTTACATAAGGTGTTGTGATGTTATCTGTGTGTGCAGTGTTTAGTTGTGGGGTAATGCCATAATATTGCGATAGTGGAAGTTTAGCCTATGGGTAAAAATGATAGTTGACGTAGCAGCAAGAAGCTGATAAGATAACAGTAGCCTCGGAGTGGATCCGCGATACCGGAGACACGGATGGATGTGGAATTTGCCGACGGAACGCTCCAACGGCTCGAGGCCGAGGCTGAGTTCAGCGCCGGACACGGCGCGGAGGTCGTGCGCGGTTTCCGAAAGGTCATGCGCTTTATTCGGGCCGCGAAAGACGAGCGCGACTTCCTGGCCATGCGCGGCCTCCGGTTTGAGGAGCTCAAGGGGCGACGAAGCCATCAGCATTCATTCCGGATCAACGACCAATGGAGGCTTGTGGCGCAGATCGAGAAACGCGAGGGCAGGAAGGTCGTGCGGATTATTGAAATCGTTGATTACCACCACTAATCCCGACTCCACAGAACAATGACTACCCCCCCGGCAGACAGCATGTTCCCCCCCGGCGAGTACATCCGCGATGAATTGGATGCGCGGGGGTGGACCCAGGAGAAGCTGGCGCAGATCATGGGCCGGCCGGAAACCGCGATATCCCAGATTATCAACGGCAGCAAGGCCATTACGACCCAGACAGCCAAGGAGCTTGGGGCGGCCTTCGGCACGTCTGCCGAGCTGTGGATGAATCTCGAAGGCGCCTATCGACTCGCCCTGGAAGAGGCGGACGCCTCGGATGTAGCGCGTCGCGCGGAGATTTACGCACGGGCGCCGGTGCCTGACATGTTGCGCCGGGGGTGGATCAAACACTGCGACACCGTGGAGGCCCTAGCCCGCGAGGTGCTTCGCTTCGAGCAGGTGCCATGCCTGGAGGATTGGCCGCCGCAGCTTGCCGCGGCAGCACGCAGGTCGGGCGAGGCTCAGGAAGAATCCTTCATCGGCCAGGTGGCCTGGTTGTGCCGGCTGCGACAGCTTGCGCCCCAGGTACCCGCAGAGCGCTTTTCCGCCAGTCGCGTGGACAAGCACCTGGAGGAACTGCACGCCCTTACACAGAGCGAACGTGAGTTGCGCAGGGTTCCTGCGGTATTGGCGAAGATGGGCATCCGCTTCTTGGTTGTCGAACACCTGCCGAGGACTCACATTGACGGTTACACGCTGTGGTTGGACGAGAAGACGCCGGTGATTGCCCTGTCCCTTCGCTCTGGCCGCATCGACTGGTTTTGGTTTACGTTGGCACACGAGCTAAGCCACGTTCGTCACGGCGACCGCCCGTTGATCGACAACGACTTGGTGGGCCGATCACGTAGTGTGCCGACGAGTGATATCGAGATCCGGGCGAACGAAGAGGCCAGCAACTGGCTGATTCCCTCGGCGACACTAAGCTCGTTCATCGCACGCACCAAGCCGCGGTATTACAAGCAACGAATTATACAGTTTGCGGGTCTGCACCAGATTCATCCCGGTATCGTTGTTGGGCAACTTCAACACCGCGGAGAGATCGACTATCGACACGATAGGGAAATGCTTGTGGATGTTCGCAATATCGTAACTCGGATCACGGTGACGGACGGCTGGGGGCGGGTCCCGGACTGCGCCTAGGGGTTAGTTGTATGACTGGCACAACAGCGGAAACGATGAACGATCGCATGCTCGAAATCGTCGAGCGGTATCTGGCACAGGGTGGGGAAACGCCCATCGGCCTTGATGCATTGGCGAGGTTCGCCATTCGAAGCGGTGACTGGCAAGGGCAGCGAACGGACCTGGTGAAACTGTGCAAGCGCGATTTCTCCCGCAGCTTACGTGAACAGTATCACACCGACCCGCAAGGGCGCAGCGTCCGAACCTTTCACGCAGTTAGTCGGCCGTCGAGTGGTGGAAGGCAAGGCGTCTTCTGGGCGGACGTACGCCAGGCACCGGTGGAGCACATGGAACTGGCGTTCGCTCAGAGGCGAAACCTGATCGTCGGCGCATGCCTACAACTGAAGAGGGATGTCGATAGCTACAACGACAACAACGCGAGCGGTGCCACCATACAGATGGTATTTGATTTTTCCGAGGACATTGCGGAGCGCCAGCAGCCAACAGACTACCGGCCGCGGCAGCCAAGATAGCACAACTCATCCGCCAGATCGCCGGGCCGGGAGAAAAGGCGCTGCCGGTCCGAAGGGCAAGGTCTCATCTGCACGCCCCTTCCATCTTCCCGCCTGGTGACGCATAATCTGGGCTTGGCGGGGCGGGCCGCCGAGAGTTCCTTTGGCCGTAAAGGAGAAGCTATGATCTGGCGATTTTCGGCACTGCGGGCGGCGGCGATCACGCTTTCCTTGGGCGTCCCGGCTTGTTTGGGCGTACCGGCGGTCCGGGCGGGCGCCCCGCAGGCCCCGCCCGAGATCACGGTGGATGCGGCCAAGACGGGCGAGCCGCTGTCGAAATACATCTACGGGCAGTTCATCGAGCACCTGGGACGCTGCATCTACGGCGGCATCTGGTCCGAAATGCTCGAAGACCGCAAGTTCTTCCTGGACGTCGGGGCGGCTGGGTCGCCCTGGAAACCGCTGGGCGGAAAGCAGGGCGTGGTCATGGACGAGCAGGACCCCTTCGTGGGCCGGCACACGCCCCGCATCGCCGCGCGCGGCGGGATCGTGCAAGGCGACCTCGCGCTCCGCAAGGGGAAGAAATACGTCGGCCGCATCTGGCTGGCCGCGGATGCCGCGGGGCCGGCGTCGGTCAGCCTCGTGTGGGGCCCGCTGGCCGACCAGCGGCAGACGGTGGCCATCGACGCCGTGCCCACCGCCTTCGCCAAGACCCCGTTGGGGTTCACCGCCGGCGGCGACACGGCCCAGGGCCGCCTGGAGATCCGGGCCTCCGGGAAGGGCAGCCTGCGGGTGGGCACCGTCTCGCTGATGCCGGCCGACAACGTCGCGGGCATGCGGGCCGACACGCTGGCGCTGCTGAAAGAGCTCGACGCCCCGGTCTACCGCTGGCCGGGCGGGAACTTCGTCAGCGGCTACCAGTGGAAGGACGCCATCGGCGATCCCGATCGCCGCGCGCCGCGGAAAAACCCGGCCTGGCAGGGCATCGAACACCACGACTTCGGCCTCGACGAGTTCCTCACCTTCTGCCGCACCCTGGGCACCGAGCCGTACATCGCGGTCAACAGCGGCCTGGGCGACGCCCAAACCGCCGCCGACGAAGTGCAGTATGCCAACGGCTCCGCCGACACGCCCCTGGGCGCCCTGCGGGCCAAGCACGGCCACCCGCAACCGTACCACGTCAAGTGGTGGGGCGTCGGCAACGAGATGTACGGCAACTGGCAGCTCGGCCACATGCCGCTGGAACAGTACGTCGCCAAGCACAACCAGTTCGCCCGGGCCATGCGGGCCGCCGACCCGACGATCCGGCTGATCGCCGTCGGCGACGCGGGGCCGTGGAGCCAGACCATGCTCAAACAGTGCGCCGGCCAGATGGACCTCATCAGCGAGCACTTCTACTGCCACAGCAAGCCGGACCTCCTGGCCCACGTCCGCCTCATCTCCGATGCCATCCGCGCCAAGACGGCGGCCCACCGCCGCTACCGGCAGCAGCTGGATGCCCTCCGCGGCAAGGACATCCGCATCGCCATGGACGAATGGAACTACTGGTACGCCGGGCCGCACGTCTTCGGCGAGCTGGGCCAGCGCTACTACCTGCGGGATGCGCTGGGCGTCGCGGCCGGCCTGAACGAATACTCCCGCCAAAGCGACCTCGTCTTCATGGCCAACTATGCCCAGACGGTCAACGTCATCGGCGCGATGAAGACCAGCAAGACCGACGCCGCGCTGGAGACGACCGGCCTGGTGCTCGCCCTGTACCGCCGCCACTTCGGCACGCTGCCGGTGGCCGCGTCGGCCGGCGCCCCGCTGGACGTCGCTGCCGCCTGGACGGCCGATCGCAAGACGCTCTGCGTGGCGATCGTCAATCCCACCCTCCACAAGCTCGACATCCCCTGGAAGCTCACCGGCGCCAAGCTCGCCGGGACCGGCCGCCGCTGGCAGATCGCCGGAGACGACCCGATGGCCTACAACGATCCGGGCAAGCCGCCCCAGGTGACGATCCAGGAGGCGGCGGTCCGCGACGCCGGCGCCCGCCTGAGCGTCGCGGCGTGCAGCGTGACGCTGCTGGCCCTGGACGCTCAGTAACGCATGTGGCAAGGCTTTCTGGCCCCCTGATGTGGCACGGTCTCCCGACCGTGCCACGACAAGGATTCCAACCGCGCTACCGCGGGATCGGCCGGCCGTAGACCTCGATCCAATCCAGCCGCGAGCAGGCCGGGCTGCCGCCGCCGGCCATCAGGTCGGTGCAGCCGATCTCCTCGACGCGGCTCAGGTCGGGGTTGTTGGCGGGCGCCAGTTCGGTGATTTTCTGCACGTCGAGCTTGCGCCATTTCAGGGCGGCGAGCGGGAACTCCACGACGTGCCAATCGGCGGACTGCCCGTCCGATTGCTCGCTCACCAGCCAGGCGCCGCCGGGCAGCTTCAGGATGACGTGCAGTTGGCGAAAGCCCGATTGCTTGCTCCTCCAGCGGATTTTGGCCGGGCCGCGGAGGTCCACCAGTTGCCGGCGGTGGCGGAGGCTGATTGCCCAGTTGCCGGGCGCTTCGCCGGACCATGCGTAGTAGGGATCGTCGGCCGGCTGGGGGTGGTGGCTTTTCTTGAGGCCCGATCGCCCCGGGCCGTAGAGCGACAGGATGAGGTCCGGGTTGGCGACGTGGGCCTGGCTGAGGGGCGTTTCCGGTGGCGTTTCGCGCCAGTCCTCGCGAAAGAACAATCCGGCGGCGGCCGGCGGCGGGCCGCTGCTGGGGGATTCCGCGGCGAGGGCCGCCAGGCACAGCAGCCCGGATAGCGCCGTAACCGCAAGCGGTCGTCCACGTCGTCGCATAGTGAACCGCGCGCGAGGGACGGCCGCCTAGGCCGCTATCCTCCGAAAGTGCGACTGGTGCTCTCCGGTCGGATGCGACCGGTCCTCCCCCATCTTCAGCACGGTCGCCTCGTCGACCGAGCGGCTTCGCAGGGCCCGGACCAGCCGGCGGCGGACGGCGGGCACGAGTAGCACCAGCCCGGCGATGTCGCTGATGAATCCCGGCAGGAGCAGCAAGAAAGCGGCCACCAGCAGGAGCAGACCGCCGAGCAAGCGGTCGTCAATGCGGTCATCGTTGTCCAGCCTGCTAGCGACGGCGCCCCCGTAGCGCCACACGCAGTAGATCCCCACGGCCAAGCCGAGCAATGCTGTCGCAGCCCCATTGACCAGCGTCCAGCCCCAGCCAAGATACCAGGCGACCACGGAAAACAGCGCGACATCGGCCACAACGGCCGCGATCAACAACGGCAGCCACCGGCGCAGTCTGAACATGGGTGCAACTCCTCTCCTCTACCGAACTCGGCAGCCCGTACGGGCTGCCACCCCTACACTGAAGTGCCACGACTCTGTCCATCGTCAGTATTACACTCGGCACGAAAAGAATCGAGCGTCTTTTTCTGCAATCGCAGATCGTTTTCTGAACCAACCGACTAGGCATTGTGGGGAAGGCCCACACCAGTCCGAAGCGCAAGCGAGGGAACTGCCCTATTTCCGTGCCTCGCTTGCGCTTCGGGCTGTTGTAACTGCTCGTATCGTGGCTTTTCCGGCAAAGCCTGGCTAGGTGTTTAGGGTGGCTTGAAGGTGGGGTTGCAAGCGGTTGGACCGCCCCTATATCCGTGGGGCCTTACTGCGGGGTTTCCTGGGGGCCTGGGAAACGGCCCGCTCGCACGTCATCGCGGTAGCGGCGGATGGCGTCGGTGGCGGTGGCGCGGAGGTCGGCGTAGGGGCGGACGTGCCGCGGCGGCCGGCCGGCCGCCAGGCCCAACAGGTCGTGGAGCACCAGGATCTGGCCGTCGCAGCCCGCCCCCGCGCCGATCCCGATCGTGGGCACTTGTGCCGCGGCCGTGATCCTTTCGGCCGTGGCGGCGGGGATGCACTCCAGGACTACGGCGAAGGCCCCGGCCTCCTCGACGGCCTGGACGTCGGCCAGCAGGGCGTCCTCGTCCCGCTGGACGCGAAAGCGGCCCAGTTGATGGACGTTCTGCGGCTGCAGGCCGCAATGGGCCATCACCGGGATGCCGGCGGCCACCAGGCCGGCAATCACCTCGGCCTGCCGGACACCCCCTTCGAGCTTCACGGCCTGGCAGCGGGTCTGCTTGAGAATCCGCCCGGCACTGTCGATGGCCCGGTGGACCCCCAGGTGAAAACTGGGGAAGGGCAGATCGACCACGACCAGGGCGTGGCGGACGGCCCGCCCCACCAGCTCGGCATGGTAGATCATTTCGTCGAGGGTCACGGGCAGGGTGTTGGCATGGCCCTGGAGGACCGTCGCCAGGCTATCCCCCACCAGGATGCCTTCGACCTCGGCGGCATCGACCCATTGGGCCGATGGAAAGTCGTAGGCAGTCAGCATGGTGATCTTCCGCCCGGACCCTTTCAGGGCGGTAAACTGGGGAACCGTCATGGGGCGATCGTCGGTGGTCATGGTCACATGGGAAAAGGGAGGAAAAAGGGGACAGGCACCTCTTGCCGGAACGGCCCTCCGGCGGGCACCATCCTTGCATGGTCGTCGCACAAAAGGTGCCTGTCCGCCTTTCCCGGCTGGCCGGCCCCCCTCTTGGCCCTATTCTAGGCGGGTTTCTTGTCAATGCATAGCCGTGGGCTGTTCAAGGGCCGTTGCGGGCGTTATGCTACATGAGGGCAATCGGTTCAAGAAAGGGCCTTTTTATGGCAAGCCGTCACTTCGTGCTGGGAACTGTCATCGCGGGGGCAAATCTCCGCCGGCTGTGGGGCGTGGGCCTGGCGGTGGTGCTTGGGGCAACGTGGGGTCCGCAAGCACAGGCGCAAATACGGCGACCCCAACCCCCGCAGCCCCAGCCCGTCACCGCCGAGGGCACCGTGGCGGCCGTGCAGGGGGCTACGATCCAATTGAACACCGCCACGAACCAGCCGATGGTGGCGGGCATCACCCCCATGACCAGCCTGCGGGTGACCGGGTCGGCAACGGTCGACGCGCTCCAGGCCCGCAGCGGCGGATCCCACAGCAAGTTGTGCGTCGAGTTTGTGGCCGACCTGACCGAGGACGGGAAGGCGAAGGGGAAAATCAGCCGGCTGGCGATCGTCACGGTGGGGCCCGGCCGGCCGGCCGGGCTGCTGCCGGAATCGGAGGCCTTTAAGCCGCCGCCCGCTCCGATGGCCCACAGCAAGGTGGGCGGCGGAGGCGGGAACGTCGGCGGCGGGGGCCTCGCCGCGCCGGTGGGCACCAAGAAATCGCGCGGCAAGCAGGACGCCGATTTGGACTTGGGCGTAGGCCCCTCCTCCAGCGGCCGCGTGAAGCTGCCCTGCGTGTGTACCGTCCGCGGCACGGTGAAGGGCTTTCACGGCGGCACCATCAGCGTGACCGCCGGCAGGACCAACGTCACCGCCGAGCTGGCCGACAATGCCCAGATCGAGGTCGATCTGTGCGACTTGGGCCCTGTCTCGCGCGGCGACAAGATCCAGATCCAGGGGATGCAGATCCCGGGGCAGGGGGGCCGACCCAGCCTTGTCCGGGCCGAGAGCGTCGAGATCACTCTCGCCCAGCCGTTCAGCGGCGGGCGAAAGCACAGCCCCAGCAAGGTCGCCAAGCCGGAGAAGACCAGCTCGAGGCCCGGCCCCGCCAAGAAGGTCGAGGCCCCCGAGCCGGCCGAGAAACTGGAGCCGGCCGAGACGAAAAAACCCGTCGGCGGTCCGGAGGGGCTCAAATCCAAGTCCGACCCCAAGGACCTCGAGTACTGACCTGGGGCGGAAATCGCTCCCGATTACCCTAGCCGTACTGCGGGCAGAGTGGTATACCTATTTGCGGCGGGTATGAGGGAGAGCCATGTTGCCCCAGAAACCGATGGAGTACCGCCGGGGCGGTCGGCAGGATCGTTTGGGCGGACCCCGCCGGAAGCGAAAGGTCCTGAACCGCATTCTGGAACACCCCCTGATTCGGCGGGTGAGCTACGAGGAATACCGCAACAAGGTCCGCCACGTGTACGACGGGCCGCAAGGGGCGCTCCTGGCCGCCTGCAGCATGCTCTCGCTGCACACGGCGCTCGGCGAGCGCTTGTTCCGCGAGCGGAGATTCGATCTGCGGGGGGCGGAGAGCATCCTGGACGTGGGGAGCGGTGCGGGGCAACTTGTCCGGCATGTCCTCAAGTATGCCGACGCGGACAGCCGAATAATCTGTTTTGACCTGTCGCACGAGATGTTGCGGCGGGCCCGGCACCGGCTGCGGAGCCCCCGGCCGCGGTTTCTGGCGGCCGACCTGACGCGGCTGCCGTTTCGCGACGGCAGTTTCGACTGCGTGACCTGCGGCTACGTCCTGGAGCACTTGCCCGATGCCCGGCTGGGACTGGCCGAGCTGGCCCGCGTCATGAGCCCCGGAGCCAGGATGCTCCTGTTGACCACGGAGGACAATTTCTCGGGCGCCTGGACGAGCCGCATGTGGTGCTGCCGGACCTACAATCGCAAGGAGCTGCGGCGGATCTGCGAGGGCCTGGGCCTGGAGTGGCGGCAGGAACTCTGGTACACGCGGATGCACAAGATGCTGCGGGCCGGCGGCATCTGCGCCGAGCTGGTCAAGAAAGGCCCGTGACCTCGACCCAACCCGGGGCCCGGATGGCGCCATGCTCAGAGTGGCGTGAGAAAGGTACACCTACGCCTTTCGAGGCCCGCCGCGTTTTTCCTATTGACTTTTTTGCCGTCGCGGGTATGAAGATACTTTAGTGATGGGGCGTGTTCGACCGAGAGGAATCAAGGGCATCGGGCACGCTTGCCGGGCGGCACAGAGGATTGTCGCCCATCGGGCCTCGCAGAGGCCAGCGCATGGGTCCAGGCGGTCTGGACCTGCGACCACTCATGGAGAGTTTTCGAGATGAATGAGTTTGATTCCGGTGGCCCCGCTACGTGTTCTCGAGTGGAAGTCGATGAGGAACCTCCGGGTAGTCCGGGCAACCCGGTGAACCTCTTTTCCTGTGCCTCTCCGGCACGGGTGCAGCGGTCTCTCTGGCCGCCGGTCTTTCCTGACGGGGATTTTCTGGTCTACTCCCCTGCGGCGCCGATCAGCCCGGCCCGTTCCGCGCGGACCTCGCCCCGGACACGCGCCTTCCGGCGGCAGTTCTACCGCGACACCAGCGACAAGCAATGGAACGACTGGCGGTGGCAGGCCCGCAGCCGCATCCGCACCCGCCGGCAGTTGGAGCTGATGCTCAGCCTTTCGGAAGAGGAGCGGGAGGGGCTGGAGCGCTCCGCGTCCATGCTGCCGGTGAGCATCACGCCCTACTACATGAGCCTGATCTCGCGGGAGGATCCCCGGCAGCCCTTGCGGCGGTCGGTCATCCCCACGGTACACGAGTTCAGCCGGACGGCGGGCGAGGCGGAGGACCCGCTGGGTGAGGAGCACGACAGCCCGCTGCCCGGCCTGGTACACCGTTATCCGGACCGCGTGCTTCTGCTGGCCCTGGATCACTGTTCCAGCTACTGCCGCTACTGCACCCGCTCCCGGGTGGTGGGGCAGGGGGAGATCGTTCCCAGCGAGGAGCGGCTGGAGCAGGCGCTGGACTACATCCGCCGCCACCCGGCCATCCGCGACGTGCTGCTGAGCGGCGGCGATCCCCTGTTCCTCAGCGACGAGCGGCTGGACTGGATCCTGGGGCGGCTGCGGGCCATCCCGCACGTGGAGTTCGTGCGGCTGGGCACCAAGATGCCGGCCGTCCTGCCCCAGCGGATCACCCGCGAGCTGTGCCGCATGCTCCGCCGGCATCACCCCCTGTGGATGAGTCTGCACTTCGTCCATCCCGACGAGTGTACCCCCGAGACCGTCCAGGCCTGCACGCGGCTGGCCGACGCCGGCATTCCGCTGGGCTCGCAGACCGTCCTCTTGGCCGGCATCAACGACAACGTGCCGACCATGAAGCGGCTGATGCACGAGCTCTTGAAGATGCGGGTGCGGCCGTATTACCTCTACCAGTG